>ERZ808028.1139-NODE-1139-length-17317-cov-4.581497_pt1 | contig 17317 bp, 18 predicted proteins | sample MGYA00380184_ERZ808028 | MGnify/ENA primary metagenome ERZ808028 (study PRJEB31490, sample SAMN06133397) | mouse gut metagenome | isolation source: J8_1 | host: mice | place: China: Chengdu | collected 2015-05 ...
ACTATGAAGTGTCTACCTCCTGCGGCGGCTCGGAACGGCTCCGCGACAAGATGATACGGCTCATAAAATCGGAAACCAAAGGATTATAGTAGTTGTAGAAACATTAATTTTATGTTATTCTGTTTTATATAGATTAGCGACAAGAATGGACGATGTCAATGAATTATATTATTTTGGATTTAGAATGGAATCAGGCGGATGATTTAAAGACAAAGCTCGAAAGCGAACTTATGTTTGAAATCATAGAAGTCGGAGCGATAAAACTAAACAGCGAATACATGCAGATTGGCAGCTTTCATGAGTTAATCAAGCCGCAGGTTTTTAACCGGATGAATCAGGTGACGAGAGAACTGATTCATATTAGTATGCGCGAACTTGAGAATTGCCGCAATTTTTACGAAGCAGCGTCAGACTTTTTGCGTTGGTGTGGTGATGACTGTATTTTCTGTACATGGGGAAATTTGGATTTAACGGAATTGCAAAAAAATATGGATTTTTATCATATGCCGGGCTTATCGAAAAAGCCGATAAAATATTATGATGTTCAGAAGCTTTTCAGCATTGCGTTTGAGGACAAGAAAAAAAGACGTGCGCTTCAGTTTGCCGTAGAGTTTTTAAATATTAAAGAGGAAGTGCCGTTTCACCGTGCCGATGCCGATGCGTTCTATACAGCGAAAGTTTTTAAGAAGGTGGCGGCTTGCGAGGGTGTTTTGAAAAATTACTCCTTTGACACATACCGTCTTCCGAAAAATAAGGCAGAGGAAATCAATGTTGTATTTGACGATTACGCGAAATATATATCGCGTGAATTTATTAACAAGCTTGCCGCAATGAATGATAAAGACGTGGTTTCTACAAAGTGCTTTCTTTGCGGTGCGAAAACGAGGAAGAAAGTACCGTGGTTTTCCAATAACGGGCGAAATTATTATTCCGTGATGGTTTGTCCCAGGCATGGAAATATCAAGGGAAAAATCCGAATGAAGAAATCTGTAAACGACAAGATTTACGTGGTGAAAACCATGAAGCAGGTCAACATGGATACGGTAAATGATATTATAATGAAGAGAAATCAGCTCCGTGAGGGCAGAAGAGAAAGGAGACATCGTACATAAGACGTGCCTCCTTTTTGATTCCTGACTTTATCTTCTTTTCTTGTAATCTGTCCGTCGCTTGCGTTTGAGCTGCTTTTCCCGCATTCTGCGGCGGAATGTATGAAACTGTGCCAGGCGGCTTTCCTGCCTGCGTTTTCTTCTGCGTTTTTGACTTTGTCCCCGCGCGGAAAAGCTGTAGCTGTTTATCACGGAAATGATAAATAGTACGATAATTGCAAGAACAGCCAAAAGGACAATTCCGAAAATTACATTTTGTACATTGATGAAAATTACATTGTTGATCTCGCCGGAAGAGTCTGTTTTATTTTGCGTATTTTTTTCATTTCCTGTCGTAATCTCAGCGATTTCGGGAATCGGATTTCCAAATGCGAATTGATAGTCGTTTTTTTCGGACTTAGAAAATATAATTTTGCAGCTCCCGACAGGAATATCGGAATAGGTATAATTGATGGAGGCAATTACATTTTCGTCTTTTTTTTCCGTATTGTCTTCATAATTAAGTGAGGAAACCATGTCTGAAAATTCCGCCGTATTCGGTAAAATGACGTAGCTGTCCTCCTCCAATGTCATCAGAGGAGTAGAGTCCCCGAACAGGTCATTGTCCGTGTCAAAAAGGTCCCCCGTGATAATCTTATAGTTTGTCTCATTTTTGCTGACGGATAATTGCTGAAAATTTTCAAAACCATACTGAAAGAGCGTAACCGTGTCCTCAAACTGATAGGGTGTTTCTTCGTAGAATATTACGCAGACAAGCTTCATTCCGTTTTTTTCTGCGGCAGAAACGAGAGTCTGCCGTGACTGCGATACAAAGCCTGTTTTACTTCCGAGCAGATAACTGTATTCGTAAGGTTTTCCTTTGTATAACTGGTTTTTTGAGCTTATCCAGCGTTCATCCTCATCAGAGGCTCTTAGCTGAAAATGATACTGCGGTGTCGAAGACATTTTACAGAGCAGTTCATTGTTAAAAAATTCACATCCAATCAGCGCAAGATCATAGGCGGTTGTATAATGGTTGTCATTGTACAATCCGTTTGCGTTTGTAAAGTGGGTATCTTTACATCCGAGCTTTTCTGCCTTATCGTTCATCAAATCAACAAAGGCATCTATAGGCATTTTACTTTCTTCTGTCAAACCAAGCTTTTTTGCAACATGTTCGCCTACAGCGTTTGCGACTTCGTTTGCAGACTGTACAAGAATGCAGTAGAGAGCCTGTTCCATTGTTAAGGTGTCATCTTCGTTAACCTCACCAAGTTTTGAACCGTCGAGAGGGACATCATGGATAGAATCATACGAAAAGGTGACGGTTTCGTCCAGTGTACAATTCTGCATGGCAAGCAGACAGGTCAGGATTTTGGTGGTACTGGCGGGATAATTCTTTTCATGGATATTTTTAGCATACAATATTGTGCGGGTATTCATTTCCATCAGAATTGCAGAACGTGCGCCGATTGCAGGTCCTTTCGGCCAGTTTTCGATGGTGTTCGTCTGAATGGGCAGTGTTTTATGCTCCTCCCGCTGCGCCTCGCGGTCAGGTTCTGCGGCATAAACCGTAAAGCCTGTGTTTGTCACAAGCAGAACGATTGCCATGAAGGTGGAAATGAATTGATATAATCGTTTAAACGGTTTCATTTTAAGTGTCCTTTATGCGTTTGGATTTTTTTGCATATTATTAATTAGATTGTACACTATTTTAAAAAAAATGTAACTAAAATAAAAGTCGCATATTTCTAAAATTTATATAAATTTATCCCTTAATTTGATAAATTTTTGTAAAACATTACACAACTTTTATAATGACAAAGAGGAATGTATGGAGTAAAATAGGGTTGGTAAAATATAGAATGATTCAATAGGGGATGGATATGAGACTTAGGAATGTAACAGGTTCAAGGGAAATGATTGCGGACAGCCGTTTTGTGGTACATGAGCCGTTTGACCATAAAGGAAAGTGGAAGGAAATGTTCGGCAATACCAATCCCGTACACATTGAGATTGGTATGGGGAAGGGACGGTTTATCATGGATTTGGCGGCGGCAAAGCCTGACGTAAATTATATCGGCATTGAGAAGTATTCGACGGTGCTTTTGCGTGCAACACAGAAGATGGCGGAAAACGAGCTTCCGAATTTATGCTTTATCCGTATGGATGCGGAGGATATTTGTGAAGTTTTTGACAAAGAGGAGGTTGCAAAGATTTACCTGAATTTTTCTGATCCGTGGCCTAAGGACAGACATGCGAAACGGCGGCTTCCGTCGAGACAGTTTTTGGCGCGGTATGATGCGATTCTTGCTAAGGACGGACGAATTGAGTTTAAGACGGATAATCAGGAGCTGTTTGACTTTGCGCTGGAGGAGATTGAGCCTGCGGGCTGGGAGCTGGAGGCAGCGACGAGGGATCTTCACCATGACGAAAAGATGATGGCGGGAAATATTATGACGGAATATGAGGAACGGTTTTCGTCGCTTGGGAATCCGATTTATAAATATATTATTTACCGGCAGCAGTTTGAAAATGGGGGATGAATATGTATTTATTGTTTTTTCTTCTGTGGATTATTTTTAATGGAAAGATTACGGCGGAAATTGTGCTGTTTGGGCTTGTGATTTCGGCAGCAGTATACGGGTTTGTGTGTAAATTCATGGATTTCAGTCCGAAAAAAGAGCTTATGTATTTGAAGAAATCAGGCTATCTGATACAGTATCTTTTTGCCTTAATAAAAGAAATTGTGACGGCTAATTTTGCGACGCTTCGGTTGGTGTGCTCTTCAAGCCATGAAGTGGAGCCGGTATTGATACAGTTTGACATGAATTTTAAGAGCGATACGTCTAAATTTATGCTGGCAAATTCCATTACGCTGACGCCGGGGACAATTACGGTATCCGTGGAAGGAAATACGTTTACGGTGCACTGTCTCGACAAGTCGTTAGCACAAGGAATCGAAACGTCGGTGTTTGTTAAGCTTCTTGAAAAAATGGAAGGGGTGATGTCATAATGTACAGCGCAAATGCGGCATTGAATCAGGCTTACGGCATTATGCTCACGGCGCTTCCCATTGTGCTTGCGGTAATGGTTATTTTGTGTCTGATTCGCGCGATAAAGGGACCAAAAATTGCGGATCGGATTGTGGCGATTAATATGATGGGTACGATTACAATGGTAATTATCGCAATTCTTGCGGTCAGGATGAATGAAGGGTATCTTGTTGATATTTGCATTATATATGCCATGATTTCGTTCCTTGCAGTAACGCTTCTGACGAAGGTTTACATGGGAATTTATGCCGAATATAATCAGAAGCGCGGCAAAAAGCAGGAGAAGAGGGAGGATAAGACAGATGATCGTGTTACAGTGGATTAGATTTCTTTTGGGAACAGGATTTTTGCTTTGCGGAATCCTTGTATTTGGAATAGAACTTTTTGGCGTGTTTAAATTTCGATATGTGCTGAACCGGATGCATGCTGCGGCGATGGGCGATACCTTTGGAATTGCACTGTCCATGATCGGACTGATTATTTTGAACGGTTGGAACTTTACGTCCGTAAAAATGATTTTGGTGGTCGTCTTTTTGTGGTTCGCATCGCCGGTCGCGTCTCATGTGTTGGCGCGTTTTGAGGTTGCAACAAATGAGAAGTCAGAGGGCTGTTATGAGGACAAAACAACAAAGGTTTAGCGCTGTGTCCAAATTTACAGGATTTGGTGAGAATGGAGGAATTATATGAAAGTATTTCAACTGGTACTTTTCCTTTTTTTGATTGTGTGCGCGATTTCCGTAAGCTTTTCAAAAAATCTGCTCAATTCCATTATTATCTTTATGTCATATAGTCTGATTATGTCGATTATTTGGATTCTTTTGGAGTCGCCTGACCTTGCAATTACGGAGGCGGCAGTCGGAGCCGGCATTACGAGTATTTTGTTTTTTGTGACGCTTAAAAAGATACATGCGATGGTTGAGGTCGAACAGGACAGGGATAAGGAGGGAGAAGAGTGAGCCGCTTATTATCGGAGCAGGAATATCGAAAGACGAGGGCATTTAAAATAAAGCGCTGGTACCGCGGCGAGAAGGATGCTTATATCGGAAACATTGAGATGAAACCGCAAAGTCCGTTTCACGAGGATATAGAGACGGCAAAGCAGAGGACGCACGATGAAGCGATGCTCAGGCGGGCAATTTATGACATTGAGCATAATAAAAAGCTTGCTGTTTTTTCTAAGCTTTATAAGGTTGTTTCTGTTCTTTTTGTGTTTGCACTGATTGGTATTTTGTTGTATATCGTGTCGTATCTGCCGCCTACGGGAAACGCGGCAAATCCTGACAATAATGAGGTTGCGGCAAAGTATATTGAGGACGGCATGAAGGATACGGGTGCAGTGAACATTGTTACCGGTATGATTTTGGACTACCGTGCTTTTGATACGTTAGGCGAGTCTAACGTGCTGTTTGTCGCAACCTGTACGGTATTTATGCTTCTGAGGATTGACACAAAGTCAAAGAAACGGGAGGCGGAGGAAAACGACCGTGTTTATGAGCCGAAAAATGATATTATTCTGCAAAAGGTGGCGTTTTTCCTTGTTCCGATGATTATTATTTTTGGCATTTACGTGATTTTAAACGGACATCTTTCGCCGGGCGGAGGCTTTTCGGGCGGCGCAATTATCGGTTCGGGATTGATTTTATATGTGAATGCTTTTGGATTTAAAAAGATAGAGCGGTTTTTTACGCAAAAAACATATAAATGGATTTGTTTTACGGCGCTTTTGTTTTACTGCCTTGCAAAGACGTATTCGTTTTATTGCGGGGCGCATCATCTTGAAACGGGAATACCGCTTGGCACGCCGGGAGCGATATTGAGTTCCGGACTTATTCTGCCGCTGAATATTTGTGTGGGACTTGTAGTGGCATGTACGATGTACGCATTTTATGCGATGTTCAGAAAGGGAGGCTTCTAGGATAAAATGGGCGGAAATCTGTTTACGAATTATGGGGAAGCGGTCGCGATGATTTTGTTTGGCATCGGTTTTTCCAACCTGCTTTTGCAGAAGAATCTGATAAAGAAAATTATCGGGCTCAATATCATGGATACCGCGACGTATCTCTTTTTGGCGGAAAAGGGATATATTGTTGGAAGGGCGGCGCCGATTGTGGTAAATAATGTGACAAGTGTGGATGCATATATCAATCCTGTGCCGAGCGGGCTTGTGCTTACGGGAATTGTGGTGTCCGTGTCGACAACGGCGTTGATGCTTTCTTTAACGGTACGGCTTTACAGGAGGTACCATACGCTTGACATGGATCAAATTTCGACGCAGCTCAAGAAGGAGGGCAAATAATGGATTTTGTACAGAATGTTCCCTTTTTCAGCATATTGCTGTCGCTTGGTTCCGGCGTACTTACCTCAATTATGAGCAAAAAAATCGCGCGTATGTGGAATACGTTTGTTTTAATTGCGATTACGGTGATGTCGGCGGCGCTTTTCGTTTACATGCTTGATGTGAGGGAACCGTTTATCTTTATGATGGGACATTTTCCGGCGCCTTGGGGAAACGAAATCAGAGCCGGTGTGCTTGAGGCGGGAATGGCGTTGTTTTTCTGTATCATTATGCTGCTTTCCATGAAGGGCGGGCAGAAGCATATTGACGAGGAAGTGGAAGAGGCAAAGATTAATCTTTTTTATATCATGATTAATCTGCTGTTAAGCTCGCTGCTTGCGTTGATTTACACGAACGATTTGTTTACGGCATATGTTTTTGTGGAGATTAATACGATAAGCGCGTGTGGTCTGATTATGATTACACAGCATGGCCGTACAATTGAAGCGGCGATGCGCTACATGATTATGAGTGCGCTCGGCTCCGGTCTTTTGCTGATGGGACTCTGCATTCTTTATGATATTACGGGGCATTTGCTGATGAGCAATATCAAAGCGAGCGTTGCATATGTATATGCGCAGGGAACGTATAACGTGCCGCTTATCGCGTCGATTGGCATGATTTGCGTGGGTCTTGCGATTAAAAGTGCGCTTTATCCCTTTCATACATGGCTGCCGGATGCGTATGGATATTCAACCGTGTCAAGTGCGGCAATTTTGTCGAGCCTTGTGTCAAAAGGGTACATTTTCCTGTTAATAAAAATTTTTTATAGGGTGGTCGGTTTTGATATTGTTGTGGATTCGAAGATTGTCAATATGTTCTTTGTGTTCGGTCTGCTGGGGATGATTATGGGTTCCGTAAACGCGATTTTGGAGATGGATATTCGGCGTATGGTTGCCTTTTCTTCGGTCGCACAGATTGGCTACATTTACATGGGCTTCGGACTTGGGACGACGTTTGGCGTGATTGCCAGTATTTTTCATATTCTTTCCCATGCAGTGACGAAGTCGCTGCTCTTTATCGCAAGTGTAGGGCTGACAGATGCCTCAAATAACAGCAGGGATTTTGAGGATTTGACAGGAAGCGGGTATCGAAATCCCGTGGCAGGCATTGCGTTTACGATAGGCGCCTGTTCGATGGTGGGGATTCCGATGTTTTCGGGCTTTATCAGCAAACTGTTGTTCGCGCAAGCGGCGGTACAGAACAGTATTTTCAAACTTTTGCCGACGCTGATTTGCCTTGCGATCAGTACGGTGTTGAATGCGATTTATTTTATGAAAACAGTTATTCGTATTTATACGCCTGCAAGCGCCGTGCGGTATGGATATTTGAAACATGCGGTAGGTAAGGATGTAAAGGCCTACCCGGTTTATACGCTTGCATTGGTTCTGTTAATACTGCTTAATATGGTGCTTGGCTGCTGTTCCCAACCGATTGTAAACTGGATTTCAAGCGGTCTTGGCATGTTTGGATAGGTGTGGGGGTTATAAATATGAATGAGTTAATTTTATTGCCGATAATTCTGCCAATCCTGTTGGGGCTTGTGCTGCTGCTTTTGCCGGAGCGGGTATTTGGAAACAGAAAATGGCTGGTAAATATGACAGGTGTGTCATTTCTTTTATGTGCGGCGCTTGGCTGCTTTGCGGTCAGCGGGGCGGCGGGAGAGCAGTCTGCACTGCTGTTGTTTCGGATTGTTGGTGAGATACCGGTTTATTTTGCGATTGACGATTTGGGCAGGCTCTTTGCAGGGGTTGTCACGCTTGTGTTTTTATTAGTCGGATTTTTTTCGCTGTCTTATATGCAGAATGAGGAACATGAGAAGCGGTATTATGCGTTTTATCTGATTACGTACGGTGTGCTGATGGGACTTGATTTTGCGGGAAATTTGGTGACGCTTTATCTGTTTTATGAGCTGATGACGATTGTATCTGTGCCGCTGGTTCTGCATCATGGGACAAAGGAAGCCGTTATGGCGGGACTGAAGTATTTGATTTATTCGTTTTGCGGAGCGTATATGGCGCTTTTTGGAATTTATTTTTTGTATTCGTTTGAGGCTTCCAATATGCTGGCTTTTACACCGGGCGGTTCGATGGATATAGGGCGTGCAGCACAGTCGGGAAACAGCGGTATGCTGCTGGCGGCGGTATTTTTGATGCTGCTTGGTTTTGGCGTGAAGGCAGGTATGTTTCCGCTGCACGCGTGGCTTCCGACGGCGCATCCTGTTGCGCCTGCGCCTGCATCGGCGTTTCTGTCGGGAATTATTGTAAAAGGCGGTGTTTTGGCGATTATCAGGACAGTTTTTTACTGTGTTGGAGTGGACGCCCTGCGCGGTACATGGGTACAGACGGTGTGGGCAGTGTTGGCGGTTGTAACACTTGTTATGGGGTCTGCGCTCGCTTTTAAGGAGAAGGCGCTTAAAAAGCGGCTTGCGTATTCTACAGTGTCAAATCTTTCTTATATTTTACTGGGACTTTCCATGATGAACGGGACGGCGTTTGTGGGAAGTCTGCTGCATGTGGTATTTCATGCCGTTATTAAGAGTGCACTGTTTCTCTTTGCCGGCGCTTTGATTTTTAATACGGGCAGGACAAAGGTAAATGATTTTATCGGTCTTGCGAGAAGAATGCCGACACTTTACTGGTGCTACACGGTTGTTTCTTTGGGACTGATTGGTATACCGCCGACAAGCGGGTTGGTAAGCAAGTGGTATTTGGCGATTGGATGTTTGGAAAGTCAGATGGGCGCTGTTGGATGGATTGGCGCTGCGGCGCTTTTGGTGTCGGCGCTTTTGACAGCGGGATATTTGCTTCCGATTAGCATTAAGGGATTTTTATATGCACCTGTGGATTCTTCGCTGATTACAAAGTATCATGAGCCGTCGCCGCTGATGCTTGTGCCAATTATGATTTTTGCGGCGCTCACGATACTGTTTGGTGTTTTTCCGATGCCGTTAATCCGGTTTCTTGGTGGGATTGCAGCTGCATTGATGTAGAAGGGGAGGAGAAATTTGATGATTTTATCGTTGATGATTATTGTAATACTGCTTCCCTTTGCGGGCGGGCTTTTACTTCAGCTTTTGCGGTTTCAGGATAAACGGTATAAGCAGTGTTTTATTTTTGGATATGTTATGCTCAACACACTCTTGACTTACACGCTGATTGCGCATGGGGCGACGGAGGATATTGAGCTGATTAATTTTGCGGTAGCAAAGCTTAATCTTTCGCTCAAGCTTGACGGCATGGGAATTATTTTTGCAGGACTTGTGGCGACGCTTTGGCCGCTTGCGACCCTTTATTCGTTTCCGTATATGGAGCATGAGAACAACAGCCGCATACACGAAAATACGTTCTATCTGTTTTACACAGCGACATATGGGGTGACACTGGGCATTGCGATGTCGGGTAATATGCTGACGATGTACTGTTTTTACGAGTTATTGACGCTTGTGACGGTGCCGCTTGTAATGCATACGCTGACTCAGGAGGCGGTGCTTGCGAGCCGAAGGTATTTTTACTATTCGCTTGGCGGTGCCGCGTTTGCGTTTATTGGGATGATCTTTTTGATTATGTATGGAAGCACTTTGGAATTTGTTTTTGGCGGTGTCCTGAATAAGACGGCAGTCGCAGGCAAGAAGGATTTGCTTTTGATTATTTATGTACTGTCGTTTATGGGGTTTGGCGTAAAGGCGGCGATTTGTCCGTTTAATTCGTGGCTTCCGAAAGCGGGCGTTGCCCCGACTCCCGTGACGGCATTGCTGCACGCGGTAGCGGTTGTGAAATCGGGTGCGTTTGCGATTATGCGTCTGACGTATTTCAGCTTTGGTACGGAATTTTTAAAGGGTACCTGGGCACAGTATTTTCTGATGTGCGTCGTAATTTTTACGATTGTGTACGGGTGCAGTATGGCGGTTAAGGAGACGCACATTAAGAGACGGCTTGCGTATTCGACAATATCCAATCTTTCTTATATTTTGTTTGGTGTGTTGATTATGACGCCGCTTGGACTTGTAGGCGCGCTTTGTCATATGGTGTTTCACGGCGTGATGAAGATTTGCTCGTTTTTCTGTGCAGGTGCGATGATTACGCAGGCACATGCAAATTATGTGTATGAGATTGACGGTATGGCAAAGAAGATGCCGAAGGTTTTTGGAATATTTACGGTGTCGGCATTTGCGCTGATGGGTGTTCCGGGGCTTTGCGGTTTTATCTCAAAGTGGAATTTGGCACAGGCGGCATTTACGAGTGAAAATATTTTGGCAGTCGTGGGTGTGGGTGCGCTTTTAGTGTCGGCGCTGCTGACGGCAATTTATATGCTTGCAATCGTGATTCGGGCGTATTTTCATGAAAGGGTCTCTGACAGTGAGCGTATGGAGCATGAGGTAAAGGACCCTGACTGGCGGATGATTTTGCCGCTTGGACTGTTTGCGGCTGCGATGTTTGTGCTTGGCGTTTACAGTTCGCCTTTTGTGGAATTTTTCACAAAGGTAGCGAATGGATTGTTGTAAGTTTTAGGTGAGAAGGAAATTGCGATGAATACAATAATTTTTGCAGTAATTTTTCCATTAATAGCGGGGTTTTTTCTTTGGCTTCTGTTTCGGAATAAGCGTTTGGAAGGCGACAGGTCTGCACTTTCCATAGCGATGATTGCGGTAAGCGTGATTGAGCTTGCGGCGGTTGTCAATCTTTTTGTCTGTGATTTAACGGGCGTCGGGTTTGACAGGGTCTGGCTTGGATGGGGCGTGGGCGGTCTTGGCCTTAGCTTCCGGTATACGGGCTTTCGGGGCATATTTGGAATGCAGGCGGCGTTTGCGTGGTTTGTGACGTTTTTGTTTGCAAAGCAGTTTATGAAAAATGACACGCGTGTCATAAGATATGATTTTTTTAATCTGATGACGCTTGGCGCAACAATGGGAATTTTTTATGCGGCGGATTTTTTCACATTGTTTTTCTTCTTTGAAATGATGTCCTTTACGTCGTTTATGTGGGTGGCGCACAGGCAGACATATGCTTCGCAGTACGCGTCGGGGACGTATCTTGGGATTGCTGTTGCGGGCGGAATGGCGATTCTTATGGGAATGTTTATCATATATGTGTCTTTTGGCACACTTGATTTTGCGGCGCTTGGGGAATTGAGAGCTGCGGAATCGCTTCCGGTTTTTGCGGCAGCAATCTGTATGTTTTTGGGATTTGGCGCAAAGGCGGGCGCGTTTCCGGTGCATGTGTGGCTGCCTGCGTCTTATACGGAAGCACCTGCGCCTGCAACGGCGCTTTTGTCCGCAATTCTTAGTAAAACAGGTGTATTCGGGCTTCTTCTTGTGACGGTGGAGCTTCTTGCGTTTAGCAGTAACTGGGGTAAATTGATATTGGTTGTCGGTATCGTTACGATGGTGCTTGGCGGTATCAGAGGCGTAATGAGCGCTAATTTCAAGACAACGATTGCTTATTCGTCAATGTCGCAGATTGGGTTTATCCTTGTAGGTGTGGGAATGCAGGCGCTGGCGGCGGACGCAATGGCTTTTAGCAGTGCAGAGGGGATGTCAGCGGAAGCCTATCAGGTGTATCATATGGCGGTGAATGGGACATTGCTGCACATGATAAATCATTCGCTTGTAAAGCTGGCGTTGTTTATGATTGCCGGTATTGTCTTTCTGAATGTGGGAAGTTATGAGTTGAATAAGGTGCGTGGTTTTGGGCATGGAAAGCCGTTTTTGCTGGTTGTTTTTTTGCTTGCGGCTTTGGGTTTGGGCGGAGTTCCGTTCTTGAATGGATATGTCAGCAAGACGCTTTTACATGAGAGTATTTCGGGGTATGCAGAGGTCTTAAATGGTCTTTCCGGCGCGGGTGTTTCGGCAGGATTATCGCCGGCGTTTATTAAGGGTACAGAATATTTGTTCTTATTTTCGGGCGGTTTGACGCTTGCGTATATGGCGAAGCTGTTTGTAGTATTGTTTGTGGAGCAAAATGAGGATTCTCTGCTTCAATATGAATATGAAGAGAAAAGCGGGTATGCGTCCGTGTTTAGTAAGGCTGCGGTGGCATTGTGTGTTTTTCCTATTCCATTGATAGGTCTGTTGCCGAATATTGTGGCGGACGGTGTGGCGAAGTATGGATTTATGGGAGTGTCGATTGAAGGCGCTTTGGCGGTTGAGCAGGAAAGGATGCAGTATTTTTCAGTGCGGAATTTATCGGGTGCGCTTATTTCGATTGCGGCGGCGGTTGTCGTGTATCTTTTCATTGTGCGGGTTTTGATGCTGCGCAAAAAGGGTGAGGGCTATCGTGAAATTTTTCCTTCATGGCTAGATATGGAAAAGTATGTGTATAGAGATGTTTTTTACAGGTTTTTTGCATTTCTTTTGGGGATAATTGCGCGGATTTTGGACAGCACTGTGGATATTGCGGTTGTATTTCTGCGTAAAACCGTTTACAGGGATAAGGCGCTTCCCTATGCGCTTTCCGAGGGGAACCGCGTGACGCATTTGCTTGGCAGAAGTATGGAGTGCGCAAGAAGATTTTACTGTGCGGTGACGAAAAAAGAGTATAAGGCGAGAAATTATGAGCATAAGCTGGCGTTAAAGAGTATGGATCTTTTTGAGAATTTGCGTATTATTGAGCGGAGTCTTTCGTTTGGATTGTTTATGTTCTGTGTCGGGCTTGGGCTGACGATGATTTATTTGTTGTTGGTGAATTGATGGATAGATAGGGTGCATCAGAGCGAAAGTGATTGAAAAGATGTCATTATACGAAGGGATAAAAATGAATAAAACAGTTACGAAATTTCCGCTAAATCTGTTTTGCAGCCTGATGCTGCTAAGCTTTATTCCATTTGTCTACACGCTTGTGAGGACAAACCTAATCGTAGACTGTCCGTCAACAGACGGATTGGGCATTGCAGGTCATATTGAATGGTTTGATTTAATCAATGAAACAATACAGGCGTTTCTGATTATGCCTTTATATGCATTGTTTAACCGGTGTATGCAGGATACAGATCAGTTGAAAGAGCGCATTTTTCAGTCCTTTTTGGTTGCGAATGTCATTTATATTGTATTTTCGGCTGTTGTTTTGATACGTTGTAATGCAATTGTATCAGCAATGGTCTATGACCGGGCGGATGAAGTGACAAAGTATCTTGTGTTAGAAACAATCGGATTTATGATTGCGAATATTGTCTGCGTGGTAAATGTGTTATTTGTTGTTTTAGAAAAGCCAGTATACATATATACAATGACAATTTTGAAAACAATATTGACAGTGGCAGGCGACTTGTTTTTGATTCCGAGATTTGGGGTGAATGGTGTTGCATATTCTAACATTGCGGTGAGCTCTGTATGTGTTGTATTATGTATGATTGTTGTATTGAGAGAAAAACTGGTTACCGTTTCTTTTCGGTTTGATAAGTCATTTGTAAAAGACTATTTGTTTATTGGTTTATTCGGTGGGGCGCAAATCCTGTTAGATAATGTTGTTTATTTTGCGATTGTATGTAAAATGGTGAATGCGGTGGCGGAACAAGGAAACTATTGGACGGCGAATAACATTATATGGGGGCTGATGTTGATTCCTATATCCGCGTTGGCTGAAATTATTAAAAAGGATTGCAAAGATAAACTAACCGTAGCGAAAATGAAACAGTATCATACAGTCATAATCGCAACGGTTTTTGCATGGCTGTGTTTTATTCCATTGTTAAATCCCTTTTTGAGGAATGTCATGGGAATTGAGAATTTTAAAGTAATTAAACATATATTAGTGATTCTGATACCGTTTTATTTTGCATATAATTATACGGTTTTATTGGATAATATACTGATTGGATACGGCAAGACATATTATTGTTTTATTACATCAGTGATTGTCAATTTAGTCTATTATCCGATTGTATACGGATTAATGTTAAAGGGTATTTTTGTGTCCAGTATTACCTTTATCTGCATGATGTTTGGGTTTGGCATGGTGGTGCATTTGGGCTGTAGTATTGTGTGTTTTATGAGGTACAGAAGGCGTTTTTGGAAAGTCTGAAAAACCAAGTCTTGCGGCTCGTTTATGAAAATCTTTTTGATAAGGATCTTTATCAGTGCAGGAGGCAAAAATTGTTCGTGAAATGTCAAAAATCGCACTGTGAAAAATCATTATATTTATAATGACAGCTTTACGCTGAATGTGTTAGACTTAAGTCAGATAGAACTGGCAACAGATGAGGATAAAGCCTTTGGGCTTGACTATTGGGCGAAGCTGTTTAAAACGACGACGTGGGAGGAGTTGAAGATGGTGGCACAAAATAATGCGGTTTTTGAGGAAGCGAGAGAAACACTTTATAAGCTGAATCAAAATGATGAAGTGCGCTATTTGTGCGAAATGCGCGAGGAAGGGCAGCGGATTTTGCGGACGTATCAGAGTCTTATCAGGCAGGGGGAGGAAAAGCTTGCGCAGAGAGATACTGAACTCGCAGAAAAAGATGCACTAATTGCCGAACTACAAGAACAAATAAAGGCACTGCAAAAGTAGACAGATTATGTAAATAATGCTGCGAAAAACACTGGCAGCGCTGAAATGGTAATGTATGAATGGCTATGCGAAAACGTGTAGCCATTTTCAGTGGAAAGCAATCAATCAAGGCACATCAAATACCAATAGGGAGGTCGAAAATGAAACCATATTTTAACCATTACGCAGACGTTTTAGAGCTCTTAGATGAAAAAGCAGACAGCATCAATTGGAACAGCTTCTATGAAGAGCGAAAACGCCCCATCCAAATTAAAGCATGATAATCTGCCCAAGAAAAGTTGTATTTTCTCTATAATTTACCTATATTGACGGGTGCTTCCCCTATCAACTTCCGCACATTTTTATAATTTTGATGTACTTTTGTTTCAACTATGATGCATTTCTCATGTAAAATAAAAAGGGGAAAAAGGGAAAATAAAAATTGGAGGAAGCAATGCGAAAAAACAACATTTTTTACTACATTTTCATGGCATTAATCATCAGCCTGCTATTCTCAGCCTGCGGAAATATAACAGAACTGACAGGTGAAACAGCGAATGCTTCAATTACTTCCACACCTTCACAACCAAATCAAACCGAGCCGACACAGCAGGATTCACTCTCACAGGAAATCATTTTTCAGTACTCGGAGATTGAGCGCAGGACGCGGGAATTGTTGGGAAAACCGCAGGGTACGATTACAAAGGAAGAGGTGCTGGCAATTACGGAATTTTCGATAGACGATACTAAAGATGTTGTGTGCAAGAAGCCGTTTTTGGATTTGCGTTGGTACCGCAATTTGGAAAGCGTGACGCTGCGCGACTGCGGTGTGGAAAGCTTGGAGGGCGTGGAGGCGCTGACTGCACTCAAAACGCTTTCGGTAGATAACTTTTTTGTGGACGCTCCCACGAAAACGGACATTTCCGCGTTAGGCAGTCTGACACAGCTTGAAGAACTAAGCTTGGCTAATAACGGAATTTCGGACATCAGCCTGCTGAAAGGCTTCACGAATCTTAAGAAGGTATCTTTAGGCGGTAATAACATCACAGACATCAGCCCGTTAGCAAGCTGCCGCAAGCTTCAGGAAGTATGGTTAGGCAAAAATAACATTACGGACATCACGCCGCTTTATGAATTGGACGCTCTCAAAGAAATTGATTTAGAGGAAAATCATATATCAGAAGAAGAACTTCAAACTTTTTATGAGGTAAAAAGCAGTACCCCGATTATCGTGACGCAGACAGGAACGCTGCGGGAGGATATGCCTGAATTTACGTTTGTGCTGACGGCGTTTTACGATTTGCAGACAGAAAGCTATGCGCTGCAAACGGTTGATGTTTATCAAGGCGATGTATCGATGCAGACGATTTCCATACCCGAATTGACACTGTTTGGTCAGACATATATTATTGATTCCCAGCAGGACACGCTTGGCTTTGAACTGGAGGATTTGAATTTCGACGGCTATCTGGATATGCGTCTGTTTGATACATTAAATGGAAATTACCGAACGGAGTGGGTATATTTGGTGTGGAACCCCGCGGAACAGCAGTTTGAGCACGACGCACGATTAAATGAAATATCGCTTGCAACCTTTGACCAGGAAGAACAACTGATTTATGGCATGGAGCGCAGCGGGGCAGCATGTCACTATCTGTCAACGTATCAGTATATTGACGGGGAAATTGTAAAAATCCGTTATTATGAGGAAGAGGGACGCAATTTATCCGATGAGCAGATTAAACAATATTATGACATCGCGTCCGTGAAAACGAGCGGCGTGTCCTTTGAGGCATGGTATGAACATACTATGGAGCGGAATGTGGCAAGCGGCGAGCTGGAAACCGTCTGTGAGGAGTATGTTTTTATTCCGTATGACAGCGACGGAAAGCAGATTGAGAACGAGGAAGAGGAGCTTCATGTAGATGTGTCATCTGCGCTTGGGGCGCAAATCCGGGAGGCGTTTCCTTCTTACCAAAAGTAATGCAGTGTGTGGGAATGTTCCTGTTTTGCAAGGTTTACCAAATAGGAATGTGTTGGCATGGCAGTCCGAACAGTGTAGGATTGATAAAAGTGTAAATCTGTTATAAGAATGATGCGTTTTCTGCTAAGACGTACGGGGGAGGAAATCGGATTGAAAAGAGAATACTCGTAATTTTATTATCCCTGACTGTTATTTTTGAATGCGTATCCTGCCAAAAAGCGGAGCAAATCGGTGAAACGCAGGAGGCAGCACAGGCTGTTTTGCCAAAGGAAGCCCCGCAGTCAGAAAATGCAGAAAGCATAGAAGAGGCAGCAGGTGCAGAACCGAATGGACTTTCACCGCAGGCGGACGGCACGCCAAACATGGCGGAA
>ERZ808028.1141-NODE-1141-length-17300-cov-49.862393_pt1 | contig 17300 bp, 9 predicted proteins | sample MGYA00380184_ERZ808028 | MGnify/ENA primary metagenome ERZ808028 (study PRJEB31490, sample SAMN06133397) | mouse gut metagenome | isolation source: J8_1 | host: mice | place: China: Chengdu | collected 2015-05 ...
TGCTCCTGCCATAACGTGAAGAAGCAATGACCTGGTGGTCCGTGACTTCCCTACGCTGGCATTATCCAGATCAGGTGATACGGGTATTTCTCAGCCTTCACGCAGAAGGGCACCCCGAGTCGTTTGGTTGCGATGATAAATCGCAGAGGAGGATGGTAATGTCCAGCGCACGCGTTGTAAACGAGGAAAAACGGCAGTTTTACAATCGCGTTAATAAATTATTTGATATATGAATCCAGCACCTTCAGAACGACATCCAGATCTTCTTCACGTTTTAGCTCATCCCCCTGGTGAACGATGTGTTCCGTCAGATGACCTTTAATCACTTCCCGCATCAGACCGTTTACCGCGCCACGGATAGCAGCAATCTGTTGTAAAACTGCAGCGCATTCGTGCGGCTCGTCGAGCATTTTCTTGAGCGCCACGACCTGGCCCTGAATCTTACTGGCACGCGCTTTCAGTTTCTGTTTATCACGGATTGTATGAGACATGGCAACACCTGGTTAACAAGAATATGAAAAATCATAGCACTATTAATCTACTGGGGGGTAGTATCAGGTACTGGGGGGGAGTAGAATCAGATTGCCGAATTAATACTAAGAATTATTATCATGACCGAATTTACAACTCTTCTTCAGCAAGGAAACGCCTGGTTCTTCATCCCCAGCGCCATCTTACTTGGTGCGCTTCATGGCCTGGAACCAGGGCACTCAAAAACGATGATGGCGGCGTTTATCATCGCCATCAAAGGCACCATTAAACAAGCGGTGATGCTCGGACTGGCAGCAACTATTTCGCATACCGCAGTGGTCTGGTTAATTGCCTTTGGCGGGATGGTGATCAGCAAGCGCTTTACTGCTCAATCAGCAGAACCGTGGCTCCAGCTGATTTCCGCAGTGATCATTATTGGCACCGCGTTCTGGATGTTCTGGCGTACCTGGCGCGGCGAACGCAACTGGCTGGAGAATATGCACGAGTATGATCATGAACATCATCACCACGATCACGAAGATCACCACGACCATGGACATCATCACCATCACGAACATGGCGAGTATCAGGATGCCCATGCACGAGCCCATGCCAATGACATTAAACGACGCTTTGATGGTAGAGAGGTCACCAACTGGCAAATTTTGTTATTTGGCTTAACCGGTGGCCTTATCCCCTGCCCGGCAGCAATTACCGTGCTGTTGATATGCATTCAGTTGAAAGCCCTGACACTGGGCGCAACACTGGTCGTCAGTTTCAGCATTGGCCTGGCGTTAACGCTTATCACCGTAGGCGTTGGCGCAGCAATCAGCGTTCAGCAGGTCGCAAAACGCTGGAGCGGATTTAACACTCTCGCTAAACGCGCCCCCTATTTTTCCAGTCTGTTGATTGGCTTAGTCGGTGTGTATATGGGCGTACATGGCTTCATGGGCATAATGCGATAACTCAATCCTTTAGGCTTGCATGTTATCTTCAGCCCAGGATGATTCTTAAATCAGCTATTTCCGCTGACTCTCTGCTCGCTAAGGATGCTTTTAGGGCATCCTTTCATTTACACTTTTTACGAAATCATGGGATCACTAACAAAATATCGCTTGTCAGTTATATTGTATGGCAGGAAAGATATGCGACTGATATTACAGATCCCCAAAGTGGAGAGTTTATGACCATTAAAAATAAGATGTTGCTGGGTGCGCTTTTGCTGGTTACCAGTGCCGCCTGGGCCGCACCAGCCACCGCGGGTTCGACCAATACCTCGGGAATTTCTAAGTATGAGTTAAGCAGTTTCATTGCTGACTTTAAGCATTTCAAACCAGGCGATACCGTCCCAGAGATGTACCGCACCGATGAGTACAACATTAAGCAGTGGCAGTTACGTAACCTGCCCGCGCCTGATGCCGGGACGCACTGGACCTATATGGGTGGCGCGTACGTGTTGATCAGCGACACCGACGGTAAAATCATTAAAGCCTACGACGGTGAGATTTTTTATCATCGCTAAAAAAAGCCCCCTCATCATGAGGGGGAAATGCAGACACCTTGTTATTTTTTATTATTAGCCACTTGCTCGTCTTGCTTGTTATTAGTCGTATTTCACGTTGATTAATGCGGTTGCCTCCAGTGCGCCAGATTTAACTTTGTTTGTATCGTAGACGTAGTAACTGGCAGTTATCGGAATTGAAACCGTTGTATCTGTAAGTTTTGACTTTGCCGCAATTTCTTTTAAATTTGTGTATCCTTTACTGCTGTTAGTGATATTTAAAAGTGTGACTGACGAACCATTACTTTCAAGAATAAATCCTACGCCATTATCTTCCGCACCTTTCAGTATTGTGTTGCTGTTGGTTAACAAGTCAGAACTTGATAAATACACCTGCATTTTCCGTGATGTTTGATTTTGTTGACCTAATAAATTTTTACAACGCAGAATAATATCCCCTTGTTTACTATTTATTGTTGCTTTGTTACCTGTGGCTGGTAATTGTGAAACGGGAATACTGTCTAAAGTAATTAATAAATCGTCCGGTTTGCAGGTTGTGGTTATCGGGTTGTATGACAATGTCAGATTAAAGGAATAGACACCTGCATTTTGTGCCAATGCATTTCTGTAGCTATTTACACATGCATCCCATGACTTGCCACCTAATAAACACAGTAGAAATTGTACTGCGGCACTCCCGCGTGTCGATGATGAAGCACTGGATAATGTCGCAACTCCATTAATCATCACTGAACCGCCGCCCCCCGCAGAAACATTCACTTTTGCATTACTGGCCGCAGGTGTCACCGTTACCGAATAACCACTGGTGAAACTGGTCTGATTATTTGATAACGTGATGTTGTTTTTATTGGTCCATTCAAAATGTAAATTTAATTTAATGGTATCGTTATAAAGTCCAACAATAATATCCGACGGGCTCATAGGGGTGATAGTATTTGTACTCACGCATGACGAATCATTAAAATTATGCTCATATGTCGCCATTTGTGTTTGAGTAAGTGCAAAATCCCCCTGAACAACCAAATTGTGCTGAACAGATAACTCACTATAACATGCCGCATAGCTCACAGGCATAACCATCATCATTACTATAAATAACATTATACGAATATTCATAACCACCTGACTATTACTGGCAAATATAGTTTCTACTTTCATCAATCTCTTTACCGAAGGTGATTGTGCATGAAAGTCCTTGTTGCTTATCAATTGCTACATTAACCGATGGCGGTACTTCATTGGTGCGAATAAATAACTGGCTTCCCTGACCGACAACGCCAATATTATGACCATGGATATCATTGACTTCATAACCAAACATTAATGGTTGCCCATCCGCTCTTAACGCTTTTATAAACCAGGGCTTGCGCTGATCGGTATCAAAATTAACCAGTACAACCGCGCCGCGATAAGGGGCGGCAATTTTCCGGTTGCCACGTAATTCTGCTTCGCTATCGCTTTGCGACACATCCAGCATCAGGTGATTTTCCCGATAAGGTGTCATTCCGTCGTATATCACCACTCCATTACGGTTTGTTGTGCGATATTTTTGCCCATTGACATAAGCATCTTTAATTCCTGGCGCATTCATCACAGCAAACGTTTCGGAAAGACGGTTCGCCAGATTAACGCCACCCGACCAGGCGACAATGCCCCCTGAAACACTGGCTCCAGCCTGTCGATAAGTACTCGACTGACTATAACTGCCATTCACTGTCGCAACCGGCGCGTTCCAGGTCAAATTCGCCCCAGCTGTCGTTTCATTTCCCTGATGCTGATAACTCAGGTTGACCCCATAGTTAAACTGATCCCGGCTTCCAACGGTTCCTGATAATCCCGTATTATTTGAGGCAAACCCCTGATCATCAAACGTCGTTGAGTTAGACATATATATTTGCCGACGAGGCGTCGTAACGTCATCACCCCAATCAAAGGGAATCGATATAAAAATATTAAAACGTTTCTCTTCATGATGATTCTCGTCATACGTCTGGCTTGCCGCGAGGATATAGCTTATCCGCCGCCAGTTATTGGAATAACTCAACTGATAATCCTTACTGCTGCCGCTACGCCCCCAGTAATCTCGCCATAACGTACTTAAGGACACAGACCCCCAGCCTTCTGGCAATGACTGGCTCATATTGGCAGAGAAGCTATTTTTACGGCCAAAATCGTTCTGGTAATAATCGGCAATGTCATAGACATCGTTTTCATCACGGCGATAATTATCTTTATTGTTTGCCCAAACGTGATCATTAAATGTCCGGTAATCACGCGATGAATAACGCCAGGCCGCCAGACCAAAACGCGTCGACGTTTGGCTCACAAATTTGTTGTAGGCAATTTGATAACTTTGCCCGTCAAACACATCGCCGTTGTCTTGTTTACTATGCGACTTCGTGGCATCGACGGAAATGGCACCAATGCGTGTATTCCAGCCAGTCCCCAAAGTAAACGCGTAATAATTATTCGCGACCATCGAGCCACCATACAGCGTCAATAAATTATTAAAACCATACTGATAACCCGCCTGGACAAAATCACTTTGTTTGCTCGCCCCTTCAATATGGCTACGACCCGCCGCAAAATCATATTTCGATACGCCGGGTTGCAGCATATTTGGCACTGCTGCATAAGGCACCAGATAGGTGGTTACCGAGCCGTCCGCCTCTTTCACGCTGACATCAAGATCTGCTCCACCACCGGCCAACTGCAAATCTGTAATCGCGAACGGGCCAGGAGGAACCTCTTTCTGATAAACCACAAAACCGTTCTGTTCAATAGTTACCAGCGCATTACTCTGAGCAATCCCCTGCACCCGTGGCGTAAAATTTTGTTTCGAGTTAGGCAACATCTGCATATCACGAAACAACCGCACACCGCTGAAGCGAACAGAATCAAAAATATCGCTTGATGTGTACATATCACCCACGCGAAGCGTGCCGAGAAGTTGGGCAAATCCACGTTCCAGATACAGGGTATTGCTTTTCCACACCCCTGGATTGTTATTTGTTTTACTGAAACTGGCATCAGAATGCAGTTGCCACCCCAGTAAATTTAACCCGCTGTTAAAACGTACATATGTACTCTTACTATTACCCGACGCTTTATAGTCACTGTAATACTGACTCACATAATAAGAGGTATAAAACGCATTAATACCCCGCTCCCAGTTTTCCGGTGGAACATAGCCACTTTCCAGTTCTTCCACCCAGGCCTGCGGGACACTGAAATCGAGACGAAAAACCCCGATATCCCAGGTATAGCTCCCACCCTGAACAAGTTGCTCAAATGTTAAACATTGCTTACCGCTGGCGAAGTTATCGCTATTAATGCCTAACCGCTTGATAACTTCTATTGATAAACATGTTTCTTGCGGGTTGTCTTTAACAATAATCTCATATTTCCCGCGCCATTGCTTATTGACATAAATATCGATGTCATACTGCCCCGGTAAGGGTTGATTATCATCAAGACGAATATTTGCAACCTGCTGGTCTTTCATTCCACCTATCATAAAATGGGTATCAAAGGTTTCTTCAGCTGCATAAGCTTCAATGCCGAGCAATAACGCTACGATTGCTGATGCAAGTGGGGTCATTCTCAACATAGGCAGCTCCTGCAATTAAATTTTGTCACTAATATAGTTGCCGTGGTCATCGATAATGGTCAGATACCAGTTATTTGCATTATTACTTTTGACATTAACACTCTGACTTTCTAAGGGGGCAATCATAATAGTTTCATAATTGACTTTGACATTATTAGCTTTGACATCCGAAATCGTCACCCAATTAGCTGAGTCATTTTTTATCACCAATCCATTGCCACTGCGATTTACCAGTAACTTTTTAAAGGTCGCTTTATTTACCGGAGCAATACCCGCCGGCCGGTAAAACAATTTGATTCTGTTTTGCATCGCAAACTTCAGTGCATTCTTACCTTCTTGTTCTGGACTATTTGGTGGAATATCCAGAACATTCAGATAAAAAATGCTTTCTTTATTAGTGGGCAGTTTATTCGGCATAATTTTGATTTTTACTTGCTGCCCGGAATTTGCCCCTATTTTTGCCACTGGTGGCGTTAACATGAAAGGAACCTGAATTTTTTCTGGTGGTAACGACGTATCGCCATCATCAATCCACGCCTGCAGCAGCGAAGAACGATTTCCCTGGTTCATCAACTGCACCATAACTTCTTTATTTTCTGCCGGGTAAATAATGCGCGTCCCGTAGATAACAATTCCGGCATGTGCAGGAAGGACCATAGAAAAAATGAGTAAAGATAATAATCCTTTCATTTTAATGCCTCTTAAATTAAAAGGCCGCCATGGGATAGCGGCCATGTTTATTACCTGGAGAAACTTGCAATTTTATTTATTAATCCTGCGCCACACGCATAACCAGAGAAGATAACACATCACCTGATTGCACTGAGTTATCTGTTAGTTTCAGGTATTTTGCTTTAAACGGAATAGCATATTGACCTTCCGCTGTTTTATAACTCTCAATATTAAAAGGTGCAGAAACATCCAGGACATCGCTGTTATCACCTAAATAGAGATAGTAACCCACGGTATCGTTGCTACTGGCTATCGCCTTATCGTTACCGGTTATTTTATCGTTGGTAATCAACGAGAGTTTTACACCAGCAACTTCTTTCGGGCAGCTAATTTTTAACATGCTGCTGGTTACACCGACTGCATCATCATAGGTAGAATATTTAGCTTTACCTTCAAAGACAGTGGTTGGTACAGTCGGCATATTAATACTTACTGAATCACCACCCGCTTCGAATTTACACGGAGATTCTGCAATATTCCCCTTAATAGTTAATGTTCCGGTATCAACGTCTGCAGCAAATACTCCAGCGCTCATAAAAAAAGAAGAAAAGACAGCGGCAGCAATAATTGAACGTTTCATAATATGTTCCTTAATAAAATTTATTTTTGGTTGTTAAGAGTCTGTATCTCTTGGAAACAAATTTCTCACATCAAAAAAGTTGCCGCAATGTAAACATATTGTTTTATTGATTTAAAACAAATTAACCAATGCAATATAAATACAACAAATACTTAAGAGTATTAAATATTTATCGCATCTATTAATTAATGTAGATTTATGTAAATGGTATTGTTGATATCAATAAAAAAGCCGAAATCATTTATATAAATGATTTCGGCTTTCTAAATGCAATTAAAATCAGGTTGCCAAATTAATCGTAGCAATTTAACACGATTCGACGTTTGCTATCGCTACCTGCAACAACCACTTCTGTCGTAACACCTTTGACGGGCGAAGAAACCTGATGACGGGTGTCAACATTATACGTTAACTGACCACAATGCTGTTGTGGTTGACTATTAACCATAGCCATACTGCATGTTGGGGGACTGATCCTGCCATTAATCGTTAATGTGGCAGTCTCTGAAGAGAATGCGGGAGAAGCCAATCCATAGGCAAGAAAAATAATTCCTGACAGCCAATACTTATTCATTGAACGTTATCCCTGTAGTAAAGGTTATGCCTGGATAGAATGAGTGCATAACAAACTATAGCTGTACATCCACTACACAGCCACGAAGGATGATAATGAAGCATTGCCTGTATGATCAATCGACTTTGTAGAGTTTCGGACGAAGGTCCGCAGAATATTCGCAGTATTAAATAAGTGTTCATTAATGCGGCAAAAACTAATACACCGCATCAATGTAACATCTCTGCGGTGTATGAAGAATAACCAGAATGGTTAATAGGCGTTAGACCGCGCGGAAGGAAATCTCGCCTGGAATGACTTCACCCTGCCAGTAGAGCTGAGCTGCAACGCGGTCAGCCAGCTGGCGGTAGATAGCGGTAAATTCGCTCTCCGGACGGCTGATAACCGTTGGCGTGCCTTTATCGAGATCCTCACGTAAGGAGATGTGTAACGGCATCTGCCCCAGCAGCTGTGTGTGGTATTTTTCAGCCAGTTTCTCAGCACCACCGGTACCGAAAATCGGTTCATGGTGACCACAGTTACTGCAAATATGCACACTCATGTTCTCGACAATACCAAGCACCGGAACCTCGACTTTCTCGAACATCACAATGCCTTTTTTCGCATCGATCAACGCGATGTCCTGCGGGGTGGTGACCACGACTGCACCAGTTACTGGAATGTTTTGCGCCAGCGTCAATTGAATGTCACCGGTGCCTGGCGGCATATCAAGCACCAGATAGTCGAGATCCGGCCACAAGGTTTCCTGCAACATCTGCATTAACGCCTTGCTCGCCATCGGTCCACGCCACACCATCGCATTGTCGTCAGTGACCAGATAACCAATTGAATTGGTTGCCAGGCCATGAGACATAATCGGTGCCATGTGGGTACCGTCCGGCGACGTTGGACGCTGATTTTCTGCGCCCAGCATGGTGGGAATTGATGGGCCGTAGATATCGGCGTCCAGAATGCCGACTTTCGCCCCTTCCGCCGCCAGTGCCAGCGCCAGGTTTACCGCCGTGGAGGATTTACCCACGCCGCCTTTACCGGAGCTGACCGCAATGATGTTCTTCACACCATTAATACCCGGCTGATTCTTCACGCGTTTTAAGGTGGCGATATTGTGCGACAGTTTCCAGTCGATAGCTTTCGCCCCGGTGATACGCAGCAGTTCGGCGCTACATTGCTCTTTTAACTCTTCAAACGCGCTATGCCAGACGAATGGCATAACCAGTTCCACATGCAACGTGTCGTCCATCCAGGCGACATGGTGCAACGCTTTCAGCGTGGTGAGGTTATGCTTCAGGGTTGGGTGCTGAAAATTGGCCAGTGTCCCGGCGACCATTGCGCGCAAGGCTTCTGGTGATTTGGCCTGGGATTGTTCGTTCATCCCGACTCCTTTTTTGTATAGATAAACCATCAGCTGATAGTTTACCTGAAGAATATAGAGAAGTACTTACTTAACATTTTCCCATTTGGTACTATCTAACCCCTTTTCACTATTAAGAAGTAATGCCTACTATGACTCAAGTCGCGAAGAAAATTCTGGTGACGTGCGCACTGCCGTACGCTAACGGCTCAATCCACCTCGGCCATATGCTGGAGCACATCCAGGCTGATGTCTGGGTCCGTTACCAGCGAATGCGCGGCCACGAGGTCAACTTCATCTGCGCCGACGATGCCCACGGTACACCGATCATGCTGAAAGCTCAGCAGCTTGGTATCACCCCGGAGCAGATGATTGGCGAAATGAGTCAGGAGCATCAGACTGATTTCGCAGGCTTTAACATCAGCTATGACAACTATCACTCGACGCACAGCGAAGAGAACCGCCAGTTGTCAGAACTTATCTACTCTCGCCTGAAAGAGAACGGTTTTATTAAAAACCGCACCATCTCTCAGCTGTACGATCCGGAAAAAGGCATGTTCCTGCCGGACCGTTTTGTGAAAGGCACCTGCCCGAAATGTAAATCCCCGGATCAATACGGCGATAACTGCGAAGTCTGCGGCGCGACCTACAGCCCGACTGAATTGATCGAGCCGAAATCGGTGGTTTCTGGCGCTACGCCGGTAATGCGTGATTCTGAACACTTCTTCTTTGATCTGCCCTCTTTCAGCGAAATGTTGCAGGCATGGACCCGCAGCGGTGCGTTGCAGGAGCAGGTGGCAAATAAAATGCAGGAGTGGTTTGAATCCGGCCTGCAACAGTGGGATATCTCCCGCGACGCGCCATACTTTGGTTTTGAAATTCCGAACGCGCCGGGCAAATATTTCTACGTCTGGCTGGACGCACCGATTGGCTACATGGGTTCTTTCAAGAATCTGTGCGACAAGCGCGGCGACAGCGTAAGCTTCGATGAATACTGGAAGAAAGACTCCACCGCCGAGCTGTACCACTTCATCGGTAAAGATATTGTTTACTTCCACAGCCTGTTCTGGCCTGCCATGCTGGAAGGCAGCAACTTCCGCAAGCCGACCAACCTGTTTGTTCATGGCTATGTGACGGTGAACGGCGCAAAGATGTCCAAGTCTCGCGGCACCTTTATTAAAGCCAGCACCTGGCTGAATCATTTTGACGCTGACAGCCTGCGTTACTACTACACTGCGAAACTCTCTTCGCGCATTGATGATATCGATCTCAACCTGGAGGATTTCGTTCAGCGTGTGAATGCCGATATCGTGAACAAAGTGGTTAACCTGGCCTCTCGTAATGCGGGCTTTATCAACAAGCGTTTTGACGGCGTGCTGGCAAGCGAATTGGCTGACCCGCAGTTGTACAAAACCTTCACTGATGCCGCTGAAGTGATTGGTGAAGCGTGGGAAAGCCGCGAATTTGGTAAAGCAGTGCGCGAAATCATGGCGCTGGCTGATCTGGCTAACCGCTATGTCGACGAGCAGGCTCCGTGGGTGGTGGCAAAACAGGAAGGCCGCGATGCCGACCTGCAGGCAATTTGCTCAATGGGCATAAACCTGTTCCGCGTGCTGATGACTTACCTGAAGCCGGTACTGCCGAAACTGACCGAGCGCGCAGAAGCATTCCTCAATACAGAACTGACCTGGGATGGTATCCAGCAACCGCTGCTGGGCCACAAAGTGAATCCGTTCAAAGCGCTGTATAACCGCATCGATATGAAGCAGGTTGAAGCACTGGTGGAAGCGTCTAAAGAAGAAGTGAAAGCAGCTGCCGCGCCAGTTACTGGCCCACTGGCAGATGATCCGATTCAGGAAACCATCACCTTTGACGACTTCGCAAAAGTTGACCTGCGCGTGGCGCTGATCGAAAACGCAGAGTTTGTTGAAGGTTCTGACAAACTGCTGCGCCTGACACTGGATCTCGGCGGTGAAAAACGCAATGTCTTCTCCGGTATTCGTTCTGCCTACCCGGATCCGCAGGCACTGATCGGGCGTCACACCATTATGGTGGCCAACCTGGCACCGCGTAAAATGCGCTTTGGTATCTCCGAAGGCATGGTAATGGCTGCTGGTCCTGGCGGGAAAGATATCTTCCTGTTAAGCCCGGATGCTGGTGCTAAACCAGGCCATCAGGTGAAATAATCCCCCTTTAAGGCGCTGCATCGACAGCGCCTTTTCTTTATAAATTCCTAAAGTTGTTTTCTTGCGATTTTGTCTCTCTCTAACCCGCATAAATACTGGTAGCATCTGCATTCAACTGGATAAAATTACAGGGATGCAGAATGAGACACTTTATCTATCAGGACGAAAAATCACATAAATTCTGGGCGGTTGAGCAGCAGGGAAACGAGCTGCATATCAACTGGGGCAAAGTCGGCACTAACGGGCAAAGCCAGATAAAAAGTTTTGCGGATGCTGCGGCAGCGGCAAAAGCGGAGCTTAAGCTGATCGCAGAGAAAACGAAAAAAGGCTATGTGGAAAATGCTTCAGCAAACGTGCATATCCCCCCCATTACCAAAGCCACTCCTGAAGTTGAAACTTCCCCTGAGAGTAAAAACCAACGCCCCTGGCTGGCTGATGATGCGGTCATTCGGCTAACTGACGATATTAATCGATTTGCTTTTCCTCATCGCTCTCGCCCCAGAGAGATCAATTATCTGCACAAAGATGGTCAAATATGGCAGCTCATCGCGAATAACACCAGGGCATATGATCCCGCCAACAATTACCGTTCTTATCCAGAAAACTGGCAGCAGGCTTTTGCTGAGTTACAAATGCGAGTTCAGGGTAATCAACAGACAGGGAGTGCACAATCTGATGCAGCATTGCTCTGGAGTTTCTGGAACTCTTACTCTGCAGATGAACTGGTCGATGACTTAGTCATTCGCTGTGGTCTGGAAAGTGCCGTTGAAATTGCCCTTCTCGCTCTTCAACTTAGATATAAACCAGTAAAAGGCGCAGTAACCACCATCATTCCACCTAATCACAAAGCAGAATCGCTGCCGAGTTGGCATCAACGTCTATGTCATCATCTTTCACTCGCTTCAGAAGATGAGTGGCAACGCTGTGTAGATAAAGTACTCGCCGCCATTCCGACGCTATCCCCAGCACGGCAACCTTTTGCGGCGTTACTGCTCCCCGAATGCCCGGATATTGCCAATGCTATGGCGCTACGTTATGCAGACCAAAACGTTCCGGCGATGACCTGGTTAAGTATGATGGTAAGCGATGATGTTGCCCTGGCCATCCAGGAAAAATATGGTTTCCCACCGCTATATAATGATTTCCGCAAATATCTGGCTACGTTGCTGGCAAATAATGGAATGCGTGGTGTAAGCCGGATTCTTCTCAAGCTACCTGTCGACTATCCCGTAAAATACACGGACCTTTTCACTCACATACACGCCAATGCTGAAGATCTTGTCAAATGGCTATGGAAAACGAATCACCCGGATGCGATTCAAATTCTGATCCTCGGTGTAAATGGCAAGAAAAAGCACCTGGAATACTTAAGCAAAGCCTGCCAAAAACATCCCGCTGCGGCTATTGCCGCTTATGCTACTTTGCTGGCAATACATGAAAATAATGAGTGGCGTAAAGCGCTTGTCAAACTGATTACCGCCACGCCAGAGTTAGTATGCGAGGTCATTCCCTGGGTTAATGCTAAGGCGGCAGGCATCTTATCTGAATGTCGTCCGCTGCCAGTAGCTGAAGAATGTGAATATGCCACTGTGGATATGTTGCCGGAGCTGCTTGTCGCTCCACCGTGGGTAATAAATAAGAAAAAGAATGTCATACCCGTATTTGATTTACCGGTACTTCCCATTCCTGCCGTCACGGATATCACACCAGGAATTACAGAGTTAATCAGTCATACTGACATATCCAGATTCAGTGAAATTGCGCAATATCAGGCATCACAGCAAACCTTATTTACCGTTCTGCCACTAATTGAAAAAGAAAGCTGGGAGACATCTTTCATTCCTTTTACACCAGAACAACAAATCCTTTGGCAATTAGGTTTTAATGAATGGCTGCATTGCGAAAATGACTTACATGAAAAAAAATATATACCGCAAAGCGCTGTTGATGCCTTGTTGCGCTTTGATTTTCCAGCACTAAAAGCTGAGTTTGCGAAATATCACAACAATGCCAACAAAAGCTGGAATCTATCTGCGCTTTGTTACTTACCGGGACAACAGGCGATTTCATTTCTCAACCAAATAATCATTGAGGAGCGATATTCAGGTGAGAAAGAGATTCTGGCGGTTTTTGGTAGTACGGCCATTCCTGCGTTTATGACCTGCTTGCAACGAGATCATCAACGCCTGTGGATATTCACCCTTTTTATTGGAGCCAGTGAACTAGCCTTACCAATGGCGCAGCGGTTACAGAAAAAAATAGCTTACAAGGATGCCGTTAATTGGCTGGCAAATAACCCGCGCCATGCCGCCGCCGGGCTACTGCCTTTGGCGCTGGGCAAACCGTGCCAAAATCGGGAATATGCCCGCCAGGCACTCCTCCTGCTAGTGAAATTAAACCAGCGAGAAACGATTGAGGAAATCGCCCAAGGATATAATCAACCTGATGTTTTATCTGCGCTGGCAACATTATTTGATAGCGCCCCACTGGAAGAATATCCTGCAAAAATCGCCCCACTGCCCGGCTTTTATCAGTTCACCTTATGGCGCAGACCTCGGCTTAAAAGTAACAACCTGCCTCTGCCAGATGACGCTATGCGCCACCTCGGCACAATGTTGAGCTTTCCACGCGACATTACCTCCTACGCTGGGCTGGCGATCATCAAAGAGACCTTCACCCGCGAATCACTGGCTGACTTTGGCTGGGATCTCTACACGGCATGGACAGAAGCAGGCGCACCCGCAAAAGAGAACTGGGCATTTACCTCGCTGGGGATTCTAGGCAATGACGACACCGCGCGTAAACTAACCCCGCTCATCCGCGCCTGGCCGGGTGAATCCCAGCATAAACGCGCGGTTTACGGGCTGGATGTGTTAGCCAGTATCGGTAGCGACATTGCGCTTATGTTGCTTAATGGCATTGCGCAAAAGATTAAATTCGTTGCATTACAGGAAAATGCCAGCGACAGAATCAATATGGTCGCCGAAAATCGCGGACTGACAATGGCCGAACTGGAAGATCGCCTGGCACCGGATTTAGGGCTTGATAGCAGTGGCTCGCTGATACTGGATTTCGGCCCCCGCAAATTCACCGTTGGTTTTGACGAAACCTTAAAACCTGTAGTGTGCGATGCAAACGGCAAAGTCCTGAAAGATTTACCTAAGCCAAACCAGAGCGATGATAAAACACTGGCAACTGACGCAGTTAATCTCTTCAAACAGTTGAAAAAAGATGTTCGTGCTATCGCCAGCCAGCAAATTACCCGTCTGGAACAGGCTATGTGCCAGCGCAGACGCTGGACGGCAGAGCAGTTCCGCCTGTTTCTGGTGGAGCATCCGCTGGTACGTCACTTAACCCGACGGCTGTTATGGGGGGTTTATAACGATGAAAACGCTCTTATCACCTGTTTTCGCGTGGCAGAAGACAGCACTTACAGCGATGCGCAGGATGAGTTATTCACGCTGCCAGCAGGAAACATCGGTATACCGCATGTGCTGGAAATCCCCCCTGAATCCGCCGCTGCATTCAGGCAAATTTACGTTGATTACGAACTGCTTCCCCCTTTCCAACAGCTCGAACGTGGTAGTTACCACCTTGCTGATAACGAACGTAATGTCCATGAATTGTCACGCTGGAACGGACGTCTCTGCCAGGCCGGACGCATTGTCGGGCTGGAACGCAGAGGCTGGCAACGTCTGGAAGAAAGCGGCAGCGTCTATGCGATGCGCAAATCTACCCCTTATGGTGCTCTCGAACTTGAAACAGAACCTTTTTCATTAATTTATGGCGAAACGGGGTATAGCGACCTGCTGCCTGTCGAAAGCGTAAAAATCACCGCCCCTTATGATCGCTATGGTAAACAATCCTCACCCACTTTCTCCATGCTCGACGACATCACCGCCAGCGAGCTGATTAACGACATTGAATCACTGTTTGATTAAAAGGATTTAACAATGAAAACCTATATTTATCAGGACGAAAAATCACATAAATTCTGGGCGGTGGAGCAGCAGAGAAACGAGCTGCATATAACCTGGGGTAAAGTCGGCACTAACGGGCAAAGTCAGGTAAAAAGCTTTGCAGATGCTGCGGCGGCGGAAAAAGCGGAACTGAAGCTGATTGCGGAGAAAACAAAAAAGGGCTACGTAGAAGAAGTATCCGTGATGACACCGACATCTGTACCCACCCAGGTTATCGAATGCCCTGAAATAGCCCCTTTGCCACAAGACAAACCAGCATTGACTGGAGACCACCTCCCCTGGCTGGCAGACGACGCCCAAATCATTTTACCGACAGAGGTTGCGCCAACCACACTAAGTCATCGACGCTGGCCTGGCGATCCTGTGCCAAAGGAGAATGAATTAACCCTGCTACGCTCCGTCTCCGCGAATACTCACCGGCGTTTTAAAAAGGTGATCACCTTCGATTACAGCACCTGTTCACTGGACTGGCAGCAGGCGATTACACAAGCAGTGGGCCTTATCGACTCGCCGATTAGCACCACACTACTACCGATGGTTCTGGCGGTACTGGTTGCGCTGGAGCAAGGCTTCAATCGTAACGATCACGAAGAGTTAATGGATCAAATTGTCCAGGAAGGTGGTCTGGAATATGCCACTGAGGTTGTCATCGCATTGCAATTCATCCGATTTGACTGGAATTATGATGCCCACCTCATTACTTTTACCCCGGATAACAAGCAGCCTGACTATCTGTCACGCTTCGCTTCGGTTGAAATGCGCCTGCGTAAGCATCTCTCACTTGCAAATGACGATGTATGGCAGCGCTGCGCCGACAAACTGATTGCCGCTCTCGGAAACATGCCCGCCTGGAACCAGCCGCTGGTCGCACTATTGTTGCCGGAAAAACCAGAAGTAGCTCATGAGATTGCCAGACATCTTTGCGGACAAAAAGGGGTATATGCGCTGGAATGGCTAAAACTGACGACCACCGACGAGCAGGTATTGGCAGAACTGGGGAAATACTATCCAGGACAGCCAGGGCAGGTATTTGATGATTATTACGGCGGTAAAATCTGGTGTGCGACAGTACTCAAGGAGCAAGGTGTCGCTGCGTTGGCCCGTTTTGCCCCTTACGCTGCTGGTGACACATGTGGGGAAGTGTTGATGCATATCAACCACCCGCAAGCACTTACACTACTTATCCATGCAAGTGAGCAGGGAAAGCGTTGCCACGATCGCATGACAAAGGCTTTCGTTCGCTTTCCACATGCAGCGCTGGCGGCATTAGCAGAACTTCTGGCACAAAAAGATGAAAAGCGCTGGCGCATGATGCTAATGACGATGCTTATCTCACAACCAACATTAGTAGAACGGGTGATCTCCTGGCTATCTGCCCCGACAGTTACCGTTCTTAAGTCATGCCAGCAACAACTGACACAACCTTCAGTTTATGCGAACGCCGATATGCTGCCTGCCGTATTAGTCTCACCGCCGTGGCAGGCTAAAAAGAAAAAATCGCCGACTCCAGTGCTGGATTTAGCACCATTACCCCTGGAATCTTTCTGTACAATAAATGAAACAAAAAGCAAAAGACTACAAGTGCAGCATAATTGGCAACCTCGTCAGCAAGCAGAGGGAGAAAAAGGTTTTCTGAATTCCCTGGGATTCGACCGCTGGGATTGGAACAAACATAGAGGCTATATTGATATTCCAGAAATAGCGTTGGATGCTTGGCAGCGTGAAGATTATTTAACTTTGATCGATGCTTTTAAGTCCTATAACGCCCCTTATCAGGGCGAATGGAAGCTTTCTTCACTCCATGTTTTACCCATAAATAAAGCTATTGAGATGTGGAATATCCTTAGTAAAGAACCACATACAGGTGAAAAACAAGTAATGTTGCATCTTCGACTTGCTGGTTTAACAGGTTTTATCCACTCAGCATCTCGCTATCCGCAGGAAGCTCTTCCCGTGGCACAATATTTCGCGGCTGTCGAATTGGCTCCATTCATTGCCCGCGCCTTCAACAAACTCAAAACCCTACGACAAGACGCCCGTAGCTGGCTGCTAAAATACCCGGAACACGCCATAACCGGCCTGCTGCCTTCGGCGCTCGGCAAAGCCGGTGAAGCACAAGATAACGCTCGCGCTGCCTTACGTATGCTTACCGAAAACGGTCATCAGCCATTACTGCAAGAAATCGCCCGGCGTTATAACCAGCCGGAAGTAACCGACGCGGTGAACGCTCTGCTTGCGCTCGATCCCTTAGATAATCACCCGACAAAAATCCCCACTCTTCCGGCCTTTTATCA
>ERZ808028.1148-NODE-1148-length-17204-cov-4.595317_pt1 | contig 17204 bp, 20 predicted proteins | sample MGYA00380184_ERZ808028 | MGnify/ENA primary metagenome ERZ808028 (study PRJEB31490, sample SAMN06133397) | mouse gut metagenome | isolation source: J8_1 | host: mice | place: China: Chengdu | collected 2015-05 ...
GCCGATCCCGGCATCCGGATCGCTTAAGAGCAGATAGCGCAGCGCCACCGTCCCCACAAGCGTACGCTTCCGGTCCAGCACATAGCAGATGTTGATGGTCTCGGAATCCATTCCTGTCTTCCGTATCTTGGCAATGGCGTCCGCCACGGTATAGTCTTCCTTGAAGTCCATAAACTCCACAGTCATGATACTGCCTGCGGAGTCCTCCGGATAGCGGAGCAGGTGGTTGATATCCCTCCTCGTATCGGGGCTCGCCCCGGCGAGAAGTTTTTTTACCACATTCGCCGGCATCTCCTCCAGCAGGTCCGCCGCATCATCCGACATCAGATTGTCGATGATGTCCGCCGCGTCCCGCTCGGACAAAGATGTAATGATAAACTGCTGACTCTCCACCTCAAGATAGGAAAATACATCCGCAGCCATACTTTTGGGCAGTATGCGAAACATCTTTAACAGATCTTTCTCCTCCATCTCCTCCATTGCCGCCGCGATATCCGCGTCGTTGAGCTCGGCTACCCTCTGGCGGAGTCTGGTGTACTGCTTCCCGTCCAGCAGTTCCTTAATTTCCTGCTGGGTTCTTTCTTCCTGTATCATTTCCATAGCAGCTCTCCTTTTCAGTTGTGATTTTTATGCGCCTACTTCGAGGCAGAGGATTGTCGCTGCTGCATTTTGCCGTACTCTTCTTCATAAAAACCACCACCTTTCTTTCCGGCATCCGCCGACCGGGGGACACCGCGTTATCGAGCTGCCATTTTTCAGCTTCTATTATTATAGTGACCACTTTATTCCTTGTCAACGAAATAAATTTTTTCCTGCTCCGTAAATACCGCCTTTCCGTTTGTAGCCTCCGTGATCTCTTTCTGCAGATCTTCCGCCTCCCCTGCGGGAACCGCTGCCACAAAGCAGACACCTTCCCCGTATTCCGCCTCCGGCAGTATTCCTCTTTTCCCGAGCAGATGCTGGATCTTTCCCACACCGTTATAATCCGTCTCGATCTTCAGCTTTACCCCGTAGCGCATCATCCCCGTCTCCGCATGGGAGAGCGCCTCTTTCACTGCGCCGCTGTACGCCCGCACGAGCCCTCCTGTGCCGAGCAGCGTTCCGCCGAAATATCTGGTCACCACCGCCGCCACGTCACAGAGTCCCTCACCCAAAAGCACCTCCAGCATGGGGCGCCCCGCCGTACCGCCGGGCTCCCCGTCGTCGCTGCACCTTGTCAGCTCCTGCCTGCTTCCGATCACAAAAGCCGAGCAGTTATGCCGCGCATCCCAGTATTTTTTCTTCGTCTCCTCTATGAACGCCGCCGCTTCCCGCTCCGAATGCACCGGCCTTATCGCACAGATAAACCGGGATTTTTTCTCCTCGATCTCTCCTGTGCTCTCTTTTAATAACACGCGATATTCCATCGGTTGTTCCAGCATCTTTTCTTTTTCCATACAACACTATCCTTTTTCCCGCCGATTTTGTCAAAACGTTCTCTTCCTTATAAAATACCTGAATTTTTCCAACTATGCAAGCCCGCAAAGCATGCCTGTTTCTATTCTGAACCATACTGCCGCCTGTTCCGGTTCGATCCCATCTTCCGCCTTTCTTCATATCCCCGGCATAAAATTTAAAATCCTGTACATATTTGTAATAAAACCTTAATTTGCCATTTTTGATGGATTATATTATAATGAAGAATAGCTGAGCGCAGCGAGGCTATTCGCTACTTCATGATCTGCACAGCAGATTATGAAGTTTCCCGTAACCATTCGCTACTTCTTGATCTGCCCAGCAGATTAAGAAGTTTCCCGTATTTTTATTATCGTAGAAAGCGAATGAAACAAAAAGAAAGGCACAGGTTACTTATCATATGAATTACGGAAAAAAAGGTGTCCGCAGGCGGCAGAAAGAACTGAACGCGCATCATGGCCGCTGGGGCAAAAAAATAACGCTTTTTATACTGGAACTGTTTTTGGCCGCCGTTGTTTCGGTGGGCGTCATCGGTGCGGCAGCCGGTTTCGGCGCATTCAAGGGGATCCTCGCATCAGCGCCGAGCATGGAAAATATAGATGTTTCCCCCTCCGGTTTCTCCACCTTCGTCTACGATATCGACGGCCGCCAGATCGGCAAGCTGGTATCCTCCGACTCCAACAGGGAACCGGTCGCCATGTCCCAGATTCCCGAAAACATGGCGCATGCCTTTGTCGCTATTGAGGACGAACGCTTTTACCAGCACAACGGCATCGATATTCAGGGTATCTTCCGTGCCGCATGGATCGGCATTAAAAACCGGGACTTTTCCCAGGGCGCCAGCACCATCACCCAGCAGCTCATCAAAAACAACGTGCTGACGAGCTGGACCAGTGAAGAACATTTCTCGGAAAAAGTAAGGCGTAAAATACAGGAGCAGTATCTCGCCCTGGAAGTGGAAAAAACCATGGACAAAGACAGGATTCTGGAATACTATATGAACACGATCAACCTCGGCCAGAATACCCTGGGGGTGCAGGCAGCGTCCAAACGTTATTTTAACAAGGATGTAAGCCAGCTCAATCTTTCGGAATGCGCCGTTATCGCGGCAATCACCCAGAATCCTTCCAGATTGAATCCGATCAGCCATCCCGACAAGAATAAAGAACGGCGGGACAGAGTGCTGAAAAATATGCTGGAACAGGGTTATATCAGCCAGGCGGAATACGATGAAGCGATGGCGGATGATCCTTACTCCCGCATCCAGAGCGTCAACCTTGAGGTGAAGGACGACACTGTCAACTCCTACTTTGTGGATGCCCTCGTGGATGATGTGATGGAGGATCTGATCAATGCAGGTTATTCTGAAAATCGCGCTTTTTACCTGCTCTACAGCGGCGGGCTGAAGATATATTCCACACAGGATCCTTCGATCCAGCGTATCTGTGACGAAGCCTTCACCAATGAAGAGAATTTTCCGTCCGACACCAAATGGGAACTTGCCTATGAGCTGACGATCCAGCATCCGAACGGCGATCTGGAAAACTTTAACACCCAGAAGATGATGAAATGGTACAAGGAGACCGTAAAAAATAATTACAGCCCGCTCTACTCTTCCATGGAAGACGCGCAGGCGGATATCGATTTCTATAAGGAAGCCATCATGCAGGAGGGGGACGAGATCTACGGGGAAAATATCACTTATACTCCCCAGCCTCAGGTTTCCATTGTTGTGGAGGACCAGAGCACGGGACATGTGGTGGCTATGGTGGGCGGAAGAGGACCCAAGACCGCCAGCAGGACATTGAACCGCGCGACAGATACCACAAGGCAGCCCGGCTCCACCTTTAAGATCGTCTCCACCTACCTTCCCGCATTGGACAGCGCGGGACTCACATTGGCGGATGTCCACATGGATGAACCTTACAGTTACGAAAGCGGCAAACCTGTCAACAATGCCGATAATAAATTCCGCGGCATCTGCTCTTTCCGGGACGGTATCCGGCAGTCCGTCAATATCATCGCCGTAAAGACCCTGACGCAGATCACGCCGCAGCTTGGTTTTGACTATCTGCAGAGCCTCGGTTTCACTACCCTTGTCACCGATAAGGTAGTCGGAAACGAAGTCTACTCCGATATCCAGCAATCCTTGGCTCTCGGCGGTATCACGGACGGCGTAAAAAACGAGGAGCTGACAGCAGCCTATGCTTCCATAGCAAACGGCGGCATTTACAACGAGCCGATCCTGTACACAAAGATCACGGACCACGACGGCAATATCATTATCGATAAGACGGAGACCCAGCAGACCAGACGGGTGATGAAGGAGACCACCTCCTTCCTGCTCACAAGCGCTATGCAGGACGTTGTCACGAGCGGTACCGGTGCCTCAGTCAACTTCGGCAACATGTCCATCGCCGGAAAAACGGGCACCACCTCCGACTATGTGGACGTATGGTTTTCCGGATATACTCCTTACTATACCGCATCAGTCTGGGCAGGCTACGACAATACTTTAGTCTCCACCAAGCTCCGCACTGATCAGGAGAAGAGGCTTGCAAGAAATCTCTGGCGCGCCGTGATGTCCCAGATCCACGAGGAACTGCCGAATCAGTCCTTCCCGACTCCATCCGGCATTGTGACAGCACAGGTCTGTTCCCAGTCTGGCAAGCTGCCGGTACCGGGACTCTGTGACGGCTGCATAAAAAGCGAATATTTTGCAGAGGGCACCGTACCCACCTCCTCCTGCAATGTCCATTACGCAGGGGCGGTCTGCGCATACAGCTACCTGACAGGTCCCGTACCCGCCAGTCCGGAATGTCCGTTTAAAGTGTCCGGCGTATTGACCCTAAATCCGGATACGCTGACGCCACCTGCCGAAGAGGGTACAGAGGAAGGCGATACAACAGCACAGCAGCCTCAGGGCACCGAGGAAGATCCTGCCGGGCTTGCCGCGCCGCAGACGCCCACCGTCACCTGCCAGCATAATGCCATGTTCTTTGCGACGCCGGGCTATGAAAGCCTGCTGCAGTTACAGCAGGCGGAAATGGCTGCCGCGGGCATCGGCTACGGCATGCCGGAAGAACAACAGCCCGCAGAAGGGGCGGTCACCCCACAGGAGTGATCCTGTCTTCTTCGCAGTAAAACAGGCAGATCAGACACAGAATATGAATAAGATAAGAAAAAGAGACCGGCCATTCAAACACCGGTCTCTTTTTCTTATGCTTTTTTATTCCCACAGGCAATGAACCATGTGCCGCACTTACAGCGAAATCTTTGACTGCATGCCTCTATTTCAAAAATCCGTTCACGATCTGCTCTTCCGCCTCTTTCTCCGTCAGTCCTAACGTCATCAGCTTGATCAGCTGCTCTCCCGCGATCTTGCCGATCGCCGCCTCGTGGATCAGGTTGGCGTCCACATGGTTTGCGGTGAGCTCCGGCAGCGCCGTCACGCTGGCGTTGTCCATAATGATCGCATCACACTCCGTGTGTCCCGCGCAGCGGTTATTGCCGTTGATCACGGAAACAAACTTCTGATGGGAATTTTCCTTTGCCACGGAACGGCTCATCACATTGGCGCTGCTGCCCGCACCGTCCATATCCACCGTGAAATCCGTAGCCGCAGACTGGCTCCCGTGGGTCATGATCTTTTCCTTGATCACAAGATTGGAGTTTTCCCTGAGCCTTGCCTTCGTCACTCTTGTCGTGGAATCGATGCCCTTGATCTGCACCGTCTCCATCTCCATACTGGCGCCCTCCGCAAGTTCGATAATGGTGGTGGGATTCATCATGTTGTGACCGTTTCCGTCCCCGGAACCGTAATGCTTTTCCACATACCGCACCTTCGCGTTCTTTCCGAGATAAAAACTGTGGATGCCGTCATGGGCGGAATCCTGATCACCGCCGTTGTGGATACCGCAGCCTGCTATGATCGTCACGTCCGCATCCTCCCCCACGATAAAATCGTTGTAGACCAGGTCCTTCAAGCCGGTCTGGGAAATGATCACAGGGATATGCACACTCTCGTTCTTTGTTCCCGGCGCGATGATGATATCGATACCGGGCTTGTCCTCCTTTGTCACAATGTTGATATTGGCTGTGGTCTGCCTGCTGTCCAGTTCGCCGTTGGCTCTGATATTGTAAGCCCCCTCCGGCACTTCGTGCAGCCCCGCCACCTCTTCCAGTAAAGTTTTCTGTATGATGTCCATATATTATTTCTCCAGTTTATTTTTTATACATTCTGTCCGTAAGTCTGCTGTCACGACTCCGCTCCGTCCTCTTTTTGTTTCCCACTCTTCGAGAGCAGTACGTCACAGGCGCTGCCCCCGGTCGTCGCCAGAAGTTCGGGCAGTATTTCCTCTCTTGTACCGCTCTTCTGCACCTTGCCGTCCACGATCAGGATGATACGGTCCGCTATATTCAGGATCCGCTCCTGATGGGAGATGATCAGAATGGAACCGCCCATTTCCCGGTACATTTTCTCAAACACATTGATCAGGCTGTTGAAGCTCCAAAGATCGATCCCCGCCTCCGGCTCATCAAAAATAGAAAACCGGGTGCCCCTCGCTATGATCATAGCGATCTCAATTCTCTTTAACTCCCCGCCTGACAGGGACGCGTTCACTTCCCTGTTAATATAATCCCTTGCGCAGAGCCCCACCTCCGACAAGATACTGCAGGCCTCCTGCACGCTGGTATTTTTCCCCGCTGCCAGCGTGAGCAGATCCTTCACGGTGAGCCCCTTAAAACGGACCGGCTGCTGGAAAGCATAACTGATGCCTTTCCTCGCGCGCTCCGTGATGGAAGCCTCCGTGATATCCTCCCCGTCCAGCAGGATCCGACCGGCGGTGGGTTTTACGATACCGGCAATGATCTTTGCCAGAGTGGACTTCCCGCCTCCGTTGGGTCCCGTCACGGCCACAAATCTATCTTCTATTTTCAGATTGATGTCTTTCAGGATCTCTTTATTTCCCTCTACATCGTACTGTACATTCTGTAATTCTAACATGCTGACTCCTTTTTCTATAATATCCGGAAAACTGCTGCATGCTTTCGCTTCACTGTTACGAAATCCGCACATCTAACATTCGTCCTACAGCGAAAAGGCAGATTCCATTACACAATTTCCGTGTTCTCAGTTAAAACTGTCAAGCCGCCTCAGCGCTTCCTCCTTCGTCCTGAACACAGTCCATCCGAAAAGCGCATCCGTATCGCTTTCCTCTCCGCGGATATAGAACAGGTCCTCCCCGTTGCTGTGCCGCACTTCTATCGACTTTACTGTCATCGCCTCCACATACTTCCGGTAATGCTTACAGGTACGCTGCTGGCAGACCTCCGTCTCGAACTCACATCCGCCGCAGTTATCCATGATCCTGTATAATATGTCCCCCGCCTCGCAGGGATATTCCCTTTTTTCCATATGCCTGCCCCCACTTGCTTTTTGCTGCATCAATCATACCACAATCTATAATTTTTGCCAAGTCAAATACCCCGCCGCAGACATCCGCCTGGTTCGTTGCCCGCAGGAGTAAAATCATCACTCTTCCCAATATTTCCTATACATCTCATTCAGCCATTCTATCGCCTCCGCCATACCCTGAGCATCCAGCGAAAAGCGCTTCCTCGTCTTCTGTTCTTCCGGCGTTTTTGCATATCCCAACGGCTCCGGCCAGACAATGCCCTCCATATATGTCTCCTCCCCTTCCGTCTTCTTCATCAGCATATACCGCATTCCGTCCATGCTGCCGCTTAAGGGTTCCTTCTTTATATAGTTCAGATGCTTAAAATGTTCCGCTTCGATCATGGGAGCACTCATTCCTTTCATTTTTACTTTTAGCAAAATAAAGTTTCTTCAATCTTCTCCTTGCATTCTTTCGACAAAAGAGCTATAATGAATGCGATGGGGATATAGCTCAGTTGGGAGAGCGATACGTTCGCAACGTATAGGTCAGGGGTTCGAGTCCCCCTATCTCCATTTGAAGAGCCCGTATTTACGGGCTTTTCTAGACTCCTGTCACCATTTGTCATCAAAAGTGTCATCAAAGCATAAGTACAGTATTTTTAAACTCTGGCAGATTACTTAATATCTCTTCTTTTTTTGCGTCTGACTTCCTGTTTCTATGGTAGTTTCTTTCGCTCGTTGTAATTTCTGTATGTCCTGCGACATCCTGAACAAGCCTTTTATCAACGCCGTTATCCAGTAAAATCGATATATAAGTCTTCCGAAGCTTATGCGGTGATTTTTTTCTTATGCCAAGTTTTTCACATGCCGCATACAACCGATTCCTCACTTTTAATGTTTTCATATTTCTTCCGTCAGCATAAGAAAGCATATACTCTTGATCCCCAGTAAGCATTCTTAATTTATCCAAGACATTTTTAAAAGCATCCGGCACATATACAGTTCTTATTCCGGCTTCAGTTTTTGGATACTCCCTTATTTCGTATATGTTACCGCCGGTTTCCTTCTTATAGGAAATTTCGGTTCTTCTGATCTTTATGGAGTTCCCTACAACATCATCCCAGTGTATGCCAACAAGTTCACCCACACGGACGCCGGTACAAAACATAATGATAATTCCCAAGTTCACAACAGTCGGATTTGAGATCAGGTAATTTAACAGCTTTTCCATCTCTTCATCTGTAAACACTTCCTCATCATCCTCTTTTATCACTTTGTGGAATGCCTTTTTAGGAATTTCCATATCTCCCATTGTCTGCGATATGCTCCAACTTATATATCCCTCTTCTTTTGCGCATCTAAATATACCATATATAAGCGTTCTTAAATTTCCATACGCCTTTGTTGTTAGAGAATGCCTTGCTATACTGTCCCTTATAAAAGATACAACGTCAGAAGGGGAAACTTGTCTGATCCGCTTCTTTGAAAAATTTATATCATCCTCAAAGAATCTTTTAAAATCACGTTTATAGCGGTCACATGATCCGGTACAGATATCTTTATATAATGTCTTATTTTCTAACCACTTATCAAAGATATCTGACACCGTTGGATTTTCTGTTTCAGTTTTCCAGAAATCAATTATAATATTCTCTAATTCCTCTTTTGTCTTTTTTCTAATCATTTTACGCCCTTTATCCTGATCAGGAATATATGTAATCCATCTCCCGTCACTTCCCTGATTTATAGAATATGGGTGCTTATTTAATAACTCCTCTCGTTTGTTCATTTCAATCTGCTCTTGCACATATGATGCATCTATCATACCATGCTCTATTGCAAAGTTCAATAATTCCTCTTTATCCATATCATTCAGAAAAGAGTCGGGATATTTATTCATAGGCGTTGCTTCACCTCCTTTCCTGCCGTATATTTTTATACCGTACCAGTCAGTCGCACTAAGGGGCTAAAATACACCCCCTAAGTGCTTTGTGACAGCCTAGACGCTAGGCATATTGCGAACAAGGAAATCCATTTTTTTATGGCAGTGCAGAAACATTATTCATCAAGAAGGACTCCATATCCGGATAGCACTTTTTATAGGAATCTGTATTCTTTTTAAGCCAATATATACAATCCTCATTCGGTTCAAAATCATTCTGTAATTTCCCCAGTAAATATTCCATGAGTTCTACCACTGCATTAATGTCCCAGATCGTTTTAACTTTATATAGTGTACTCATGATCCCGCTCCCTGTAAAAATATACCGGATGCTCCGAACCAGATCATAGTTTTTGCTTGACGGGCATTTCAGTTTAAAATCCCTGTTGCTAATACAATCAATTAATATCTGTGTATACTCCGTCGGGCAGTCAGCAAACGCTTGTTCCACGATCATAAATCTGTATTTGTTAGCCATTGTCGAAGCGATCAGATCAGCAAACTCATTATCATCTGATATTTTCATCAATTCCTCTGTAAGCTGATGGCTGTATTCATTTCTGAATATCCCTTCAAACCTGATCCAATCTGAACAGCCTAAAGCCTTTTCATATTTTGTCCCTTTGCGCTGTATCTGTTCTAATTTTTTATCATATATCCTCAATCTGGAATTTGATTTTGGGCTCCCGACATAAACGGTCGGGACTTCCTTTGTTTTCAAAATCCCTTCATAACTCATTTGCTGTTTCTGGAATTTGGGCTCCCCCGTCTTTTTGCATGTATATTCCCGGAACAGTGCCACTTTCCCATCCATCAGCGATTGATAAATTTCAGTAGTGTCTAAGCCTTCATCAATATAGTCTGCGGTCAGGTCAATCCTTGACAGCCTTATCTCATAATCTTTGTGCCGGATTTTCTTTAGGAATTCATATACTTTTAACCCCGATATTTCACAGTAATAATCAAGGGCTTGCGCACTGAATTTAACGATCACTCCCATTTCTATATAGTACTGGTGATAGCCTACTGCCAGATAAAATGGATGTTCCCCGTAATGATACGCTTTTGTATATCCTTTCGGCGCCTTCGGTTCTACATCCCTGTCCCCGAAAATCTTTTTAAAATCAGCCATCCGCTCAAACACATGTATCATTTTTTCCGCCAGATCAGCCCATCCTGTCTTAGCCAGCAGGTCTTTAAACGATTTAGGCATTTGAAGGACTACTGTTATTTCATCCACTCCCAGTTCCAACATGAAACCACCCCCTTTCCGGATTTAACTATTTTAGGACTTTATAATACTTTTTATTTTCTGCGCCCCCGTGATTACATCCCGGGGGCGCAGGTTTTCACAGCCTCCAAAATATCAAAACCACAGGATGGGCTCATTATCAGCTTGGGTTTATTTGCAACCACAGGAGACGTGAAAAACCCATCGCCAACGTACATAAAGCGGGCAGGAAGGTCAACCCCCGTCCCGAAACATGTTATGATCGTTTGTTTTTCCGCATTTCCGAGACAGACTTTGAGCGGAAGATTGTCGCGGAGATACGTTTCGATCAGTGAGGCGTCCGACTTCTGCATCGTTATGACCAAAAAATAGCCGAGCTGTCTCCCCTGAAGCACAATCTCTGACAGCAGGGCTTTCACCTTATCACGGAATTTCTTCTCTTCCTTATCCATGATTAAAGAAAAACTTGCATACTCGTCAAAGATCAGGATGGCAGGGGACAAACCGAAGTCGGAATAATCGCTGTCCAGTTTCGTTTTCAGCAGTTCCTTTATCTCGGATTTTCGGACGCGCATATTTTCAACAAACACTTCCAACAGCTTTACCGTCTCCTCGACCGTAACTGCCGTTTTATCCGGGGCTAACACATTTCCGACAACCTCTATAGAACTTCCTTTCAGATCAATAAAGTACAATTCAAACTCCACGTCCTTGTTTTTCATCTCCAAGATCAAAGTGTATAGGAAATACGTTTTGCCTGAACCAGTCGAACCCACGACCAGCGCATGGGAAACCGGCACAACGGAACGGCTGTCGAGGAACAGTTTGTATGTAGGTATCCCTTTGTTATATTCTTTAAATTCGTCATATGACCTGAATGTCAGCTTATAGGAGATGGAACCGTCCATCAGTTCATACACGTAGAAATTGCCATCATCTGTCATGTAATGGCATTCCACAATAAAATTGCCCAATGCCGAGGACAAGACTATGCTGTCTAACTTTTTATCGAATTTGAGGGAATTACGGATTCTCAATGTCCCTTTTGAAAATCCCTTCTCAAAGCAAAGCTTTATTTGGGGAAGTTCTAAGTAACGCCCCCTGTCAATGCACAAGCCCACATCTATCATCTGGCGTTCTAATGAATGGATCACCTTTAAATAGCGGACAAAATATCCGATTCCCTTATATATTTTGTTTGAAACCAGAAAACCAAGCACAACGCTACAAAATAATCCCCCTGAAAGCATCCATGCATATTTCCCTATCTCATCGATAAAACCTATGTTGCAGATTTCATTTATTGTCCTTGCCACCCATCCGATGACAAAAATGTTGGACGATATAGCAATGACAATCATTCTTTCTAAATTCTTTTTCTGCATTTTTATCTCCCTTAAAATAAACTGCCTGTCCGCTCCTGCCCGAAAAGCAGGAGCAGACATTTGTTTTTAAATGCAGTTAGGGCTAAGCCTGACCTTTATTTTGATGCCGCACTACTTCATAGTTTTTAAAACGAAGAAGCATGTCAAATCCAATGACAAAAGAATGTTCCTCATCAAAGTCTAAAAGGCTGACGATATCGCCCTTTTGAACCGGGGTATTCCGATTAAGTACTGTAACATCAAAATTCTGATACAGATTGTTTTCGCGTGGAACATTGTTCTTGTCCACGCCATAATCGAAATCATCCGCCAATACCGTGAGGGTAAGGTTAAATCCATTAGGGAGTACACCCTTTTTATCCTCGTATGGTCTTGCAGAAACCACCCTATATTGATTACGGGTAGCTTTAGCGATCTTGTCCCAGTCAATTACAGTCCTGGTAAATAAAAACGTATTTATTAAACTCATCCTTTTCTCCTCCTTTCTCCAAAATTTCCGTATCACGCAGTGCATCGTTAATATAGTTGCCGATGACTCCCATGACCGCTGAAACGTCATATGTATGCGTTTCTTTATTGAAGTCATCGTTTCCTACCGTGATATGGATGCGTTTTTCTTTGTAGGCATCTACAATAGCTCTTATCCTATTGAGCGCTACAAGATATTGTTTCTCCATGTCAATATCCTCCTTTCTTTTATCATACGACGATTATAACATGGCTATTGACACTTTGGAAGGAATACACATGGAAATATTATTGACTTTTACTGCATTTTTAGTGTATAATTGGAAAAAAATATATGATAATTGGAAATCAAGAAAGGAGACATGACATGTACAAGATAATAGAATATTATACTATACAGGAAATCATCCAAAAAATAATTGACGAATATAATTTAGAAAATAGCCCCAGCCTAAGAGATAGCCTCAGAAAAAAAATCATTTCAATCTGTAAAGAGTTAAGGACAGGAACCGATGATAAAAATATTTGGGAAAAATCCAAAATACTTAAAGAAAATAGAAAAAAACCTTCCCACAGATTTACTGCTTCAGATAAAAATACAATACTTACATCTCCCGTATTGGCTCAGTATCTGTACGATAAATTTCCAAGAAACGATAAAATTAAAAAACTTTTAGAGTATACAATAAAAGCAAATAAACTAAATGAAGCTGATTATGAATATTTTACATCAGGAGCCTATGAAGAGGATCTCAAATATATAGAAGAAAGAAAATGTCCTGATCCTATTTCTGATAAAGATGTATATCAGAAAAAAAAGGATATAATGTTAGAAGCACTTTTTCTAAAGTTTTTTACCCCAATAGATACAGATAAACTTCGTAAGGATATGGAAATAGTAGCTTTAACTGAACCTATGGAAAACACCATAGAAACCGTGCAGGCACAAGAGCGGTTAGATAATCCTTCTTGCTACTATAAAAATAAAAAATAAACCTCTCATACACATAGAATGTAGCATGCTCTGCCGCCCATAAAGCACAGCGGCGGAGCCGTACCTTTACCGGAACCTCGCCGTGATCCTGCGGGAGCTGTACGCCTGTAGCGAGGAGATACACCATACGTTCCTCGCCATGCTGGCGGACGATTCTTCCCTGATATTCGGCATTTCCCTGCGTGATGACCTGGTGTGAGCATGGGTGTCTTTGTGTGGGAAAAAAGAAAGCACGGCAGGTTTTTCCTGCCGTGCTTTTTGTTTATTCATGTTATTGTCATGCCCCTGCTTTTACAGTCGTGTCAGCGTATGTGTGGTCTGTCCACAGCACAGGGGACATCAGGTAAGCGTTGTTCCCGAGGCAGTCATTCCATGTCACGTCTACGTAGTACGGCACGCCGTCTGCAACTACCATGTTCCATTCATGCTCCATTGCGAAGCTCTGTAACTGGTAGCTCTCCATGCCGAGCATGAATGTCATGGTCTGGAATGCGTCAGCATATCCGGAGCATACGGCATTTCCCGTCTTGAGAGCGCCGACGCCTATATTATGGCTTACTTCGATGCTTGCGAGCGCTTCCTCGCGTGTCAGCTGTCTGTATTTGTATGCCATAAATTCGTCGTTGCTTCCATATGTCAGCACCGTGCAGAGGTAGTTGTTGATGCGCACGCATTTCTCGTAGTCGGTCATCTCGTTGGTGATGCCCGCCGCGTCGATGGCGAGCAGGTACTCGGCGGGGTATGCCTCGTACGCGCCCGTTAAGTCGTTCACGTAATAGTCATACACGATGACGCCGTTCGGCGTCACGCCGGTGGGCGTTGCGTCCGCAACGGGCGCCGCGCATGCGGTGAGGCTTGTGCCGAACATCATTGTGACGCATGCTGTCAAACATGCAAGGGTTTTCAGTTTCATTTTCATGATTCATCACTCCTTTTCTTTTGAATTTTTATTTTAGATTATTTTACCCCCCCAACCTTTCCTGTCAATATTTCCAAATATTTAATAACTATATTTTTCCCTTTAATGTCAGAGAGTATCAAAGCTTCTCTACTAACAGCGTCAATGAATCCTGTAAATTCCTGATGCCTTAATCATTTTACAGTCAACCTTACACCGTTAATTTATCACGTTTTCTTTTCTATGTCAACCGTATACCGTTAATAACATTTCAGCAAAACTCTTATACTTTCTTTAACCGTACAAAGTTAAAGGAGATTATTTATGACATACTCGGACGTTATCATAAAAAGGTTAAAAGAATTATGTGCCGAAAAGAATATTACGACAAACAAGCTCGCTACTTTATCAGGCATTACTCAATCTACGGTTGATAATCTTATGAGAGGAAAAACAAGAAATCCAAAACTAAAAACTTTACATAAACTGGCTATTGGATTAGATATGACTGTTTCCGAATTATTAGATTTTCCTGAAATGAATGAAACAATTTTTGAAGATGAATAGAATATTAGACATTTCAATTTAAGATTCAAATATAATACGATATAAACTTTTTGAATATCATATGTGCAAGATACGCTCCTTTCTTGTATGGTTTTTGTCATCAACTGTCATCAAATCAAAATCGCCGAAACCACCGATTTTACTATATACCTAGCGTTTTTTACAGGAGTTCGAGTCCCCCTATCTCCATTCAGAAAGCCCGTATTTACGGGCTTTTTTAGGTTTCCGTCATCAAGCCGTCACCTTACAGGATCACAAAATCCCGTTCCGGCTTTCCCTTTTTCCACTGGTTGCGGCCGGGATGCTTTGGCTGCCGATTCGTTTTATTTATTGCATAACAATACAATGGTTTATCCTTTAAACGGCTTTTTACCGACTGTATCCTTGTATTATAATATTCTTTATCAAAACCGCTTTTTCCACCCCAGGCCGCGAACACCTTTGAAACTTTTCTGCTGACTGCACAGATCAGATCATCATTTTTCTTCAGCAGATCTTCTCTCCCGGAAAGATCGTCATCCATAGACCCGGAATCCGTGCCGTATTTAGGGATCAGATTCATTATGTACACTTCAGAATATCTGAATTCGTGCATATATTCCAAAACATGATTAACAGTCTGGTCTGAAATATTCTGATCCGCTTTGCTGGGATTCTCCATGACGACCAAAGCTTTTTTGCGTTTACATCCGCCATCCAGATCATACGCGATCAGGAAACGGCAATTCTCCTCTTTATCCGATTCTATTTTCTTAAAATGAACATAATCTTTATATCTGTAAGCCATATTTCCCGCAACTTATTCCCCGGTCACCTGAATCTGGCACATCTTCATCGTCTCCAGCGCAGCTCTATGGGTATCCGGCGTCACACCCGCACAGCACGATGCATCGACCGTGATCTCCGCCTCCGGAAACATCGCCTTTAAAATCAGCGCATTGGACACCACACAGATATCCGTGCACAGCCCGACCAGCTCGATCTCCTCAAAACTCCTCTCGTTCCACCGTACCCATCCGAAAGTCGGTTTGTCAATATAGATGCCCTCCGGCACTTCCAGTCCTTCCGCGATCTCCCAGCCTTTCGTCCCGTAAATGCAATGCTTTACAGGCAGCTTTTTCCCTTCCGGCGTTTCCAGATAGTCTTCCTGATGGGTATCCCTTGTAAAAATGATCTCATCCCCGCGGGCATGATATTCCCCGATCTTTTTCTTTACATTCCCAACGATGTCCTGCGCCTCTTTTGTTCCGAGAGAGCCATCGATAAAATCATTCTGCATATCCACAACGATCAATGTCTTTTTCATGTTTTTTCCTCCTGTTCCATGATGGTATCATCATAGCAGATTACACAAAACATGTAAACTCCGTTCTTCTGTCATGATGCCGCAGCACCGCCAGAAATGATATATAATCTTTAAAAATTCATTGACAGACCGCATCTGATTTGATACAATAATCTTCGGCAATCGCGAAAGATTGCTGCAGGCTGCTGTGGCTCAGTCGGTAGAGCGTCGCATTGGTAGTGCGGAGGTCACGGGTCCGATTCCCGTCAGCAGCTTGATTTAGAATAGCGGAAGCCTTGATTTTCAAGTGCTTCCGTTGTTTTTATGTGTCTGGAAATTTGAAGACAGTTGAAGACAGTACATTTGTTTTGCTACAGAGCTTTTGTTATAAGGTCATAAGTCTGGCTTTCCGTCAAGGGATTATAGATATACCCCAATGTAGTGTTCAGATTGCTATGTCCCAACATTTCACGGATACAATCTAATGGAACACCATTTGCATTTAAATTACTTGCATAGGTTTTTCGCATCTTATGGCTTGACTTAAGGGGCATCCCCTCGCTTCTGGCAAACTTCCGCAGAATCGTCGCAATACGGATAGAGGTAATTCGTTTCCCCTCTCTCATAAAAATATATTCGCCTTGTTTCTCTATTCTTTTTAGAATATCCATAGCTTTCGGAACTACTATAACAAATCTATCCCTGTTTGTTTTGGTATGCTCCACAACCTCATAACTGTTATCTGTCTGGTCTCTGATTTCTTCACGGACAATATGTAAATGACTGTTATCACACAGGTCACACCACTTTAGTGCAACCAGTTCCCCCACCCGCAGACCTAATAGAAAATTAACCTTAACTGCCAGAAACGAGGCATCCAAAGTTTCCTCATACATCCGGTCAAGAAATTTATTCAGTTCAGAAAGCTCTTCTGAATTATAAGTCTCGGTTTTTCCGGTCTTTCTAACCACTTGCCGGAACTTCACCAGAATCTGTACCTTGTTCATGGGATTCTCTGTAAGATACTTTTTCCGTATAGCATATTCATACATACCATTTAAAATCGTCTTGGCGTTGCACCATTCTTTTCTGGGTAAATTGAACTCCTTTACAATACGGTTACATTCCTGTTCTAACAAGATTTCATCAATTCTTTTGATTTTCATTCCGTGTAATATAGATGATTCAAAATACTTTTTATAGTGTTGTTTATGGCGTTTTATGGTATTGGGGCTATTTGTCACAGTAGCTTTGTATTCCAACCATTCCTCATAAAGTCCGTAAAATGTTAATTTATCAATGTGCGAATTTGAAAAATATATTGGAATCAATTTATCCAATAATTCCTCTTTGGTTTGTGCTCTGATAATTTTTCGTTTTCCTGTTTCATCCTTATAATATGTCTGCCACCGTCCTTTGGGTGAGGTTGGCGGAGTAATTGCATAAGAATGCATTTTTAACATTCGCTCTCTTTTTATTGACATAAGCGTATCAAGCACACTGCTCTAGTAGATATGGGGATTACTCCCCATACCCCTATACAAAACCGTACGTGCGCTATTAACGCATACGGCTTTT
>ERZ808028.1149-NODE-1149-length-17199-cov-4.148114_pt1 | contig 17199 bp, 13 predicted proteins | sample MGYA00380184_ERZ808028 | MGnify/ENA primary metagenome ERZ808028 (study PRJEB31490, sample SAMN06133397) | mouse gut metagenome | isolation source: J8_1 | host: mice | place: China: Chengdu | collected 2015-05 ...
AGTGGTGCTACGTCGAGTTTCGTGGGGTTTACAGATGACGTAGACAGCGGGTGCATATTCACTGGAATTTACGCAATGCAGTACTAGGCAGATTGCCGCCCCACAACGATACAGGAGGAATCTCTATGAGCGTAACCCGCATTTTTGTAGAAAAAAAGCCTGATTTTGCCGTGAAAGCAAAGGAACTTCAGGAAGAAATTAAGACCTATTTAAACATTTCCGCTGTGACCAATGTCCGTGTTCTTATCCGCTATGATATTGAAAATCTGTCCGAGGAAACTTATCGGCAGAGTTTAATTACTATTTTTTCTGAACCGCCGCTGGATTTTGTCTATGAGGAAGAATTTCCGGCAGGGGAAACGGACAGGGTTTTTTCTGTGGAATACCTTCCCGGGCAGTTTGACCAGCGGGCGGATTCTGCCGAGCAGTGTGTAAAGCTGTTAAATGAAAACGAGGAACCCGTTATCCGCTCGGCGACCACTTATGTGATTTCCGGCAGCATTACTGATGAAGAGTTTTGTGCGGTAAAGAACTTCTGCATTAACCCGGTGGATTCCCGCGAGGCCGAAGCGAAAAAACCGCAGACCTTAATTACCGTGTTTGAAACCCCGGCGGATGTGGCGGTGATGGACGGTTTCTGTGCTATGGACGAAGCTGCACTTGGCGAACTTTACGCTTCCCTAAATCTGGCAATGACCGTCAAGGATTTTGCGCATATTCAAAATTATTTTAAAACCGAAGAAAACCGTGACCCGTCCATTACGGAAATCCGGGTGCTGGATACTTATTGGTCGGATCATTGCCGCCATACCACTTTTTCCACCGAACTGACCGAGGTTGAATTTTCCGACGGCGACTACCGCGAGCCAATCGAAGCTGCCTATCAAAACTACCTGTCCGACCGCAGGGAACTGTATAAAGATCGCAAAGACAAGTTTGTTTGCCTGATGGATTTGGCGCTTATGGGGATGAAAAAACTTCGGGCCGAGGGAAAGCTTGAAGATCTGGAGGTTTCCGAGGAAATTAATGCCTGCTCCATCGTCGTTCCCGTGACGATTGACGGCGTGACCGAAGAATGGCTGATTAATTTTAAAAACGAAACCCACAATCACCCCACGGAAATCGAACCTTTCGGCGGTGCGGCAACCTGCCTTGGGGGTGCAATCCGCGATCCATTGTCGGGAAGAACCTATGTTTATCAGGCAATGCGTGTGACCGGAGCCGCCGATCCCACAAAACCGTTAAGCGAAACTCTCCACGGCAAGCTTCCGCAGAAAAAGCTGGTGACCGGAGCCGCCCACGGCTACAGTTCCTACGGCAACCAGATTGGCTTAGCCACGGGTTTTGTGAAGGAAATTTATCATCCGGGCTATGCTGCAAAGCGCATGGAGATCGGTGCGGTGATGGGTGCTGCCCCGCGCAGGGATGTTGTCCGGGAAACCTCCGATCCGGGAGATAAAATTATCCTGCTCGGCGGAAGGACAGGCCGTGACGGCATCGGCGGCGCTACCGGTTCGTCCAAGGTGCACACGGAAGCTTCCATCGAGGTCTGCGGTGCCGAGGTGCAGAAAGGAAATGCGCCGACGGAGAGAAAATTACAGCGCATGTTCCGCCGCCCCGAGGTTTCCCGTCTGATTAAAAAGTGCAATGATTTCGGCGCAGGCGGTGTTTCGGTAGCCATCGGCGAACTTGCCGCAGGATTAATGATTGATTTGGATAAAGTTCCGAAAAAATATGCCGGCCTGGACGGGACGGAGATTGCCATTTCCGAGTCCCAGGAGAGGATGGCGGTTGTCGTTGACCCGAAGGACGTGGATCCGTTCCTGGCCTATGCCGCAGAAGAAAACTTGGAGGCGGTAACCGTAGCCGAGGTGACGGAAGAACCCCGCCTGCGGATGCATTGGCGCGGAAAGACCATCGTTGATTTAAGCCGTGCCTTCCTCGATACGAACGGTGCTCATCAGGAGGCGAAGGTTAAGGTTTCCATTCCTGCAAAAGAGGATAATGTATTCCGGAGAAAAGAAGTGGGCGATGTAAGAGAAACCTGGCTAAACCTTCTTTCTTCCTTAAATGTGTGCTCCCAGAAGGGTCTGGTGGAAATGTTTGACGGCTCCATCGGTGCAGGAAGTGTTTTCATGCCCTACGGCGGGCGCTACCAGCTGACGGAAACCCAGTCCATGGTGGCAAAGCTGCCTGTGCTGGAGGGAAGTACCGATACCGTAACGATGATGAGCTACGGCTTTGACCCGAACCTTTCAAGCTGGAGTCCCTACCATGGTGCTGTTTATGCAGTGGTTTCCTCTGTGGCAAAGATTGTGGCAGCCGGAGGTGATTTCAGCAAAATCCGTTTTACCTTCCAGGAGTATTTCCAGAGGATGACTGCCGATCCCGCACGCTGGAGCCAGCCGTTTTCCGCACTTTTGGGGGCGTATCAGGCGCAGCTTGGTTTTGGTCTGCCTTCCATCGGCGGAAAGGATTCCATGTCGGGAACCTTTGACGACGCTGCCCACGGGGAAATTAATGTGCCGCCGACCCTGGTTTCCTTTGCTGTCGATGTAGCCAGCAATAAGACAATAATAACCCCTGAGTTTAAGCGCCCGGGAAGTAAGCTGGTGGTCTTTAAGGCACAGAGGGATGCCTGGGATCTGCCGGATTATGCGCAGATCATGGAAGGCTATGCTAAGCTTCACCAGGATATTAAGGATGGGAAGATTATCTCCGCCTATGCCGTGGAGGGAAATGGTCTGGCAGAAGCCGTGAGCAAGATGGCTTTTGGCAATAAGCTTGGCGTGAAGGTAGAACACAATGTTGATCCTAGAGATTTCTTTGCACCTGACTGGGGTTCCATCGTCTGCGAAGTTCCCGACGGAAAAGTGGGCGAACTTTCGATTTCTTACACTTTGATTGGCGAAGTGACGGACAGGGGAGTCTTGGAATACGGCCCGGTTTCGATTTCCATGGACGAAGCATTAAACGTATGGACAGGCACGCTGGAAAAGGTATTCCCGACGAAGTCCGGCGTAAAGCAGGAAGAGGTTTCTCAGGCTGTTTACCATGCTGACCCGGAAAGCATCTATGTATGCAGTCACAAGCTGGCGGCACCGAATGTATTTATTCCCGTATTCCCGGGAACAAACTGCGAATACGACAGTACAAAAGCCTTTACCCGTGCCGGGGCGAAGGTGAGAACCAGGGTATTTAAGAACCTGTCTGCCCAGGACATTCGTGATTCCGTAAACGCTTACAGGGAAGAGATTGCCAAAGCCCAGATCGTGATGTTCCCCGGCGGCTTTTCCGCAGGCGACGAGCCGGAGGGATCGGCAAAATTCTTCGCAACCGTATTCCGCAATGCGGTGATTAAGGAAGAAATCGAAAAACTCTTAAACGAGCGCGACGGCTTAATGCTTGGCATCTGCAACGGCTTTCAGGCATTGATTAAGCTGGGACTTTTACCGGAAGGGATCATCTGCCCGCAGAGTGAAACTTCCCCGACTCTGGCGATGAACACCATCGGGCGTCATATTTCCAAGATGGTTTATACGAAGGTGGTAACGAATAAATCTCCGTGGCTGGCGGGTGCCGAGTTAGGAGCGGTTTACTGTAACCCGGCTTCCCACGGCGAGGGACGGTTTGTGGCAGATAAAGCGTGGATAGAGCGGCTCTTTGCAAACGGACAGGTGGCGACGCAGTATGTAAATGATCAAGGCGAGGCAACCATGGATGAGTTCTGGAACCCGAACGGTTCTTACCAGGCCATCGAAGGCATCACAAGCCCCGACGGAAGGATTCTGGGAAAGATGGCTCATTCGGAACGGCGCGGGGAAGCTGTGGCGATGAATATCTACGGCGAGCAGGATATGAAGATCTTTGCGTCTGGGGTGAGGTATTTTCAGTAATTCGACGATAATGGACATATGTGAATAATAACCGTTTAAAGCAATAGATGTTTCAACCAATAGGATTTCTTGATTTTATGCTGTTTTCATGGTAAGATAATGATGATTTATGGTTTTTACATGATAATTGTATGAATGTGTTAGGCATGAATGGTAGAAAAATATAAGAAAAAGAGGAGAACATCATGAAAAAGGTAGTTAAGTTTGGCGGGAGTTCTTTAGCCAGTGCAAGACAGTTTAAAAAAGTGGGTGATATTATCCGCGCCGATAAAGCAAGACGTTACGTCGTTCCTTCCGCGCCCGGAAAGCGCAATGATAAGGATGAAAAAGTAACCGATTTATTATACCAGTGTTACGACGCCGCCTCCGAGGGAAGGAGCTATAAGAAAATCCTGGAAAAGATTAAAACCCGCTATGAAGAGATTATCGAGGGCCTGGAGGTGAATTTAAGCCTGGATCATGAGTTTGCCAGAATCGAGGAAAACTTTGTCAATAAAGCCGGGCGGGATTACGCAGCTTCCCGCGGCGAGTACTTAAACGGCATCATTATGGCGGCCTATCTTGGCTATGAATTTATCGACCCCGCGGAGGCTGTTTTCTTTGACAATGACGGGAATTTTGACGCGGAAGCGACCGATAAGGAGCTTGCCGAGCGCTTAGAACATGTGGAGCGGGCAGTTATCCCCGGCTTTTACGGTGCAAAGCACGACGGAAGTATTAAGACCTTCTCCCGCGGCGGTTCCGATGTTACCGGTTCGATTGTAGCCAAGGCTATTCACGCCGATATGTATGAAAACTGGACGGATGTTTCCGGCTTTCTGGTTGCCGATCCGCGGATTATTAAAGATCCTGAGGTGATTGAAACCATTACCTATAAAGAACTTCGTGAACTGGCCTACATGGGCGCAAGCGTGCTTCACGAGGATGCGATTTTCCCCGTGCGCAAGGAAGGCATCCCCATCAACATCCGCAATACCAACCGCCCGGACGATAAGGGAACCTTAATTGTGGAAAGCACCTGCCGAAAGCCGCGCTATACAATCACCGGCATTGCAGGAAAGAAGGGTTTTTGTTCCATCAATATTGAAAAAGCCATGATGAATGCCGAGGTTGGTTTTGGAAGAAAGGTTCTTGAGGTATTTGAGCGCAATGGAATCTCTTTTGAGCACATGCCTTCGGGAATCGATACCATGACTGTTTTGGTGCACCAGTCCGAATTTGAAGATTATGAACAGTCCGTGATTGCCGGAATCCACCGCGCCGTGGAGCCGGATTTTGTGGAGATGGAGTCGGATTTGGCACTGATTGCCGTGGTGGGAAGGGGAATGAAGGCTTCCCGCGGAACCGCCGGACGGATATTTTCGGCATTGGCGCACGCCAGAATCAATGTAAAGATGATTGACCAGGGTTCAAGTGAACTGAACATTATTATCGGTGTGAAGGATGCCGATTTTGAAACGGCAATCAAGGCGATTTATGATATCTTTGTAAGTGCGGAGATGTAAGTTTTTGTAAAATCACAGGAAAAAGCAGGGCAGAGGAGTTTGTTTGTCCTGTTTTTTTCTTCCTGATTTTTTCCGCGTTCTTCTCCAGATTTAATTGGATGTTTTCAGGAAATTTTCTCCGAAATTTTCCCGAAAATTCTCAATTTCACCTACCATTTTCTGGCAGATTGTGTTATGATAGAAGGTATAGAATTTCTGAAAAAACAGAAAATAGCACTAAGAAAAGCAGTTCGGAAGTATTGGCAGCATGAAGGGTTGCTGTTCACACGTTCACAGTGACCTTGAAGTTATTATCATCAGGCTACAGCAAGCAAAAGGAGGATATGAGAATGCTGGAAAAAATTGATTTGTCGGTGAAGGTGAAGAAGGAAAAGTACAAGGAAGCCATGGAAGAGATGGAGGCGAAGCTTGGTCTGCTCCAGCGCCAGTGCAAGGAAGCAGGGATTCCTGTGATGATCCTGTTCGAGGGAATGGGAGCTGCGGGAAAGGGTGTGCAGATTAACCGTCTGATTCAGGCCATGGACCCCAGAGGCTTTTCGGTTTACGCCAGCAACCGTCCTACGGAGGAGGAACATTTCCGTCCGTTCTTGTGGCGTTTCTGGACAAAGACACCGGCAAATGGCAGGACGGCGATTTATGACCGCGGCTGGTACCGCAGCGTGCAGGTCGATCGCTTTGACGGAGAGATGAGCGAAACGGAGGTTGTAAAAGCCTTTCAGGATATTTTGTCGTTTGAAAAGCAGCTTTCCGACGGCGGAACCGTGATTATAAAACTGTTCCTCTATATTTCCAAAGAAGAGCAGAAAAAGCGCTTTAAGAAGCTGGCAGACTCCAAGGAAACCGCATGGAGGGTGAGCGAGTCCGACTGGAACCGGAATAAGGAGTATGAAAAGTATCTTCGGATTAATGAAGAAATGCTGGAAAAAACCGATACGGAACACGCACCCTGGACGATTATCGAGGCGACCGATAAGAACTATGCCGCGATGAAGATTATGTCCACCGTGACCAGCCGTCTGGAATACGAACTGGAAAAGAAAAAGGCAGAAAAAGCAGCAGCCAAGGCATCCGCGAAAAAGACCGTGCCTTCGGATAAATATAAAAACGGCGTTCTCTCCGGCGTGGACTTATCAAAGAAGCTGACCAGAAACCAGTATAAAAAGGAACTGGATGAACTGCAAAAGCGCCTTCAGATTCTTCACAGTGAAATTTACCGTCTGCGAATTCCGGTTGTTCTGGGTTTTGAGGGCTGGGATGCCGGAGGAAAGGGCGGTGCGATAAAGCGTCTTACCAGCAACCTTGACCCCAGAGGCTACCAGGTAAACCCAACCGCTTCCCCCAACGACATTGAAAAAGTCCATCATTATCTCTGGCGTTTCTGGAATAATGTACCCAAGGCCGGACACATCGCCATCTTTGACCGCACCTGGTACGGTCGGGTAATGGTAGAGCGGATCGAAGGCTTTTGTACCGAAGCCGACTGGAAGCGGGCCTACCAGGAAATTAATGAGATGGAAGCCCATATGGCAAATGCCGGGGCCGTGGTATTAAAGTTCTGGCTGCACATTGACAAGGACGAGCAGGAGCGCCGTTTCAAAGAAAGAATGGAAAACCCCGCCAAGCAGTGGAAGATCACCGACGAGGACTGGCGCAACCGTGAGAAATGGGATTTATACGAAGAAGCCGTAAACGAGATGCTGGTCCGCACCTCCACCACCTACGCGCCATGGATTGTCGTTGAGGGCAATGACAAGCTCTATGCCCGCGTAAAAGTCGTAAAAACCGTGGTTGAGGCATTGGAGAAAAAAATTAAAGAAGTAAAGAAAGAACAGAAAAAGTGAGCCGGGTTATTGTTGTCGGCGGCGGCCCCGCAGGGATGATGGCTGCCTGGGCTGCCGCAGCCAAAGGCCATAAGGTCATGCTTCTGGAAAAAAACGAAAAACTGGGAAAAAAGCTGTTTATCACCGGAAAAGGCCGCTGCAACGTAACGAATGCCTGCTCCGCAGAAGAATTTTTTTCCAAAATCGTCACCAACCCGAAATTCCTCTACAGCAGCTTTTCCCAGTTCACCAACCAGGAAGTAATGGACTTTTTTACCCATAACGGCTGCCCGTTAAAAACCGAGCGGGGAAACCGTGTATTTCCTGTATCCGATAAATCCTCCGACATTCTCCGAACCATGGAACGCGCACTTTCCCAGGCCGGCGTTCAGATTTTTCTTCACACAGAGGTTCTGGAACTTCTGATAGAAAAAGAGGATGCACAAGCAAAATCCTGTATCGGAGTGAAAGCCAAAAGCCAGGGAAAAATCCGGGAAGAAAAAGCCGATGCGGTCATCGTTGCCGCCGGAGGCTGTTCCTATCCCTCCACAGGTTCCACCGGAGATGGCTGGATATTTGCCGAAAGTGCAGGACACACGATAAACTCTCCGGTCCCCGCACTGGTTCCGCTGCTCTTAAAAGAAGAGGAAGCTAAAGAACTCCAGGGCCTGTCCCTGAAAAATATTGAAATCCGCGTTATGCAGGGAAAAAAAGAAAAATACAGAGAATTCGGCGAAATGCTCTTTACCCATTTCGGCGCAAGCGGCCCTGTGATACTTTCCGCAAGCAGCTTTGCCGCCAAGGAAATCCGCCGGAAAAAGAATAAAGATAAAACAGAAAAAGATACCGCTTTTCTAACCCTGCTTATCGATCTAAAGCCCGCGCTGACCGCAGAACAGCTTGACGCCCGGATTCTCAGGGATTTTGAGGAAGAAAAAAATAAACAATTTAAAAATTCTCTTTCCCGCCTATTGCCGGCAAAGCTGATTCCTGTTATGATAAGGAGAAGTCAGATCCCGCCGGAAAAGCAGGTAAACGAAATAACCAGGGAGGAACGCCGCCATCTGGCCCAGGCGATAAAAGAATTTTCCTTCACTATTACAGGAACGCGAAGCTTCACCGAAGCCATTATTACCCAGGGCGGTCTGTCCGTAAAAGAGATTAACCCGTCAACCATGGAATCCAAAAAGGCAAAACATCTTTACTTTGCCGGAGAAATGTTGGATACCGATGCCGTCACCGGCGGCTATAATCTCCAAATTGCCTGGTCAACGGGCTGGACCGCAGGAAATGCGGTTCCATAAAAAAACTTAATAAAAAGCAGAAATCGAGGACACTAACCCATGCAGCATTTTACCATTGCCATCGACGGCCCTGCAGGCGCAGGAAAAAGCACCATTGCCAAAGCCGTTGCCGCCAGGCTAAATTTTATCTATGTAGACACCGGCGCTATGTACCGCGCCATGGCCTTGTATTTTGTCCGGGAAGGCTTTACTTCCTTCAACGACGAATCAGCTCTTCAATCTATCTGTGCCCAGGCCCAAATCACCATACGCTATGAGGAAGGCACACAGCAGGTGATATTAAACGGTGAGAATGTTTCCTCACTCATCCGCACCGAAGAAGTGGGAAAACAGGCATCCATTATTTCTTCCTACCTTCCCGTGCGCCAAAAGCTTGTTGAACTTCAGCAGCAGTTAGCCAGGGAAGCGAATGTTATCATGGACGGCCGTGACATCGGAACCTGTGTGCTTCCCAAAGCCCAGGCAAAGATTTACCTGACTGCCAGCGCCAAAGTCCGTGCCTGCCGACGCTTCCAGGAATTAAAGGCCAAGGGCCAGGAGTGCAGCCTTGAAGAAATCCAAAAAGAGATTGAGGATAGGGATTACCGCGACATGCACCGCGAACATTCTCCGCTGACCCAGGCCGAGGATGCCGTGCTGGTGGATACGTCGGCGATGACGATTGCGCAGGTGATTGACCGGATTATCCAGATTGCCGGGGAAAAAGGACTGCATGAGGATAATTTATGGAAGTAATCGTAGCAAAGACTGCCGGGTTTTGTTTCGGCGTGGAGCGGGCCGTGAATAAGGTTTATGAACAGATAGAAAAAACCAGTCAGCCGATTTACACCTACGGTCCCATTATTCACAACGAAGAAGTGGTTAAAGATCTGGAAGCAAAGGGCGTTAAGCTTATCGCCGACCGGAAAGAATTGGAAGCCTTAACGGAGGGCGAGGGAGTCATCATTATCCGATCCCACGGTGTCAGCCGCGAAGTCTATGAAATAGCCGAAAAAAAAGGACTGACGATCGTAGACGCCACCTGCCCCTTCGTAAAAAAGATTCACCGCCTTGTGGAGCGGGAATGTGCCGCCGGAAATCAGGTGGTAATTATTGGAAATGAGCAGCATCCAGAGGTTGAAGGCATTAAAGGCTGGGGAGATGCACATACTGTAGTTATACAAACACCGGAGGAAGTGGAAGATTTCGTCCCAAAAGCGGGCGCTAAACTGTCCATTGTATCCCAGACGACATTTAATTACAATAATTTTAAAGAATTAGTTGAAAAATTTTTCAAAAAGGGTTATGATATACTTGTTTTAAATACGATTTGCAATGCAACACAGGAAAGACAGGTGGAGGCAAAGGAAATCGCTTCGAAAGTGGATGCCATGATTGTGATTGGCGGAAAAAGCAGTTCCAACACCCAGAAGCTGTATGAAATTTGTCTTAAGGAATGTAAACATACTTATTATATCCAGACGCTGGGCGATTTCGATCCTGAAAGTGTAAATTCTGTGCGCAACGTAGGTATTACAGCAGGGGCGTCAACCCCGAAAAACATTATTGAGGAGGTTCATGCTAATGTCAGAGCAAAGTTTTGAACAAATGTTAGAGGAGTCATTTAAGACAATACGTACAGGAGAGGTAGTCACTGGTAAGGTTATCGATGTGAAAGAAGATGAAATCGTCTTGAATATTGGTTACAAATCCGACGGTATTATTACCCGAAGTGAATATACAAACGAGCCGAATGTTGACCTGACCTCTTTTGTACAGGTGGGCGAAGAGATGGAAGCCAAGGTAATTAAGGTAAACGACGGTGAAGGCCAGGTTGCTCTTTCTTATAAGAGATTGGCGGCTGACCGCGGAAACAAGCGCTTAGAGGAAGCATTTAACAACCAGGAAGTCCTGACGGCAAAGGTTGTTCAGGTGCTTGACGGCGGTTTAAGCGTTATGCTGGAAGAAACCAGAATCTTTATTCCTGCGAGCCTGGTATCGGATATGTATGAGAAGGATTTATCCAAGTACGCCGGTCAGGAGATTGAATTTGTTATCACCGAATTTAACCCGAGAAGACGCCGGGTGATCGGTGACAGAAAGCAGCTGATGGTTGCCAGAAAGGCAGCGATGCAGAAGGAACTGTTTGAGCGGATTGCCGTTGGCGATACCGTAGAAGGCACGATTAAGAATGTTACCGATTTTGGCGCATTTATTGACCTGGGCGGAGCTGACGGGCTGCTGCATATTTCCGAGATGAGCTGGGGCCGCGTGGAGAATCCGAAAAAGGTGTTTAAGAGCGGCGATACCCTGAAAGTTCTGATTAAAGATATCCAGGGCGAGAAGATTGCCTTAAGCTTAAAGTTCCCGGAAGCAAATCCGTGGGCGAACGCTGCGGAGAAATATGCCGCAGGGAATGTCGTATCCGGCCGCGTTGCACGGATGACCGATTTTGGTGCATTCGTAGAGTTAGAGCCGGGCGTGGATGCCCTGCTTCATGTATCGCAGATTTCCAGAGATCATGTAGATAAGCCTGCCGACGTATTAAAGATTGGTCAGGAAATCGAAGCTAAGATTGTGGACTTTAATGAGGCCGATCACAAGATCAGCTTAAGCATTAAGGCATTGGCTGTTCCCGCCAGAGAAGCTGAGGCGGACGAAGATGTGGCTGATGTTGATATTGAGGCTATGGCGAACACAGAAGAATAATTGATGCAAATCGAAAAATATTGATGATAACATGTGCACAGATAATGGAGAATCTCTTCCGGGAACTGGGGGAGATTCTCTTTTTTCTCAGGTGCAGTGCAAGATAAACGAAAAGATGAATGAAGAAAGGAAGGAACGGCGCTGATGGAAAAAGATATTCTGCTGTTTGACCTGGATGGTACGCTGACCGATCCTATGGTGGGAATTACGAAGTCGGTGCAGTATGCGCTTCGCCATTATGGAATTATCGAAGAGGATCTTACCAGGCTGATTCCCTTTATCGGGCCGCCGCTTCGGGACAGCTTTCAGAAATACTATGGATTTTCAAAGGAGCAGGCAGGCGAAGGAGTTTTGGTTTACCGGGAATATTTCAGCGAAAAAGGGATTTTTGAGAATAAAGAGATTCCGGGAATCCGGGAAATGCTGGAGGTATTAAGCGCACAGGGGAAGAAGCTTTATGTGGCAACCTCAAAGCCGGAGGTGTATGCAAGGAAAATTTTAGAGCATTTTTCGCTGGATCATTTCTTTCGCTTTATCGGCGGGGCAGATTTTGAGGAAACAAGGGTGAATAAAGCTGCCGTGATCCGCTATGTTCTGGAAGAGGCAGGATTGGGCGGTGCGGGTAAAAAAACGGCTGATGTGATCGAAAGGGCAGAAGGAGCAAAAAGAACGGAAGAAACAGAAGGGACAGACAATACAGAAAGGACAGATAAGGCAGAAAGAACAGACAATACAGAAAGGACAGATAAGGCAGAAAGAACAGACAACGCAGAAAGGACAGAACCAGGGAAGAAAAGAATCGTGATGATTGGGGACAGGGAGCAAGATATTATTGGGGCAAAGGAAAACGGGATACAGAGCGTTGGGGTTTTGTTCGGTTATGGAAGCCGCAGGGAACTTAAAGAAGCCGGAGCTGATCGGATTGCGGAAACGGTTAAAGATTTGACCGATATTTTACGGATGGATTGGGGCGATTAATCAACTTATGGGAAAATATGTAAAAACAAGAACAAAATCTGGAATAAAATGGATTTTGAAACAAAATTTTCCGATTTTCTAGGGCGATATACCGCAGTATAACCGACAATTATCGCAGCTATTCTTTTTATTCATTTGACAAATAGGGGTTCTGTTGCTATCATAGGGATATTGATAAGCGATAATTTGCTAATGTTCATACGGCCAGTGCAGCAGGTACGCAGACCTATGTGAACAGTAACAATAACTTACTTATATAAAAGGAATAAAGGCGAGTGATATGATGAATGATAATCGAATTGTATTATCCCTGCTGGTCGATAATACGGCAGGTGTGCTGGCACGGGTTGCAGGGCTGTTCAGCCGCCGGGGCTATAATATTGAAAGCCTTACGGTGGGTGTGACCGCAGATCCGCGCTATTCCCGGATGACGGTGGTTTCTCTGGGTGATCACGAGGTCTTGGTGCAGATTGAAAACCAGCTGCGCAAGCTTGAGGATGTCCGGGATATCAAGGAACTTCCGGCAGGACGTTCGGTTTACCGGGAACTCATTATGGTGAAGGTTCGGGCAGATGCCAGCCAGCGCCAGGCGGTGAACGCGATTGCCGATATTTTCCGTGCGACGATTGTGGATGTGGGAAAAGATTCCCTGACCGTTATGCTTACCGGAGATCAGTCGAAACTGGATGCGCTGATTAATCTTTTGGAGGACTATGAGATCCTCGAACTGGCAAGGACGGGCCTTACAGGACTGGAGAGAGGGGCGGAAGATATCCGCTATCTCCCATAGTGTACGGTCTTGAACCTATAGAGATAAAGCTGAAGAATGAAGCTGAATATGGAGGAAAAAAAGATGGCTAAGATTTATTATCAGGAGGACTGCAATATAGCGCTGTTGGAGGGAAAGACCATTGCGATTATCGGCTACGGCAGTCAGGGACATGCACATGCATTAAACTTAAAAGAGTCCGGATGCAACGTTATCGTGGGACTGTACGAGGGCAGCCGCTCCTGGGCAAAGGCCGAGGCACAGGGCTTTGAAGTGTACACGGCAGCTGAGGCGGCAAAGAAAGCCGACATCATTATGATTCTGATTAATGACGAGAAGCAGGCGAAGATGTACAGAGAGGACATTGCTCCCAACCTGGAAGCCGGAAACATGCTGATGTTTGCGCACGGCTTTGCTATCCATTTCGGACAGATTGTTCCGCCGGCGGATGTGGATGTTACCATGATTGCGCCGAAGGCTCCCGGTCATACCGTAAGAAGCGAGTACCAGAGAGGCAGAGGAACCCCATGTCTGGTTGCCGTACATCAGGACGCTACCGGAAAGGCATTAGAGAAGGCATTAGCTTATGCACAGGCGTTAGGCGGGGCAAGAGCAGGCGTTCTGGAAACGACCTTCCGCGTGGAAACCGAAACCGACTTATTCGGCGAGCAGGCTGTGCTCTGCGGCGGCGTAACGGCATTGATGAAGGCCGGATTTGAAACCCTGGTTGAGGCAGGCTATGCGCCGGAGAACGCTTATTTTGAATGTATTCATGAGATGAAGCTCATCGTTGACTTGATTTACGAGAGCGGCTTTGCCGGAATGCGCTATTCCATTTCCAATACGGCAGAGTACGGCGATTATATCACCGGGCCGAAGATTGTTACCGACGAAACCAAGAAGGCGATGAAGAAGATCCTTGCCGATATCCAGGATGGTTCCTTTGCCAAGGAGTGGCTGTTGGAGAACCAGGCAAACTGCCCGCATTTCAATGCCATGAGAAAGAGAGAAGCCGAGCATCCGTTAGAGCAGATTGGTGCAGAACTGCGCAAACTCTACAGCTGGAATGACGGGGATAAGCTGATTAACAATTAAATAACGACGAAAAAACCGCCGCAAGAAAAGATGGCTTTTCTGGTCTTTTCGGGCGGTTTTTGTACTTCCTGTTTTATTTTGTGTTATTTGGCGAAATGTAAATATGTCAGAACATTAGGCTCTTATGCAGCATTCTAATACAAAAACTCTAAAAACGTCTTCAGTGCCATAGAGTGGTTAATCGGGCGGAAGGCAAAGCCGATGGTTCTCTTGGGGATGGGAACTTCCATGGGGATTTCCACCAGGCGTCCGGATTCCAGTTCTTTCTGCACCAGTTCTTTAATCACACAGGCAGCACCCAGGCCGATTTTTACAAATTCTATCAGCAGATCCATGGTGGTAACCTCCAGGATCTGCTTTGGTTCGATATGGGTTTCCTTTAAATATTCGTCCACATGGTGGCGGGTCATATTGTTCTGGTCTAAAAGCATGATATTTCCGCAGACAAATAAATCCGCGCCCGCTCCCTCCCTCTGGTAAAGATGGTGGAGGTACTGGCGGGTGGAAACAAAGATATCGCGGATATCCATGACCGGGATAAAGGAGAGGTCCGAGCGCAGGGAAGGTTCGGCAATCAGTCCCACATCCAGGGTGTGCTGTTCGAGCATGGTGATGGTTTTTGCCGTGGCCTGGCTTTCGATCATAATTTTTATATGGGGATACTGTTCAATAAAGTTCTTTAAATAAGGAAGAAGAATATATTTGCACAGCGTATTGCTCACCCCGATCCGAAGCTGGCCGATATTTAATTCTTTAATCCGCTTTAATTCCTGCTCCCCCTGATCTAAAACCTGGAAGGCTTCCTGGGTGTGTTTAAATAAGAGTTCACCTTCCGGCGTGAGCTGTACGCCCCGGGAACTTCGGGTAAATAAGGTGACTTGTAAACTGTCCTCAAGCTTGCTGATGGCCTTGCTGATGGCGGGCTGGCTGATATAGAGCTCTTTTGCCGCCTTGGAAATATTCCCTGCCTTGGCAACTTCGTAAAAAATTTTATACTGGGAGAGATTTTGGTCCATGGATGCCTCCTCTTTGGGGTAGGGTAAGTGCTGCGGTAAATATGGGTGAATGGCAGTTGATAGAGTTACTCTTCACGCAGGTCTGCACACCCGTCGCTGTGAATCGCTGCCCTATAACTATATTTCATGGATTATATTCTTATTATGTATTTTTATTATAGCAGAATTTATGCTAAAATGTAAAGCGTGGAACAGAAATTTCAGAAAAATGATAATGGAAATTAAAGGAGGATAAATTTATGGGAATGACAATGACCCAGAAAATTCTGGCAGCCCATGCGGGGCTTTCGGAAGTAAAGGCGGGGCAGTTAATTGAAGCGAACCTGGATTTGGTTCTTGGAAATGATATTACCTCTCCGGTAGCGATTAACGAGATGAAAAAGATGGATAACCAGACCGTATTTGATAAGGATAAAATCGCCCTGGTTATGGACCATTTTATTCCGAATAAAGATATCAAGTCCGCCGAAAACTGTAAGTGCTGCCGGGATTTTGCAGGCGAGCACCGGATTACCAACTATTTTGACGTAGGGGAGATGGGAATTGAGCACGCCCTTCTGCCGGAAAAAGGGTTGGTGGTTGCCGGGGATGCCGTGATTGGTGCGGATTCTCACACCTGTACCTACGGTGCCCTGGGCGCGTTTTCGACCGGCGTGGGCAGCACGGATATGGCGGCTGGAATGGTTACGGGAAAAGCCTGGTTTAAGGTTCCCTCCGCTATACGCTTTGAACTGGTGGGAAAGCCGGGTAAGTGGATTAGCGGCAAGGATGTGATTCTGCATATTATCGGGATGATTGGCGTGGACGGCGCGTTATACCAGTCGATGGAATTTACGGGCGAGGGAATTCAGTACCTGACCATGGACGACCGCTTTACCATCTGCAATATGGCGATTGAAGCCGGAGGAAAGAACGGGATTTTCCCGGTGGATGACTTAGCCGCTGCCTATATGAAAGAACATTCCACGAAAGAATTTACGGTTTACCAGGCAGATGATGACGCTGAATATGAACAGACCTATACCATTGATTTATCGCAGTTAAAGCCCACAGTATCCTTCCCGCATCTTCCGGAGAATACAAAAACCATTGACGAGGTAGGAGAAATTGCGATCGATCAGGTGGTTATCGGCTCCTGTACCAATGGACGCATGGACGATATGCGTGCGGCGGCGCAGGTAATGAAAGGGAGAAAGGTAGCCAAAGGCGTGCGCTGCATCGTTATTCCGGCAACCCAGGCGATTTACTTACAGTCCATGCGGGAAGGGCTTCTGGAAACCTTTATTGAAGCCGGTGCCGTTGTCAGCACTCCGACCTGTGGGCCATGTCTGGGCGGTTACATGGGAATATTAGCTGCCGGGGAGCGCTGCATCTCGACAACGAACCGAAACTTTGTGGGACGTATGGGCCATGTGGACTCCGAGGTTTATCTGGCAAGCCCGGCCGTAGCCGCAGCCAGCGCCGTACTGGGCCGCATCGCCTGCCCATGCGAATTGTAGAACGGTTATCGTGAACGTATGTAGAACGGTTACGTGGACGCATGTAGAAAGTATCGTTAAATCAGAATATAAGGAGAAATATTTATGGAAGCAAAAGGTCATGTGTTTAAATATGGAGATAATGTAGATACCGATGTTATCATCCCTGCCCGCTATCTGAACGCGACAAAGGGCGAGGAGCTGGCAAAGCACTGCATGGAGGATATTGACAAAGAATTCGTCCATAAGGTAGAAGCCGGGGATATTATTGTGGCAAATAAAAACTTTGGCTGCGGTTCTTCCCGCGAACACGCGCCGCTGGCGATTAAGTGCGCCGGAGTAAGCTGTGTGATTGCCGAAACCTTTGCCCGGATTTTTTACCGGAATGCGATTAATATCGGGCTTCCGATTATCGAATGTCCTGAAGCTGCCAAAGCAATCCAGGCAGGCGACGTCGTTAAGGTGGATTTTGACAGTGGAGTAATTACCGATGAAACCACAGGTCAGTCCTTCACCGGTCAGGCATTCCCGCCCTTTATGCAGGAAATTATTACTGCTGGAGGTCTGGTCAGCTATATTAATAAGAAGGCATAGGAATCGGTCGAAGTAGTTGACATAAAATAAAATATTTTTTTTACATAAGCAATGAG
>ERZ808028.1150-NODE-1150-length-17184-cov-15.648565_pt1 | contig 17184 bp, 19 predicted proteins | sample MGYA00380184_ERZ808028 | MGnify/ENA primary metagenome ERZ808028 (study PRJEB31490, sample SAMN06133397) | mouse gut metagenome | isolation source: J8_1 | host: mice | place: China: Chengdu | collected 2015-05 ...
GTTACGTTAGCGGCAATGCTTGTAAGGGCTACTCTGATTGTATGGGAAGCGGTACTGATTTCCGTATTTGTGATTGAAGAATACAGAAATAAAACAATCGGCTTGCTTTTTACTTACCCAATCAGTCGCACAAAACTGATTACGGCAAAACTCATTTTGATATGCGGTATCATGTTCCTGTTCCATGAGCTATCAAATATCTTCCAATATGCCACAATCTTTCTTGCGGCAAAATGTTTTGATTTTGTCACGTTCAGCTTTGGAAACATAATGGCACAGGCAGTTACAACAATATCCGCTATCCTGTTGGGGCTTCTCCCGCTGTATGTTGGAATGATAAAGAAGTCAACGATTGCAACCGTTGTTTCGTCTATCGTAATTGTTGCCATAGCGTCAAACTCACAGGGAAGCAGCGCAGGACTTTTGTCAATTCCCGTTGCGGCAATTATTTTTGGTATCATAGGAATCATTTTTTCAGCAATCACAATGAGAAAAATGATTTTATCAGATTTGAGCAGTTAAAAGAAAGGGGGCTATTAAATGAACTTTCCAATTCCCGACTTTGTACCCGTTCCAAGTGCGGAAATCATGCAGACTATTTCAATCATATCATTGATTGTCGGTATCTGCCTTGTGGGTGTGGGATTGCTTTTCCTGTTTCTGAACAAGAAAAAAGGGAAAGAAAAGAAAGCCACAGCCTTATGGGTTGTCATAGGCATTGGCGTGTTACTCATTGCAAATCACGGCATACAGTTATTATTTTAGGAGGGCAAAATGATTAAAGAAGTAAACAGGGCTTGCGAAAAGCTGAATGACACACTGGGAATATCCGTAGAGCTTCCCAACCCGAAAAAGAAAGCGTTAAAAACCGCAGCGGTATGTAACTTAGTTGTCGGCGCTGGTCTTGTGGCGGCAGGAATCCTTTTTCCGTCAAAATCTTGTGCGTTATTGGGCGGTATCAGCGTTATCAGCAGTGCTGTACTGAAAAAGGAAAGCAAGAATAAAACCCATGAATCATAACGAGAGCGAGCAATTCAAATGGTTATTATGCCCTGTTTGCGGGAGCAAGACACGTATTAAAATGCGGTCAGATACAGAACTTCGGAACTTCCCGCTGTTCTGTCCCAAATGTAAGCAGGAAATCTTAATCAATGTAACACAATTTAATATTTCAGTTATCAAAGAGCCGGACGCACAGACGCAGAGCCGATAACACGCAGATTTTGAACTGCTGTTATCGGCTCCTTTTTTGATAATTCAATCCAATCTGCTGAACGACGGCAAAGAAAAAAACTGTTGTTCAGCAGAGAGCTTTTTACACATTCCTTTTGACGCGATGGCTAAAAAGAGGTACCGCCATGAAGCATAACCCATATCGACAAAATCCGATGGTTATTGACCTATCAAAAAAAGCCAAGTCATTAACAAGGATTATTGCGCCTATGAGTATGAATACACATATCATTTAGTGTGTCTTAATAACTCATATTACCCAAGAATCTATGAGAATATATTCTGTATGGTTTTTGTTGTAATAACCTCCTACTGGGAAGAAAGGGGGTGAGAGAAAATGAGATATCCTGAACAGTTCATGGAACATATCGAATATGCGTTTCGCTCGTTCTGCAAGATTGTCTTGCGCCATGAAGCCATGAACACATGGCGGGACTTGAAGCGGAAAGAAGAACGGGAAATATCCCTTGACTACCTAATGTAGGAAAAATATTTTGAACCGTCTGCTATGGACAGCTACTTTGAAAAACAGGACAATCCGACCGTATTTCTTGTGTTGGGAAAGGAAGTTATCGTTGATGATGAACAGTTAGCAAGGGCATTATCAAGATTGCCGAAATTACGTCGGGAAGTTTTGCTATTGTATTATTTTGTCGGTTATCGTGATGAAGCAATCGGCAGGCTGCACGGGCGTTGTAGAAGTACAATTAACAGTCGGAGAAATGTTGCACTGAAACATTTACGGAAAGAATGGGAGAGATTGGAACATGAGGAACAAAAAGCTAATACCATTTGAGGTAATCCAAAAAGCTGTTGTAAACTTCGCGCCTTGCGCCCTTGACAGCTTTTCCTGTCTTTGCTTATGGGCAGTCAAGAGGGCGAAATCAGCAGACTGCTTTCGCCCTCAATTTATTATGGGGATTGTTACGCAGTAGGGGTTATTTTGTCCTTAATTTATGCGGCTTTGCGAGCGTTGAAATGACGAGGCAAGGGTTTTATAATTCTGTCCTCAAAACCAGCGTCTTATTGTGTAACAGAACCAGAGTCAATAGAATTAACACGACAAACACATGAATGAACATTTTGTTAACAAAACTAATTAAGTATGCAGAATAACTTTTCAAAGTTGAATATTTATACAAGGTGACTTGAAATACTAATAAAAAATTGTCCAAATTTTAAGTTCTGGTAACACTCTGTTCATAGTTTATGCATTCATGCGTTTGTCGTGATTCGACCCCAAATTTGATTGATTTAACAGAATTTTCGGGGTATAATGATTTTAAGGTCATATACCTTTTGGGAATGGCTGTTACATTTCCTGATGATGCACAAAAGGAGGATATGGCTGTGGATACAGAAATAAAAAATGCGGTAAGCGCAGCAGATACGGAAGCCCAGTATGATGATAAGGCAAAACGCCTGCTTAGCAACAAAATCATACTTGCACATATTCTGATAAAGACTGTTGATGAGTTTCGAGGGATGAGTCCGAAAGATGTTGTGCCCTACATTGAGGGAGAGCCTTTTGTCAGCGTTGTTCCGGTAGAGCCGGGGCTAACCAATGCCGAAATAATACCATCTGGCGACGGTTTGAAAGGCGGGCAGCGGATTGTCGGGATAAATACAGAGAATGCGGAGGTTAACGAAGGACTTATCCGGTTTGACATTATCTTTTATGTGCGCATGAAAGATGGTATCTCACAGGTTATCGTGAATTTGGATTATTCCGATTTCCGGCTTATTCCGATAAATCTATTTTGGGGGCTGTATTTCAGCCCCTTTAGATATATTTATCGGAATAAGTTTTTCAGTAGCCTCTGATTAACTGTTCAATAATGTTCTGCGATTCCCATATCGGAGAATTATCTTTTAAGGCAAAAGCAAGCGAATCCTGTGAGGCCTTTTCCACCGCCTGACGTTTCATCTCTGTATCTGCATATGCGTAAATTAACGTTGTTTCCGGATCTTCATGTCCAAGGAATTCCGATAAGACCGCAAGCGGCATCCCGCCCTGATATAAGTGCATTGCCCGCGAATGGCGGAACATATGCGGATGTACATGCTCCGGCACATGCGGATTGCCTATACGGGCCTGTGCGGCATATTTTTTCAGAAACCTCGATACATTATCGTCCGACATTGGCGTTTTTTCCCCGCAGTGTTTCGTATAAAACAAATGGACATCCTTTCTGCTGTCATGGTGGAATGATGATTTATAAAGCTCAAACAAATGGAGTGTTTCTTTTGAAACAGGCACAAGCCTGGGTTTGGAACCCTTTCCGAATAAATATACCGTTTTGTTTTCCGGATTTATATCAGACAGCTTCATTTTCAGCATTTCCCCGTCACGTGCCGCTGTATCATACATCAGTGCCAGAAAGAACCGGTCGCGCAGCCCCTTGGGAGAGCCCGTGTCAATGCATCCGATGATTGCAGCAACAGCGTCTTTTGACATATGGCTTACAACGCGCGAATTATCGGTTCCCTTTTTCAGCGGTATTGTGCAAAGATCCGCATATACCGTATATACTTCGGGAGAGGTGTACGCCGCAAATTTGAAGAATGACCGTATACAGCTCAGCCTGTTGTTGCGTGTGGATTCCTTCCAGCCTTTCTGTGACTCTGTTGTATCCAGAAACTCTGTAAGCAGGTCAGACGTAAAGGTTTCAAACCCCAGTCCGGAAGCGGGAATCCCTTTCTCCTGTAGTAAAAAACGGAGCAGGATATTCCAGGCCATGCGGCAGGAATCAATTGTTTTCTCGCTGCTGTTGCGCTGCTTTGGCAGATAGATCCCAAAATATTCCCGTAGTTTCTTCCAAAAAGCGTTGCTTTTCATGGGGCACCTCCGATCATGCCTGAGATGTCCATGTATTCCATCTTTGACAGGCGCTCCGGCAGGAGATGCAGGTAATAACAGGTTTCCCGGAAAGTCTGATGCCCCATATAGGCACTCAGATATGGCAGGAACTGCCCGAAATCCCGGCCCTCTTCCATCCACCGTGTCAATGTTTGTGTCGCAAAGTTGTGCCTCAGGATATATGGCGTACAATAACGCCCAAGGACATCAGGGTTCCCAGCCATTTCCCAGCACTTGTGGAAGAGGGTGCTGATGGCCTGCGCCCCATGCCTGTTCCCGTTCCGATTGGGAAAGAATATCTCTGTCCCAGGGTACATTCCCCGCGCAATCCTATCATAATTGCGGCACATTTCCATCACGCCCGGCTCCACCGCTATACACCTGTCCTTATGTCTTTTCGAGTCTGCGATGTATATCGTGCAATGGGAAAAATCAAGATCCTGCCTTCGGAGAAGCCTGGCTTCCTGTGGGCGCATTCCGGTAGAATACTGGAGCCGGAAGATAACGGCGGCCGTATATTCAATGAGCGGGTTCGCCGGATTATGGGGATACCTGTCAGCTGCCTGAAAAAAACGGCGGCATTCTCCCGCGCTCATGATATATGGCAGCTGCCTTTTCTTATAGCTGAAATAATCCACAGGGAATACGCATGCTTCTTTCCCCAGAAGGACCTGATACCTGCCAAGATTCCTCAGGGCTATCACATCCACATAGGCATCACAGTGTTCACGTTTTGTTTGTAAGTAGGACAGGGCAATGTCCCATGTCAGGATGTCGGCATCAGGGAAAAACGCCCCGCAGTAACGGTCAAACTGCACCAGATACCCGTCGTAACTATCGACAGCATACCCAAGAGTTTCCCGCCACTCCCGCATTTTCTCTATGTCGTGCGCAAATTTGCTCTGGAAAGAGACCATTATACCAAGCCCTCCTTCCGTGTATGCAGAGGCCCGAGGTCCAGGCAGCATGTCCTCATAGTTCCGCTGTCCAGTGAGATATAGCGTTTGGAGGACTCAATGTTTCCATGTCCGAGGATCTGGGCAACAGTGGATACGGGAACCCCGGAGGAAACCATTTTTGTTCCCGCCGTCCTCCGTAATGCATGAAAAGATTTGCCATCCCAGCCGGAACGCCCGATGCCTGCAGCTTCGATGTATCCACGCAGGGCAGCATTAAAAAGCGTCGGACTGACAGGACTAGAAAAAACAGGCGGAAGCAGGCGGACGAAAACATACGGGTTATCCGTCCGCGGCCTGGAATGGAGGATGTAATCCGCAATGGCATTTCCGGCATCAATGGGAAGCGGCAGCAACAGTGTCACTTTTGTTTTTTTCTGTACAACACGGATGGTCTTTTCTGTCCAGCAGATATCGGAAAGTTTCAATCCGGATATATCAGAAGCCCTCATTCCTGTCCTCACGGCAAGAAAAAATATGGCATAATCCCGGCGGCCTTTGTCGGTCGAACGGTCTATTTTTGAAAAGATCAGCTGAAGTTCCTCATCTGTAAAACAGGGAAGGGCTTTCTGCCTGCACCTGCCAGCCGTACCGAGGAAACGGTCCGCATCCAGGTCAACAATCCCTTTGTCCCGCAGAAACTGTACAAAATTTCTTAAAGTACGCAACAGTCTCGGCATACTGCCTTTATGGTTTGGGGCTTCCTGACGGACAAAATCTAGGACATTTTCAGATACCATGGAATGGGCATCCTCCACTCCTGCCTGTTCAAGGAAATACAGGAACTGCCGTATAATAATCATTTCAGGGCGGACAGTCCCCGGACTGAGCCGTTTTGAGAGTTCCTGCTGAAAACCGGACATCAGCTCCCTGTAAGCTCCGGAAGCAGGGGCGTTAGTCGTAAAAGTGACGGATCCCCAGCTGAATTCCCCGGTTTCAAAATATCTGGCAACAGTATAAGCTGCTTTTCTTATGGGCTTAACGGTAGATTGTTTCAGTTCCGCCCTGCACTTAAGCGCACAGAACGCAGCCGCATCCTGATACATGAAAGTATCACGTCTGTTTTCCATACAATACCGGAAAACGGCTTCATAATGCCTTGCATAGCCAGCGAAAGTTTTTGCAGAAAGGCCAAGTTCCTTTGTGCGTTGAAGCACGTAGTCAATGTGTTTCCTTAATTCAAAATTTTCCATGTAAGGGCCCTCCTATTAACCCACTTACATGGAAACATAACTTCTTTTTATATACAATAATTATTCCGATTTTCCTGGCTAAAATATAGACGCAGAGCTAAAAAACATGATATAATCGGAATAATCCGGAAATCGGAATAATCAACATTTACGATGATCTGCGCAAGTCCGTCTTTCATTCGCACATAAAAGATAATATCAAATCTTACCAGACCTTCATTCACTTCGGCATTTTCTGTATTGAAGCTGACAACTCTCTGGCCACTTTTTTCAGTGGCAATATTCGTAAGTCCCGGTTCTACAGGTACTGCGCTTATATATGGTGTTCCTTCAATATATGAAACAACATCTTTGGGATTCATTGCCTTAAACTCATCCACTGTCTTTACCAGTATATGTGCCAATATGCTTTTTTGTCCTAACAGACGCTTTGCACTTGTATCGTACTGTGCTTTCGTATCTGTTGCTCTGACTGCATTTTTAAGTTCTGTATCCACAGACCTTCCTCCCTTTCGTACTAGACATAGCCATCTTCCAACAGATATATGACTTATTTATATTATATCTTAGAAGCATTTCTAAAGCAATCGGATTTATACAGATTCTTTCCACCTGTGCGGTTGAATGCTCCAAGGATCATCTAACCTGACTTCCACATTCGTCAAAACATCAAACTTTTATTTATGTTCATGATCAAACGCCCAGTTTTTTGTACCAACTTCTTCACTTGCTTCAATTTAGTTTCTAACAAATATACATCACCGTTTATCCCATCACAACAGACTCAACTGTTCATACTCTGCCTTCCTCTCCAACAGGCATGGTACTTTCCGAAGATATTCCATAGCTTTCTGCTGGCCAAATATCCATGGAATAATTTTGTTCTCTTCCAGTACAAGCGGCATTCGGTCATGTATGGGTTTCACGGAAACATTCGCCTGTGTCGTTAGGATTGTGAAGCAGTTTCCTGCTTCATAATGATTATAGATTCCTGCCATAAAGAGTATTGGCTCTCCTTTTCGGTAAAAAGTATTCTTTTCCTAAGAGGACTATAAATTGGAATTTCTTTTTCTGCACGATATTCAGTTGTCAATTTTCTGTTGGTATCTCATTTATTGAGATTTCGAGAAGTTATATTTTTCTTGATTTTTTCACCAAATTCTGCCTCAAAGTAATTCTCACCCGTGCTCGTCGTTAGACGAGCACTTGCATCTATAAAATCGGGCAAAAAAGAGGGCAAAAATTGGTTGGATTTTTCGCCAATTTTCGCCCAAGTCAAACTTGTTTGACTTTAACCACAAAGATGTTGTGGTTTTTAGTGCCAAATTCTTCATTTTTCCACAAGCTGCATCATTATTACTGACTCTACGTGCCGTGAGTGGGGAATAAAGATGCACTTATCACAGGTTATGAGCTAATGTATACAATAATATAACACATTAATTCATCTCCAAACCAATAAAATAGCATATCAATTAGTGCTGATTGTGCTTGGTTACCTAACTATTCTGTTCAAACAACCCTTCTTCTAATTTGTTTATATACTTTCTCTTCTTCATCTTCAACAAAGCTATCAATAAATCCTGCTTCTTTTAATGAGTTTAGTATTTTTTGATTTATCGGATTAATTTGAATTCTAGGTCTTCTATTATGTTCAAATATTTTTGCACACTCTGGCATTTCTAACAATTCAAGATATTGTTTACATTCATCATTCGTTATCTCCTCTATATTGTTTATTAAAGAAATAAATAGATCAACACGTTTATTTACATCAATACTCGTTTCCTTTAATATCTCTGAAATAATTACTCTGCTAACATTCTGAGGAGCATTCGTAATTTGAGCAATTTCTCTTTTTGCAATTACCAAAATCTCATGCTGAACAATAAGACCATAATTCGTATAATTCTGAAATAACCTAGATAAATCGGTTTCATCCAAATTATTTTTTAATATATATGCTAAAACCCCATCCGAATAATTATGGTTTACAACGGATACCTCCTCTTCAATTTCTGATAATAATTTGATCTTTATTTCGTCATTAACTTCATATGACAAAATTCTTCTTACCTCATTTGCAGATGCCATGCTTCCTGTTGCAATATCTACATATTGAGGCAAATTGCTTATAATGTACTCCATTATGACATCTTTATACTTTTCTCTCATAAAGACAAGAGTTGTCGCTGTCATTGGAATAAATTTTTCTTCTATTAACACTTTCATTTTATCATTCGGAATTCCAACAGTCGAAAATTCCGTATACACAGGCGCGATGGATAAAAGTATTTCTCTATATTTTTGTAATGAGATTTTTTCGCATGAGATACATTTGTTCCAAAAATCATCAATTATATTATGATCCTCCATAGCAGTATAATCCAAAACAAAACTTCCAAAATTAATAAATTCTGCTAAATCGTCTGTAATACCCATCTTGCCAAAATACATCAGAATATTTTCCACAGTATACAGTACCCTTTTTCCTGCTATTAACTCTGTCTGATATTTCACTTCATTTATTTCAGCTAAATTTTCAATAAGTGTTTTTAATCTAGAAATATATGCGAACTTATGTGTATCTGATATATTAATGTCATTAATTATCATTACTGCATCCACACAACTATCCGCAAACTCAGTTTGTTGAGTTCCTAATATGCTTTCAAGAAACAAATCCATGTTATCCTGTACATATTTACACAATGGTTCTTCTGGCTTCCTAAAAACAAAACTAATACACTTCTTTAATAATTCTTCATTATTTTCAATATGATACTCCACTTCCAACATTAATTGAATATTATTGGCATTAATTTCGTAAAGAGAGTTTTGATAAACTGCTTTAAATAGATCTTTATTGCTTATCTGATAGTTAAGCTTTTTAAAAGATACGCTAAGCATTTTCATTGCATCACATAATCTCATTATGTTAGGATTTTGTATTTCCAAATAATCTTGCCGTAAAGAAATATAATCTGTCAAACAACTATTCACATTAACCGCATTCAAATCATTTTCATCTGTATATTCTAAAGTTGCAGTACTATAATCTTTAATCTGGCGTTCGGACATTTTCTGTCCAGTTACCACTTGATTAAAAAATTGCGGCCATTGCTTATTTATTACTACTACCAATTTTGATATTTGCCGATTTGTTTCTAGAAATTCACTAATGAACTGAATCTTGCAATCTTTCTTTAATTGGTTTATCAAACATAAAAGAGCATTTTTTTCTTCCTCATGCTGAAGTAAGTACTCAAACAAATCAAAGTTCAACGTCTCTTCCTGGTCAAAATCAGAAATGTCCAAATTTGCCATTATCAAACTTACATTATCTAATGAATACGAAAAAGGCTTGGCTCTTCTATCCGTAATACTACGCAAAAACATTTTATCATTTTTAGTAAGACTATTTTCATAAAAGAAAGTCATATAATCATTGTAAGATTCATCTATATATCCATTCCAAATAAGATATTTCAATAATGCAAAATACTCACTGGACTTAATCTCCTTATACTCATTGATATCACCAACTTCATTTTGTGATGAAACCCGAAATATGTCGTCTACATTTTCTCTTGTAATAATCTCGTGCAATGTCCTATTTCCAATAATACGATAATTTTCTTTCAACAATAGTAATTCATCTTCCAGCTGTCCTATAAGATTTTGTGTCTTATCCTCTATAGCTCTCTTACGTAATGGATACTCATTTTGTTCCCATTCAGTATATTCCCTATACCCATACCTATGATAATATTCATTTTTTATATAATCTAACTCAGTTACTGATTTCAATTCTTCCTTTTGGGCCCTATCAATTTGTTTTTCCTTACTCTCAATCCTTTCCTCACGCACTCTCTTTTCTTGTTGGACAAAATCATCTTTTCGACTAAATATTTCGTAAACAAATCCTTGATTTAACTGTAAATTTGAAAAATCTCTTGGAAATATATTCTTATATGTAATCATTGCAAGCATTTTATTAGGATTGAGTTCTATAGTATTCAACTTATTGAAATAAATCATAAATTCATTGTATATATTTTTTAAAACCCTCATATTATCAACATACAATGATAGTCCTCGTAAAAATTTTTCTTCGAATACAGCATAAATTCCACCTTCTTCAAAATGCTTTTTCATCTGATTATACGCATTAGAGCTATCCAACACAGGAACTACAGGAAGAATAAAATCAAAAAATTTAGTCCTATCTTTACTCACAAAAATATCATCTCTTAAAAGATAAAAGAATCGCAGTGGTTGTGTTTGTTTTTCCTTACGCTTCTGGAGTCTTATGTTTGAAAGGATATTAATTTCTCTTAATCTTTCAAATATCTTATTATCATTAAATCGATCCAAATCCTCAAAAACAATCACGTCAGCCCCAGTATTTTCAAAAATGTATAAAACTTCATTCAAATATTTGTCAAAGTAAGAATTATCATCCTCGCCAAATATCTCTATTTCATTTCCCTGCAAACTTAATTTTCGAAAAATATTCTTATTCTTCTGAATTTTAATTACCTGATATATCCCTACTCCCAAAATAGCTATCGCTACAACTCCGCTAATCATCAAAGAATATGGGTTCATTAATTTCTGCAACAAACTCTTTATCCATGAATCCGTCAACATTGCAATCCAATCAGTCCATTCCATGAAATACTTTAAATGTAAAATAGACAAAAGAAAAACAACTACTCCAACCGAAAATGCAACACATTTTTTGTTGTTTACAGATATTTTTACATGAAAATTAGTTTGTGGAATATTTTCCACATTTATCTGCTGTATTAGCTGATTAAGAATTTTACCTTCTAATACAGTTTCTGTATCAGATTCGCTCCCAGTGCTATTTTGATCCTCCATCTCTTCAAAATGTGCCAAAGAAATATGTAAGAATTTTTTATTATCATGGTTCTTTTTATATGATTCCAAAAGACTACTTTTTCCTGCACTATATGGACCTGCAATAGCAACATTTTTTACATCTGCATTTTCAAATATATATTTAAATGCATCTTCATAAACATCCATATCAACTGCATTTGTAGGTGTCAACTTGTGAAATAATATATTGTTTCCCATATATCTCTTATCCCTTTATAAATAAATTGTCAAAATTTATATGATTACAGTACTGCTATTAGCTTAATCTCAATGCCTTTGTCCATATTAATCTTTCGAACCACCCAGCACATACATTAATTGACTTGCAAGCATGATTTGTTCAATAGCCTCTCTCTTTGTGCAAGGAATATTTTCATGAGCCGCTGGATTACGATATGCAGCAAATATTCCTTCAAACAAAGAATAAATTCCTCTATGATAATCTTTCCCACTAACAGTTGATACGTCACAAAACTTGTATGCTCCATTTTCGCTAAGTAAAGCCCCTATAATATACGTTATTTTCCCCGGCACATTCGTTCCAGGTTTCAGCTCTCGAAATAATTCTCTTAATTTAGTTTCAACTTCTTTAACCGCCTTCTCAGCAGCAGAATCAAAATGCCCTTCGCAATATAAATCCTTAGAAATATCACTAATCCTCGGATGAACATTTTTCCATAATTGTAAATTTACAGGCTCTTCAACAATATGTTTTATAATAAGAAACAGTTCGCCAAAAGCAGCCACATTAAGGATGAACATTCCGTAAGGGTTTACAGAGAACAAAATATTTGCAACTCTGGGCAATTCAACACCATAAAATGAATATTCCTCCTCTAAATTCGTTGCTATAACATGAATCCAATTTTGAACACTTTGCGCCTCTGCTGCTGTACATGAATATGTGGTTTTACTTATTACAATATTTGTATTTTTTATCCATTCATGAAGATTATTTCGTTCTTTTTCATAAGGTACTTTCATTGTATCACCCCTGTATAAAACAACTCAATTGAGGTTGTTTCTTACTAATTTTCCTTCTTAAATTTTGTATAACTTATTCGTTTGTTACTAAATTATAATATCCATGTCCTATAACTGCCAACCTTGTCTTAAAAATATCCCCTAACATATTTTTTGCAACTATAATCTCATGTACATTCTTCTGTTCACTATCCTCATAATACATCCAATCCCGATATAATAATTGTATATTATCAGAATAAGTCAACAGACTATTGTACTCAAGATCTGATAGCATTGGTCTATGATCTTGCCTATTATCAACAGGTCTGCTTGGAATACAATATGCCCCTAAAATTGGTATTAATAACTGAACTCCAAGAATTTTTATATTCTTTAAGACGAAATCTATTCTTTCTTTAATAAATCGATTACCTTCATCATCAATCATCTGTATATCATCAATAATAATCAAGTCAACATTGTTCAACGTTATTTGGGATATTATACTATTAAGTGCTATGTGATTTTGATTCGTATTATAAAATAGAATTTTATCGCTATTTCCATTTTCGATACTTTCAAATAAAATTTCCCAATCCTCTTCTGACATCTGCTTTTGTAGAATCTGCTTCATGGAAATACGACTATTTATTGACAAAAGCCGGATTGCTAACTCTTTTATACTATTTTTAAGATTAATAAATAAAATTTTTTTACCTCGCATTGCATTTTGTATTGCTATATTAAGTAAATAATCCGTTTTTCCAGATCCACTCACACCTGCAATTAATGTAAAACTTTGCCTTGACATAATCATTCTCGAATCTATATTTAAATAACCTGTTAATGCCACTTGTTGCTCAGCTTCAACCATGCAATTATTGATTACATCACTTGCATTAATTACACCCATTTTATTCTTTTTTAACCATTATAGTTGACCATCCTACTCCCATTTAAATACATTCCAGCAAAACTGTGGAATTTTATATTAAAATCCCTGTAATCCTTAAATTGAGAATTATATTTGGGACGTATCTGATTAATCAAAACAGCCTCGTATGCCACTTCTTCTGATTCGTTATCTGTTTCTGTATATTCAACTCTCTCCGTTTCCAAATAACACTGTATTGGCAAATGTGTATTATTAGAAAAATGTTCTTTTAAAATTCTTCGTCTAATATCATTGGTTCTGCCAATATAAATAATATTTTCTTCAGCATCTATAAATCTATATAAATAAAAACTCATTCTGGCCTCCAAATTGTCTGCCGCAATAATTTTGTCTAATTTATTACATAATTGAAATATGTTAACGCATCCACAAGATGTTGAATTGAAATCATATGTTGTTTAATTCATCAGATTATTAAAAACTGCCTTCACTTAAGAGTTTCTGTTCTATTAATAAACATTTCCCTAATATAACTTCCTATTCATTTTCTCATACAAAGAAACCTCCAAATCTTTTAAATTTGGAGGAATATTTATCTTTCTATGTTGACAGTATTATTTCATATTGTCAACAACCCATCATTATAATTACCAATATTGTTTTTTTACTTTCAATAATGGCTGCTACATCTTTTACATCCATATCAACTGCGGCAGCTATTTGCTCTGCTGTGTAACCATTATTATACATTCTAAGAGTAAATCTTGCCTCACCAATCGCAATTCCCTTATCCTCAATTCCCTGACTCAAATTACACATGATGCTCACATCCTTATATTCTCAATAGGATCATCATGCAAATACTGGCTCCTTCTCCTTAATAATAGCTTCTATATATTCTATTTTCCTATTAGTAACTGCTGCTATCTGCTCTGCTGTTAAACCATTATCATGCATATTAAGAATAATTCTTGCCTCACCAATCGCAATTCCCTTATCCTCAATTCCCTGACTCAGATTACACATGATACTCACATCCTTTCTTATATTCTCCTCAACAGAAATATCATACTCACCTTCAATTATGTTTAACTTTTCATCCACTGTAAGTTCTTTTGACAACAAAGCCCCCAGCAGACGGTGTAATTCATATTCCTCATCATGTTCTGGAAGTTCATTAGACAATCCAATCATAACAATATTTAGCAGATCAAGCCTTCCTTTCCATTGATAGGAGCCTATCACATTATCATTGGTAAGGTATATATGATTCATGCTATTCTCATCCATGTTCATACATACCCATATGGAATATACACGTTTTATGTCATTATAGTTTGTATTTTTAAAATCCCTTTCCTTCTGTGATGAAATCAGACGACACACATAAAAGACAGTCCTGTTTAATATTTTATACTCGCTTGGTTCGTCCTTTTGTAATTCTAAATTAATGATAATCTGTGAAAGACCATCTGACATTCGTACATAAAATACAATATCAAATCTTGCCAGCCCTTCATTAATCTCAACATTTTCCAAATTAAGGCCTACAATCCTCTGTCCTTCTTTTTCATAGCTCTTATTGGTAAGCCCCGGTTCAATCGGAACAACACTGATATAAGGATCTCCTTCAATAAAAGAAACAACTTCTTTAGGATTCATTCCCTTAAATTCATCAACCGTTTTTACCAATATATGTGCCAATATGATTTTCTGTCCTAATAGACGTTTAGCACTGTCATCATACTGCGCTTTCTTATCTGTTGCTTTTATCGCATTTTTCGCTTCTGTATCCACAGGTGTTCCTCCTTTTTGTGCATGATATAGTCATTTACAAAAAGGTATATGACCATAATCATATTATATCCCATCCCCTAATTTTACACAAGTAAAATCTGCTTAATTCATACCCTTATACTGATAATAAAGACTTAGAGTGGAAAAACACTCATCTGACAGCAAACTTGCAGATACCTATGCTTGGTGCAATTTGTAACTATAAGCTGGTGTACTCTTATTAATTTACTTTTTTCCAAAAAGACAATACATAAATGCACCAGTCAGAAACATCATAACAGTATAAAACACATATTTCAGTGTTAACATTATAATAAAACTCATATATTCCTTCCTCCACAATTCTATCTTGCCATTAATCTCATCTTTATAATTTATATATAAACAGGCTGGACTGCTATACCATCTGCATCCCGCCGCTCTGCTCTTCCTGTGACTCCTCCAGCTCCTCCTTTTGACTGCGGCCCTGAATAACCCCATCTTCAATCAACATTTGCTCACACTCCTTTAACAGTGCAAGCCAGTCCTCTTTAATATTTTTTGGATAATGATATAACTACGAGTAGTCCTTATTGGGTATGTCCCATTCAAAATTATATTTGATATTCTGTGGCGTAATCTGGTAACTGTCTCCCTTTTGTTTCCTGATCTCTTTTTCGAGCTCCAAACGCATCTGATAGTGTTCCTCATTTCTTGGTTTTGCCCTTTCGATATTCTGGGCAAGTCTGTATCTTTTGCTAAATTCACAGTCCCTGTCAACCAGCTCGCCTTTCCTCCAGTCATACCCGTTCCCGATGGAACAGAACAGATGGTTTAGGCAATGTTTCCTTGATGGAAATAGCTCTGGATAAAAATCCATCATAAATTGCAATGTTTCTTCTGCTCTCATTTTTCTTCTCTCCTGTTTTTATTTTATTTTTGCTGCAAGTCCCTGTTTGATCTGTGATTTATTCACTTCTGCTTACGCCAATCGAGTAGGAGGGATTTCTCTTAATTGAGAAATCCCGACCTCTCACACCACCGTGCGTACGGTTCCGTACACGGCGGTTCAATCAACTTAACAAGTGACACTCCTTTCGGTGTAGTATTCTAACATTGAGATTAGTCCAAATGAGGCTAATCTCTTGTTGTTTATGGCAACATTAACAGCCCCTTTATTGCATACATACGCTATTCTGCTACCCGTGTATGCCACTCGTCTTGCTGTATTCCTGTCTATGCCAAGTTTTACAAGGTTCTTCTCTCGATTCTGTGGGGTTTTCCACTGCTTCCAAATGCACATGCGCATTCTATAACGAATATGGCTGTCCATTTCTTTGCATAGCGTTTTCATACTGCCTATCTTGAAGTAATTTATCCACCCTCTGATAAGCTGGTTGAGTTTCTCAATCTTGTAGCTGTTGCTAACGCCCCAGCTGCGGCAAGTGAGTTCTTTCATTCTCTTCTTGAACTTTGCTACTGATTTTGCATGTGGTTTTGCCTTGTATTGGTGTTCCCTTGAATCAAAATAAAATCCTAATCCAAGGTATTTTAGACCTTTCGGTCTGTCTACTTTGCTCTTGGTCACGTTGACCCTAAGCCCTAGTTTCTCTTCAATGAATCGCGAGATATTTCTCATAACTCGGTTAGCAGACATTTCACTTCTTACCATGATGATACAGTCGTCTGCGTATCGTACGAAATTGAGCCCTCTCTTTTCCATTTCCTTATCAAGTTCATTGAGCATGATGTTTGCCAATAATGGCGAAAGGTTTCCTCCTTGTGGTGTTCCCACAATGGAGTCCTCGTACTCATCGCCAATCATGATTCCGCTGACAAGGTATTTCCTTATGATAGAGATTACATCTCCATCTTTTATGGTTCTGCCTATTATTGTCATAAGCTTGTCATGATTCACTGTGTCAAAGAACTTTTCCAAGTCGATGTCTGCAATCCAGTCATTACCCTCATTCATCATATCAAGTGCTGTTAGGATTGCCTGCTGCGCACATCTATTCGGTCTAAATCCATAACTGTGGGCATGGAACTGTTCTTCATAGATTGGTGTTAACACCTGTGCTATAGCTTGTTGTACAAATCTGTCTGTTACTGTTGGTACTCCCAGATTTCTGACACCGCCATCAGGCTTTGGTATCCCCACTCTTCGTACTGGCTGAGGTTTATACTTTCTTGTCCTCAGCTGTTCCTTGATGATTTCACCATTCTTTACAAGGTATTCTTTGAGTTCTGTGTATTTCATTCCGTCCACTCCCTCTGCTCCTTTGTTTCGTACGACTTGCAGATAGGCTCTATTGAGGTTGTCGTTAGATAGTATCTGCTCCATTAGACTACTTGTGTCCATGCGTTCTTTCCTTTCCGTCCCGCTTGATTTGACCA
>ERZ808028.1151-NODE-1151-length-17160-cov-3.157993_pt1 | contig 17160 bp, 13 predicted proteins | sample MGYA00380184_ERZ808028 | MGnify/ENA primary metagenome ERZ808028 (study PRJEB31490, sample SAMN06133397) | mouse gut metagenome | isolation source: J8_1 | host: mice | place: China: Chengdu | collected 2015-05 ...
TGAAATCATCGCGGCTTTGGCAAAGACCTCGAAGCCTTACTTCGGCGACGTCTCCGAAATGACCTACGAGCAGTGGGTTTCCCGCTTCGCAGAACAGGCCTACCCATGGGTTGATCCAACCTGGCACGACCGTTTCCACGATCTCCTGCAGCGCGTTGAAGCTCGTCTCAACGAAGCAGACCACGGTGAAATCCCTACCCTATTCCCATCACTCGAAGATTCCGAGAACGCACCAGAGGCAGTAGCAAAGCTTATTGCTGCTTACCCGAATGCGAAGACCACAAAGGTCAACACTCGTGATGAGGCGTGGTTCCCAACCCTTATCCGCAAGCACGTTAAGCCAATGCCATGGACCACCGCTATTGACGGTGACCTTAAGGAATGGTTCGCAAAGGACACCTTGTGGCAGGCACAGGACCCACGCTACGACGCTGATGGCGTTCGTATCATTCCTGGTCCAGTCGCGGTTGCAGGTATTACCAAGAAGAATGAGCCAGTAGCTGAGCTGCTGGGCCGCTTCGAAGATGCCACCACCGCAGCGCTTAACGATGCCGGCGTCAAGCCAGTTGAGCTCTACTCCCGCTTGGCTTCTGCCAAGAACGCAGAAGAGTTCCTGCGCAACGCGCCAACGATTATGTGGCACGGCCACCTCATTGCTAACCCTGCATATGAGCTGCCAGAAGAAGCATTCGACATCGTTGATGATGGCGAAGGCTTTGCAATTCGCATCAACTCTGACTCTTACTGGGATAACCTGCCTGAAGAGCAGCGCCCTTTCTACGTCAAGCACGTCGATATCCCGGTTGCACTGTCTGAGGCAGTAGCAACCGGTGCGTCCCCAGTTGTAGATGATGCACGTCTGCCAAAGGCAGTCTTTGACCTGCTCGCAGGCGTTGCTGGTGTTGGTTCTATCTCCGAGACCGGCGATGAAATCACCGCTTTGCCAAAGGTCATCGAAGGTTCTGTTTCTGAAGAAAACCCATACGGCCTGGTCGAATACTCCTTCACCTTGCCTTCCACCTTGCTGACCGCACACACCGCGGTTACCGGCGCTGCACTGGGCACCGTCAATGCGGGCGCCCCAGATGCTTTGGTTGGACCTTGCTGGCCAGCAATCTACACCGCGCTGGGCACCGGCCGTTTGACCGAAGAACACGGCGAGCCAGCTGGCACCGACTTCCCAGTCATTGAAGGCCTGCTCAACGCAGTTCACCTTGACCACGTCGTGGACGTGCGCGTTCCTCTCGACGAACTGGCACAAGGCGCAAAGGGCGAAGGCCGTCGCATTGACGTAACTTCCCGTTGTGCATCCATCGCTGAGTCCAACGCTGGCCGTATTGTCACCGTTGAGCTGGAACTGCGCGATGCACAGACCCAAGAAGTCGTGGCAACACAGATGCAGCGCTTCGCCATCCGTGGTCGCGCGACTGGTACCTCCGTTCCGGTTCCTGCTCCAGCATGGGGCGGCGGCAAGTCCCAGGACAAGGTGGAGACCACTCCACGTTCCTTCGTCGACCGCGCTGTTGTCACCGCACCTGCGGATATGACCCCATTCGCGCTGGTTTCTGGTGACTACAACCCAATTCACACCTCCACCAACGCAGCTCGCCTGGTCAACCTCGAGGCACCACTGGTGCACGGCATGTGGCTCTCGGCTACCGCTCAGCACCTCGCTGGCAACCACGGCACCGTTGTGGGCTGGACCTACTCCATGTTCGGCATGGTGCAGCTTAACGATGAAGTTGAGATCACCGTCGAGCGCGTTGGCCGCAAGGGCATCCACGCTGCATTCGAGGTCACCTGTCGTATCGACGGCGAGGTAGTATCTCGCGGTCAGGCTCTGATGGCGCAGCCACGCACCGCTTATGTTTACCCAGGCCAGGGCATCCAGGCTGAGGGCATGGGCCGTGGTGACCGCGATGCATCGGCAGCTGCACGCGAAGTATGGCGTCGTGCTGACCGCCACACCCGCACCGCACTGGGATTCTCCATCCGTCAGATCATCGACGACAACCCAACCGAGCTGGTTGTTCGCGGCACCAAGTTCATCCACCCGAACGGTGTCCTGCACCTGACCCAGTTCACCCAGGTTGCGCTTGCTGTTGTTGCTTACGCTCAGACTGAGCGTCTGCGCGAAGCTGGCGCTTTGGGTACCAACTCCATGTATGCCGGTCACTCCCTTGGTGAGTACACCGCGCTGGCATCGTTGGCGAATATCTTCGACCTCGAAGCAGTCATCGACATCGTTTACTCCCGTGGTTCCGCAATGGGCACCTTGGTTGAGCGCGACGAAGACGGTAACTCCAACTACGGCATGGGCGCACTGCGTCCAAACATGATTGGTGTTCCAGCTGATGAGGTTGAGGCATACATTGCTCAGACCGCTGAAGAAACCGGCGAATTCCTCGAAATCGTCAACTACAACATCGCTGGCCAGCAGTACTCCATCGCGGGTACCAAGGCAGGTCTTGCGGCGTTGAAGAAGAAGGCTAACTCCGTCAAGGACCGCGCATATGTCACGGTTCCTGGCATTGACGTGCCTTTCCACTCCCAGGTTCTGCGCGGCGGCGTTCCAGCGTTCGCTGAAAAGCTCGATGAGCTACTGCCAGAAACCCTCGACTTGGACGCACTGGTTGGCCGTTATGTGCCAAACCTGGTGGCTTCCCCATTCGAGCTCACCCAGGAATTCATCGAGAAGGTTAAGCCACTGGCTCCTTCCGGCAAGCTGGACAACCTCAAGGTCGAAGACCTCGATGAGCAGTCCCTTGCTCGTCTGCTCATGATTGAGCTGTTGTCCTGGCAGTTCGCATCACCTGTTCGCTGGATTGAAACCCAGGAACTGCTCTTTGGTGAAGTAGACCAGATCATTGAAGTTGGTCTCGCGGCATCGCCTACCTTGACCAACCTGGCTAAGCGTTCCATGGACATCGCGGGCGTTGACCTGCCAGTATTCAACGTTGAGCGCGACCAGGATCAGGTCATGCTGCAAGACGTGAAGGAAGCACCAGCTCAAACCTTCGATGTTGAAGAAGGCGAAGCAACCTCGTCCACCTCTGCGGCTGGTCTCAGCGGGGATACCGCTGAGGCGTCGGCAGCGGCTGCCTCTGACAACACTCAGTCTATTCCTTCTGCTGAGGCACAGACCGTTGCTGCCGCACCGGCACCTTCCGCTGCTCCAGCTGGCGGTACTGCTGCGGCTGACGCTCCGGACCTGCCATTTAGCGCAGCTGAGGCGATTATGGTTCTGTTCGCATTCCAGAACAAGATCCGCCAGGACCAGATCAATGACACCGATACGGTTGAAGAGCTCACCAATGGTGTTTCTTCCCGCCGTAACCAGTTGCTCATGGATATGTCCGCAGAAATCGGCGTACCAGCTATTGATGGTGCTGCTGATGCTGACGTGGCTACCCTGCGTGAGCGCGTCAAGACTGCAGCTCCGGGCTACTCCCCATTCGGCGTTGTCCTTTCCGAGGCTGTGACCGCACGTCTGCGCCAGCTCACCGGTGCAGCAGGTGTAAAGCCTGCATACATCTCTGAGCGCGTTACCGGCACCTGGGGCTTGCCCCAGTCCTGGGCTGCACACGTTGAGGCTGAAATCTTGCTCGGCTCCCGCGATGAGGACTCCGTGCGCGGTGGCTCCCTGTCTACCGTTCCGACCACAGCTTCTTCCAAGTCTGACGTTGACGCTCTTGTCGATGCCGCAGTTCAGGCTGTCGCAGCAGCTCACGGCACTTCCGTGTCCATGGGCTCGGCTGGAGCTGGCGGCGGCGGTGGAGTTGTTGACTCCGCAGCACTGGATGCTTATGCAGATACCGTCACCGGTGAAAACGGTGTTCTGGCAACTGCTGCTCGTCAGGTCCTGTCCCAGTTGGGTCTGGTGGAAGAAGCACCAGAGACCCCAGAGACCGACAACACCTTGTTCGAGACCGTTGAGGCTGAGCTTGGTTCCGGTTGGGCTAAGACCGTCACCCCAGCATTCGATGCGAAGCAAGCAGTGCTTTTCGATGACCGTTGGGCATCAGCGCGTGAAGACCTTGCGCGCGTAGCACTCGGTGAGCTGGATCTTCCAGCGGAGCGTTTCCGTGGAACCGGAGAGACCATCGCCAAGCAGGCGGAGTGGTGGGCTAATAACCCTGCTGCTGCCACCGGCGCACACGCGAAGGCCACCCCGGCTGCTACCTTGCAGGCTATTGCTGCTGCCGCACGCGAGGAACTCGTCGGTGAGTTCGCTGGCGATGTCGCACTGGTTACCGGTGCAGCCCCTGGCTCGATTGCAACCGCATTGGTTGAGCGTCTGCTTGAAGGCGGCGCCACCGTCATTATGACCGCATCACGCGTGAGCCAATCCCGTAAGGAATTCGCCCGCAAGCTCTATGCTGCACACGCAATTCCAGGTGCTGCTCTGTGGGTTGTTCCTGCGAACTTGAGCTCTTACCGCGATGTGGATGCTCTCATCGACTGGATTGGTACTGAGCAGCGTGAATCTGTTGGCAACGAAGTCAAGATCACCAAGCCAGCGCTGACCCCAACCTTGGCATTCCCATTCGCCGCACCTTCCGTGTCTGGTTCAGTTGCTGATGCTGGCCCACAGGCTGAAAACCAGACCCGTCTGCTGCTGTGGTCGGTTGAGCGCACGATTGCTGGTCTGTCCAACCTTGCGCAGCAAGCAGTTGATACCCGTTGCCACATCGTTCTGCCAGGTTCCCCGAACCGCGGCATGTTCGGCGGAGACGGCGCTTACGGCGAAGTCAAGGCAGCCCTAGACGCTATCTTGGCGAAGTGGTCTGCTGAAGCAGGTTGGCCAGAAGGTGTTACCCTGGCGCAGGCAAAGATTGGCTGGGTTTCCGGTACTTCCCTGATGGGTGGCAACGACATCCTGATTCCAGCTGCAGAACAAGCTGGCATCCACGTCTGGGACCCAGAGGAGATTTCTTCTGAGCTGATGTCTTTGGCATCCGCTGAGTCCCGCGCACAGGCAGCCGAGGCTCCACTCGAGCTGGATCTGACCGGTGGCCTTGGTTCTTCCAAGATTTCCATCTCTGAGCTTGCAGCGCAGGTCCGCGAAGAGGCAGAGAGTGCGTCCGCTTCTAACGAATCGAACAGCGCTCTCCAAGCAGAAAAGGCAACCATCGCTGCTTTGCCAAACACGCGCCAAGTCGAGCTTCCCGCACCACTTGCCGAAGGCGAAGTTGGCGATGTCACCACCGACCTCGATGACATGGTTGTCATCGCAGGTGTCGGCGAGGTTTCCTCTTGGGGCTCCGGCCGTACCCGCTTCGAGGCAGAATATGGCCTGCAGCGCGACGGTGCTGTTGACCTGACTGCAGCTGGCGTTTTGGAGTTGGCCTGGATGACCGGTCTGGTGCAGTGGGCAAATGACCCACGTCCAGCCTGGTACGACGAAGAGGGCAACGAAGTCGACGAAGCGGATATCTACAACCGCTTCCGCGATGAGGTTGTTGCTCGCTCCGGTATCCGAACCCTGACCGACAAGTACAACATGGTTGACCAGGGCTCCATTGACCTGACCTCCGTATTCTTGGACCGCGATATTGTCTTCACCGTTGCATCTGAGCAAGAAGCACGCGACATTGAAGAAGCAGACCCAAGCTTCACCAAGCTGCGTGAAGTTGACGGCGAGTGGGAAGTCACCCGCCTCAAGGGCGCAACCGCGCGTGTTCCACGCAAGGCAACCTTGACCCGTACCGTTGCGGGCCAGATGCCTGACCACTTCGATGCTGCCAAGTGGGGCATCCCAGATCACATGCTGGATGCTCTCGACCGCATGGCCGTATGGAACCTGGTCACCGCAGTCGATGCGTTTACCCAAGCAGGTTTCAGCCCAGCTGAGTTGCTGCAGGTAATCCACCCAGGTCAGGTTGCAACCACGCAAGGTACCGGTATCGGCGGCATGGAATCCCTGCACAAGGTATTCGTTACCCGTCTGCTCGGCGAGGACCGTCCGTCCGACATCCTGCAGGAAGCTCTGCCAAACGTTATTGCAGCGCACACCATGCAGTCGCTGGTTGGCGGCTACGGTTCGATGATTCACCCAATCGGTGCTTGTGCAACCGCTGCGGTATCCATTGAAGAGGGCGTTGACAAGATTGCTCTGGGCAAGGCTGACCTGGTTGTTGCCGGTGGTATTGATGACGTTCAGGTTGAGTCTTTGACCGGCTTCGGCGACATGAATGCAACCGCTGAGACCAAGAAGATGACCGACCAGGGCATCGATGACCGCTTCATCTCCCGTGCGAATGACCGTCGTCGTGGCGGCTTCCTCGAGGCAGAAGGCGGCGGTACCGTGCTTCTGGTTCGTGGTTCCTTGGCTCGTGAGATGGGTCTTCCGGTCTACGCTGTAGTTGCTCACGCGGCTTCTTACGGCGACGGTGCACACACCTCTATTCCTGCTCCAGGTCTGGGCGCATTGGGTGCTGGCCGTGGACGCAAGAACTCCCGTCTGGCCAAGGGCCTGGCAGGGCTTGGTCTGACCCCGAACGATGTTTCGGTTCTGTCCAAGCACGACACTTCCACCAACGCTAATGACCCGAACGAGTCGGAGCTACACTCCATCCTGTGGCCAGCTATTGGCCGCGACGTGGACCAGCCACTGTTCGTCATCTCGCAGAAGACCCTGACCGGTCACTCCAAGGCTGGTGCAGCACTGTTCCAGACCGGTGGTTTGATTGACGTCTTCCGCACTGGCCGCATCCCAGCCAACCAGTCCTTAGACTGTGTTGACCCGCTGATTGAGGCTAAGGCGAAGAACCTGGTCTGGCTGCGTTCCCCACTTGATGTGGAAGCAGCTAACCGTCCGGTGAAGGCCGCAGCTCTGACCTCCCTGGGCTTCGGCCACGTCGGCGCCCTGCTGGTTTACGCTCACCCAGGTGTCTTCGAGGCTGCCGTTGCTCAGCAGGTATCTGCTGAGGCTGCTAACGAGTGGCGCGAGAAGGCCAATGCTCGTCTGGCTGCTGGTGCTGCTCGCTTCGAAGCCGGCATGATTGGCAAGGAGACCTTGTTCGAGGTCATCGACGGCCGCCGCCTGCCTGAGGCAGCTGGCACTGTAGAGATTGAGAACTACGGCCCAGTCGCCGCAGACAAGGCCGCAGAAATCGCGCTCTTGCTTGACGACGACATCCGTCTCACCGCCGAAGGCACTTTCCCTCCGGCTAAGTAAGGTGCAGTTAACAGGCTAACGCCACGCGAGAGAAATTAGCTCCCTCCCGGAATTGGTACTGTGGGAAACCACATCCAACCAGGAGGGAGCCTTTCATCCTCGTCATTGCCGGCACGTGGATGATCGCGACCACCGGGACACGCTGGGCAATTGGCCCCGTTGAGGAAGAGCCCTATGCCGAGTGTATTGGCATCGGACTTGAGAACACTACCAACCGTTCCTACACTCCTCTTTTGACACAGGTTGAAGAGCCCGTCCAGAACAAGGCTGAGCGGGTTCAACCTTGGATCTCCTGACAGCTTTTGCTGAATTCGACAAGCATCAGGCTGATAAACAAAAGTACTGCCCACATTAAGAACGAGAATTATTAGCTGTTTATCTTGAATTTCATAAACCACGCGATAAGAGCCGACCCGAATGCGGTACTCGCCGCTTCCTCCCTGCAGTTCTAAACGACACCGAGTATTTGGATTCGGACATTTGTTTAGAGATTAATCCAGACCGAACTCAGCTTTGAGTTCTTTAAGAGTCATTTCGCCGCCCTCTCGACGGGCAGCCGCAGCAGCGCGGACATCTTCCATATCCTCAAGAGCTTCAATTGCGCGATCGAAGAAATCAGGAGAGACAACGACTGCACGACGGCGAGCCCCACGGCTGAGAATTGAAACGGGCTCACGCTGAGCAGCGTCGAGGTAGCGGCTCTGTTCATTGCGAAACTCGCTGGTAGTTACTTCAGTGCTCATAATTCGATTAGTACATCTTGTACAAGATGTACCGCAATGGGCTCTCCTGATTCCCGTTAAATTTTCGCCCTAGATTTCGGTGCCGAGCCAAACTGGTTCAGGAACGAGCTTGACGCCGAATTCATCGAAGACGCCATCGCGAATGGTGCGCGCCAAGTCCACAATGTCCTTAGACGTTGCCTCGCCGCGGTTGGTGAGCGCGAGGGTATGGAGCGTCGACAAGCGAGCTTGCGCCTCGATACCAGGGTAACCACGCTTGAACCCGGCGCGCTCAATGAGCCACGCAGCTGAAAGCTTCTTGCCGCCCTCAGCATCGAAGCGTGGCATGGTCTCGGCGACTTCATCGCCAAGCTTGGCGGCAACACGCTGCGCGACCTCGTCGGCCTTTTCTGCCGGCACAATTGGGTTGGTAAAGAAGGAACCCGCAGACCAGGTATCCCTATCGTTGGGGTTTAAGACCATACCCTTGCCGCGACGAAGCTCTAATACGGTGTCACGTATTTCCTTGACCGGCCGGCGCTCACCGGGGTTCTCGGTCAGCTGACGGAAGTTCAGCGGTGCGGATAAACCATCGGTAGTCAGCTGCATCTCAATGGCTAATACGACGGCACGCTGGGTAAATTTAATATTCGAGTAGCGATAGCGCAGATCCAACGTGGAGGCTTCAACCCACTCATCAACTTGCGTCTTGCGGTCATACAAGCGCACCCAGGTTAAGACATCTGATACTTCGGTGCCATAGGCGCCCACGTTTTGTACCGGTACGGCACCAGCGCGCCCCGGGATACCGGAGAGGCACTCAATGCCGCCGAGGCCTGCATCGACAGCTTCTGCCACCACTTTGTCCCAATTGGCGCCAGCCCCCGCGCGCACAATGCCGGAATCCTGGTTGACCTGAATGTGTGGAAAATCCAGTGAGACCACGACATAATCTAAATCCGCCTGGCCCATGGACGCATCCGCCACCAAAAGGTTAGAGCCATCCCCAACAATGACCAAGGGGATATTTTCTGAATCAAGCACGCGGACGACAAAGCTTGCGGCATCCGCATTGCTACAACGCACGGTGTAGCGGGGTTTTCCGCCCACGCGCAACGTGGTCATGTCGGCGAAAGTAGAAGTGGTATCTATTTCCACGCCGACGAATTCTTTCAGGTGCTGGGTCATTAATTCATCGTTCACCCTTACCAAGGTAGTCTGTTAAGCATGTCAACCCGTAGCGAAAACACCGTAACTATCAATCACCCCATTGAAAAGGTGCACAAGGCATACTCCACCAAGGAATTTTGGGAGTTCATTACCGCCAACCTCTCCCCTGAACCAGGTGAGGTCAACGAGTTCACCACTGAAGAAGTAACCCTGTTCGAGGTTTTGCCAACCACCCTTCTGCCAGAAGCTGTTCGCGCCATGGTCTCTCAGTCTCTGAAGGTCAAGCGCGTGCTCAACATCGGCGGCTTGGATGCGGAGAAGTTCACCACCGCTTTCAACGCTGATGTCAAGGGCACCCCAGTAGATTTCAAGGGCGATATCAACCTGGTTGGTGCAGGCGAGAAGACCGACCTGAACTACACCACTGACGTCTCCATCAACATCCCTTTGATGGGTGCTGCTATTGAACCTAAGGTTGCTGAAGCACTAGAAGAGCTCTTCGGCAACGAAGCTAAACTCGCTGATCAGTGGATTTCTGAGAACCTCTAAGGTTTTCTCCACTTCGACTTTTCTAAGTACACGGGCTTTATTTTTCCATGGCCGACCATGCACATAACCTGCGCGCTGACGCGGTTGCTGGTCGGCCTTTTGGCGTTATTACCCGCGGCACCACCAACCACAACCGGCTAAGGCGCTGCGACCGGTGGATGGCTTATCACCCTGAAATCTCCTCCTTGCTGCGCATGACGGATGCGCCATTGGCTTTAGATGTGGGCTATGGCGCGTCTTTCACCACCACCGTGGAGTGGGCCCGCTGGCTGCGCACCGTGAATCCGAATGTGCGCGTTACCGGATTAGAGATTAATCCCGAGCGGGTTTTGCCTCCGCGCGATGGCGTGAACTTTGAACTAGGCGGATTCGAATTGCGCAACTACCGCCCGCAGCTTGTGCGTGCCTTTAATGTCTTGCGCCAGTATGACGTGGACCAGGTTCCTGCGGCCTGGGAGTCTGTAACTTCGCGCCTGGCACCTGGAGGTTTCTTCGTCGAAGGCACCTGCGATGAGCTCGGGCGACGCAGCACCTGGATTTTATTAGATGCCAATGGCCCTAAGACTTTAACTTTGGCGTGGGACCCATTTGATGTAGAAACTCCCTCGCAATTGGCCGAGCGTTTGCCCAAGGTACTTATTCACCGCAACGTACCGGGCGAGCCAATTTATGAGCTGCTGCAGGCTGCCGACGCCGCCTGGGCGCAAGCTGCTGGTTGGGCCCCGCATGGTCCGCGGATTCGCTGGCGCGAGGCTCGTAAATTGATGATTACGCAGGGGGTTGCACTCCACCCTATCCGACGTCGAATCCGCGATTGTGTACTCACCGTGGACTGGGACGTTGTAGCCCCTGCAGGTTAGCTGTGAGTTAGCCCCCTGACATGTGCCTCGCGTTGCCCAAAGTAGTGCACATGCGTCACACTGGTAGCTATGGCAAAGACTAAATCAGCGGGCTCAACCGCGTGGAAAATCATCGTCGGCATACTGGTGGTGCTGCTCATCATCGTATTGCTGGCCGAGTTCGGCATGCGTTGGTTCACCGCAAAACAGGTTAAAGAACAATTTCATGCCTCCGCGCAAGCAGATGGCATTGAGGTATCGGAAGAACCCGAGGTTTCATTCGGTTCTTCTCCGCTGATTTTCGGCTTAGCTAAAGGCGAAATCTCCCAGCTGAATTTGCACACGCCATCGACCTTGCAGATTAACGGTGATGTCATTACCGGTCAGCCGGAATCCACCATTGAAATGGAAGGCATGACCGTCTCTGACGATCCCGTTGCGCGACATATGATCGCCACCACGGTTATTCCAGAGGACTACCTGCTAGTAACGTTCCAAGACTCCATCGCCAATGAGTCTGGGGTGGATATGCTGCGCAACGTTGTCGTCACTGATATCACCGCCAATGGTGAATCTGGCGTGCTGGACTTCGAATTAGGCAGCGGGCTAGCCACTATCTCTTTGCGACCTTCAGCTGCCAATGGTCAGATTCAGCTAGAAGCTACTGATTCCACGCTCTTTGGCATGTCCTTGCCGGAACAAGCAACGCAATCCATCTCCGAGGGACTAAGCAAGGGCATGCAGGAACAGTTCACCGGTGATTTAACAATCGAAGATGTCACCATCATTGACGGCGCAGTGTCTATTCGTGTCTCTGGCGACAACGTCAACTTCAAAGAAATGAATAGCCAGATGTCTCAAACTGTCGATGCAGTGGAAGAACCAGCACCGGCAAGCTAAAGGTCTACCTCGACTATCTCCAGGGGGCTAGCGGCTTCTTCGAAAGCCGGCGCACCGGGGGTGGAGACGATGCGCTGAAATGCCGCCAAGCTCGCTGCCTGTACGGCAGATTGAGCACTTGGCTCAGCATTGGCATCGGCAGGCGCAATAAGCCCCAGCTCAATAGGGTCTGGGCAGGCTTCCCGGATAGTGATGAATTCACTTAAATGCGTATTTGAATCCGTGATGGTGTCATCCACACTGACCCAGATTTCCTCTGCCCCAGATTGCACTGCTAGGCGCGCTTCTGAGGCTTTAATCAGGGTGTGATGCCGGCCCGTGGGATATCCCGCAACACTAACGACAATGACCGGCAGCTGGCTTTCTTTGAGCAACTGAACAACTAGCGTTACCTGCGGCGGATCTACAACGAGGCGAACGCGCTGGTTGCCAATATGCGGCAAAGAACCTAGCTCTTTTACTACCTTTTCTACCTGCTGTGCAGATGCCCCCAGCAGCGATAGAGCATGAAAATCAGACACAGTATTCCCTGCTTACTCGTATAAAAGGAAAGGGCGCAGAGTACTCTGCGCCCTTTCCTTTTATGGTTTCTTTTCTCGGATCAGTACTACTGACTAGTAGTTGTATTCACCGTTGATGATGGAGCGCAACTGCGGTCGCACATCAAACCAATAAACACCGGTGGCTACCGCTCCTACCCAAGACAAAATCGGCAGCGGCAAAATCATTGCGAAAGCAGAACCGCCCAAGATTGCTGCCCAGATCATCTTCGGCTGACGGTCACCAGCAGGAAAAGCATCCTCCCGGGTCATCACCACCATGATGAGACCAACGATCGCTGCAATAGCGAGCGCGCGAAACAGATTATTCTGGAAGACACTCACGAAAAAAATAAAATTAGTTGCAAAAGCCATGATGCGTCAGTCAAGTCTCAATCATTAAAGGTGGTTCGCGCCCAGAAGTTCCTAGGCGCGCAATACTCTTAGTGATCCTAGCAGCCTAATACCCAATGCACCTAGTAGGCGGTAGAGAGCAAAGAAAGATTGGTGCTCGGACTAAGAAGTAGGATTTCCAGTCTGATTGTCAGTGTCATTATCTGAAGAGATAACTTCACCTTCGACCACTTCTGCAGTTGGATCAGCTACGTCATCGCCCTTTTGTGGCTTCGTGTCTTGGGCGTCGTCAACAGACTTTGCGTCTCGGCGCTCATTGATGCGCGACTTGACGTTGTTAACGGCATCGCTTGCTTCTTCGCGCACCACCCCAAAGGCACTGCCAGCTTTTTCTTTAGCTTCACTAAAAGCCTCAGTATCACGGGTACCTTCTGCTGCTCGGCGAACAGATCCACCAATATCCTTCGCAAAATCGGTAGCGCGGTCGAAGAAAGAACCCTTCTTCTCCTCACCCGGAGATTCAACACTTTCTGGAGTTTCGTTACCATCCGCGTTTGCTGCACGGTCTTCGCGGAAACGGTTGGTAAATTCCTTAGCCACCCCAAGCGCGGACGTACCTGCTGCCTTGAGAGACTCTAAGGTCTCATTCGCACCAGCTTCGGTGTCTTCGTCCTTGCGGTGCTTTGCCCCCTCAGCGTCGCGGTCTGCGTTGACTGCGTCATCATAGGAATCATACGGGGATGTTGGGTCTGCCATGATTTTCTCCTCGTTCGCGTTAGTGTGCTTTCCATATTAGCGGCACAGGTCACTCAACGCTCCCGATATTCTTCAATCTGAAAACTTTAGATGCCAAAAAGCAGGTGGTTGACCGTATAGATAGCCAATCCGGCAATCGCACCGACAATCGTGCCATTGAGGCGAATAAACTGTAAGTCTTTGCCCACCATGAGCTCGATTTTGTCTGAGGCTTCGTCTGCATCCCAGCGCTCAATGGTCTCCGAGATGATGCTGGTGACCTCGGACGCATAGTTATCAGCCAAAAATCTTGCAGCACCTTGGATGCGTTTATCCAAAGACTCACGCAGCTGTGGGTCTTCCACGATGTTGGTACCCCACTTCAAGCACAGCTCCACAATCTTTTGCCGCAACATTGAATCGGTAGTTTCAGCTTGGTCGATGATCGCTTCGGCGGCCTTAGCCCAGATAGCTTCCGCTGCACCTTGAACCGGAGTAGAGCCCATAATGTCTGATTTCAAAGACTCCACGCGCGCGATGAGCTCTGGATCAGACTGCAAGTCCGCGGCGAAATTCTTTAACCCGCGGCGAATTGCCTGGCGTGCTTCGTGCTCCTCATCGTTTTTGACGTCCGTAACCCATGAAACCAGTTCTTTGTAAACGCGCTCTCCTACCAAAGAGCGGGCAAAACGTGGCGCCCAGTTGGGCATGCGTTCATCAATTAAGGTGACCACAGAATCTTCCATGGTCAGAACCTTCTTGTGGCTCCAGTCAATAATCTCATTAACGACGGGCTCAACTTTGCCGTCTTCGATAAGCCCTGCAAGCAATTTGCCCAATGGCGGCCCCCACTGTGGCTCCGCGAGTTTGTCAATCAACTGCGATTGGATAAGCAGTTCGGCATCTTTTGGGTCTAAGGCGCGAACTGCATTCGCAGTTAAACGCCCCGCCTCGCGTGCAACCTTTTCTGCGTTGGCTTGCTGCGACAACCAAGTGCCGAGCTTGTCAGGCAGATTAGCCTGGGATACCTTATCGGTAATCAATTCGGCGTTGAGGAAGTTCTCGCCCACAAAATCCGAAAGAGCTTCTCCGACGGAGTCCTTCTTCTCCCGAATCAGGGCTGTGTGCGGGATAGGAATGCCCAGAGGGTGACGAAACAGTGCGGTTACGGCAAACCAGTCCGCCAAACCACCAATCATGCCCGCTTCAGCAGCAGCGCGGACATAACCTACCCAGGTCGGCGCGCCGCCTTCCTGGTTTTGCCACCAGGAACACGCGAGGAAAATAATCGCGGCAACAATAAGTAGCGCCGTAACAAAAATCTTGTGATTTCTTAAAGTACGACGGCGTTGCGCCTCTACCTCCGGTGAGGGGCCCGGAACTTTCCGGAAGTCATCACGCCGTGCCGGCGGCTGGGACTTGGATGGCGTAGTCGCCACATCCTCGCGCCGCAACGGGCTCTCCTGGCCGGTTGTTACCGAGTCTACGGCGCGGTGTTTCCCCATGGTGATGTCTCTCCGAAATCCTTGTTGAAACCTAAAACTTTCAATCCAATTTAGTCTATGCGATCACAAAACCCGCTGGTGAAACCAGCGGGTTTTGCAAGGAGGTGGAAAACCTAAGAATTAGTCTCTACGACCGGTCTCCGCGCGGTACTGGCGGTAGTAACGGCGACCGTACCAGATCAAGAAAGAAGCAACTACACCGACAATTGCGGTGGCAACAATGCCAATCCACAGCAGGGTCTGGTGCTGCTGGGCACTTTGAAGACCAGCTGGCTCGGTCATCACTCCAAGGGCCCAAATCAAGATACCTGCGGGTGGCACGGTACCCATCAGCAAACCCATGCCCAACCAAGTAGAAGTGCGCTGGAGCGAGGAGTGGGGTGCCGACAAGGAGCTAGGGACATAGCCCTCAATATAAGTATCCTGAATCTTTCCAGAAAACTTAGGGTAGGTCTCGCTGCGGAAGTCAGCTACTGCCGGATTATGTGCACTCATGGCGGCTCATATCTCTTTCTCGTACCTTGTGTATTTCTATTTTCTATAGATAACTATAGCTTAGTCATCCTTACCGCGGAAAGCTGCACGAGCACGCTCGCGAGTAACAGCTGCCACAGCAGTCAACGGAATACCCGCGGGGCAAACGTCGGCACACTCACCGTAGAGGGAGCAGTGACCGAAGTTGGTCTCCAGATCGTCGACCATGTTGCGAGCACGTCGTCCACGCTCGTCCTGACCCAAAGGCATCAGGGACAAGTGAACAAGCTTGGCACCAGTGAACAGGTGCGCTGCACCGTTTGGACAAGCTGCGACACACGCGCCACAGCCAATGCAGGCCGCGTGGTCCAGAGCAAGCTCTGCGGTCTCGTGGTTCTGGTGCAAGGTGTCTGCATCTGGTGCAGTACCTGCATCCATGGAGACGTAGCCGCCCTGCTCCATGACGTGGTCAAGAGCGCGGCGGTCAACAACCATGTCCTTGATGACAGCCTAAGCCGCTGAACGCAAAGGCCCCAAGGTTACGGTGTCGCCATCAGTGAACTGGAATAAACGCTGCTGACAAGCAGGAGTGTTTTGTCCAGGGCCGTGCGGGCGGCCATTTACGGTCAAACCACAGGTACCACAGATACCTTCACGGCAGTCAGATGCAAAAGCGAACGGCTCTTCGCCACGCTCAATAATCTGGTCGTTGACGTGGTCCAGAAGTTCGAGGATTGACATTTGTTCTTCGGCATCGTCGACCTGAACGGTCTCAAAGTTACCGTCGTGGGTTGGTCCAGCCTGACGCCAGATCTTTAAAGTCAGCTTCATTACTTGTAGTTCCTAGTCATCAACGGGATCGAATCAAAGTACAGTGGTTCAGCGTGGCGGATGAATTCGCCTTCGGCCGCGCCTTGCTCCCAAGCGGACACGAAGCACCAGTTCTCATCATCGCGCTCAGCTTCGCCGTCCTCGGACAAGTGGTCATCACGGAAGTGAGCACCGCAGGACTCATCGCGGTCGAGAGCGTCAATACACATGAGCTCACCGAGGTCGATGTAGTCCGCAACGCGGGCACCGTACTCGAGTACCTGGTTCATGTCATCAGCAGCACCTGGGATACGTACGTTCTCCCAGAAGTCCTTGCGCAGTTCGCGAATCTTTTCAATCGAAGTCTTGAGGTCTTCGACGTTACGAGAAACGCCACAGCCCCAGTACAGGATCTCACCGAGCTGGCGGTGGTAGTACGCAGGACCGTGTGGGTTTTCACCACGGATGTTCATCAGCTTGTCGATGCGAGCCTGTGAACGCTCAACTGCTGCCTGTGCCTCTGCAGAATCTTCTGGCAGCTTTTCCTCACCGAGGTGGTTAGCCAGGTAATGAGGGATGGTGAATGGCAGGGTGAACCAGCCATCAACAGATGCCGACAGCAGGGAGTTAGCGCCCAGGCGGTTAGCGCCGTGGTAGGTCCACGATGCCTCACCTGCTGCGAACAGACCGTCAATGGAAGTCATCTCATTGAAGTCGGTCCACAGACCACCCATCGTGAAGTGGCAAGTAGGTGCAATACGCATTGGGGTTTCGTATGCAGACTCACCAATTGCTTCCTCATACATCTCAATGAGGTTGGAGTAGCGCTCACGGATGGTGTCTTTACCCAAACGCTGGATCGCGTCGCGGAAGTCAAGGTAAACAGAGTTCTTCAGTGGGCCAACGCCGTAGCCGGCATTGATCTGCTGAGAAATAGCACGGGATGCAACGTCACGGGGAACGAGGTTGCCGAACGCCGGGTAGCGGCGCTCTAGGAAGTAGTCGCGCTCTTCATCCGGAATGGAGTTCGGATCGCGGTCGTCGCCTTCCTTCTTTGGTGACCAGATGCGGCCGTCATTGCGCAGCGACTCCGACATCAAAATGGTTTTGGACTGCCAAGAAGAGTTCACAGGCAGACCGGTTGGGTGGAACTGAATAAATGCTGGGGAAGCAAAGAACGCACCCTGCTCGAATGCACGCATCAAAGCGCCTGCATTCGAGTTCTTAGCCAAAGTGGACATATGGTACACGTTGCCGTAGCCACCGGTGCCCAAGATAACTGCGTGACCGGTGTGAGCCTTGAGCTCACCGGTGATCAAGTTACGGGTAACGATGCCGCCGGCGCGCTTCTTACCGTTGTCCTCAAAGGTAATAACGTCCTGC
>ERZ808028.1153-NODE-1153-length-17134-cov-9.236912_pt1 | contig 17134 bp, 12 predicted proteins | sample MGYA00380184_ERZ808028 | MGnify/ENA primary metagenome ERZ808028 (study PRJEB31490, sample SAMN06133397) | mouse gut metagenome | isolation source: J8_1 | host: mice | place: China: Chengdu | collected 2015-05 ...
GTGGGCATCTATGAGGGCACCGGCAGCGCCCCCCTGCTGAAAGGCGCGGGCCACTTCACCAACACCAGCATCTGGGACGGCAACGTGGCCCTGGCTGGCCACAACCGGGGTGTCCGCAATGATTTCGGGAAACTCCACACCCTGTCCGCAGGTGATATCGTCACCCTGACCACCATGCTGGGGACCCGCACCTATGCTGTGGCCAGCGTGGAGAAGGTCAGCGTCAACGACTCCAGCGGCACTGCTCCCACCACGGACAACCGGGTGACGCTCTATACCTGCGTCATGAACCAGCCGGAGTACCGTTGGAAGGTCACCGCCATCCAGCAGGGATAACACTGTTCGTCATTTCCCCACGGCTGTCTGCCGATTGTGTTCGACTTTCCCCACCTTCTGTGGTATGGTTCGGTTTGCGAAAGCCCCACCATATTACGAAACGGAGGAATCGAGCATGAAAAGCAAAAAAATCGTATCCCTGCTGCTGACAGGAGCCATGACCACAGCCCTGCTGGCCGTCCCCGCCCAGGCGGCGGAGTACCGGCCCCAGACGCCCGCCCCCTACGCCATCAGCGCGGATCACTGGAGCAGGGAGGACTTCTCCCAAGAGGCCAGCCCGGAGGTGTTCACTGGCGTGTACAGCCGGGAGTTGTACAACGCCATCCGCCAGACCATGGTGGACGGGACCAGCGGTACCGCCCCCGCCTACACCATGGTGTCTAAGGAGGACTACGGCGCGGTGAAGCAGGTGCTGGGCCGCATGGAAGGGGTGCTGCGGTATGAACACTATGTGCCCCAGGGCTTCACCGACTACTGGCGGTATCTGGACTACTTCGCCGTGTCCGCAGAAATGCCGGAAAACTATCAAGCTCCCTTGGACTTCATCCAGCCGGTCATCGAGGCCACGGCGGAGATGACGGACCGGGAACGGGTGGAAGCCTTCAACGACTACATCTGCACCCTGCTGACCTATGAAAAGGGAAAAACCTCCGGCATCACCCAGACCTTCTCCCCCCACGCCGGGGAACTGAAAGCGGCCTGCGGGTCCTACGCCAGAGCGATGAAGTTCCTCTGTGCCGCAGCGGACATCCCCTGCTTCACCGTCAGCAGCAAAACCCACACCTGGAACCTCGTGTATGTGGACGGTCAATGGCTCCACGTGGACGTGTCCGCCAACGACCTCTCCGGCAGGAACGGGGTCCTGCTGGTGGAAAGCTACCAGACCGGGAAGGATCAGGCCCCGGAGGCCACCGCCTTCCTCAAGGAACTATTCGTACCCGGATCAACGAAATAAGCAAGATACATCCTTCACGCTGGCAGGCCGCAGAGACGGCCTGCCGCTTTTTTGTTCTCAAACAGACAGTATCAGAAAGGAGACTTCATGAAACACAAGCCTTTTATCCGTTTTCTCTCCCTGTTGTTGGTGGTGGCTACGCTGGCCAGCCTGTTCACCCTGCCCGCCAGCGCCGCCTCGCTGAACGGCAGCGGCACCGTCAACATCCAGTACCTGGGCCGCCATGAGTACCTGTCCAAAAGCACGGGCGGCAGCCTGAGCGGAAGCAGTTGGAGCTACACCAGCAACGATGGACTCACCGGCACCGCCTACTGCGTCAACTGGGGCCTGTCGGCGGTGTCCCCCAACAAGGCCCTGACCCTGCAGGAGTACGACCGGAACCCCCAGACCATGGGCGTGTTCGCCAACGGCTACCCCATGCGCACCCTGGAGCAGTTCAAAGAGCTGCATCCCGATGACGTGCGGGGCATCGCCAGTCTGACGGAGGACGAGTACAAATACGCCACCCAGGTGGCGGTCTGGGCCTCCTGCGGCCAGCTCTCCGTCCCCGGTACATCCTTCACTGCCGGTCGGGCCGCCCTGGTGGAACCCACCGCGGACGCCCAGAAGATCCGGGTGTATGACAGCGTCAAGGCCATGCTGAAATACTCCGCCCACTGGACGAAAAACCTCTACACCGGCTTGTCCATCCGGGCGGAGGAGGATAAAGATGTCCGTGGTGTGGAAGTACTCAACGAGTACGGCCTGGAGGGCGCCGCCGCCGACAACGAGGACGGCATCAAAAAGGAGACCATCAACGGGAAAGAGTATTACACCCGCTTGATGTATCTGGCCTCCGCCACCTCCACCTGGATCGATGGCCGGATGACCAAGGTCTATTCCACAGACGCCCCCTCTGGCACCATCTTCGTGGCGGAGAACAACTCCCCTCTGGAGGCGGTGCAGGAGAACGGGGCCACCTGCTATAAGGTGGATACCAGCCGGTCCCACACCACCAACCTCAACTCCAACGGCGAGGAATACTACGGGACATTCAAGGTCTGCATCCCCGTGGACAATGCCGCCGCCGAGGGCAGCTTTACCATCAAGGCCATCGGCGGTGTGGCGCAGTACAACCTGTTCCTGGCCTATAACCCCTCCGCCTCGGAGCAGTCCTATATCGTGGCCGACCCCGGCTACACTACCCTGGAGGCCCAGGCCCCCTTCAAGTGGAGCGGCTCGGATCTCCCGGAGAACGCCAGCCTCCAGATCGTCAAGGCCGGCGCGGGCGGCGCGCCCCTGGAGGGGGCCGAGTTCACCCTCACCGGCAGCGGCGGCACCACCGTCTCCGGCACCAGCGACCGCAATGGACAGGTGGTCTGGACGGACCTCCCCGCCGATGAAAAATTCACCCTGACCGAGACCACCGCCCCGGAGGGGCACCAGGTCATCGCCCCCATGAACATCACCCTCACCGCTGGCCGCACCGAGTATGTGACCGTGACGGATGAGACCAATAAGGGCTTCACCATCAAGAAGGTGGACGCTCAGAACAAGGCTTCCCTCCAGGGGGCCGTGTTCGTCTTTGAGCAGATCGATGGCTCGTTCAAAACCACCGGCATCACCGGCTTTGACGGCACCATCTCCTTCCAGGGGGATGAGCTGCCCTATGGCTCGTACCGGGTGACGGAGCAGTCCGCCCCAGAGGGCTATCAGAAGGATACCCGTGTGGAGACGGTGGAGTGGGACGGCACCAAGGATGTGACCATCACCTTCGAGAATGTTCGTGACATCGGCCTGACCATTGTGAAAAAGGATGGGGATACCGGCGTGTCCCTGCCTGGGGCCACCTTCGATGTGTTTGCCGATGGTGAGAAGATCACCTCCGTCACCACCAATGACGCCGGCGAGGCGTATGTGTACGGCATCAAAAAAGAGGCGTACATCGAGATCGTGGAGACTGCCGCCCCCACGGGCTATGTGCTGGATAAGACGCCCCATGGCATCCACATCGACGCATACGATCCCGCTATCCAGGACGATCCCGTCCTGACAGTGGTCAACCACAGCAAAGCCTCCCTGCGGATCATCAAGATGGACCGGCAGAGCGGGGACCGGCTCCCCGGCGTGACCTTTGAGATCTACAAGGACACAGAGCTGTTCGACACCAAGACCACCAACGACAACGGCGAGATATTGCTCTATGATCTGGAACCCGGCACCTATCTTGTCAAAGAGGTGGCCACCGATGACGAACACGTCATCACCTCCGCTCCCCAGCAGATCGAGTTGAAAGCTGGGCAGACCGCCACCCAGGAGCTGGTGTTCTTCAACAGCAAGAAACCGGGCATCCATCTGGTGAAGGTGGACAGCGTGACCATGAAGTCCCTGCCCAATGTCCGCTTCGAGTTCAAGCTGGTAGGCGGCAGCTACCGGCAGGAGTTCGTCACCGACATCAACGGTGAAATTGATTTGTCCAAGCTGACCCCCGGCGCCTACGAGGTGCGGGAGCTGGAGGCACCGGACGGATATCTGATTGACGATGCTGTCCGGGTGGTGCAGATCAATCCGGATGAGGACGCTTCCTTCGTGTTCACCAATACCCCCAAACCCTCCTTCCGCTTGATCAAGACCAGCTCGGACGGCTCCCGGCTGGGCGGAGTGCATTTCCGCATCGCCAAGGTGGAGGACGGGACCCACTACCTGGACCGCATCACCGATGACAACGGCGAGATCAACATCTCGGATCTGGAGCCGGGTGTGTACAGCGTGAAGGAGACCGCCACGGTATCCGACCACATCATCGACCTGCGGGAGTACCATGTGGAGCTGTTCCCAGGCCAGACCAGCACCATCACCATCGAGAACCAGAAACGTCCCAACCTGATCGTCTACAAAAAGGATGCGGACACTGGCGAACCCATCCCCAACACCGTTTTTCTGGTGAAAGCGGCAGACGGTCATAGCATCGATGAGATCAAGACGGACAGCGAGGGCAAGGCTACCCTGTCCAACCTCCTGCCTGGAGTGTACGAGATCAGCGAGAAGTCCGTCCCCGCCCCCTGGCTCATGGACGCCCCGCCCCAGTTGGTGACGCTCTATGCCAACCGGGAGCATACCGTCTATTTTGAAAACCACAAAAAGCCCACGCTGACCATCAACAAGGTGGACAGCGTCACCGGCAGCCCCATCCAGGGGGCCAAGTTTCAGGTCTGGTACGGCAGCAACAACACCAGCACCGGGGAACTGAACAGCTTGGGTGTGTTCTTCTCCGATGCCAACGGCCAGATCATCATCGACAAGCTCCGGGACGGCTGGTATAAGGTGACGGAGCTGGAACCCGCCGCAGGCTTCACCATCAAGCAGCCCGCCACCCAGGAGTTTTACATCAAGGGCGGCGAGAGCAAAACGGTGGTGTTCGAGAATACCCCGCTCAATGGGATCGTGGTGGAGAAGTATGACTCCGTCACCGGCGAGGCCCTCCCCGGCTGCACCTTCCAGCTGAAGTACCTGGGCGGGACCAGCGGCACAGGCGGCACCGCCATCGGCACGAAGGTGACCGGCAAGAACGGGACCGCCATCTGGACGGGCCTCAAGCCCGGCACCTATGTGCTGGAGGAGGTGGACCCTGCCGATGGCTACAGTATCATCCAGTCCTCCGAGACCATCTTCCTGGCGGACAGCGGGGAGCAGAGCGTGGTCACCGTGCGCTTCACCAACGCCCCGGAAGGTATACATTGATAAGGAACTATGTGCCTTGCACCTGTTGCAAGTCCTTACCGGTTATGATAGACCTGCGCAGGCGTGCCGTTTTTGCAACTCCAACGGACATATCAATTTGTCCAACAAAATTATAATGAATGTCTACTTGCTGAAGCCGATGGCCGTCGGCCCGCTCCGCTTCGTGGATTACAACCTTTTCCACAAACATATGCAGAATCTCTGGGGTAAGCTGTTCCGGCTCAATATAGCTCCGCACTAATTTCAGAAAGCTCTTGACATTTACCGTTTGCGATTCACAAGCCTCAACAGTTTTCCGCAACTCGGCAGTATCAGCTTCCAGTTTCTTCTGCTCCTGCTCATAGGCGGCGCTCATTTTCTCAAAACGCTCATCGGTTAGCTTGCCCGATATATTGTCCTCATAGAGCCGCTGAATAATCGCATCAATTTCAGCGATTCGCCGGGTTTGCTTTTCAAGCCGACGCTTGGCGGCGGTCTGTGCCTTCGTCTGCTCTGCTAACGTGTTATCGGTGATTTGTTGGACAAATTCTTGTTCATAATCCCGGGCATAAGCTATCACGTTACGCAAATTGTCCAGCACCAATTCTTCCAGAACATAATCACGGATATAGTGTGCCGTACACTTCTGTACTCCCCGGCAATTTCTGTACTTGTTACATACATAGCTGTACCGGGTTTTTCCGTCCTGCGTTGCCCGATGGATATTAAGGCGATCTCCACAGTCCGCACAAAATACCATGCCGGCGAACAATGCCGTTTCACCTGTGCGGGTCGGGCGGTGCCGCTGCTCCCGAATTTTTTGAACTACATCCCAAATCTCAGCATCAACGATTGCTTCATGGGTGTTTTCAAAAACAACCTGCTTTTCTTCGGGATTATGGATCGTCTTTTTGTTCTTGAAAGATTTCCGGCTTGTCTTGAAATTTACAGTGTGTCCCAGATATTCCTTCTTGCTTAAAATCCCAGCCACGGTTGCGGATGTCCAGCCACAGGGAGAATCCGGGTCATAATGGTCGCTTCGGCCCGTCCGCAGAAAATCTAACGTCCTTGGGGTCTTGATTTCCCGCTCTCTGAGCATACGAGCGATTTTACTTGGCCCGTTTCCTTCAACGCACAACTCATAAATCAGCCGGACTACAGGCGCGGTTTCCTCATCCACAATAAGTTGCCCATCCTCGCCCTTCAAATAACCATACGGAACCTGGGTTCCAATCCGTTTGCCGGACATCCCTTTTGCATGGAACACAGCCTTAATCTTCTTGCTGGTGTCTTTCGCATACCATTCATTTATGATATTACGGAAGGGTGTGAAGTCGTTGCCCATCTGATCTTCGCTGTCCACCCCGTCATTGATAGCGATGAAGCGCACATCTAATTCTGGAAACCGGATTTCCGTATACATTCCAACCTCCAGATAGTTCCGGCCAAACCGGGACATATCTTTGACAATTACAGATGTAACGTGCCCGGCCTCAATGTCGGCCAGCATTTCCTTAAAACCGGGGCGGTTGAAATTCGTCCCGCTGTAGCCGTCATCCACATAATAGCGAAACTGTGTAATGCCATGGTCGCGGGCGTACCGCTCCAAAATCTGCTTTTGGGATGAGATTTATCAAGGATATTTTCACCTATAGCAGCTAAATTCTGGCATAGAACGTTCAGGTATACTCTCAAGGATACAAATGTAGGTTTTGTTTGGTTCTGGCAATAGTTCAGCTTGTTGTCAGGCTTCGTAAAATCTTGTTTGCGATTCGGCGGTTCGATTTCGGTCCAACACAGATAACTACCCAAGCCTCCATCTCTACATCGTTTTACAATGCCCACAACAAAAAGCGTCACTTTCTCGGAGGAAGGTATCAACGCTGATTTGCGCCATTATATCATAGTTCTGGCCCAGCGCAGCAGGTGTTTTACCAACAAGCTGAAGAATTTTCAAGCGGTCGTTGGTGTTTTGCCGAGGCTTATGACCGCTTCAACATTCAGAAGGAATGTTGTCTTTCCACCCACACAAGTACGGCGGTTTCTTTTCTTTTTTCGACTTCTTTGCAGCTACGTTTTAGGTACTCCCCATTGGGAAGGATATGTTTGACAAATGTCGGAAAATGTGGTAATATAATATTGAGTAATATTATCTTTTCCGGTGGAATGAATTATCACTGCTAATCGAACAGGAGGAACACTATGAATCCAATGAACATAGTTGATGAAATTGGTGACACTATTCCGACTATTGTGGAGTATGACCTAACTGGAGATGGAAGGATTAACAGTGTAATCGTTGATTCAAATCATGACGGACTTGCTGAAGTGCAGATTCAGTCGGATCCCGGACTGGTTCGCATGGGACCTGTGGCACCGTATATGACAGCTTATGCAGCGGGTGTCTGTGCGCCCAATTTCGTTCCGGGGCTGGCGGCACCACTGAACTGTGTGCCCACGCCTGGAGTGCCTGCCGCATCTGATATCCAGGCTTCTGGGCCATCGGCAGCAGGCACTGCGTATCCCGATGGGATTCCTTATGAAATGTTGCCCAAATTCCCTGGCTCCCTTACTGGAGTCGATTTTGACGGGCAGACGTGGGAAACCCTTGGTGGATCGGAATCCGTTGTCGCAGTTGATCTGTCTGGTGATGGCAGAGCCGACATTTTTGGCATTGATTGTGACGGGGACGGCGTTACAGATATCGCCTTGCGGTGGCTCGATACTGATGGAGATGGCGTATTTGATACACTTGGAATCGACTATGATCAGGATGGCAATTTTGATGCCTTTGAACGTATGACATAATAGCAGGCCCTCAAAACAGAATGAAAAGGAGATATCACTTATGTCTGGAGCAAGTTTTGGCACCTACTATATTGTGACATCCCTTATTAATGCAGCCTCTAACACGCTGAATAGCCGCTTTGCTCGAGAACAGCAAGGACGGCTTTCGGAACAAAATCACTCTCTTCAGGTCAAAATGGAGGAAACCCGACAGCATTTCCAGCTTGAGCAAAGTGAACGCAACGCAGAACTCCAGCGAGAACTCAGCCAGCAGAACCATCAGATGCGGCTGCGTGAGCAGCAATCAAATTTTGAGAATCTTTGCAAGCAGGCCGAGTGGAATCACTTTTTGAACACCTGGCCGCTGATGAATTTGCCGAGCGTCATTCGTGCGGAACAAATTCTACCTGACAATACAGTGTCGCTTCGTGTTATCTTTGTGAGGAACAATGATCCAGTTTTTGCGCGAGGAGTTTATCCTCGATTGGAACAGGGGTTACGTGAGTTTGTTGACCTGTACCATAATGAATTCCAGTCAAAAAATATCGTCTTTTATCAGAATGGCTTTTCAGGTTCGGTCACCGGAGGGGCAGTTGAGACGAATATTCACTATGCTTTGCGGGAACTGCCGGTCATTATTATTGATTGCAATGTGTTGTTGGATGAAATTTGTGTTTCGCTTACGATGTGGGGCTTCGGCAGCGTGGAAAAAAATCATTTTACGGTTTTTAAGCTGCCTTATGAGCCGCATATTACAAATGGCAGTTTCTCGGTTGAGTATTACAGCGAGCTTGCTGATCAGCTTCTTTCCCACCTGAAATTTGTGCTTGGCTGCGCCTATGATACCTATAACCTCATCCAATATAACCGCCCGCCGCTCTTACCCCGCGTTGCCGATTACGAATATCGGTTGGGCGAAAGCGGATGTCTGCTGAATGAGCCGGAACTCAAGAACGCAATCTGTGAAACATACAGCGAAATCTATTCGACAGTGATTGGAGAACCAATACCAAATGGCAGAACCCCGTTTGCGTGTCTGCCGGAAAGTTTTAAGAGCTGTATTCTGCACAAGCTTCGGATGGAATATGCAGATGCTATGCGGGATTACCTGACGGATAAACAGTATATCCAATATTTGAATACTTCTGTCGACGCATGGACGGCATTGCGCACCGATGTGTCCACAGAGACGTTCCTGCGCGCACTTGCTTCTGGCAATCTGCGCGCCTCTGACTATGTGGGTGCAGATGACCAACAGTACCTGGAGGCACTCTGTACGCGGTATGACCATGTCCAGAGGCAAAGCCTTTATGGCCCTCTTGTAAAAAAGATTTGCGGGCAACTCCGCCAGACGGAACATGATCTGCCTTCAACCGGTAAGCAGTTATCAGCCCCCACAGTAACCTTTGACAGTCCAAAACGTAAGAAACGCAGGTTTAATCTGTAATGACAAACTTTTTACGGGAGAAAGAAGGTGTTCGGGAATATGCAGGAAATGAAAATCCTAATGATTGGAAACCAAAACTCTGGCAAAACCACCTATATGGCAAGCTCCTATGGACTGATAAAAGAGGGGAAGTTCGGTTTTTATATTTGCGCAGATGAGGATACAGATTTCTTGCTGACCAAGCTCTGCAACAGCATAAAAAGCGGAAGTTATCCGGTTCCCAGTGACAAGCGCCAAAGCTATGAATTTGATTTATACTATTACCAACAGCCTGTGCTCTCTTTTGAATGGTTGGATTATTATGGCGGTGTCATCAGCGAGTCCAAATCCGAACAGCTCATGACCGACATAGACGAAGCTGATGCAGTCATGCTTTTCATAGAAGCGGATGCGCTCCTTCGCAACGACAAGAAGGTTACTCAGCTCCGCCGTATCTTGTACCTGATCGGTAGAAAGCTGATGGAGATAGAGCATTTCTTTAATGTGATCATTGTTCTCACTAAGTACGATATAGTTGGCACATCCACATCGCTTGAGGATGTATGCAGGCCGCTTTCACAGTTTTCCGAAAGCATCCAGGGCAAGGAAAATGTATACTTCCGCATTGTACCCGTTTCCTGTACTTCGTCCGGTTTTGTTAATGTCGATTTGCCGCTGATTGATGTCCTTCACAGCGGTGTTGGGATCAAATGTCTTGGCTATATGGCCGCCGCAAAGGCGCAGTACGATCGGGCGCTCGAATACAACGGAAAACGCGGAGTAGTGGATTGGGCGGTCAGCAAACTCTTCGGTCTCCAAACAAATGGGGAAATTGCCGATGAAGCCGCAAAGAATATGCAACAGCAGCTTGCATTATTTGCGCAGATCGAGGGTCCTTTCGATAAACTTGACGAGTATCGCAAGAATTACGAAATCAAAATCCCACATAACACGACCGTCCGGCAGTCCGGAGAAAAGCGCACCAAGCGCTCTCGTTTTGGGACGTTATAATAGCTATGATTTTTAGGAGGGAAAACGGTGGAAAAAATAACGGTAATAGGGTTCACCAGCTCAGGAAAGACCTGCTATCTGGCAGGTATGTACGATGCTATGAGCTACGGCGTTAAGAACTTTTCTCTGATTGAGCATGACCCGGAGCAGGACAGTTATCTACAGAATCTGTGGGAAAATATTAGCAGCTCAAAGGGGCGCCGGTGGCCTGTGCCAAACGATGAAAAACGCACCTATTCCTTTGCGCTGTGCCACAGCTTTGAGCCGGTGATGGATTTTGAGTGGCTTGACTATCCGGGCGGTGCATTAACAGACCTTGGCTACGGACTGCTTGATGAAATTAAAAATCAATTGGCGGATTCCTCTTGCCTGCTGGTCCTGATCAACGGAGAATCCTTTGCCTATGAGGGAAGTTTCCGGGATGCCAGCAGGCCACGGATCACGGCAAACAGTGCAAAAGAATATCAGGAGATCGTGAAACGGAATCTGAGGTTGAATAAGGATTTGGTCGCAATAAAAAAATTAAGCGAGCTTGGTGTTGAACTCAAGAAAAAAGGACAGCATCTGCCGCCCATTGCACTGGTAGTAACAAAAAGCGATCTCATTGAAGACCGGTGGGTTGATTGTGTAAGGCCAATCATCCACGAAAGTTTTGAGTCAATTTTTGGAAAAAACACGGAAAAAGACCGGCTTGTTATGGTCAGTGCAGTGACGCTTGGCGAGGGCATTGCGGATGGTGCAAATGCAGATCCAGTTGATATTGAGATTCCAATTGCATATGCTGTTTTGGCGATGCTCTGTGATTATATCCAGAGAGCACAAGCAGCAAAAACAAATGATCAGCGGACGCTGAGCGAAAAGGATACCTTTTGGGGACGGATCATCCGTCCTGGCGAGCTGGAACAACTACGCAAAGATATTGCCAAGATAGACGAGAACATCTCAAATTTCTCAAAAGATGCAATCCGTCTGCTTGACTTGTTTGATGACGACGCTGTCATCTATGTCAATGGTGATCAGCGGAAGCTCCGTAGCTTTTTTGAAAAGAAAATCAGAGCATAGTCTCTTTGTGTCCTCTAGTCCATATGTGGAAAGGAGTTAACATGAAACTATCAGCGGCACCTATCATCCATGCGAGAACTCATAACAACGATTTTCCGTCATCGCTTTTGGTTGTCCCAGAGGATTTTTCGCCGGAGACCACCTCATGGGCACATGAGTACATTGTGGCCAGCACAGGCTGGTTTGAACTGGTCACAGACACCGGAAGGCGAGTGGTATTCTGCGACAAGGAACGCATTGTTTCCGGTCTCAGCATCCATATTTCTGACCTGTACCAGTTGTGCGGAACAGGTAACAGCCCCTATGCAAACGTAAACGCTACACGGCCTAACTATGCGTTTATCGGACTTGTATTTTCCAAAGCGGAGGCGGCAGAAAAATGCTTTGACCTTCCGCCCAGTCTCTTTTTAAATCTATATGAGCAGTATATGGCTCTGCGATGGGAGGAACCGTTTGCAGAAGGCGGCCTTGTTGCGCTGAAGGTACCGTATACCGAGTTTGAAGTGCCCACACAGACGGAGGCCTTTGAACTGCCCCTTGTTCAGACCTCGGATCCCAGGCTGGTAATCGACACGGTGGTTGCCGATGAGAATGTGCTGGTGTCTGCTGTCACCAAGCAGATGCAGATGATGGATGAATATTCGTTCTGCTCAAATCTGCCAAACACAAAAAGCGTTATAGAAAGCCGATTTCGGGTGGTGACCTCTCCCCATGCACAGACGATTGCCGACAGCCTGCAAAGAAAAGAGCGTGAAAAGCGGGAGAACCAGCAGAAGCAAGTAAACGAGGCAAATCCGGAACGGAAGCCGCAACAGGAGGCTTCGTTGCTGTTTGGCGGCAGGTTGTCCGACCTTCTACATGGACCCAGGCGGGAATCTGCGGAGACGCGGGTGAAGCCTGTATTAGCGAAAAAAGAGGAGCCCAACATCCGCATTATAAAGCGTATCGGAGGTTTTGTTCTTTTCATCATCGGTTCGTTGCTCATTTTTATGCCATCCAAAGACGGGCAACTACCAAAAACACTGGAAGTAAGTAAAGAATGGTTGGACAAAGATGAGAATTAAGAACGTGTACATTCATAATTAGAAAATGCCGGGATTAGTCTGATGGGACTTGCAGAAAGTGAGGAAGCCAATGAAACTGAAAGTTGCACCAATTATCCATGCACGAACGAGAGAGGTCGATTTCCGGTCTGAGTTACTGGTGGTACCGGAGGATTTCAACAGACAGGCAACCCGGTGGGCACATATGTACATTACTGACAGTACCTTTTCGTTTGAATTGTCTGGATCTGATGGACGGCGTGTGGTCTTCTGCAATGGACAGTTTATTGTGAATGGTCTCAGCATCTACATTGGTGATTTATACCGTCTGTGTGGGAAACCTGCAAAATATGATACGGTGAATGGAACCCGTGCAAATTATGGATTTATTGGTTTTGTCCTTCACAAAAAGGATCTCCAAGAGCCGTTTGATATTCCATATTCAGCCTTTTTGGAGGTATATGAAACCTATATGGCGTTGCGGTGGGAAGATTCTGTGGACAACAAGCAATCATCCCTCCAGCACACCACTGTCCCCTATATGATGCGAGAATTTCCAAAAGCTGCCGAGGTATTCAGCATCACGGAGAAAAAGCCCAAAACGGTTCTTTCGGAGCGGGCAGCATCGCGGGAAAGTATGGTCGCTGGCATTCTGTTGCAAATGCGCATGCGGGAGGAACTTGCATATTGTTCCGATATACCAGGTGCAAAGTTGGCTCGGGAAAGCGGATTTCACATCGTAAGCGCCATGAATGCTGATGCGATTCAAGCGGCTATTGCGGAAAGTGTGCGGAGTGCGCCTTCTCCAATGGTCAGACAAAGTGTCAAGGTTTCCTCCGAACTGGATGAAATGAAGGAACTTATCAAACGCTCTAACAATCGGACAAGGCCTTCCAAAAATAGAGCAAGTATGTTTTTTGCGTTTCTTGGTGCACTTTTGATTCTACTTTCTGTGCTCACACAGAAAGGCTTGTTGTTCCCATTTTTTGGTATTATATGTTTGCTGATTGCTGGTGTAATAGTTCTTGTCAGAACGACTGGACGGAAATAAAGAGTCTGCCGGACATTGTTCAATCGGTCCGGCAGACTTTTGTTTTCAGCGAACCTTGCATGCGTCCAATCGGGCCGGAAAGCAGAAGCGCATGGAGTGGCGCTTCCCCTATTGGTGAGCACCCAAAATGTAGAAAGAGGGGAAGGCTAAATGTAACGAATCGGGGACCCAATGTTACAGGGGCATAGAGTAGTCACTAATCCAGAAATTCACCGCTCATGGCTATGCTTTTTTCCATGACCTTGCTTATCCTGTTGCACCTGCAACTGCTGTAGTTTCTGATGGATAGATGCCAGCCCCGTTGCCTCATCCAGTATTCTGGCAACATCCTTTCGGCTCAGCGCCAGCGTCCCGGAATCAAATTTCTTGCCATAGGCGGCTTGCAGCCGCTGGGCTGTTTCCCGCTCTTTATCAGACCGAATAGCGTAACGTGCGGTATCCAACTTCATGGTGTCCATATCCGCCGCCTGTTGTTGCAGCTCGATATACTGCGCCAGCGCCGCCTCTAGTTCACTGGCATACTCTATCTCCTGTTTGTCCAGCTTGTTCAAAGAGTTTTCCATGGATGTAATGCGTTGCTTAACCTCCGCTATACCATAATCGTCTGCACAATTAAGCTGATTGAGCAACAGAACCTTCTCACTTTTCAATTCCTCAATATCTTCCGTCAGACCAGCGATCTTTTGTGCTAATTCCCGATGCCGAAATACTTGAATTGCCGGGGTAGCTTTTTTCTCATCCAGCAATGTTCGGCGTTCCCGAATCTTACCCTTGAGCTGTCTAACGAGGTTTTCATATCTCCTGAGATCAGGCTTGACAACTTGGAGCGTGTCGGCAAGTTTCTCCTTTCCGGCCCCGATATGCAAAAGCTGATACCGGAAAACGATCATCTTTTGCCGAACGGTTTCCATTGCCTCCGCTATCGTCGGAACAGTGTTCTTCACCGCGTCCATCAATTTTTTAACCAAGAACTTCAGCTCTCGCAACAGAGCGTTGTCTGCCTTGATTTGCCGGTTCAGTTCGCAACGGTCAGAAATGATGCCCTTTTGTTCCAGCGCACGGGCGGTTACTCCCTCATGAATGGTAGGCTGTTCATCCAGTCCACGCTCCGCATGGCTGCGGTGATCGACACGCTCCTGGCTCCCAGCACGTTCCAGGAATCGGTTGGTCACATCGGCCCATGCCGCCCGCCAGAGGACAAGCTGAGCCTCGCTATTCCAGCGTTCAGAAATAGGATTTTGCCTGCCGTATTTCGTACTCTTAGGATACTTGGAAATGCGCTCATGGCCTTGTACCTTTGCTTGGGATGGAACCATATATACCTTCTTTTTGCCAACTTTGTACTGATACTGTTTCTCCCATCCCTCGCCTTGTGCCGCTTTGAACTCTGCCGCAGTAAAGCCCCGTTCCTCACCATCGCGGACGCACAGATACTCCTTCTCCGTCTTATACTGCCATTTGCCATCTTTGGTCAGAGGCCGCACGGTCAGCATGATATGAGCGTGTGGATTGTGACCATCCGTATCGTGGATGCACACATCGGCACACATCCCCTCTGCCACAAAATTGGTCTGGATAAAGTCCGTCAGCAGAGCAACCCACTCGTCCCTGCCCAGTTCAACAGGCAGCGCCACCACGAACTCGCGGGCGAGGCGGCTGTCCTTCGTTTTCTCCGCTTCCTCCACGGCGTTCCAGAGGATTTCCCGATCCGCCCACTCCGCAGGCGCCATATCCGGCAGAAAGATCTGCTGCCATGTAAGCCCCTGCTTCCGAGTGTAGTCATGCTGTACCCCATCGTAATCATTGTAAATCCGGGAACAGCTCATGTAGGCCGCCGCCGCGACAGCGGAACGGCCTGCCCCCCGGCTGATAACTTTTGCCTCCAAATGATAGATTGCGATTCGTTTTCACCTCCGTTCTTTATCTCCCGTCCCTCGTCCTACGTCCCCCGTAACAGTGAAAAGCTGCCGGTGGCAGGTTTTCACTGGCAACAGGCGATGACGCGGGAGCGACTTCACCTGTTGCGCCGTCGATGCCAGAAGGCATCGACGGGCGCTTTCCGCAGAAAGCGCAATCCCCCTCGGAGAGCGCACGACTGCCGCAGGCAGTACCACCGCCCGCTTGCGGGTGGTGAGTAAGTGCGCCCTTCGGGCCGGGAAAAGCGGAGCGCACCGGCGAACCGGGACGCTCCTGCTTTGCGTACTCAACTTGTAAGTTCGTGAAGATACGTTTCCAACTCGTTCAGGTCCATGCTCACCGTCTGCGGCAGAACTTTTTCCAAAACTGCGCCTTCCTGGATCAGCCTCCGTGTCCGGGCCTTCCGTTGCTTCACCCGGTCACGGGCCTGGGCTTCCTCCAGCCGGTGCCGCGCCTGGATCAGCTTCTTTTCTGTGTCCGTCATATTTATTCCTTTCCGGCCATACTTGGCCTGCTGGTACTGAAGGTTCCTATTTCAATACCGTTTTTTGGTGCTTTGGTATCAAAGCCATAAAAAATAGCACCAAATACCAACATTCCGCGCTAATGCGGGGAAGTTGGTATCTGATGCCGTACATTTTGGTGCTAATTCAATTTTTCCTGGTGTGGAAACCGCCGCTTTTGGTATCAAAAGCTGTCCACAAAATCCAGCGCCGCTTCATCCGCCTCCTGCTGATCTTCCTGCGGCACTTCTTCGACTTGGATGGGCTGAGGCTGAGTACCCTGCAACAACCGGAGCAGTGTATCTACTGCATTGACAGAGGTACTCTGGTTTAACCCGGCCCGGATTGTTTCCAGCACCCGTAGAAGGAAAGCGTCCTCCTTCTCACGGGTTTCCAGATACGGGTCGGCACTTAACCTCCCCCGGCGCTCAAAATAGTCGTTGACAGCGGCAATCACCGCCTTACTGTAAGAACGATGCTGCTGTTTGTCGCGCTGCTGAAGGTATTTCCAAGCCGATTGGTCCGCCTCTTTTTCCAAATTGAAGCGAATGTTGATGCTGACGATCCGCTTACTCATACCGCGCCGCCCTTTCTGGCACGAAGGCAAGCCAGATACTCATATCCCTTGGCAGTAGCGCAGACATCCTCGTTGATAACCACCCGGCTAGCGTCAAACTCCCCGAAGTTTTTGATCAGACAGCCACCGCCGCCCACAATGTACAGCTTCATCAGCTCCGGGTCATACTCATGCTCCCGCAGGCGGCGAAAGATTCCAGCTACATAATCCCTGGCAGTTGACTGAATTGCGGTCAGATACCGCTCGCTGATCTCCGCAGTCCCGTAGCGCAGCACACGGTCAATCACTGTCTCGTCAGCGGCAGAGCCGTAGAGCTTCAGCAGATTTTCCCGAACAGCCAGCATACATTGATGAGTTCCGTATTTCTCGGTGAAACACTTTTTCTCCTGGGGGCGGCGGTCATTGATATACATGACGTTCATCGTGCCATTGCCGATGTCGGCTAGCATATTTACTCCACGGAAGTCGCGCAGATGGTCAGCAACGGCGGCAAACCCCTGGGGAAAAATGTCTGCCCCAACAAAGTCAACGTGGTAGTTCACGCCTCGAAAGGTAAAATCCACGCTGTCCCTTTGCAGCAGATACTTTTTGAAAGCGTCTTTCTGCTCACTGACCCAAGTGAGGGGCAGCCCCGCCGCGAGATGAACACGGGCCGAGGTCTGTTTGCGGATGTTCAACTCCCGTCCGATGGCGGCGAGGGTCAGGATGTAGTAGTCGCTGTCCGCCATTTTGTCGGCGGTGAACTCCTTGTGTTCCTCACCGATCAG
>ERZ808028.1155-NODE-1155-length-17132-cov-4.198593_pt1 | contig 17132 bp, 16 predicted proteins | sample MGYA00380184_ERZ808028 | MGnify/ENA primary metagenome ERZ808028 (study PRJEB31490, sample SAMN06133397) | mouse gut metagenome | isolation source: J8_1 | host: mice | place: China: Chengdu | collected 2015-05 ...
TCCTAAACCTGTATCCATCATCAAATCCACGATATCTTTCAAACGACAAGGTGTTCGATTGATTAAATATTCCGCTTCATTTCCGTTGCGATACAAGCGACGTGTGATCTCTATTTCTTGATACTCCGAATTGATATATTGATCAGTATTATCAAACACAAGCGTAACTTCCGCCAAGCTTTGAGGTTTGCGACCTTCTGAACCGTTGAAAATGACATCTGCCATATTGCTGCCTCGCATCGACTTAGCAGACTGCTCCCCTAATACCCAACGAATAGCATCATTGATGTTGCTTTTTCCACAGCCATTAGGTCCGACAATCCCTGTTATTCCCGGTTTAAATTCGATTACAGAACGGTCTGCAAATGACTTAAAACCATGCATTTCAATTCTTTTTAAATACATAGACTCACCTCTTGTTCGTTTTACCATTATACAGTAAAAAAGCAAGAAAATAAAGCAAAATCATTACCCCACAGAAAAAGAGCACCATTTAGATGCTCTCGAATTTATTTTTATTGATAAATCGTCCGTTTTCAAGCGGAATTGTAATCTTAAAGACTGATCCGACCTCTTCTTGTGACTCAACATTCAGTTTATATCCATGCAAATCAATGATACGCTTAACAATCGACAATCCAAGCCCATTCCCCTTGATAGAACGTGATTTGTCAACACGATAAAAACGATCGAAAATATGACTTAAGGCTTCTTTACTCATACCGATACCGGTATCTTCAAATTGAATTTCCACATCTTTAAGATTGCGTTTTACCCTAATAGTAACAACACCGTCTTCTAAAGTATATTTCAAAGCATTATTTAAAAGATTGATAAATACTTGCTCCATGCGATCCTCATCAGCTGTAATTTGAATATCGCCTTTAGGAAAATCGGTTTCAATATCTACCTGCTGATCACTTGCAAAACCTTGTTGCATCTCGACAATTCTTTCCAGCTGTTTAATCAAGGAGTATTTCTTTTTCTCAAGCTTCAAGTCATCTCCCTCTAAAACTGTCAACTGCATCATATTTTTAGATAATGTGGATAGCCTTTGAGATTGTTCCAAAATAATATTCGCATATCTGCGTCTTTGTTCATCATTGACTTGTTCGGCAGTTAAAATCTTGGCAAACCCTTGAATAGAAGTCAGAGGTGTCTGAAACTCATGGGAAATATCCGAAATGAACTTTTGGCGATTTTCTTCCACCTTGACAAGACGCTTTGCCATCGAGTTAAAGCCGGCACTTAAAGCTGCCAATTCATCTTTGCCATAATAGTTTACTTGCACATCGTAGTTACCTTGCGCCAAAGCGTTTGTGGCACTGGTCAATCTTTTAATCGGCTTAACAATAACATCGGCAATAATTAAGAAAATCAAACTTCCCGTAATGAAGATGCCACCTAATGCCAGCATTGCCGATTGTTGAAACAGAAGTTCTTCCTGAATAACATTCTTCTTAATATAGGCGGTATAATCGTTGGGTAGAGCTACTCTATAGATGACAGAAGTACCGCTTCTACAATAATCTTTTCCTACCGGAGCATTATCAAAAGATTGAATTTCCTCGGGCGTCATTTTATCACCAAAAGCATCAATTTGTCCATCGCTATTTGACACTAAAACAATTCCGACACTTGAAGCATTCGCTAAATTATTTAAAGTCTGAAAATCATGATTGCTCGCTTCATCTTGAACAGCCTTGGCAATGCTTTGTAGACGTAATAAAGTTAACTGTTCAATTTTTTCAGAATTGTTTTTTAAGCCAAAATATCCGGCAAAAGAGAAAGAGAGAATGATACTGACTAAAAAGCCGAAAATCAGCTTACCATATAACGATTTCACACTTTTACCTCAATCTTATAGCCTAGACCACGAACTGTTACAACCTTGAAATCAGGAATAAAACCCAAATTTTCTCGAACACGTTTGATATGAACATCTACGGTACGATCAAAGCCGTCATAATCCATGCCCCAAATTCTTTCAATCAATTGCTCACGACTAAAAATATGGTTAGGTTTCTTAGCTAACTCAAACACCAATTCAAACTGTTTTAAAGGCAGATGAATCACTTTATCCTGATAAGTAATTTCGCATTTATCACCGTCAAAAATGACTTCTCCAATCTTCACAACATTTTGTGAATTGATACTGTAACGTTTCAAAATAGTTCTGACACGCGCCATCAATTCATCAGGATCAAAAGGTTTTACCACATAGTCATCGACCCCTAAATCAAAACCTTTCAATTTATCTTTAGATTCACCCATCGCCGTCAACATAATAACCGGCACATCACGAATCCCTTTCATTTCTTTGACTAATTCCCAACCGTCCATCTTAGGCATCATGACATCGACAATAGCTAAGTCAACATAATCATTTTCAAACACCTCTAAAGCCTCGACACCATTGCCTGCCTCAAGCATCGTAAAGCCTTCTTTTTCGATATAGAAACGGACTAGCTCTCTAATCGGCTCTTCATCATCGACAAATAAAATTTTAGATTTCATAATCTCCCTCCTTACTTTTCAATTGAATTGATAATAACTGTATGATCGGCTGTTTCTAAATAAGTGATTTTAACTGTGTCCCCTTCTTTTAATAAAGGCAAGTCATCGCTTAAGCTAATAGGTGCAATTAAAGTTTTATCTAAGCCTTCTAGCTGCATATAAAAACGGCTATTGCCTTCCACGACAACACTTTGCAGACGTTCGATTTTACCTTTATATTCTACGATATTATCGCCACCTGTTACATTGTTGCCATTATCGCTTAACGCTTGGTAGTAATTCTTTTGCGCTTCCGCAACAGTTACCCCGGTTGCGACAACATTATAATTTTTGACATTGACAAACGCATATTGCTTCACTAAATCAGAGCTGTCCTTTAAAGCCATGAAATAAGTCGGTTCGCCTCCTGAATTGATTAAAATCGGGAAGGTTGCTTTATATTTCAAATCCTGAACTTGTCCTTGAGCAGATTGCATTGCTGAATTTTCCTCTGCACCGGGGATATTATAGAACTTAGCTTCATGCGTTCTTAAATTGATTAAGGCAAAACCGACATTCGACTGGTCAGCCATAACTGAAGTTAGTCCCGTATATAAATAAACGTCATCATCAATCGTAATATAGTTGTAGCCATCAGTTGGACGCAACATACCTTTTTGTCCAAAATAAGTATTCCAGAAGCCGTTGACATATTTACCCCAGTTTTGAAGCTGTGTCATCACTAAAGCTTCGGGATAAACCCTATCCAACCAAGTCGGTACATTTTCAATTTCATAATATTCATGTGAACCGTCAACCGCATTAACCAAAACCGCACCGACAATATTTTTACCACCGAAAATACCGATTTCATATTCATAAACCGGTGCCACAAAGTAAGGAATACCGTCTTCATCTATCTCAAAAGAAATTTCCGCAAACATTTTTGTCGGATAATTTACAAACAAGTAGCGATGAATATTTCTAAAAAACTTATCTGATTCAGAATATTTCATCTTATTTTCCAAGCGGATAATCTCAGACTCCTGATTAACCATATCGACAATAATGTAGGCAGGTAAGCCTTCTTTAAAGTTATTTAACCATTTGATAACGCCACTGTAATTTAAAGGTGTTACACGAACGGGACGCCCATGGTAATTGATTTGAGTATAGTCATCGGAAACGTCAAACTGACTGACATAATCCATGATTTCTCCCATTTTACGATCCCCTAAACGCATCGCACTATCCCTATCCACAACCGGAATTTGATTAAAGGAAATCGTTTCATTATCCTTATAAAAATCTGCGGTTTCATCAACTACCAATTGTGTTTGATACTTTGAGGCATTAAAAATCGGTAAACTGATGATATTACCCACAATTAAATAAATGCCTAGCATCGCAAGTACACCCATTAAAACTTTGCTGTGTTTAGCTGTTTTTTGGGTTAAACTGCTATCAATCGTTAAGAAAAGCCCTAACATGACCATTAAATAGATGACAAAGGAAGGATTTTTCAATGTCATTGTAATCATCGAAAAATACTGTCCCACTAAAAAAATCACAAGAGTGATGATAAATGCTAACACCGTTCCTTTAGGTCCCATGGAAGGACGCGTTTTTTTAACTTGTTGATGATTAAATGTATTAAATTGAAATTTCATTTTTAATAGCCTCCTTTAAACTTAAAATCAATCCCGGCAACTCATCTAATGATGACAATTTAGCCCCACTGGCATAAATATGTCCGCCCCCATGATACTTGCTTGCCACCGGTTGAATAGGCACATGCCTAGAACGTAGACTGACACGATATAAACGCTGTTTACTATCATAAGTTATCGCAGCCCAAACCTCAATTTCTTTAATGTCCGCTAACGTATTCACAAACATAGACCCTAAATCACGACTAATGCCTAAAGCATTTAAATCTTCTTGATCCATGACATAATAGCCGACCCCTTCATCAAAAACGAAGTTATTCAAAATAAAACCTTTGATTCGTAAAGATTCGAGATTGCTTAAATACATACTTTCATAAATCGCTTGTTTATCAATACCGGCTAAAAGTAGCAAAGATGCTGCGTGAAGTGTTTTAGCGTTAGCTGATTCATACATAAAGCGATTAGTATCACCGATAATTCCATAAAACAAATATGTTGCCGCTTGCTTGGTTAATGTCAATCTATCTTGATTAGCTTCATAGAAACGACAAATCAACTCACTTGTACTAGAAGCCGTCGGATCTTCGATATTGATATCTCCATAGCTGTCAACGACAATATGATGATCTACTTTAATAACATAATCACATAATTTATAGCCTTCACCATCAATTCTTTCTTGGTTAGCTGTATCCAAAACAAGCGCTAAGCTATCTTGCTTCTTTTCAAACGATGGTTTTTGAGCTTCAATTTGCATTCGCTGATTTAATTCTTCGTTAACCTCACCCATGCAAATCACATCAACATCTTTAAAGTTATCTTTAATTAACTTCGCCAATCCAAACTGTGAACCTAAAGCATCATAATCACTTGAAATATGACGATATATATAGATAATTTTGGCTTGCGAAATCATTTGGTACATTTTTTGAAACATAATCTCACCTCATATACCTATTCTATCACAAACCGCTTCAAAACACTATTAAAATGAAAAGGACAATCCGAAGATTGTCCTAGTCTAAATCAATGCCATTTGTGGCGATAACTTTCTTATACCAATCAAATGATTTCTTTTTACTTCTTTGATAAGTGCCTGAGCCATCATCGTGTTTGTCAACATAGATAAAGCCATAGCGCTTAGCCATTTCACCTGTGGAAGCTGAAACTAAATCGATACAGCCCCAAGTTGTATAACCCATTAAATCGACACCATCTTCATTGATTGCTTTTTCCATTTCCACAATATGTTCTCTTAAATAATCAATGCGGTAATCATCATTGATAGAGCCGTCAGCTTCAACTTTGTCATAAGCTCCTAAGCCATTTTCAACGATGAATAAAGGAATTTGATAACGATCATACAAATAGTTCAAAGCGATACGTAAACCGGTTGGGTCGATTTGCCAGCCCCAATCAGAAGCTTTCAAATAAGGATTTTTAAGACCGCCAAATAAGTTACCGCCCACTGTATCTGTTATACTTGGATCTGTACATACGACATTACTCATGTAGTATGAGAAAGCCAAGTAATCGACTTTACCTTGCATCAACAATTCTCTATCGCCATCTTCCATGACGATATTGATGCCTTCACGCTCAAATTTCTTCAACATATAGCTAGGGTAATAGCCTCGACACTGAACATCTGTGAAGAAATAGCTCGTGCTTGCTGATTTCCAAGTCATCAAGACATCATTTGGATTGCATGAGTAAGGATAAACTAAAGGATACGCCAACATACAACCGATCTTGAAATCAGGGTTAATTTCATGCCCTAATAAGACAGCTTTAGCACTTGCCACAAATTGATGATGTGCCGCCTGCATTAAAACAGCTCTTTCTTTAGTGGCAATACCAGCTGACATCCAACCGGCACGGCTGATGCAATTGATTTCATTAAAAGTCATCCAATACTTCACTTTAGTTTGGTAACGTTTAAAAATAACTTCACAATAGCGAACAAAACAATCAACGGTACGTCTATCTGCCCATGAATTCCAAGCGTGTGTTAAAGCGATGGGTGTTTCATAGTGAGAAATCGTAACTACCGGTTCAATGCCATATTTGATACATTCATCAAAAACATCATCATAGAATTTTAAACCCGCTTCATTTGGTTGTTCATCATCAATACCACCATTTGGGAAAATTCTTGTCCAAGCAATTGAAAGACGGAAACATTTAAAGCCCATTTGGGCAAACAAGGCAATATCCTCTTGATAGTGATGATAGAAATCAATCCCATCATGATTAGGATACAAATAGTTTTCATCTGGCTTGAAGGTTGTTCCTTCCGGTACTTCAAAACCGTTAAACATCATTGACGCTTCTAATGAACCGTCAGGTAAAGTATAAGTAACCAAACGAGGTGTCGTATGTGTACCATGAGTAGTCACATCAGCAGTGCTTACACCTTTTCCATCTTCATTCCAAGCCCCTTCAAATTGGTTAGCGGCAGTTGCCCCACCCCATAAGAAATCTTTTGGAAATCCTTTTGTCATCTTAGCCTTCCTCTTTTCTTTTAGTCTAGGTCTTCGCCATTAGTTGCGATAACTTTTTTATACCAATAGAATGAATCTTTCTTATATCTATCACCATTACCTGTGCCATCATCTTGATAGTCAACATAGATAAAGCCATAGCGTTTATGCATTTCACCTGTGGAAGCTGAAACTAAATCGATACAGCCCCAAGGTGTGAAGCCCCAAAGCTCAACCCCATCAAGATTGATCGCATCTGACATCGCTTGAATATGTCCACGCAAATAATCAATATGATAATCATCATGACAAGTTTTGTCATCTTCTAAAACATCTTGAGCGCCCATACCGTTTTCAACGATAAATAATGGTAACTGATATCTTTCCCATAATTCATTTAAGGCAATTCTCAAACCGGTTGGGTCAATCTGCCAACCCCAATCAGAAGCTTTTAAATAAGGATTTGGCACACCGCCTAAGCCCATATTACCGCCTGCCTGTTTACCGAGAATCTCAGGATCAGTTGAAACAACGCTAGACATATAGTAAGAGAAGCTCAAGAAATCAACTGTACCATTTTTCAAGATGGCTTTTTCTTCATCAGTCAATGAGAATGAAACACCTTCTCTTTCATATTCTTTTAATTTATAAGCTGGGTAATAACCTCTAGCTTGAACATCAAAATAGAAATGTGAGCTATGCATATTTAACTTTGAAGCCAAAGCGTCATTTGGATTGCAAGTGTATGGATAAACAGCACTGTAAGCCACCATGTTACCCACTTTATTATTTGAATCAATTTCATGTAAAATTGTAACTGCCAATGCACTGGCAATCAATTGATGTTTAGAAATATCGGCAGAAATCTGAGGTGATCTTTGTCCGACACCGGCTGCCATCCATGGTGCCATTTGAGCAATATTGATTTCATTGAATGTCAACCAATATTCAACTTTACCTTTGTATCTTTCACCTACTGCACGCACATAGCGGGTAAAACATTCGATAGTGCGAGAATCTTTCCATGAACCCCAAGCATTAGTTAAACCGATAGGTGTTTCATAATGAGATAATGTTACTAATGGTTTAATACCATATTTCGCACATTCATCAAAAACATCATCATAGAATTTTAAACCTTCTTCGTTTGGCGTTTCTTCTAAACCGGTTGGGAAAATTCTACCCCAGTTAATAGATAAACGGAATGTTTTAAATCCCATTTCGCCAAACAACGCAATGTCTTCTTTATAGCGATGATAGAAATCAATACCCTCATGACTTGGATAATCATAGCCCTCAAATACACCGAAGACTGCATCTTCTGGTGCATTTAAAGTAAACATTGTTTCAGCTTTAACTTCACCGTCTTTTGTTTTGTAGGTTACCATACGAGGTTTTGTACGTGAACCTCTTGTCATACAATCTGAAGAGCTTAAGCCTTTACCACCTTGATCATAACCTCCTTCAAATTGGTTAGCCGCAGTTGCGCCACCCCATAAAAAATCTTTTGGAAATTTAGTCATTTCATTTTTCCTCCTTTTATCATAATATTTATTATATCATAAACAATTAAATGAGGTTTCCATTTTCATATTTCCACTATTTTTTTCATTTTATGAAAAAAGCTTCCTCATTCTTTTAAAAATCTAGCGTTTTACTCATAATAAAAAGCTAGCGCTATTTGAATAAAATCAATCATCTATCACTACTTTATGAAATCGTAAAGCAAATTCATACTAGATGTTATTTCATTTTAAAGCTCTAGCTTTCCTAGATATTTTTAACTATTTAATCGTAAAATCACGACAACTATTCTTTTTCCAATAATGCCAGCACGTTATAACCGCCCCCAAAGATAAAAGTGGACCTAAACACGCTAAGAAACTGCCTAATGTATCACCGTTGCTAAAGAGATTATATACACTATCCCCCATAATCGTCATGACAGCCTTATTATTGAAAATCTGATAGCTCATATAAGATTGATAGGCAAGCATCAAAACACTCATCAATCGCAATAGATTAACTTGATTTTCTGCCATAAAAATAATAAATCCGCCTAAAAGTAAGTAGCCGATATAACAATACATAATTAAATAATGCATCGCACTGCCAACTTTAGCTACATAGCCAAATGCAAAAACATACATTTGCATAGCTGTTAAAATAGCAGGTAAAACAATAGTTAATTTTACACCTGCAAAGTACAGCCACAAGTTTTTTGACTCATACAAGGCTTCTTTTCTTTTCCACATCATGATGTTAGCTACAATCAATAAAAAAATATCTATAGCTAAAACGATAATTTCTTTACCTGTCATTTTCATCACCCCATAGACGCATTATAACACAAATAACGAAAAAAGCTAAATATTATTTAAAAATATTTGCTTTTTAGATATTTATTTTTCAATCTAACAATCAAAAGAAGCAAGGTCCCCTAAGATACCTTACTTCTTTTCGCAAAAATAGACTTCTTTTTCTTTTTAGCTTTCCTTAACTTCTCTAACTGATCATTAACCCACTGACTCTCACTATCCATCTCTTTAGCTTGTAATAAATATTTCTCTGCATTCGTTAAATCGCCTAGCTCAAAATATGTATAGCCAAGATTAGAGATTAACCAATTGTTATTTGCCATGCGAGGTTCACAAAGTTGGTAATATTCAAGAGCCAATTGATGCTTATTAAGACAAGAGTAAGCCCAAGCCAAGCGAGAAAGAGCAAACAAATTATCTTTATCCATCTCTAAGGACTTTTTAAAATAATTGACGGCAATATGATATGATTCCAATCTTGAATAGTTAAATCCAAGTTCATTGTTAACCCACACATCATCTCTTCCCATATCAACAACTTTCGTTAATACGTCTAAAGCTTCCTCATATCTTTCTAACATACGTAATAAATAAGCTTTTTGAGAATATAAGGCAATATCATCGCGCCCTAATTTTTCTGCCTTCAATAAAAAGCTATAAGCTTCTTCATATCTTTCCAAACGTTCATAAACATCGGCATATTCATAGTTGACCCAGATATCATCACGTCCGTTATTGAGGGTTATTTCCAGATAATCTAAAGCCTGCTCAAATTCCTCCAGCATTTTATAGTTCCATGCCTGTTCGGCACTAATCCAAGTGTCTGTTGGGGCTAGATTACTTGCTTCCTGTAAATAGTCTAAAGCCTTTCTGTAATCTTGATTGGCATAACTAGACACTTTGGCACATTCACACAGTACCCAAACATCTCTTCTTCCCTTCTTTAAAGCTTCCATGATATAAGGCTTTTCTTTATCATACTCATCTTGTCTAGAATAAATATAAGCAATCTCTGTCAAGATAAAAATGTCTTTCACCTCATAATTCAGATAAATCTCTAAAGCTTCTTGTTCTTTGCCCATTCTTGAAAAAGCATAAGCTTTTTCCATCAGGTAGCCTTGTAAAGAAGTGTCGCTGATTTGATCAATATAATGAACGGCTTTTTCATATTCGCCTTTGGCATTGTATGCCACCGCATATTCCAAATAAACCCAATCGTCCTCTAATTCCTGTTCAATCATCTTATTCAGATAGCGAATTGCTTTATCATTTTGATTTAACTTATTAGCTGTCCAAGCACATTCGCTAAGTAACCAGCCGTCATGACGCCCTAACTCATAAGCTTTCTCATAATAAATCAAAGCATTTTCTTTATCATTGAGCTTTAAATAAACATAACCAAGTTGCGAGTTTGTCCAAATACTTTCAGGCTCTTTATCAAAGGCTTGAACTAAAAATTCTTTAGCTTCCTCATAAAACTCCATGCGGGCATACACACTGGCAATCTCACAGTCTAGCCAAGCATCATCACGCCCTAAATCCTGAGCTTTAAAAAAAGCATCTAAGGCTTCATCATGTCTTTCTAAACGGCTGTAGGTAAAACCATATTCCGACCAAAACCAACTATCTTCACGCCCTAGTCTAAAAACTTCATTCAATACTAACAAAGCTTCTTCATGTCGCTCTAAGCGATTTAATAACCAAGCTTTTTTACTGAGCATCACATCACGTTCAAGAAAATTATCCTCATTTGCGATTAAAAGCTCTAAAGCGCCCTCATAATCTTCTTCATCAATCAGTCTTTCAATTTCATCTTCCATTATCTCACCTGCTTTCCTTTGGATTATCCTTTCTGTATTCATCACAAATAGATGTTTGGTGACATTTTAAACAGTTGCCATCGCATCTACCTTTTCCTTGTTTTATCGTCTTAAGGGAGAAAAATGCCCAAATCACAAATATGCCGATAATAATTATTTCTACCATACTTCTCACCATCACTATTTTAACACAAAAAAAATATAACCTCAACTAAGCATACTTAATTATATTTAGACAACAAAAAAAAGATAAGATGATTTTCACCTTATCTTATAGTGATTAAAGATTTAATAAACGAACTGTATCTCTAGCAATCATGACTTCTTCATTTGTAGGAATAATCATCACTTTAACTTTAGAATTGTCAGTAGAGATAATGCGATCATCACCGCTTCTTACACCGTTTAACGCTTCATCAATTTCAACGCCCATCGCTTCTTTAATATCATCGACAATTAAAGTTCTTAAGTAAGCTGCATTTTCACCTAAGCCCGCTGTGAAAGCAATCGCATCAACGCCACCTAACTCAACAAAGTAAGAACCGATATATTTAGACACGATACGAGCATATAATTTAGATGTGCGAATTGCTTCTTCGTTACCATCATAATACGCATTTTCAATATCACGAGAATCTGAAGAAATACCGGAAACACCTAACATACCTGATTTTTTATTTAAGACATCTAACATTTCGTTGATAGTTAAGTTTTCTTTACGCATTACATAAGGTAATACAGAAGGGTCAACATCTCCGCTTCTTGTCCCCATCATAACACCGGCTAATGGTGTAAAGCCCATTGATGTATCAACACATACACCATCTTTAACTGCACTTAAACTTGCCCCGTTACCTAAGTGACAAACGATAACTTTTGAATGTTGTGGATTTCCTAACATTTCAATAGCACGTCCTGATACATATTTATGGCTTGTCCCATGAGCACCGTATTTTCTAACTTGATGTTTAGTATAATATTCATAAGGTAAAGCATACAAATATCTTTCTTCGTCCATTGTTGCATGAAAAGCTGTATCGAAAACAAAGACGTGTTTAGCTTTTGGTAAAGCTTCACGGAAAGCACGCATACCAATTAAGTTAGCCGGATTATGTAAAGGTGCTAACTCATTTAATTCCTCTACTTTAGCTTCTGAATCTTCATCAACGATGCAAGAATCATCAAAGTATGGTCCACCTTGAACAACACGGTGTCCGCAAGCATCGATTTCATCATAAGATGCGACAATCTTATGATCAACCAAAGCTTTCAAAAGCATATTAACTGCAACAGTATGGTCTTTGATTGGACAAACTGTTTTTACTTTTTCCCCATTTACTTTAATTGTAAAAATACCATCTTCGAAGCCGATTCTCTCAATAACACCGGAAGTGATTACAGTTTCTTCAGGCATATTAAACAATTGGAATTTTAAAGATGAACTACCGGCATTTACAGCCATGATTTTAGTCATTATTCTTCCTCCTTTTCAGTACCTATATATTTTATCAAATTATCTGAAAAATTCAACACATTCCGTAAAAAAACTGAATAGCGTTCTATTCAGTCTAGTTTTTGTCCATCAGCTTGTCGCTGGCTTTTTCAACTACGGACATAATCTTTTCATAAATATGAGTGCGGTCGTTGATATGCAGCAATTCTACTTTATCCTTATGAATGACTAAAAAAGCCATCGGACTTAAAGATACACCTGCTGCCGAACCACCGCCAAACGGTAAACTGTCATCAGCTTTTTTGTTGTTGCCAAACTCGCTTCCGCCACTGCCAAAACCAAAGCCTACTTTACAGATTGGAACAACCATGGTTCCATCTTCTAATTTAATAGCGTTACCGACGATTTTATCAACATCGACCATCTGCTTAATATTTTCCAGCGACGTGCTCATGACATCAGAAATTGGGTGTGCCATCTTCTACCTCCTTATCTTGTCTATGATTAGTCTAGCCAAACAAATGGTAAACATACCTTCAACTTGACTTTTTTGAATTGGAAAATGCTGGATAGAAATATAGGTATCTACGTTTTGACTAGTTAAATAGCTATAAAAAACAGGACATATGATTAACAATGATTGATAAAAATACATACTTTCATCAACCATTTCTAAACCATAACCTAAAAAAAGTCTTATCTTTTTCAAACGAATCATCTTTTTTAACAGTTTGAAATCTTTTTTAAAATGAATTTTATGGTTCGTGGCTTTTTTAACTGTCTTTGGTGCTTCTTTTTCAACCTTGGTCCATAAAATTTTAAAACCGTAAATTTGAATATATTGTTGATTGACTGTAAAATACACAGGCAAAGGCATTATGACTAAGATAAGTATTAAACCTAAAAACCAATACACAGACATCACCAATCTCATTTTAACCCAAAAAACGTACTTCTAATCAGAAGTACGTCTTTTTGTTAACAAAGTTATTTACCTGACATTTGGTTTTGAGCCATAGCGACTAAACGCTTAGTGATTTCACCACCAACTGAACCATTAGCTCTAGCTGTTGCATCAGCCCCTAAAGATACACCGAATTCGTTAGCGATTTCGTATTTCATTTGATCGATAGCATTTTTAGCACCTGGAACAACTAATTTGCTTTTTGATGTATTCTGATTATTCATGACTTTCACCTCCTGACACGATTATTGTGTGTGCTGTTAAAGTTTTTATACACATTTTTTTTAATTTATTTTTTCAATCAAATATGTTAAGATATTTGAAGGAGGTTTTACCATGGTACCATTACTTGTTCATCTATTTTTACGCTTGTTGTTAATTGTTATGTTTATTAACGATTTACGGACAACACACAAACTTAAACAAAGCGATACAACTTTACATCGTGTTTTATCAGATTGGCAAAAAAGAGAAAGAATCCTTTATTACTTTACGCTATTCATCGGTTTAGTTGTTCCGTTTGAATGGATTTATCTTGTATTCACGCTTCTTGCCATAGCTTACTTTTTTTATTTTACAGATAGAGAAATTTTCATCAACAAAAATGAAATGTATTTCAGAGCTAAAGCTTTTGAATTTAAACGGGTTGAAAATTTAACTTATGTCAATCAAAAACTTGAATTTGATTATCAGCACGAACACATCAAGCTCTCCAGACCATTATTAGAAAAGAGTATAATTGAAAAAGAAATTGTCCAAAGAGTTGAAAAACTCAAATCTAATGCCGATAAAAGAAAACATAAAAGAAATGCCTAAACGCAAGAAGTCTAGGCATTTTTAATATGTGCATCTTAGAATAAATCATCATCATTTTCTTCAAATTCTTTCACGACGATGGTTTCTTTTTGGGCAACACAATCATCGATCATGCTTTCAAAATCAAAGTTTTCTTCAAAAGTCCGAGCTTTTTCGGCTTTAGGCTTCGTTGCAGGCTGCTTCGGAGTAAAAATGGTGCAACAATCCTCATAAGGACGAATAGAAATATCATAAGTATCAATTTGATGGGCAATATCCATAATTTCCAACTTGTCTAAACAAACGACAGGACGAATAACCGGCAAAGAAATGACCTCATTGATGGTTTTCATACTCTCTAAAGTTTGGCTTGCTACCTGACCTATACTTTCGCCATTCGCAATAGCCAAGCAATCCTCTTGCAACGCTACTTTTTCGGCAATTCGATACATCATGCGACGCATGACTGTCATCGCATAGCTTTCAGGTGTATGTTCATAAATCGCTAACTGCAAATCTGTGAATGGAATGATATGAACTTTGATTTCAGGTGTATAAGGCGTTAGCTTTTTAGCTAATTCTAAAACTTTTTCTCTTGCCCTGTCACTTGTATATGGTGGTGAGGCATAGTGGATACATTCAATCATCACGCCACGCTTCAAAGTTAAATAACCGGCAACCGGTGAATCAATCCCACCCGATAGCATCAACAATGCCTTTCCGCCGATACCGACCGGATAACCGCCCGCACCTAAAATAACATCATTCATGACATAGCTTTCTTGTTTACGTACTTCAATGCGAATACGAATGTCGGGATTGTGCACATCAACTTTAATTTCTCGATCTATATGATGAAAAATATAGCCGGCAACCGCACGTGAGATTTCCTGCGATTGCATAAAAAAGGTTTTATCATTGCGTTTCGTATCAATTTTAAAAGTTTTTCCGGGTGTTTCCTTCAATAGATGACAAGCAGCCTCTTTAATTGCTTCGATCTCGCTTGGCACTTTTAAAGCTAATGAAAACGAACGAATCCCGAAAACTTGTTTTAAACGTTGACAGACAGCTTCGCTATCTTCTCCATTTAATAAAATATACATTCTATCATAAGTGAGTTGATAGCTAAGCTTCGTAAAAGGTTGTAATGCTGTTTTAGTATTATGAAATAGCTTCTGAATAAATGCTTTTCTGTTTTTTCCTTTTGTCGTTAATTCGCCAAAGCGAATTAAAATATGATTATACTCCATAATTTCCTCTCTTTTTAATTTGACTTAGTATTTCATTAAAACTATTGATAAAATAATCTATATCTTCTAAGGTGGTAAGATGCGAAAAACTAATCCGCAATGCCGAGGTTCCGACAGCTTCATCGACCCCCATCATTTTAAGGGTTCTTGCCATATCTTGCTTCTTGGTAGAACAAGCACTCTTCGTCGAAATATAAATTCCGTACTGTTCTAAAGCATGGGTTAACACCTCAGGTTTATACTCTAACATCGATACATTTAAAATATAAGGCGAAGCATCTATCGGACTGTTGATGACGCAATGGTCAAGGCTTTGAAAATAGCTAGTCATTTTTCTATTTAAAGCTTTGACATGAGCTAATTTTCGATCTAAGTCCGTTAATGCCAAACGAATGGTTTTGGCTAAAACAATATTGGTAAAAGCGTTACTTGTACCGGCACGCAAGCCAAATTCTTGCTGTCCCCCACAAATCTGCGGTTGAATTTGAACTTTATCTTTTTTATATAATAAGCCACTACCCTTTAGTCCATAAATTTTATGAGCTGAAAAACTCGCTAAATCAATGCCATCTAGCGCAATCGGAATTTTCCCTAAAGCCTGCACCATATCGACGTGCAGATGAGCGAAAGGATATTTTGCCACAAGTGTTTTAATTTGTTCGATTGGGTGAATCATGCCTACTTCGTTATTGACAAGCATAATAGATACAAGTGTCGTCTTGTCATCTAAAGCAGCTTCTAAAGTCTGTAAATCTAATGAACCGTCTTTTAAAGTCGGAATATAGGTTACTTCAAAACCAAACTGACTTTCCAACTGCTTAAAAGTTTCATAAACACTCGAATGCTCAATGGCTGTTGTAATCAAATGTTTCCCTCGGTTTTGATATTGAAAAGCAACACCTTTAATGGCTAAATTGTTAGCCTCGCTAGCCCCACTTGTGAAAATCAGCTCAGAGCTTTTAACTTTAAGCATCGATGCAATCAACTGTCTTGATTTTTCCATCAAGCTTTCAACTTCCAAGCCTAAACCATGGATAGAATCCGCATTGGCAAATTTCTCCTTCAATAAATGATAATATGCTTCTCCAACTTCATTGTTTAATGGCGTTGTCGCAGCATAGTCTAAGTACAACATCTTCATTCCCCATTTCTTCTCTAGTATTATATGCTATTCGATAGGAAAAAAGCAACATCTTCAAGGCGAATGTTGTCAAAAATATTTTGACAAAATACAAAAGAAATATCGCCATTCTTAAAAATCATGTTATAATGAAGAAAAGAGGTGGAAAAATGGTTGATTTTGTCGTTAGTGATATTCATGGCTGCTATTTAACATTCATGAAATTGCTTCATCGCTATTATGATAAAGATACTATGCGTTTAGTCATTTTAGGAGATTATTTAGATAAAGGAGCTTTTCCATATGAAATGTACCGTTTTTTAAAGCAACATCTCAATCAAGCTAACTGTATTTTTTTAAGAGGCAATCATGAACAAGAGTTTATTGAACACGCCCTTCAAACACATCAATCATGCTGGTACTTACAAGACGGACAATATGTTTTAGACCAATTAACTAAAAATCAGGTTGATATCAATGAAGTTAAAGAAACTTTTCTGTCTTTACCGCTCTTTCATGAAACACCTGCTATTTTTTACAGTCATGCCGGTGTATCTATATTTAAACATAATCCCCTTGATCCCAATGACCCTTGCGGACTTTTGTGGAATCGCATGACAGTTGCTAATATCGGCAAGCTCCAGATTTATGGTCATACCCCGCATCTAAACGGACCGTTCTTCCAAAGCTTTAGTCAAAGTTATTTAATTGATACAGGTGTTTTTTTAAGTTGATACTTAAGCGCTTTAATCGTTGATGAAAA
>ERZ808028.1156-NODE-1156-length-17122-cov-17.154415_pt1 | contig 17122 bp, 13 predicted proteins | sample MGYA00380184_ERZ808028 | MGnify/ENA primary metagenome ERZ808028 (study PRJEB31490, sample SAMN06133397) | mouse gut metagenome | isolation source: J8_1 | host: mice | place: China: Chengdu | collected 2015-05 ...
CAAACTCATTGAGAAACAGATCGAGGAAAAAGAATCCATGATCGACGACATCAATGAAGAGATCGACGCGATCCGGGAAGCCAATGAGGAAAGACAGCGCCAGCTCACGCTCCAGGAGAAACAGATCGCCCTGGAACGGATGCTTAACCAGCGTTCCATCCTCCAGTACAGCGCCGATAAGGGCATGCATTACGTACAGGATACCGACGGCATCCGCGGCGCGAGGCAGGAACTCGACGACGCTAAGACCGAAATGGTGATCGCCGACAAAGAAAAACAGATCAGTCTCATTGAAAAAGAAATCGGCCTCCTGGAAGACCGCAAAGATTCCATCAATGAGCAGATCGAACTGATAGACACCCAGATCGACCAGATCAACTCCCAGTATGACAAGATGATCTCCAACACCGAGAAGTACTGGGACGGCCTCATAAGCGGCATGGAAAGCTATAAATCCCGCTGGCAGGAACTGGCGGAGATCGAAGAACAGGCGAAGTTAGTCTCCATGTTGGAACAGCTTGGCTTAAATGCAGACGAAATCTTAAACATGTCGGAAGCATCCTTTGTCAGATTCAAAGACGAATACATGGGCATCCTCGCGGACATCTATGCCGACAACAGCTCCATGCTTGCGGGTCTCTCCGAAGCGTCGGGACGAAGCGTCGAAGAACTGGGGTCATACTTACAGGCTACGCAGGGGTATATCGATGGGTTAAGCGGTATCGGAGAATCTTTAAATCCTGCCGCAGAGGCGATCAATAACGTTGATAGCAGCATGAGCACGCTGGCGGGATCCGCATCTGCCGTGAATGAACAGACTTCCGGCATCGCTTCCGGTATGAGTGATCTTGGCGGCAGTACGGCAGCAGTAAGCGATAATCTAAACAGTATCAAAACGGCGTTGATGGAACTGCCGGAAGCCGACAAATTCCTTGCCATCGCAGAAGCATTCCGCTATCTGGCCGGAGCGCTTCAATATGTCTCTTCCGTACTCGGTGCGGCAGGTGAAGAAGGACAGGGCGGTCTTGCGGCGCAGTTTAGCACTCTCAAAGGTGTCATCGACCAGGTCACTTCTGCGATCGGCGGCGGAACCGGCGATAACGCAGGCACAGGAGGACTTCTTCCTTCTGAAATCGGAGGCGGTCAAACGAACGGCGCACAAGACGGCGGAACCTCTCTTTCCAAAGCTTTCTCCGATCTGCAGAAAACCGCAGAAGAAACGATCGGTAAAGAAGGAACTGAAGGAGATGGGACTGTTATCGGTACGTTTGGTTCCCTGAAGGGGACCGTAACGGACGTCGCCAATACCATCGGCTCCGCTGAATCCGAAGAGGAAGAAGGCGGTGAAACCGGTAATGAAGAAGATTCTGTCAGCCTTACGACTGCCATAACCGGACTGCAGGAAACGACCGAAAGCACCTTGGGCGAATCCGGCGGCGAAGGCGTTATCGGCAGATTCGAGCAGTTCAAAGATGTGCTCGGCGAAGCCAGCGAGCACGTGCAGAGCATTCCGGAAGGCTTAGCGGAAATTGACGGAAAAGAAGTGGAATGTACGATCAAGGTCAACATCGAAACAAACGGCAGTCTTCCGGCCGGAATCGGCGGCGGCATGGATTTAAATGGCAGGCTGCATGAAGCCAGGGTAAAAGGAACATCTAATGTTACAGGAAGCGCAAATGCCGCAGGAACCGCCCTGGTAACCGGCAGCTGGGCCGTACAATCCGCACAGAGACATACTCTTGTCGGAGAACTCGGCCGGGAACTGATCGTCAGAGACGGCAGATTTTTCACCGTCGGCAATTACGGCGCGGAGTTCGTGGATATTCAAAAAGGCGATATCGTCTTTAACCACAAGCAGACCGAACAGCTTCTAAAGAACGGCTATATTACCGGGCGCGGCAGGGCCTATGCCGACGGTACGATCGGCGATCCGCTCGCCTGCGGCAAGTATAGTCCCATTCATCCATACGGCTATACGGCGCAGTTGCAGAAGGCATTCGATCCCCTTGTCCGGAGATTACTGGCCGGTGAAGAGAAAATAATGAACAACGCTTTTGCCGGCGAACCGGGTCAAATGGAGAAAACGATACGGGAAATGAACGCTTCGAATATCTTCGATAAAAGCACGCACCCGGATGTCCATGTAGACGGCATTCATATCAGCTGCCCCGGCGTCACCAGCACAGAAGTCGCCCGCCAGGTCGGTGCCGAATTAAACCATATGTTTAACGGTTTCCACAACTACGCCGATCAGCAAAGCCTGATCCGGTAGAAAACTTATATGATTGTGAGATCCGGATACGGCATGGCAGGGAAAAAGTTTCTGCTTTAGGCGCGCTTTCGCTCCGTTAAAACGCAGCAGAAATCTTTTTTCCTGCCATGCCGTATCCGGGTCTCACAATCATCCACAATACCCTTTTAAAGGAGCACACCCATCATGGATTTTAAAACAGAAATCCTACGTTCGATCCGCATTATGATCGAGCGGGAGATCAGAAACTACAAAGCGGATAAAACCTATGCATCCGTCATACAAAGCATCAACGCCAAAGGATATGTCATACTGGACGATACCGGACACGAACGGACGGTGCCATGCGCGATACCGGGAATTTCTTTAAGTCCCGGTCAGCGCGTTTATATCAAAGCGCCCCTCGGCGACCTGAAACAGCTGCATATCTGCGGCATAACAGCAAACGAAAGAAGGTGACAGAATGGCCAGACCCAAAATAAAACATATTGCTCCGTTTGACGCCGGAGAAGATCACGATATCATACTTGTATGGTCCGGCAACCGCGCCCATGCAAACCGGATCATCATACGTGATAACGAAACAAACACAGAAGTTTTTAATGACGTGTTTTCCTCTTTTGCCCTCACGCATACGATCCCTGCGGATACGCTGCAAAACGGCAGGAAATATATCATACAGGCCTGTGTTTATGATGAGGAAAACGTAGAATCTCCCTTATCGGATAAAGTCTTATTCTATACATTCAGTACGCCCGAGTACTATTTTGACAATCTGCCGGCAGATTCCATTTTGACAAATTCCTCTTTTACGGCCTCGATTCACTACTACTCCCCCGATTGGGAAGATATCGGCAAATATATTTTTTATTTATATGATTCTTCCGGAAAGCAGCTGCTTACAAGCAGCGAAATGACCGACAGTGCGGATATCGAATATACCTATCGGGGACTCGATAACAATACCGCTTATTATATCAGGTGGAAAGCCGTTACCGTAAACGGCATGGAATTGGATACCGGCTGTCAGCAGGTTTTCGTGAAATTCGAAAATCCCAATACATACGCCCGCATCTATGCGACGCCTGTCCCCTCTCAGGGATGTATACAGGTTGCTACCAACCTGATCGTCATCCAGTATAACGGAACCGACAATTTTGATTATATCGACGGCATGATCGACCTGAGAGATAAAACTTTATACTACGACGAAGGTTTTCTGATCAAAGACGACTTTACCGTGATCATCCGCGGCGTCCATCTTTGGCAGAACGCGGATATTTTGAAAATGAAGAACGATGTTTCCGGCCTGACGTTAAGCTCTCATATTTATACGGACGGAAAACTTCGTTTCAGACTGCTTGTACCGAACGGCGTCGGGAACTATCTGCTTTATTCGGAACCGCTTGTTTTTGAAAACAACGACATGGTCACCATCGCGATCAGGCGAAAAGGCAGCGTATACCAGTTAAAAACGTTCCTTGAGATCGGTTATACAACGGAAGGTGATATGTGGTACGGAAGCAGCCGGCCGTCCAGACAGCTCATGAACGACAATGATGCCTGGATCGATACCGAAGGAGATACTTATGTCGTATCCAAAGAAAACTATACGTCCCATTTGGACGAAGAAGAACCCGCAGACGCAGTAATGGACGACTTATGGCTTGGAGGTGAATAAGACACATGTTTCTATGCGGCAGTAATTTCGTCGGCGGTGCATCGGCCTGTACGCTGACACCGACCGGCCTTACCAATATCAATTATATTGCACTGCAAAACGGCATCTATGACGATCTGTATATCACGAAGGCAGTCTCCTTTGAACCGACAGCTGCCTGTCCCGGAACGTGGGATTTCGACACGATATTATGGGCCACGTTCAATCAGACCGCCAATGCCGGAAATGTAGACTGGAATCTGGAAAGTACTTCCCATATTGTTTTAAAAAGCCGGACCGAAGGAAACTTTACCTGGAAAACGATCGTTGTAAAAGAAGTGCATTCCATAGAGGATTTTATCATAAACTACCCGGATTATTTCACGGCATCCGGCCAGCCTGTGGAATACGCCGTTGTTCCCGTACTGTACGGCGCCGAAGGTCTTTATGCGACTACAAGCGTCACATCACGCTTTGACAAAATGTTCTTAATAGAGGGCAATGTCGTATGGGGTACCGATATCACAGATGGATACTGCGATACGACCCGCAATATCCCCTCTTCCACCGTGGAACTGCTGAACAGCAGATATCCCGTTTTTATCAGGAATACGATCGCCAATTACGACACGGGAAGCTGCAAAGGCGCTTTCATCCCGTTGGATGAAGAATCCTGCGAAGTATCTTTCGAAAGTGAAGCAGACTATGCCCGCATCAAGTACCAGCGGGAATTTATGGACTATATCTGCGATGGCATACCAAAGATCCTAAAACTGCCCGATGGACGGTTATGGCTCATACAGGTAACTCCCAGTCCCGCAGATACGGCGAACCAGACCTATAACGACAGAGAAATATCATGGTCCTGGGTTGAAGTTGGAGATGTCAACTCAGAAGAAGACTTGTATTATCTCGGCTTTTCAGACGTAACAAGCGAATGGTGGAACGGATAATGGCCGACATCATCACACAGGAAGATCTGCTGACTGTTCTCCAACAATCAGCGGCTCCGACCCTGAAACTAAAAGCCGAGGTATTGGACTCTGATCAAAAAATCCTCGGCGCCCTGACATGCAGCCTGACAAGCGGCACCATGTCGATAACCGGAGACTCCGATATCCGGCGCAGCGCCAACTTTGTCATCCAGCCGACCATAAAAGAAAAGATCAAACTGACACAAAACAGCCTTTTATGGATGAACAAAGATATCAGACTATCTCTCGGCCTGTATCATACCAGATTGAAACAATACACTTATTATCCGCTCGGACTTTATGTCTATACGGATACATCCGGTATTTATGATGCGGCTGACGACAACCTGACGATCAACTGCGCCGATTTCATGAAGAAATTAGACGGCACCAAAAACGGCCAGCTAGGCGCACTGCTCATCCGCTATCCCGCCTATGAGGAAAACGAAGAAACCGGTGAAGTCATAAAACACAACACCATCCGCGACGCAGTCATAAACGTTCTCGAACAGTTAGCACACATTACCAGACACCGCATCGACGATATCGGCGAATACAAAGCGCTGCCGGACTATAACGAAAACTGGCAGCAATACAGGGAAGAAAACGAAACATGGAATGCGATCCCCTTCGACCAGGAATTCTCCGCCGGATGCAGCGTTCTGTCGATTCTTACGACCTTCCGCGACCTGTATCCCAATTATGAAATGTTTTTTGACATGGAAACAAATGCTTTCATATGCCAGCTAAAACCGTTGTGCGATGAAGATGACATCTACCTGGACAATTCATTCCTGCAAAGAGTTCTGATCTCCGAAAACACTTCCGTTGACATGACAAGCGTCAGAAACATCTGCGAAGTATGGGGAAAAGTGATCAATACCGATTTTTACGCCGAAGAATGCGCTTATACGGACAATACCTACACTGCTTCTATCGAAGGCTATGAAGAAAAATACCAAAACGGCGACGTAATCGGCTTAAAAATCCCCCTCTCCAATCAGGCGGACGCGCTGCTTAATATCAACGACTTTGGGGCGATCGGCATTTACAATGAATCGGATGATACGCCGCTCAAAGAAGATAGCCTGAAACCCGGCCAGATATACGCTTTCAAGATCAAGAAAAAACGCGTGGACGGACAGAATGAAACGAAAGCCTTTCTCCTTGGCCAGTGGCAGGTTCATGCCATAAATGTCCTGACAAACGGCCGAAAAAGCGGTCGTTTCGTAACCGACTCCGAAGGCAGGGAATACGAACTTTATTCCAAAGAATATTTTCAGAAGTTCTATAACTGTGAACGCGTCGATATGACCCTGATCGCCGACTCTCCCTTTACCGTCGAAAAACTCGGCGAAATACCGGACATCAAGACCGGCAGTGACTATGAAAACATCACATCTGACGATCTCGCCGCCGACAGAGCCAAATGGGAGAACTGGAAAAATTCCAGACTGACCGATAATATTACGATCACCACTGCCCTTTTGCCATTTCTGGATGTCAATAAAAAAGTAACCTACAGACGCAGCGATACTGACAGCGAACAACCCTATATCATCAGTTCCATATCACATGACTTCGCCGGGTACACCTCTACGATCACAATGTACCGCTTCTACCCCTTATATGAGACTCTGCAGAAGGAAAACGCGCTCCACAGGACACTGGCCGGATACAGCCACGGTGTTCTTGGCAAATACACACATGAAGAACTGGCAGGCGGTATCCAAAATGAAGCGGAATAAACTCTATTTTTGCAATTAATCTCTACTCAGGAAAGGAAACATTTGCATGGCAACTTATACATTATATAAAAACCTTGAAAGACCAACCAGTATAGAAAAATACAATGTTGGTGTTTTTAATAGAAATAATGATGTCATCGACACCGAACTGCACAACCTGGATCTGAAAAACGAAAGCCAGGATGCTCTGCTCGCTACGAAAGAATCCTTAAACCGGCATACAGACGATCGGGAAAACCCGCACAGCGTCTCCAAGGCGCAGATCGGCTTAGGTAATGCAGACAATACTGCCGATCTGGACAAACCCGTTTCAACAGCGCAAAGGGCCGCCATTAATGACGTCTCTATCCAGGCGACCGCCTATACGGACACAAAGATCGCCGGTCTGGTCGATGACGCGCCGGAAAATCATAATACGCTTAAAAAACTCTCGAATGCTCTTAATCAACAATCGGCCGGACTACCTGGTGAAATTTTAAAGACCAAGGAAGAAGTTACGGCAAACACGGACGAAAACAATCTGGTGTCTGCGGTAGTGATCGGGGAAATCATTGAAGATCTGAATTGCCAGCCGGAATTCGTCATGGATGAATCCGGTAAGATAACAGGCTATAAAACGAAAGAAGGTGCCGATACAGTTTTCCCTTTTTCTAATACCAATTGCAAATATGCTGCACTTGCATACAATCAGAGTGAAACTGTGACTTTCCAGGGTGTCCGTCATGGGTATATAGCGCTCTCACGCGGAAGTTCTATATCGAATGGAGAACATACTTTCAGTGTAAGCAATAATGTATCGCTGACCACTTTATACAGCCAGCTTGTCACAGAGGCAAATGTTCTCTCATTGCGTAATCAATACTATGAATTTAACGTTAAGGACGAAAATGACGCCATCTTTACATTAACAAGAGGCAGCCGCGATAATCCAAAAGCATTTACAAAGCTGTTGATCGTATGTGATAAATAATCTTTCTTCGATAGATAGTTTTTTGTTTTAAAAGTATTACGTACAAAAATATGTCATTTCCAATACTCTATAAAAAGAAAGGGGATGTTTATGGCCTCATATACAGAATACAAACACCTTGAGAAACCATTAAGCACAGAAAAATATAACGTTGGTGTTTTTAATAAAAACAACGACATCATTGACACCGAACTGCACAAACTGGAACTGAAAAATGCAGACCAGGATACCCTTCTTGCTTCAAAAGAAGATCTAAACCAGCATACAGGTAATCAGGAAAACCCTCACAGCGTTTCCAAGGCGCAGATTGGCTTAGATAATGTAGACAATACTGCTGATCTGGACAAACCCGTTTCAACAGCGCAAAGGGCCGCCATCAATAATATTTACATTCAAACAAGTTCCTATGTAGATACAAAAATTGCTAATTTAATTGATGGGGCTCCTGAAACTTTAGATACTTTAAAAGAACTGGCAAATGCCTTAGAAGAAAACGCAACAATTGTAGATGCTTTAAATGAATCTATTGAGAATAAAGTTAATAAAACAGAATTAAATAAATATTTACCATTAACTGGCGGAATTATTTCTAAAGGCAGCAATTATTTGTTATCACTAAAAAACATTGCAGCTAATGGCTCTTCTGCACTTGCATTATTTCCGGGCAATGGGTTAAAAGGACATATATTGGTACAAAGTAATTTCAGGGAAAATGGAAACCAATTTATAGTTGTGCGTGTAGATGAAAACAACAAAAATATTAACTTACTTGTTATAAGTGAGAATACAAGAACAATTTATGATTATAAAACCAAATCTGTAAAGGAAATTATGGTGAGAGGTGACGAGGCAAGCTCGTGTGAAAATGATTTCATTCTAATAAATCAACAACTGCTATCATTCACAAATAATACCTGTATCATTCCAAACAATAGAATAACCGTTAACAGTCTTGCTGATGTATATTTTACTTCCGATACGATAGAAACTGCTGAAAATGCCGATATCACCGTTGAAACATTCGATGGAAGTGTAAAACTAACAGCAAAAAATTTGCCTACAGGAGAGATTAAAGCAACAATAAGAATAAGGGTGGTGTAATTATGAGAGGAAGAACAAATATAAACAGCAATATATCTAAAACTTCACCTATATCTTTGGTATTAGCAAATAAACGTTATGTAAATAGTGGAAATGTTAGTGATCATGCCATGATTCATTTTTATTGTGAACACTATAAAACAATAACAATCACTAATATTGAACATCTTTATAATGATTCTCCTTGTGATGTATATTTTAGGGGTTACACAAAAGAAGAATTTGAAGATGACAATGATATTTTCTTTGTTAGCGGCGGCTTTAGATACAACGCTTATGCCGGTTTGGAAATAGATATTTCAAAGTTCTATATTGCACGACTGGAATTACGAGGAGCCTACAAATCTACAACACAAATACATTTCACTTTATCCTAAAGAAAGAAGGATTTTATCATGTCAACCTACGAAACCGAATTCAGTAATTTTCCCAACGAGAAAATTACCAGACACCATTTCAAAAACGTAGACGATAACATCGCTGACGTTATCAACCAAATCAATGAACTTCGCTCTCAGGGCCTGTATGATCAGGCCGCCCGCATCATCCAAAACAATCAGGATATCTTATCCCAATATGTCGTTGACGCATCCACTTTCCGCACATGGGAAGAAGAAATTTATAATACACAAAAATACGCAAAGCAGCAACAGCAGATCGTGTATTTTGATGAAGAAGAACCGGACTGCATTGAGGGTGATGTCTGGGTAGGAGGTGCTTAACAGATATGTTGATAAACGCCATGTCATCCTATCCTGATAAAATAGACGATATGACATTTTTTCAGGATTGTGACCTTGAAAACATCCATATCATGAATACTTATCAGGATCTTCTTGCAAAAGGTCAATATCGTGAAGCCAATCGATATATGAGCAGGCAGGAAGGTCTATGCGGCTTTTTTGCCGATTATCTGAATGCATTAGAAAACCGCATCTATCATCTGCAGGAATATCTACTGCAAAAACCTCCCAAGCAGCAGTTTTTCTTATATTATGACGACATAAACGGAGAGGGCGAAACAGCAGAACCTTCAGGCGTTAACGAAAATACCATTTGGATTTAAATTATGGTTATTTTTCAAATACTTACTCTCTGAAAATTTCATCCAAAATCTAAACAAGAAAGGAATCTTTTACCATGGCAATTAACGAAATCACCAAAACAGGCCGCGCATTCCGCAAACTGATCGACAAGGAAAATATGCGCTGGCTGAAATTATCTTTCTGGACATCCAGCTCGGATGTAGAATGTGCTGACGGCAAAACCGTAGAGGAGAAAATCGGCGCGATCAACGGCATCACATCTGATACCGATAACGAAAGCGAAAATATCGCAGCATCGATCAAATCAGTAAATCAAATGAAAATGTCTTTCCAGGATGGTGTAAATAGTATATGTGAATTATTGAATAAGCTCGGATTTACACCGGATTCACAGAGCTTAGATGACGTTTTAAAATGTATAAGCTGCATGCATGAAGAAAGATTTACAGAAGGAAAAGCAAGTGCTGAGGGAACTCTATATTTTAATTTGGCTGCTTATATTAACGGCGGAAATCCAAATTACGGCGGCAACGGCGGTATGGATGGCAAACCGACAACACTGCCGAGACAAAATACGGTTCCTATATCCATTAAAATCAGCAACGGCTCTGCACAGGTATTATCTTCCGCCTCTAGCGTCAGCTCGCCAAGATGGGTGTCAGACAGGATTAATGATGGCTTTTCCGCAAGCGCTTCCATAAATTCTGTTCTTTTTGTACAGGATTAAATTCCGGCGCCGGAAAGAATGCCGCATTTTAAAAGGGATAGTCGAGTACATCACTCTTCTATCCCTGTTTTTTTACGCCTTTACAAGCGCATAGGTTTCTCTTGCGATCGCAAGTTCTTCATTCGTCGGAATCATCAGTACTTTTGTGAGGGAATCCGGCGTAGAAATCATCAGCTCTTCTCCGCGCTTCGCATTCTGCTCCTCGTCCATTGTAATACCGAGATATCCCAAACGGCTGCATACCAGATCTCTGATAAACGGATTGTTCTCGCCGACGCCTGCCGTGAAGCAGATCGCATCCACGCCGTTCATGGCCGCCGCATACGCGCCGATATATTTGGTCACACGATAGGCAAACGCTTCTACCGTGCGGATACCCGCTTCGTCGCCCTCGTCATACGCCTTTAACAGATCTCTGAAATCTGAGGAAAGACCGCCGGACAAACCGAGCACACCGGACTTTTTATTCAAAACCGTCATCACTTCATCAACCGATTTATTCTCTTTATGTGCAATAAATTCGATGATCGCCGGATCGATGTCGCCGGAACGGGTTCCCATGATAAGACCCTCTAGAGGTGTCAGTCCCATGGACGTATCAATGCATTTTCCGTTCCTGACAGCCGAAACACTCGCGCCGTTTCCAAGATGACAGACGATCAGTTTCAGGTCTTCATATTTTCGGCCTAACATTTCGGCTGCTCTCTTTGATACATAAGCGTGGCTTGTTCCGTGAAAACCGTATCTTCTTACTTTGTATTTCTCATAATATTCGTACGGAATGCCGTACAAATAGGCCTCTTTCGGCATCGTCTGATGAAATGCCGTATCAAAAACCGCTGCCATCGGCGTATCAGGCATCAGTTCTTTACATGCCGCTATGCCGATCAGATTGGCCGGATTATGTAAGGGCGCCAGTTCATTACAATCGGTGATCGTCTTTATCACTTCATCAGTGACCAGTGTTGATGAGGCAAATTTCTCGCCGCCATGCACGATACGGTGTCCGACCGCTCCGATCTCTGACAGGCTTCCGACAACACCTGTTTCCTTATCTGTGAGTGCTTCGATCACAAGCCGGATTGCCTGCGTATGATCCGCCATAGGCGTCACTGTCTCCTTCTTCTCTGCGCCTGTCGGCTGATATACGATCTTACTGCCGTCTATGCCGATACGCTCACAAAGTCCTTTAGCAATCAATGCTTCCGTTGCGGCATCTATCAACTGGAATTTCAAAGACGAACTGCCGCAGTTAATAACCAATATGTTCATAACGTTCCCCTGCCTCTCTTCAACCTGAATATATTTTTCTGCTTTCCTACATGCACTTGAAAAACTTTGCAGTCTGCCTGTTCAAACTGCAAATGCCGCAGCCGGTCTTCATCTACCGGACTGACTGGCTGCATTTATGCTAACTGCGCCTGTACCGCCGTCAACGCTACAACACCGACAATATCTTCCCACGAACAGCCGCGGGAGAGATCGTTGACCGGCTTCGAGATTCCCTGCAGCATCGGTCCGTAGGCTTCCGCTTTTCCAAGCCTCTGTACCAGTTTATAGCCGATATTTCCGCAGTCCAGGTTAGGGAAGATCAAAACATTGGCTTTGCCCGCAACTTCACTGCCCGGCGCTTTGGATTTGGCCACCTGCGGAACGAGCGCCGCATCGCTTTGCAATTCCCCATCAATACACAGATGCGGATATTGTTCATGCGCAATTCTCGTAGCTTCCACCATTTTATCTACTAACGGATGCTTCGCGCTTCCTTTTGTGGAATGAGACAGCATCGCTATGATCGGTTTAGCGCCTACCAGACTCTTGAAGCTTTTGGCCGAAGTATCGGCGATCGCCGCAAGTTCCTCTGCGGTCGGATCCTGATTCAGGCCACAGTCGGCAAAGAGAAACGTGCCGTTTTCGCCAAAGGTACAGTCCGGCACATCCAGAATAAAGAAACCGGATACCAGTTTGACACCGGGCGCGGTCTTTAGAATCTGCAGGGCAGGACGCAGCGTATCCGCCGTTGCATGGCAGGCCCCGGCTACCATACCGTCTGCGTCATTGGCTTTTACCATGATAACGCCGAATGTCAGGTAATCATGCAGCAGGATATCTCTGGCCTTTTCAGGCGTCATGCCTTTATTTTTTCTCGTTTCATAAAGCAGATTCACGTAAGCATCCAATTTATCCGTTCTCTCGGGATCGATGATCGTAACGCCGTCCAGTTCTACTTCCAGCCAGCCGGCGCCATCCAGAATCTTCTCCTCATTGCCGACCATGATAATATCCGCAATTCCCTCCCGGATAATATTGGCCGCCGCGATCAGTGTTCTCTTATCGTTTGTTTCCGGCAAAACGATCGTTTTCTTATCGCTCCTTGCCTTTTCCTTCATCGTGTCAATATATGACATACCCCCGTCTCCTTTCATACCTTCTATTTTCTTATCGAAGCTGCCCCTCCAGCACCTTAGCCGCTTCCGCTATCGCCGCATCGATCCCTGCAGGATTTTTGCCGCCGGCCTGCGCCATGTTCGGACGTCCGCCGCCGCCGCCGCCGACAAGTCCCGCAATGCCTTTGATCAGATTGCCCGCATGTGCACCGTCTGTCTGGGCGCCATCCGTTGCCATGGCGATCAGATTTACTTTGCCGTCCTGATCGGATGCCAGAACGACAACGCCTTCTCCGAGTTTTGCCTTTAACTGGTCGCCCAAATCCCGCAGACCGTTCATATCCACGCCGGATACTTTTGCAGCAAGCAGTTTTACGCCTTTTATTTCCGTGACTTTATCCATAACGTCGCCCAGCGCATCCTTAGCCGCTTTGCTCTTTAAGGATTCGTTCTCGCTCTGCAGCGCCTTTAATTCCGCCATCAAATGACCACATCGGTCAAGCAGGTTGGCCGGCGTCGCCTTCAGGATTTTCGCCGCTTCGTTCAATTTATCTTCCAGTTCCGCATAATATCTGGTCACACCGCTTCCCGTCAGAGCTTCGATCCTTCTGACGCCCGCAGCGACACCGCTTTCGGATATGATCTTAAAGGATGAAATAACACCCGTATTCCCAACATGAGTACCACCGCAGAATTCTTTGGAAAAATCTCCCATTTCCACAACGCGTACCGTCTCGCCGTATTTCTCGCCAAACAGCGCCATGGCACCTGTTTTCTTCGCTTCTTCGACTGTCAGAACTTCCGTTACGACCGGAATGTTCTCGGCAATCTTTTCATTGACGATCTGCTCTACCTTCGCCAGTTCTTCCGCCGTCATAGCCGAAAAATGGGAGAAGTCGAAACGCAGTCTCTCATCGTCATTATAAGAACCGGCCTGTTCCACATGAGTTCCGAGCACCATACGCAGCGCTTTCTGCAGTAAGTGTGTTGCGCTGTGGTTTTTACAGGTCGCATTTCTTCTTTCCGCATCGACTTCCAGCGTAACGGTATCACCGGTCTTGAACATGCCGGATACCATACGCCCGATATGACCTACCTTACCGCCAAGCATCTTCACGGTATCCTCTACTTTGAATGCGCCGTCTGCACTGCGGATCATACCGATATCGCCGACCTGTCCGCCCATAGTCGCATAGAAAGGCGTCTCATCCACGAAGATCGTTCCGATCTCTCCATCGGTAAGCGCTTCTACGAGTTCTGTTTCCGTCGTCAGGACCGAAATCTTAGAATCATGTATCAGATCATCATAGCCTGTAAAAACACTTGTTATGTTAGGATCAATGGATTCGTACACGGTCACGTCAGCCCCCATGTAATTCGTAACTTTTCGTGCCTTACGCGCTTTGTCTTTCTGCTGCTTCATGGCCGCTTGAAAACCGTCTTCGTCTACGCCGAAATCTTTCTCCGCCAGAATTTCCTTCGTCAGATCAATGGGAAATCCATACGTATCGTATAACTTAAAAGTATCCTCGCCGGAAAGAACCTTTCTGCCTTCTTTTGCCAGGTTCTCTTCCATCTCCATAAGAATGTTCAGTCCCTGATCTATGGTCTTATTAAATTTATTTTCTTCCTGCGTCAGTACATTGAAAATGAACTCTTTCTTCTCGTCAAGTTCCGGATATCCGTCTTTGGAGCCTTCAATAACGGTACTACTCAGATCAGAGAGAAATGTTCCCTGTATGCCGAGTTTACGCCCCTGTCTGGCTGCCCTTCTGATAATACGCCGCAGAACATACCCGCGGCCTTCATTAGAAGGCATAATGCCATCGGAGATCATGAATGTCGCTGAACGGATATGATCCGTGATGATACGGATCGATACATCCGTCTCATAATCTTCTTTATAAGTAACACCCGCTATTTCACATACCCTCGTGCGAAGCGCAAGAACCGTATCCACATCAAAAATGGAATCCACATCCTGCACGGCGGAAGCCAGTCTTTCCAGTCCCATACCGGTATCAATATTTTTCTGCGCAAGTTCCGTATAATTGCCCTTTCCGTCATTGTCAAACTGGGTAAATACATTGTTCCAGATTTCCATATAGCGGTCGCAGTCACAGCCTACGGTACATCCGGGTTTCCCGCAGCCGTATTTTTCACCGCGGTCATAATATACTTCGGAACACGGTCCGCACGGGCCCGAGCCGTGCTCCCAGAAATTATCTTCTTTTCCGAAACGATAGATGCGCTCCGGCGCTATGCCGATTTCTTTCGTCCAGATCTCATAAGCTTCCTCGTCTTCCTCATAGATAGAAGGATAAAGCCTGTCCGCATCCAGACCGACTACTTCGGTCAGAAACTCCCAGCACCATGCGATCGCTTCCTGTTTAAAATAATCTCCAAATGAGAAGTTCCCCAGCATTTCAAAAAAAGTACCGTGTCTCGCCGTTTTGCCGACATTCTCCAGGTCTCCTGTCCGGATACATTTCTGGCAGGTCGTCACACGGCGTCTCGGCGGTATCTCCTGTCCCGTAAAGTACGGCTTTAGAGGCGCCATGCCGGAGTTAATAAGAAGCAGACTGTTATCGTTGTGCGGAACAAGCGAAAAACTTTTCATTTTAAGATGTTCCTTGCTCTCAAAAAACTCTAAAAACATACGTCTAAGTTCATTTACACCATATTTTTTCATTGTATCTCCCTCTTAAAACTCAAATTTATCTGCAAAATAAGCGTCCAGTTCTGCGATCGCCACACGCTCCTGCTCCATGGAATCACGGAATCTGACCGTCACGCAGGCGTCGTTTTCGGAATCGAAATCGTATGTAACGCAAAACGGCGTACCGATCTCATCCTGTCTTCTGTAACGTTTTCCGATATTTCCTCTGTCGTCAAATTCACAGTTGTATTTTTTCGACAGTCCGGCAAAGACCTTTTCCGCACCTTCGTTCAACTTCTTGGAAAGCGGAAGCACGCCGATCTTGACCGGTGCAAGCGCCGGATGGAAATGCAGTACGGTACGTACGTCGCCTTCTCCGATCTCTTCTTCGTCATAAGCCGCACAAAGGAACGCCAAAACAACACGGTCAGCCCCCAGAGACGGTTCAATAACATATGGTACGTATTTCTCGTTTTTGGAATCGTCAAAATAAGACATATCTTCGCCGGATGTATTCTGATGCTGTGTCAGGTCATAATCGGTTCTGTCCGCGATCCCCCACAGTTCGCCCCAGCCAAACGGGAATAAGAATTCAATATCCGTCGTTCCCTTGGAATAGAAACAGAGTTCTTCCGGAGAATGGTCACGCAGTCTCATTTCCTCTTCTTTGATACCGAGAGAAAGCAGCCAGTCACGGCAGAAACCGCGCCAATACTGGAACCATTCCAGATCCGTTCCCGGTTCACAGAAAAATTCCAGTTCCATCTGCTCGAATTCTCTTGTACGGAATGTAAAGTTACCGGGCGTGATCTCGTTACGGAACGATTTCCCAATCTGTCCGATGCCAAACGGGATCTTTTTGCGGGAAGTACGCTGTACGTTCTTAAAATTCACAAAGATCCCCTGCGCCGTCTCCGGCCGCAGGTAAACCGTGTTTTTCGCATCCTCCGTAACGCCCTGGAAGGTTTTGAACATCAGGTTAAACTGTCTGATATCCGTAAAGTTATGTTTGCCGCATGTCGGACACGGAATGCTGTGTTCTTCCACGAAATCTTTCATCTGCTGCTGTGTCCATGCATCTATGGATTCTTTTAACGTAATATTGTTTTCCTTTGCATATTCTTCTATCAACTGGTCGGCACGAAAACGCTCATGACATTCTTTGCAGTCCATAAGCGGGTCGGAAAATCCGCCCAGATGCCCGGAAGCCACCCATGTCTGCGGGTTCATCAAAATAGCGCAGTCCACGCCGACATTGTAAGGATTCTCCATGACAAACTTCTGCCACCATGCTTTTTTCACATTATTTTTTAATTCCACACCGAGATTGCCGTAATCCCATGTGTTCGCAAGTCCGCCGTAGATCTCCGAACCGGGATATACAAATCCCCTCGCCTTTGCAAGCGCTACGATCTTCTCCATTGTTTTTTCCATAATTTTATCTCCTTCCTCATTGAAAAATATGTTAGGCAATTGCGAAGCTCTGAGGCAGGCCGGCAGTGAAAAAAGATTTCTGCTGAAAGGCCCTTTAACAACGCAAGTTACTGTAAGTAACTTTGCACTTAGTAAGAACTGCATTTTATGCGGTTCGAACTTAGT
>ERZ808028.1157-NODE-1157-length-17119-cov-3.357352_pt1 | contig 17119 bp, 14 predicted proteins | sample MGYA00380184_ERZ808028 | MGnify/ENA primary metagenome ERZ808028 (study PRJEB31490, sample SAMN06133397) | mouse gut metagenome | isolation source: J8_1 | host: mice | place: China: Chengdu | collected 2015-05 ...
AACCGGTAACCGAAAGCGCCGAACCGCAAAGCGCAGGTGAAGCTTCTTCTCCTCAGTACGTTCCCGGCATTTACAGCAGCGCAATCAAGCTGGGTAATGCAAATGTGGAGCTTCAGATTACGGTGGACGCAGACCATATCAACTCCATAACACTCTCGAACCTAGACGAATCGGTTTCCACGCTCTATCCGCTGATGCAGCCGACATTAAGCGAACTGTCGGCAAGCATACTTGAAAACCAAAGCCTTGACGGAATCAGCTATACCGACGAAAACCGCTATACCTCAATGCTTTTGATGCAGGCAATCAGCGCCACGCTTGACAAGGCACTGGTATCGGAAAACGCCGACTCACCGGATATGAGCACAATCTACTAAATCCGCTCCAGCTCGTCAAGCCAAATGCGGGCACACGCATCCGAGGGCATCCGTAAATCGCCTCTCGGGGAAAGCGCCACGCTTCCGACCTTCGGACCGTCCGGAATGCAGGAACGTTTGAACTGCTGTGCAAAAAATCTTCTGTAAAAAGTTTTGAGCCATTTTAAAATGACATCCGTGTCATATTCTCCCTTGAAGGTCTGTACCGCGATACGGTACACCTTTGAGGGCGGATAACTGCAGCGCAGCATATAATAGAGGAAAAAGTCATGCAGTTCGTAAGGTCCTACCAGGTCCTCCGTCTTTTGGGATATTTTTCCATCGTCTTTTGGCGGCAGAAGCTCGGGACTCACCGGCGTATCAATGACATCCAGCAACACGGATGTCATTTCTTTTTGATTACAGGTATCCGCGTAATACTGTACAAGATGGCGCACCAGCGTTTTCGGCACGCCGACATTCACTCCGTACATCGACATGTGGTCCCCGTTGTAGGTCGCCCAGCCGAGCGCAAGCTCCGACATGTCTCCTGTTCCAATCACAAGTCCCCCCTGCTTATTTGCAATGTCCATAAGAACTTGCGTTCGTTCCCTCGCCTGACTGTTTTCGTATGTCACGTCATGATTATCCACGTCTTGTTGAATATCCTCGAAATGCTGCAAAACCGCCTGTTTTATATCCACTTCTATCAGCTCTGCACCGCAGGTTTCTGCAAGCTTGCAGGCATTTTCATACGTCCTGTCCGTTGTGCCAAAACACGGCATGGTGACTGCCTTAATCGCACTCCGTTCAAGCCCGAGCATATCAAACGCCCGTACTGTCACAAGCAGGGCAAGCGTGGAATCCAGTCCGCCCGAAATGCCAATCACTGCCGTCTTTGCGTTTGTATGCGCCAAGCGCTTCTTCAAGCCGTTTGCCTGTATCGAAAGAATCTGCTCACAGCGCTTTGTTTTTGTATTTTCATCAGCCGGCACAAACGGCGTACGGTTAAAGGTTCTTGAAAGTTCTGTTTTTTCTGCCTTCTCATAGTGAAAAGAAACGGTAAGATAAGGATGCTTATTCTTTGGCACAAAGGTGGTCATTCGCCTACGCTCCATCCGAAGCTTCTGTATATCAAGATCTGCATAGAGAATTCCCGTCGTAAACGATGTGCTTTCCGAAAGAACTGTACCGTTTTCCGCAATAATGTTATGTCCGCTGTACACAACATCCTGTGTGGACTCCCCGTCTCCTGCACTCGCATAGACATATGCCGACAGAAGCCTTGCGCTTGTCGCTTTTACAAGCTCTTTCCGGTAAGTATCCTTTCCGACCAAATCATTGCTTGCCGAAAGATTTACAATCACATTCGCTCCCGCAAGCGCATGGCGGGTACTTGGCGGGTCCACCGACCACACGTCCTCGCAAATCTCACATCCGACCACAAGCCCTTCCATATTGTCACAGGCAAACAGAATATCGGTTCCCAAAGGAATTCCATCATCCGCAAGCCCTTTTCCCGGCGCAAAATGCCTCGCTTCATAGAACTCGCCATACGACGGTATATTTTCCTTGGGGATAAATGCAAGTATCTCACCGCTTTTCAGAACTGCCGCCGCATTATATAACTTCTGCTCTTTTTCAATCGGAAGTCCCACAAACACAAGCGCGTCGGTATCCTCCGTATCTTTTGCAATCCGAAAAAGCGCTTCTTTTGCTTCATTCAAAAGCGTATCCTGCAAAAACAAATCGCTGCAGGTGTAACCCGTGATACAAAGCTCCGGCAGCACAATCACTTTTGCGCCTGCGCGGTCCGCCTCCAAAATAAGATTTGTGATTTCACCTGCATTGTATACCGTATCCGCTACTTTTATTTTTGGCGTGACTGCCGCCACCTTCAGAAAACCGTCCGTCATTTTTACAGCTATGCTCCTTTCACTTTGCCGCGTCCAGCAGCCCCTTTAAATCCGCTATCTCAAAATTATAGATTTTGTCACAGAACTGACATCTGACCTCCACAGGCTTCGTGTCATCAATCATTTCCTGAATATCCTTTTTTCCAATACTGATAATCGCCCGCTCCACACGCGCCCGACTACAATCGCACAGATACTGTGTGGGAATCGTATCATTGATTTCCAGCCCCAAATCACCTAACAAAAGCTCCAAAAGCTGCTCCGGCGTATTTCCCGCATCTAAAAGATTGGTCACACTGTCCATCGATTTGAGCTTTTCCTCCAGCACGTTTATCGTCTCATCTTCCGCAAAAGGCATCAGCTGTATGATAAAACCGCCTGCCTGTTTTACGGTGTTGTCCTTTTCCATTAACACCCCAAGACCGACAGCGGAAGGTACCTGTTCCGACGTTGCAAAGTAGTAGGTTAAGTCCTCCGCAATCTCTCCTGTCTGTATTTGAGTCTGTCCCACATACGGCTCTTTTAAACCCATATCCTTAATAACGCTCAGGATTCCGTTTCCGACAGCGCCGCCGACATCCAGCTTTCCAAGCGCATTAGGAGGCAGCATCACCTGCGGTTCCAGCGCCGCACCCTTTACGTTTGCATGCGCATCGGCATTTACCGTAAGACCTCTTACCGGACCGTCACAGTGAATCTGCATGGTGAGCACATCCTTCTCTCCCTTTAACATACTCCCCATCATCGCCGCTGCCGTGAGCAGTCTGCCAAGCCCTGCCGTGACGACCGGACTTGTGTTATGAATGCGCCTTGCCTCCTCGACAAGCGCTCTTGAAGTAACCGCAAATGCCCTAATCTGCGCATTTGCCGCCGTCGCCCTCACAAGATAGTCCTTCATTTTCCATTCTCCTTTGCTATACAGTATATCCTCTCACTCGTATCCGTAACCTCCGAAAGCGTATCGGCATCATATGCTTTCACAAACTCCAGTTTGGATTCTTTTAACAGCCGCTTCATCTCGTCAAGCGTATATCCCCGCTGAAAATGCTCCTCCGAAAAACGCAAAAAAAGTTCCTGACCCGTTTCAGAAACCGCTTCGTTTCTCACAAATATGGTAAGGTCATATTCATTGATACAATGCCTGCTGTCATAAAAGTTTTCCCATATAAAACTGCATTCCTCTCTGTTTTCTGCAATTGTCGCGTCACCGATTGTTTCATATTTATATTTGGTGTTAAAGTCAAACATAAAAATCCCGCCGGGGTCCAAATAGTTGTTGACAAGCCGAAAGCATGAAAGCAGGTCTTCCTCCTCCAAAAGATAATTTATGCTGTCGCACACGCTCACCACCGCACGCACGGTACCATACAGCTCAAACGCACGCATATCCTGATTGAGATACAAAATATCATGTCCCGACTGCTCCCGTTTGCTCATGGCAATGTTTAACATTTCGTCCGACAAATCAACGCCGATCATATCATAGCCTCTTTGTGCAAGAAGCTCCGTCATACAGCCCGTGCCGCAGCCAAGCTCCAGCACAAGCCCGTCCTTTATTCCGTGCGCACAAAGCCCGCGCACAATATTTTCACACCACACATCATATGGCGTATCGTCCATAAAGCGGTCATACACCGCCGCAAATCCTGTGTATTCTTCCATATCAGGCTCCGATTTTCAAAGAAATGGCAAAGCCCGCGGCAAACAGCACTATGCCCGAAACAATCTCCAAAACACCGATTGCAGGAAGCTCCATCATGATTAAAATGGCAATCGGAGATGCCACGATTAACCCGATAATGCCCCAATACGTGACTGCCGGAAACTTTTTAAGCATAAACTCAATCAGCTTTGCCACTGCAACAATGCCTACTACAACACCGATGCCAAACGGCACAAGTACGACAAACGTATCCAAAACCGCAGGAATGTCAAACGCACGCACTGCATCAATAAACGCGTTGATTGTATCAATAATCGTATTGTAATACCCCAAAACCATCATAATCATGGAGCCGCTCACGCCGGGAATTACCATTGTCGCCGCCGCAATCACGCCTACGCAAAAAAGCTTTATCACATTCCCCGCACTCAGCGTAATATCGGCGCTTGCGCCGCTTCCCTCGCCCACAACGGCAAGCGCTGTTACCAAAAGAAAGAACAGCAAAAAGGCAATTATCTGCGGAAGCCGGATAGAAATTCCTTTTACTTTCTTATAAATAATGGGAAGTCCGCCCAAAATCAATCCGATAAAAAACAGGTTTGTCTGTAGCGGAAACTTTGGAAAAAACACCTCCGAAAAGAGTTTCGCAAAAATCGCGATTGCAAGCAGCATACCGATTCCAATCGGAACAAGCAGCGCAACCGCCTCCTTAAACCGTTTTACAAAATGCGTAAGCACCAAAATCAGCCTGTCGTAAATCCCCATTGACACCATCATCGTCCCGCCGCTTACGCCCGGAATAACGTTTGAAATTCCGATTACAATTCCGCGCAGGATATTAAGTATAAATTCTTTCATTGATAAACTCCTTTTTCAACCTTTCTATTTTCCTTTTAAATAATTCTCCAAAAATTTAAGCACCGTTTCCATCTCTTCGTCCGTGCCAATCGAGATGCGCAGATAATCTGCAATACGCGGCTTATTCCAGTGCCTTACATAAATTTCATTCGCTCTGAGTGCATCAAACAGATCCTGTGCCGGCACACGTTTATGCGCCGCAAAAATAAAGTTTGTCTTGGAATCCGGAAAGACAAAATCAAGCGCCGCCAAACGCTTCTTCGTATATTCTCTTGTCGCTGTTATTTTTGCCGTAATCCGCTTAAAATACTCCTCATTTTCCACCGACACAACGCCTGCCTTGATTGTCACGGCATTCATCGTATACGAATTAAACGAAAATTTTACGTCGTTCAGAAACCGGATTAACTTTTTGCTGCCCATCGCATAACCGATACGCATTCCTGCCATCGAACGGGATTTTGAAAAAGTCTGCACCACAAGGAGATTTTCATAGCGTTCAATCAGCGGCACACAGCTCTCCCCGCCGAAATCAATATACGCCTCGTCAACAATCACCACCGAATCCGGATTTTTCCGAAGAATTTCCTCAAAAAAGGAAGGCGCCTCGCAAACGCCGGTCGGCGCATTGGGGTTTGCAAGTACAATTCCGCCGTTTTCTTTCATATAATCTTCTTTTCTGATTTGAAAATTTTCATCTAACGGCGGACATTCATACGAAATTTTGTATAAATCCGCCCATACATCATAAAATGAGTATGTGATATCCGGAAACAATACCGGCTTTTCGGAATTAAAAAACGTGAGAAAAGACATTGCGAGTACATCATCCGAGCCGACACCGACAAATACCTGTCCGCAATCAAGTCCATGCCTTTTTGCAAGCGCCTCCCTAAGCTCCTGTACATCAGGGTCAGGATACTTGCGCAGCGTATCGCAGTCAAACCCGCGCAGCACGCCTTCTACCTCAGGCGCCGGCGGATAAGGACACTCATTTGTGTTCAGCTTAATTACGTTTTGCTTTTGGGGCTGTTCTCCCGCCACATAGGGTACAACCCGTCGGATATTGTTCTCCCAGCTCATTTTCTCTTTCTCCATCCTTATTTTGGTAATTTTTTCTGCTGCCATTAATCATAACAAACTTTTTTACTTTATGCAATTCATAATATGGATTGACTGGAAAAGAATTTCCGTTTACTATGAAAGTAAAAGAACATAAGAACTATTTCAACGCAGAAAAACGGAGGTATCCATGTATCGTTTGAAACTATTCCTAAACAGCTTTTTTGCACTGTTTGCCGTAATGCGGCTTACAGGCATGGAGACAAGAAACCCGGTATCGATTATTATTTTTACCATTTTTTTATATATTTTTTCAGTCTTAAACAGCGACAGGACCGAAAGCCGAATCGCGTCCAAAGACCCGTTGATTGCCGCTGTGCTCTCCCTCGTGTTCTGTACATGCACACTCGCCGCAAAATATGAAGTCATCCTGGGCGGCATGACAAGCCGGCTGTTTTGCGCCGTTATTCTGCTGTTTACATGGTTCGGGCTCTTTTTGATATATTTTTATCTCTCCATATGGATTTTACAGGCGGCCGGGCAGCTTCACATTACGGGAAATCCTTACTCTTCAGGGTGGCTTAGTATTCTGACAGTCCTTTTTTGTATGTGCTGCTGGTCCTTTTATTTTCTGCACGAGTATCCCGCCGTTATGACGCCCGACAGCATCAATCAGTACGCGCAGGCAATCGGCGCTTATGAGCTGAACAATCACCACTCCGTTCTCCATACCGGACTGATTGGGCTCTTTTACAATATCGGACTGTCCGTCACAGGAGACATTCACTTTGGCATTGCCTGCTACACGCTTGCACAAATGCTCTTTATGGCGCTTGTCGCAGGATATGTTGTAAAAACCATGCAGAAGGCAAATATAATAACACCTGTAATTATAATAACGATATTATTTTATGCGCTCATGCCTTACAACGGAATTTATGCGGTCACGATTTGGAAGGATATTCCGTTTGCCGGCTGTTTTACGCTGTTTTGTGCCGCATTGATGCGCTTTTTTCTGCGCGGCAGCGCGGCGGTTACTTCCGTCCGCACGCCAAAACTGCAATTTGGCGAATGGTTTTCCTTGGTGCTGCCTTATGTATTTTCGGGCGTAATGCTCTGTCTGCTGCGCACCAACGGCTGGTATGCCTTTTTGGGTTCTCTTGCGTTTATCCTTTTTGTCTACAAAAAGAGCTGGCGCACGATGCTTCCAATCCATGCGGTTATCCTGCTTCTCGTACTTTTCGTAAAATATCCCGTGATGCAGGTGTATGACATCAGGCAGGCGGATTTTGTGGAATCACTGTCCGTTCCCGTACAGCAGATTGCGCGCGTGGTTGCGCATAACGAGGGAATGAGTGAAGAGCAGATTGCATTTGTGCAGCAGCTTATGGATGTGACAAAAGTTGGTGAAACCTATCAGCCCGATGTTTCCGATGGCATCAAAAATCTGATTCGCGCAAGTGGCTCGCAATACCTCGAATCGCATAAAGGCGAATTTTTTAAAAACTGGTTTTTAATCGGACTTTCCCATCCCAAAACCTATTTCGATGCGTTTGTGGCGCAGACCGCCGGATTTTGGTATCCTGACGTCTCCTATCAGACAGGGCTTGCCGACGGCATCTATCCCAACAACTTTGGTTTGCAGTGGCAGCCTGTTTTACGCGGAAACGCGGTCGTGAAAATCCGGGAAATCCTTTTCAAACTGCACGATTTAATCCCGCTTTACGGAATACTGTGGAGCATGGGATTTATGCTGTGGGTTCTGATACTCACAATCGCACTCAGCCTGCGCAATGAACAGCCAGCAAACGCGTTAATCGGACTGCCTGCGCTGCTGCTGATTTTAACATTAATACTCGCCACGCCTGTTGCAACGGAATTTCGGTACGCGTACGCCCTGTTTTTCGGAATGCCGATATTCCTTACTGCCCCGTTTGTGCGGGAACGGGCTTAAAACTAAAAGACAAGCTCCACGTGTTCAATCATATTATCAATGACATCGAAGGCTACGATATTTTTGTCCGTCCTATGATGCGTCATATAGTATCTGCCTTCGATTTCATTGATATAATAAGGCGTTCCGCCATGCAGCCCGAACTGCGCATAGATGTCCTCATAATCACCCGTCTTTAAATCCTCCAAACGCTTCGTTCTGACAATGGTTGCGTATTCCTGATTTTCCGTGTTGTCAGTTGATACCGTAATATAATAATAATCCTGTATCTTATAAAGCTGTACCATTCCTGCAAGATTTGCCGGCACTTCATATCTGTCTGTGACCGTAAGGCTTGTTTCGTTCCCGTTTTCTGTAATCTGCGCCTTTAGAATCGTTTGGTTATTATGACCGGAAACGAAGTAAATTCCGTCCTCCAAAACGGTAAATGAGCGGACATACACACCGTACAGTTCATCTATTTTCAAAATATTATCAATATATAACGGATATATGCCCTGTTCGTTTGGCACATCACACCGCTTCAGCAGATAAAGCTCTCCCGTAATGGAACTCCATGCCATAAATTCCTGTCTCTTCTTATTATATTGAACAAAATGAGGCTTCATTCCAATGCCTTCTAAGGTCTGCGTATGCGCATATCCCTTATCCGTTTTTTGAAAAGCAAGCAGTCTGTTATTTTCCGTATCGTCAATCAAAAGTGTTGTTCCGTCATACGCAATTGTATGTGCGTAATGCACCTCATTTGTGAGAATATTCCACTCGGTGAGCGGCTTGTCTAACGTATCACTGTATATAATTTGGTCGTGATAGCAGTCTGCGATAAAATAAGTACCGTCCGCCCGCGTGATATAAGTTGCAACATTTAAGGTATCGTATGTGTTGTACTCCGATAGCGGCTGCGGAAGTTCCACCAAACCGTCATATATGACATTGTTATTTGGGGGAATCTGCGTCTCGTCTTCCTCTGCCGGAACTGTCTTGTTTTCCGCGCAGGCTGTCAGTGTAATACACAGCAATATGGACAAAACAACGCGTTTCATTTGTTTTTTATAGTTTACCATAATACACCTTTCTATTTATCGAATGTATGTTTTTATTTTTCTTCCATTTTGACAAAATTGCTTAATCTGTCATTAGATTAGTATTATCATAGTACGAACACTGTAAAAAATCAACAAAAAACAATTACTATTTAATGCTATATAACGATTCTCTTTTTATAATATGCACAAAAAAAGTGCACCTAAATAAGATTATGAACAAATTGTAAACAATATTTGAACATTTTATACTTTTTTTATTGACCTTCTCCCGAATTTATGTATAATGATTATTTGTAAGGCATAAACATATCGCACCGTCAGGTGCACAGCCTGAACTTGACAATGCCCAAACCGGGCAAATTCAATCGGGCACGCGCATAAAGCGCAAGGAGGAGAATAAATTATGAAAAAGAAAATTTTAGCAACAATCATGACACTTACATTAGGCGCAGCTATGCTTACAGCATGCGGTTCTTCATCAGATGAGACTGTTGATACAAACGTAAACGAGTCCGTTGTATCCGAGTCTGAAACAACACCTGTTGAGACAACTGAAGCTGCTACAGATGTTGAAGCTACAGACGTTGAGACAACTGAGGCTGCTACAGATGTTGAAGCTACAGACGTTGAGACAACTGAGGCTGCAAACTAATTTGCGAAATGACAAAAGCCCCTGCCGCAAAATGGCAGGGGTTTTTATTTGCCCATGTTTCCTCAATCTTTGATTTGCCTTCCCTCATGGTCCATATGATACCCATCCCTGTAAATCAGTTCGGAGAGCGGCACAAATGTGTAGCCTGCATCCTTTAATGTGGTAATCAGCGTATCAAGCGCTTCCGCAGTGTATTTGGCACCGTTGTGACAAAGAATAATGCTTCCGTTTCCAAGATGTTCGTTCTGCGTTACGGTTTTTAAAATCGATTCCACACCGTAATCCTTCCAGTCTAAGCTGTCAACATCCCATTGAATCGCATAATATCCGCATTTTTTTGCCGTTGTCACAACTGCATTGTCATAATCTCCGTAAGGCGGCCGGAATAAAAACATATCGTACCCTGTCAGTGCCTTTACTTTGTCGTGAACGCTCATCAGCTCCTTCTCCTTTTCGGAATCGGAAAGCTGACTCATGTTTTTGTGGTTTTGACTATGATTGCCAAGGTCATGCCCGGCTTCGCGTATCATCTTTACATCATCCGGGTAAGCGTCCACCCACCCGCCCGTCATAAAAAACGTCACCTTTATATCATGCTTTTTCAATATGTCCATAATCTTTTGCGTGTCCTGATTCCCCCAAGCCGCATCGAATGTCAGTGCGATTTTCGGCTCATCCGTCTGCACACAGTAAATCGGAAGCGTTCTATCGGACGCCGCGCCGCTTGTCGGAAGCACGGAACCAGACGCCCTGTAATGCACCCCCATAAGCCCCGCCAGCATCAGCGCCGCCACCGCCATTGTCACCGCCTTTTTGGACATGGTACGCTCTTTCAGGTAATCGCTTAATTCATAAAGATACTGTATGAGCACGCCGCTTGTCTGACGATCGTCTTTATCATCACTTTTTCCCAGCATAAAAATCCCCATCGTTTTTTATTAAAATATATTAATGCGTGCTGAATTCTATGCCTGTACTTTTGGGCAATCTCCCTGAATCATCCCAATATTGCAGCACAAAAAAAAATATGCTACACTAAAGAAAAATAATATACGATATAAAAACGGAGAAAAAATGGAAAACATCTACCATGTAAAAACACAACAAAAAAAAATAAACTGGCATGTAACCGTACCCGGCTCTAAAAGCATGACAAACCGGGCGCTCCTCATGGCAGCGCTGGCAGACGGCAAAACGCTTTTAAAAGGCGTGCTGTTCAGCGATGATTCCCGAAACTTTCTCGGCGCACTAAAAGCGCTCGGCTTTGCAGTAGACGCAGACGAAGAGACAAAGGAAGTTACCGTCACCGGATTAAACGGTGAAATTCCCGTAACAAGCGGTGAAATTTATGTCGGCAGCGCAGGCACGGCGGCACGTTTTTTAACGGCAATGCTTGCACTTGCAAAAGGCGCCTTCACAATAAACGCCTCCGAACAGATGAAAAAACGCCCCATGAAGCCGCTGTTTGACGTACTCATAAAAATGGGCGCAAAAATCACTTATCTTGAGGAGGAGGGCTTTCTCCCCATAAAAATACAGGGAATTGGCAAAATGCAGGACACGGATGGTCCGCTTCACGTCGCACTTGACATCAGCAAAAGTACACAGTTTTTAAGCGCGCTCCTGCTGATTTCCCCAATGCTCAAGCAGGGACTCCATATTGAAATCACAAGCGAACGCAAGGATGGCTCCTATATTGGCATCACGCGAAACATGATGGAACAATTTGGCGTAAAGACAGCATTTGACGGCTCAAGCTACCAAACGCCATGTAAAAGCGCTTATCGGGCAGGCGCCTATCAGATTGAACCGGATGTTTCGGCAGCGTGCTATTTCTATGCGGCAGCAGCGCTCACGGGCGGAACGGCTGTTGTGGAACACGTCACATGGGAATGTATGCAGGGCGACCTAAAGTTTCTAAAACTCCTGGAAACACTTGGGTGCAGCGTAAAAGATACAGAAGAAGGCATTGAAGTGACAGGCGCCAAAAACGGGAAAATTAAGGGAATTACCGTCGATATGAAGGATTTCTCCGACCAAACGATGACACTTGCCGTACTCGCACCTTTTGCAGAAACGCCAATACGTATTGATAATGTCGGTCATATCCGCCTGCAGGAATCGGACCGCATACACGCAACGGTAACAGAACTTACAAGGCTTGGCGTCCGGTGTGACGAGGAAGACGATGCGCTGACAATCTATCCTTCCACTCCAAAAGCAGGTACTGTACAGACATACGATGACCACCGCATTGCGATGGCATTTGCATTAATCGGATTGAGAATTGAAGGCATTGCGATTGCAAACCCGATGTGCTGCAGAAAAACTTTTGAAACTTATTTTGACGTACTGGAACAATTATGCGCGGACTAAAATCCGCGCTTTTTCAAATCAGCCACAAGCTGTACATAAAATTCCCTGACATCAAACTCCTCTATATTCTGACGGTTCAAATCAATCATATCACCATGTGAAATCCCGCGTTTTCCGTTCACAGACAAAAGCCTGTAATCCGCTCCCCACGGAAACGAGTCTTCACCGACAAGCCCGTCGTTTGCACCGTCAAAATAATGAGCCAAATAATAAGTAAAATTCATCGGAAACCGCCCTCCTGATGCCTTGTTCAGCTTTGAACCGATGCTCTGATAATACACACCCTGCGCATCCATAATACGCTCGTTAAACGCCTTGCAATACGATGCCGTAAGATTGGTCACCGCCGCCATAAAATCAGGATTGGGGTCTCCAAGGCGTTTCATCGCCGCATTGTAAGCCACCGCCACCACATCCTGCTCCGCCTTAGGTACCTTGGACAACAGATAATCCGCAAATTCACATCCCCTGTGCGGTGTATTGACCGTGGTAAGCGTCGCCACATGCTTTGCAATCCCGGGATTAGAAAGCGCGCTCCTGCAGTCAAGACCTCCCTTAGAGTGCGCAATAATATTAACCTTTTCACAACCGGTTTCCCGAACAATCTGCAAAATCCGCTCCGCAATCTCCTGACCGCTCTGGTCAATCGAAGCCGCCGACTGATGATTGCCGTAAAAAATCTTCGCGCCGTTCTTCTGCAATGCATCAGGGATACGCCCCCAGTAATTCAAATACCGAAAATCCCGAAAAAACACGCCATGCACCATCAGAACCGGATACCTTGTTGCACAAATCTGCAAATCCGTTCGCTCTTCATCCAACAAAATCCTGCGGTTCTCATATGCAATCTCCCGTGAAACCGTTTGAATAATCATCCCAAGCGCAACAAGCTGCGCAACCGGTATCAGCCCGCACACCACACCAATCACACGGATTTTAATGCCAAGCTGTAAGGAACGCAGATACACCCGTATAATACCGTTCCAAAAGACAATCGCCTCAAGCACAATAGCAATCAGCGTGTTTGCCAAAATGATCTTCCAATCCGGCACATTTACCAAACTCCAAAAAAACAAACTGACACTGAGCGCCGTCGAAATTAAAAATTCTATTAAAAGCGCATTTCCCCGCGCACATGCTTTCAAACGCTTCGTCTTTGGCAAAATCAACACCGGCACGATATTTACCATAAAATACACTGTTAAAAGCAATACCGTAGCCGCCATCCCCTGACAAAGCACATAAAAATTCGAAGCGGCAAAAACAATGCCCCCGCAGCAGATATAATTTAGTACTCTTGCGTTTCTTTTCATGTCCTGTATCCTTTTGCCTTATCATGCGTATCACATGCCGTCCAAAAGCGTCGCAAATTCCTCCATCGGCATCGGTTTATAATATAAAAAGCCTTGTGCCTTATTGCAGCCGTACTTGAGCAGATACTCCTGCTGTGCGGTATTCTCGACACCCTCAACGATAATATTTAGCCCAAGGTCACGCAGCATATCAATCATATGGCTTAAAATGCTCTGACTCTTGGGATTTTCAATATCCACAATAAATCCTCTGTCAATCTTAATCTCGTCCATCGGACGGTTTTTAAGCATCGTCATCGTGGAATAGCCCGTTCCGAAATCATCCATTGAAAGCGAGAAGCCCTTCCCTTTCAGATACTGCAGATGCTCATACATCGTTTCATTGTCCTCCAAAAAACCGCTCTCCGTAAGCTCAAGCACCACAAGCTCGGGCGGCACCTGAAACTCCTTGGAAAAATCAACGATGCAGTCCCTGAAAACACTGTCAAAAACATGCTGCCTTGAAATATTAATGGAAATAGGCACAACTTTTTCTCCCGCTGCAATCCGCTTTCCGATAAACTTAAAAATCTGCCGCCAAATACAGATGTCCACATCAATAATTAAACCGTTCTTTTCAAGCACAGGCAGAAAACTCATCGGCATGACAAGCCCCCTCTCGGGGTGATGCCAGCGCACAAGCGCCTCACCGCCTACAATTTCACCGTTCTCCATGTTGACCTTCGGCTGGATAAACGGCATCAGCTCCTCCTCTTCCAGCGCCTTAATAATATCATTTTCCACCATCTTATTCAAAAGCATCTGCTTTCGCATTTCTTCATCAAAAAATGCATACTTTGCATAAAACTTTCCCTTGATTGTATTGAGCGCAAGCGTCGCATAGTCGCGCATAGTGCTCACCGACATTGTGGGCGAGTCCGCAATACAGATTCCAAACGCAGGAAGAACCTTGTGAGGAATTTTATGCTCCGCAACCCGTTTTTCAATACGGTTCACTAAAGCAATCAGGTCTGACTTGTCTGTAAACGGTATAAAAACAGCAAACACATCCGCACGAAAATGAGAAAGGACCATATGTTCTTTCCCTTTTGCTTCCTCCCGCAGACAATCTGCCACCCACAATAACAATCCGTCTCCCACATCACGCCCGCAAAATTCATTAATTGAATTAAAATTCGCAAAATCAAGCACGATCAGGGCAAATTTCAACTCAGGATTTTCAAGCATCTCCTCCTGCGCCTTCACCTGAAATGCCCTAAGATTATAAAGATTGGTCATATAGGTAAGGTTATCGTCCAAATTCTTTTCGGCAAGCTTCTTGAGTGAGTAAAGATACAACTCAAAATCCTTTTCGCTCATCTGCTCCCGCACAAGCTTTGCCGTGTTAATTACTTTCTTTTCCCGTTTTTCATCTATCATATGTCTTCTCCTACCTCGCGATAGCATCCCTTGTTGCTTATTATTGTTTATTTTATCATATTTTCGCAGTTTTTCATAGCTTTTTCAGGAACTTTTCCCGACAATCTGTGTCATTCCTCCCAAAAGAATCAGCTTATTGTCCTCATAAATCGAAGAAAACTGACTCATACGCAGCGGATTTTCTCCGATACCCACCTCTATGGTATATCCCGGCAGATTATACTGCTGGATAAACCAGTCCTTGTATCCCGCATGTCCCGAAGCATACGGCGTCTCCTCCACAAGGTATCCGCTGACGCTCCCGAAATAATCGGCAATCTGCCTTGAATTCTCAGGCTCATAGTCGAGATATTTCCAATAAATCACTTCGCCCTGCGTATGGTAGGCGAGAATGAGCTGAAAATTATTTGCATTCGTAAAATCATACATTGCGCGGCTCTCCGGTTCCGATACGGGCGCCTCCCCCACATAATCCCTTGGCGCCGGAGACGTATATCCCTGTGCCGCTTTGATTTCACGCGCCTGCTCCCAGCCTGCCGGAAATTGAAGATTCAAATCCACGCCGTTGATATTTGCCTTCCACCCGTCGGGATATGGAATGGACGGATATGCTTCTGCAATCTGCCTTGCCTTAGCCTGATATGCGCCCTCTCCCAATACGCCGTTTACCAGATTTACCCCGTCGGGATTAACCATCGGAATTAAATAAAGACTGTAATTTTCAAACAGCCACGCGCTGTCCGTTCCATAAAGCGCCTCCCTGTCTGCATATGCCGCCGCATATTCTTCGGCAAACTTTAGCAGCACCGGCGTCGTAATCCACTCGTTCGCATGAAAACTTGCGTTATAGCTTACCTGCGTTCCCCCTCTTCCAAGCCGTATGTAATTGAGCTCGTTTCCCATCACGCTTTTCCCGATGCATCCGGTTGATAAAAACGGATACCTGATTTGGAGCCCCTCGATGATAAGCTGCGTAAACTCCGACGTGTAGGGCACCTCCTCCGACACCAGCGAAAATGCATACGGCACATAAATCCGCGTTCCCGCCTGCAGGTTGGACGCTTCCACAAAAGGATTTGCCGTCACAATCGCCGAAAGGCTTGTATGATATTGCTCGGCAATATTCCACAGCGTATCTCCCTGCATGATGATATGCGTCGTATATCCTTGCAAATACGGTATCAATTTTAACCAAACCGATGTGTCTGCATAACACCCTACGCTCCCGCCAAGAAACGCTCCAAGCGCCTTACAGGTATCGCGTGTAAATTCACCGTTTATCGGAACCGTATAACCTGCCCTGTTCAACGCCAGCTGCATATACTGCACCGGCACTCCCGCGTCGCCAATATAAATATTTCTCATCCACACACCTCGCCTTTCTTTGTCCTGATGCTGTCAATCGCCATCATTACAGCATATGTCACGGCGCGGTAAATCATGAAAAAGGATAGAGCACACTTTTTATATAATGTGTTCTATCCTTATAGAAATGCAGTTTATTTATTTCATCCATTCGCGCAGTTCGTCATCCGTGCACTTCACAAAATGCGAACCGTCCACATGATGGGTGGTGCCTTTGTTATAGTCAATTCCCGAAGTGGCATAATCGTAGCTTAACGCAATCCGCTGCTTTTCAACTGCCGGATTCGGCGTCGGTATCGCCGATAAAAGACTTTTCGTATACGGGTGAACCGGATTTTCAAAAATCTCCTCCGTCGTTCCTGTCTCCAACAAATGCCCCAAATGCAGTACGCCGATACGGTCCGAAATATACTTCACCATCGAGAGGTCATGCGCGATAAACAAATACGCCGTTCCTGTCTCCTGCTGAATGTCTTTCATCAGGTTCACAACCTGCGCCTGTATGGACACATCAAGCGCCGAAATACACTCGTCCGCAATAATGAGCTTCGGATTCATAATCAATGCCCTTGCAATCCCGACACGCTGTCTTTGTCCGCCCGAAAACTGATGCGGATAACGCGTCGCATGTTCCGGTGCAAGTCCGACCTTTTGCAAAATCCCTTTAATTTTCTCTTCGCGCTCAGCTGCCGTTTTGTACATTTTATGAATGTCAATGCCTTCGCCAATAATATCACCGATTTTCTTGCGTGGATTTAGCGATGCCATCGGATCCTGAAAAATCATCTGCATCTGCGTGCGCAGCTTATTGCTGTCCGCTCTTGACATTCTGCCGCTGATGTCCGTTCCGTCAAACGTTATCTTCCCCGCAGTCGGATCATATAACCGGATAATACTTCTGCCAATCGTCGACTTTCCCGAACCCGACTCCCCTACCAAGCCGTACGTCTCACCGGCATAAATTTCAAAGGATACCCCCTCCACCGCTTTCACGGTGTAGCTGCTGCTTACCCTGAAATACTGCTTAAGACCCTCTACCTTCAAAAGCGGCTCTTTCGCCTTATTCTCTGCCATAATCCGACGCCTCCTTTTTCATTCTCTTCAGCCTGTCCGCAAGCTCTTTGGGCATCTCCACCTTC
>ERZ808028.1159-NODE-1159-length-17094-cov-6.053300_pt1 | contig 17094 bp, 20 predicted proteins | sample MGYA00380184_ERZ808028 | MGnify/ENA primary metagenome ERZ808028 (study PRJEB31490, sample SAMN06133397) | mouse gut metagenome | isolation source: J8_1 | host: mice | place: China: Chengdu | collected 2015-05 ...
CCCCGCCCTTTCCCTATCCAGGGAAAGGGGGCGGCTCTGGAGGATATATCCCCCGTCGCGCCTTGGGAGGTAGCACAGCCGGGACAGCCAGTCAAGGGTGCGGAGCACCGCCGCGCAGCGGCGGCTTTGCCCTTGACAGGCTGCCCCGGCTGTGCTATGGGTGGCGCGGCGACGGGGGATATATCCAGCAGAGCCTCCGTGGACGAAACGGGGGAAATGGGGGGCACTTCTGGTCGCGGTGTCCAGAAGCCATACAAAAACACCGCTCCGATTTTTGTCGGATGCGGTGTTTGGTGTAAGGTTGACAGCCCATTAAATTGTTGTGTTTTTGTATGCTCTTGTTAAGGGAAGATAAGATAACACAAACAGCCCGGTATAGGCAATCCCTAATTTTGTATGCGCAGAAGCATGGAGTGACCAAGGCGGCCATCCGCTACCATACGAACCGGCAGTATATCTACCGCTGGAGCAAATTGCAGTCATTGGAGGACCGCTCACACCGTCCACATAGCCACCCCAACCAGCACCGTCCAGAGGAAATCAAACTGATTCAGGACATGCGCCGCCGAAATCCCAACGCTGGTCTGGTGGTCTTCTGGGTGAAGCTGCGGCAGCGGGGCTATACGCGCTCAATCTCCGGCCTGTACCGTTTCTTGAGAAAGAGCGGCCAGATGGCGGTGAAACTGCCAAACCCCAAGTATATCCCCAAGCCCTATGAGCAGATGAGCTATCCTGGTCAGCGGGTCCAAATCGATGTCAAATACGTTCCGAAGAGTTGCCTGGTTGGTGCCGCTGCTGAAGATGGTGGATACTACCAGTACACATTCCTGGATGAATACAGCCGTTTCCAGTATCTGGAGGCATTCCAGGAGCACAGCACCTATTCTTCCGCTCAATTCATCCGCAACTGCGTCAGAAAATTTCCCTTTGCTATTGAGTGTATCCAGACGGACAACGGCCCTGAATTTACCAACAGGCTCAACTCCTTGGCTACGAAAAAACTGACCTTTTTCGAAAAAACTCTGGCTCACCTGGGAATCCGGCATAAGCTGATCCGTACTTATACTCCAAGGCACAATGGTAAGGTGGAGCACAGTCACCGTAAGGACAACGAGGAGTTTTATGCCTCACACAAATTCTTTTCCTTCCTGGATTTTCAAAGGCAGCTTGCTGTCAGGCAGCGTCAGTATAACGCTTTCCCGTCCCCTCAACTGGCGTCCCCCTAAACAGAGCTCTTATCCTCGTTCCCTTTTTCGTAATACTTCATTGACAAACCTACATTTTTTCTTAAAATTTATTTTTTCTCTGTCCCGTGATTTTACATGGATTTTACCGGCCGCTGCTCATGAATTTAACATTTTTCTGGTAAACTACACCCGTAAATGAGAAAGGCAGGAATTGTTGATGGATATTTTTCAGGTATTGAAGCTTCTGGGCGGACTGAGTCTGTTTCTATTCGGGATGAATCTGATGGGACAGGCTCTGGAGCGGCGGGCCGGCACCGGACTTCGGACACTGCTGAGCCGTCTCACCACGGGCAAGTTGGCCGGATTGCTCACCGGACTGAGCATCACCGCTGTTATCCAAAGCTCCTCTGCGGCCACGGTTATGGTAGTGGGCTTTGTTAACTCCAATCTTATGACCTTGAAGCAGGCCATCAACGTGATTATGGGGGCCAACATCGGCACGACCATCACCGCCTGGCTGCTCAGCCTGGCCGGGATTGAGAGTGGAAACCTTTTCGTGCGGCTGCTGAAGCCCTCCTCCTTCACCCCGGTGCTGGCTTTTATTGGCATCATCTGTTACATGTTCTGCAAAAGCACCAAGAAAAAGGACACCGGCGTGATCCTTCTGGGCTTTGCCACCCTGATGTTCGGCATGGAGGAGATGGCCGCCGCCGTGGCCGGGCTGGGGGACATCCCCGCCTTTCAGGAGCTCTTTCTGCTGTTCCGGAATCCCTTGCTTGGCCTGCTGGCCGGCGCCGTTCTCACGGCCGTGATTCAGTCCAGCTCTGCCTCGGTGGGTATTCTCCAGGCGCTGGCCGCCACAGGGCAAGTATCCTACGGCGCGGCGATCCCCATTATCATGGGGCAGAATATCGGCACCTGTGTCACCGCCATGCTCTCCTCCGTGGGGGCCAACAAAAACGCCCGGCGGGCGGCTCTGGTCCACCTCTCTTTTAATGTAATCGGCTCCGGCGTCTGGCTGGCTGTGTTCTGGCTTGTGCAGGCCGTACTCCAGCCCGCGTTTTTGGACATGCCCACCTCCCTGTTCGGCATTGCCGCGGCCCACTCCGCATTTAACCTCCTGTGTACCGTGCTCATGCTCCCCCTGTCCGGTCTGCTGGAGCGGCTTGTCACAAGGCTGGTCCCGGACGACGCCCGGCGGGAGGCCCAGGTGGAGCTGGACGAGCGCCTGTTTACCACTCCCTCCATCGCGCTGGAGCAGTGCCGGGGGGTGGCGGCGGATATGGCCCATACTGCCGTGTCCGCGCTGAAAGACAGCCTGGCTCTGCTGGACCGCTATTCCGCCGAGCTGGCCGCCTCCATCCGGGAGAAGGAGGAAAAAACCGACCACTACGAGGACGCCCTGGGCACCTACCTGGTAAAGCTGAGCACCAAGCAGATCAGCGCGGGGGACCACGCGGAGGCCGCCAAGCTGTTGAAGATGATCGGCGACCTGGAGCGCATTTCGGACCACGCGGTCAACCTGGTGGAGTCGGCGGAGGAGATGCGGGAGAAGAAACTCCGGTTTACCCCCGCCGCCTCCCGGGAGCTGGCCGACCTCTCCCGCGCCGTCTCGGAGCTGCTGGACCTGACCCTGTCCGCCTTTCTGGACAACGACCTGGAGCACGCGGCAATGGTAGAGCCCCTCACCCAAGTGGTGAGCCGGCTGAAGGAACAGCTGCGCACCAGCCACATACTCCGCCTTCAGCAGGGGGAGTGTACCATCGACGCCGGCTTTGTCTGGTCGGACCTGCTCACCGACCTGGACCGCACATCGGGCCACTGCTCCAACATTGCCGGGTGCGTCATTGATATTGCGCAGCACAACATTAACCTCCACGCCTCCCTGCGGGAGCTGCGCAGCGACAGCGGGGAGTACCGGCGGCAGTTTCAGGCCTTTGCTAACAAATATGCTCTGGACGGCTAGGCCGGAGCGCCACCGGCGCTCGTTTTCTCCCTACGACTTCACCACCGCGTGGAGCAGCGACCAGACGGACCAGAGGAACCCGGCAACAAAGAGGACGGCCAGCACAGGGACCACCAATTCAACAGAGGAGACCAGCTCTTTGGGAAAAATCTGGAGCAGGAGCATGGGGACGACGCAGATGCCCCAGATGATCCAGCCTCCCTTGCCGCCGAACCGCTGGATCAGCGCCCCGACAATTACGCCTCCGCCCACGGCCAGGGCGAAGATGAGCAGCCACCAGTACCAGTCCAGGGTAAATGTCTCAATCAGCAGAGTCTTTTCCGGGACCAGTGCGCCATTCACCATTGCGCCTTCGGGAACGGGCATGATGTTTCCCATTGCCCAGCCGTTCATCCCGGCCAGCCTGGCCCACAGGGGGACACAGAGGAACCGCTCCGCCAGGGCCAGCAGGCCGCCCAGCACCAGGGCGAAAGCGGACTCGAAGGCGCACAGCCCCAGGGTCAGGGCCAGGGCCCGCTTCCGGGTCTGGCCGAAGCGGAGGGCTTGGTCAAAGCTGACCCCCACATGGGAGATGCCCGCCACCAGGGCGGTGAAGCCGCCCACAATGGGAAACAGAATACAGGCCACAGTGACGCTGGTGTCCGGCCGGCCGAAGTACATCACGCACCCGATGATAATTTGAATCACCAGGAACAATCCCCCCTCCACCGCAAGGTAGAGGGCCAGGTCGTCCAGATTCAGCTTTACCAGCTTTTGAAATATTTTCAGCATCTCGACTCACCTCACAACATAACGCTGGACAACCTTCCAGATCAGGAATTCTCCGCCCACCGCGCCGGCGGACAGCACGGCAATCATGATCCTGGGCAGAGTGGTCCACAGCCAGCCCCACTCCGTCTCCATCAAGTAGTCCATAATCCCGGTGTCGGCGGAGAGGATCATAAACGCTGTGACAAAAATCATCACAAAGATGGATATTGTGACCAGAATGGTGCCCAAAATCTTGCTTTTCACCAGCACCAGCCCGCTGAGGCAGCCCAGCACCATCAGCACCATGCACACCAGAGGGAAGGCCCACACCCGGCCGTCAAACAGGTCCAGCAAAGCCCATTTGTCCCGGACTTCCCAGTTGGCAAAGACGGGGAAGGCGGACATAAACAACTGGAGCCCCCAGCAGGCCACCGCGTAGAAGGCCATATTGGCCTGAACGGCCCAGAAGAAATCCTTCCGCCGGGCTCCCATGGACAGCCCCATGTTCAGGTTGTTGGTACACATGGCGAAGGCATAGAGGAACAGACACAGCAGGATCATGGTGGGGAACATGGCGTAGTAGGTCTCAAACAGGTTGCCCACACTGGGGTTATCGGGCACGCCGGTGACGTAACAGCCCACAATTACGATGGCGGCAAAGCCGAAGATCGCCCCCAGGTTGACCCAGGAATAGTTGAGGAGAAACCGGAAGGATTTCACCATTTCGCTCCCCTCCTTACTGGGCGTCCCCGTGGCCGCACAGGGACACGAAGACGTTTTGCAGGTTCATGGGGGCGATATCCACGTCGGCCTCCCGGGCGCTCTCCAGCTTGACCATATCCCCCCGGACGGCCACCGTCTTGTGCCGGCCCATCTGGTGGGTGGAGAGCACCTGAAGCCCGCTGCACACCCGGTCCACCACGTCGTCCCGGCCGGAGATGTAGCGGAATTGGCTAATCAGCTCCTCGGTGTCGGTGTTTTCGATGATGCGGCCCTCGTCCAGGATAATCACCCGCTCAAAGACGGAGGCGGCCTCCTCAATGATGTGGGTGGAGACGATAAAGGTGCGGTTTGTGGCGGCGAAGTCCTCCAGGAGGAGTTGGTAGAACCGCTCCCGCATGACCACGTCCAGCCCGGCGGCGGGCTCGTCTAAAATGGTGATGGGGGCCCGGCTGGCCAGGGCGATGAGGATGGTCACCATGGACATCTGGCCCTTGGACAGCTGGGAGATCTTTTTCTTAGTGGACAGCTTGAACTCGTCCAGCAGCCGCAGGGCGTAGTCCATGTCCCAGTTGGGGTAGTAGATGGCGGCGGACTTGAGGTAGTGCTTCACCTTCAGGTTGTTGGGCCCGGAGAACAGGGTAGCTTGGAGCTCCCGGGAGAAGCAGATATCGTTGAGGGCTTTCTGATTCTCCCACACCGGCTGGCCGTTGTAGGTGACGGAGCCGCTGTTCTTAGTGTTCTGGGCGGTGAGGATGCCGAGAAGGGTGGTCTTGCCCGCGCCGTTCCGGCCGATAAGGCCGTAGATTTTCCCCGGCTCGATGGTCAGGTCCAGGTTGTGAAGGACCTCCTTGTCCTTATAGGATTTGCACAGGCCCTCGGCCTTTAAAATTCCAGCGTTCATGTCTCGTTCTCCTCTCCAATAGCCTGTTGAATCATAGCTGTAATCTCCTCTCCGGTGAGGGCCAGGGAGGCCCCCTCCTTCACCAGGGGCTTTACAAAGCCGTCGTAAAAGGCGGCCTTTCGTTTTTGCTTCACGGTGTCTCCCGCTCCTTTCGATACGAACATGCCGATGCCCCGGCGTTTGTACAAAATTCCGTCTGCCACCAGCAGGTTGATGCCCTTGGCCGCCGTGGCCGGGTTGATGTTGTAGCCCCGGGCCAGCTCGTTGGTGGAGGGCACCTGCTCCTCCTCCCGGTACACCCCCCGGAGGATGTCGTCCTCCAGCATCCGGGCAATCTGCAAATAGATCAGGGACTGGTCGTTTAAGGTCCCACGCATCTTATCACCTCCGCGATTTTACTTGCTAGGTTGTTTGTCGGTTCATTACTTGTGTAACTAACCATATCACTAACACAGCTCCATGTCAAGGGGTTTTGAAAAAAATTTTAAGAGGACCGCCCCGGCGGGGCAGTCCTCTGATAATCGACATATGAATTTGCAGTTAACCCATTTTGGCAATCAGCCGCTGGAAGGACTTGGGGGCCACGTCGTCCTCCACAACCACATTGGCCTTCTTGCCCACCAGGGCGAACAGCCCCAGCAGGGAGCGGGCGTCCAGCATCACGCTGCCGGAGCTGAGCCACACCTCATAGGGGGCGTCGCAGGCCAGCTTGTTGATCTTCTCCACCTGGGCCTTATCCTTAATTTCAATTTCCTTAAACATAGCAAAGACCTCCTTGCATTTCACGTAAAACAGTTTGCGCCGCGGGCTCTCGCCGCGCCGGCAGGCTACGCGTTGCAGCTGCCGCTCTCCTCAGCGGCTGCCCGTATTGTAGCAGGTTCGATTCTCAGCGTCAAGGCCTGTTATTGTTTAATTTATCTAAAATAGGCATATCATTTTTGTGCAATACATCAACTCGTGGGTGGACAGCGTCTGCGCCCCTCCAGAACGTGCCAATCCACGTGATCGCGATAAAAGGCGCGGCAGGACACGCCCTTTTCACTTTTTCCATTGACACCCTATTTTCCCGGGACTATAATAGAAAGCTGCCACACCTGCGTGGTGGGGCGGTTTTTATTTTATTGAAAGAAAGGGGCTCTTTCCCATGAGCAATTCCCGCGTCTACAACTTTGCCGCCGGGCCCTCTGTCCTTCCGCTGTCCGTACTGGAGCGGGCCGGGGCTGAGATCACCAACTACCGGGGCTCCGGTATGTCCGTGATGGAGATGAGCCACCGATCTAAGGTATTTATGGACATCTTCCAGGAGACACAGGACAAGCTGCGCCGGCTAATGAACGTGCCGGAGAACTACCGCATCCTGTTTCTTCAGACCGGGGCCTCCGGCCAGTTCTCCGCCATCCCCCTGAACCTTATCAGCAAAACGGGAAAGGCGGACTACGCCGTCACCGGCAACTTCTCCAACCTGGCCTATAAGGAGGCCACCAAGTACGGAACAATCAGCCTGGCCTGCGACACCGGCGACCGCAACCACTGCTGCATCCCCCGCCAGGGGGAGCTGAAGCTGGACCCCGAGGCCAGCTACTTCTACTACTGCGCCAACAACACCATCTACGGCACTGAGTGGGACTATGTCCCCGAGACCGGCTCTGTCCCTCTGGTGTGCGATATGTCCTCTGACATCCTGTCCATGCCGGTGGACGTGTCCAAATTCGGCCTGATCTACGCCGGAGCCCAGAAAAACATGGCCCCCGCCGGACTGACGGTGGTTATCATCAAAGAGGACCTGGCCGGCCACGAGCTGCCCTACACCCCCCTCATGATGAACTACCAGACCATGATCGACAAGGATTCCATGTATAACACTCCCCCCTGCTGGTGCATCTACATGCTGGGCCTCACCCTGAACTGGGTGGCCGAGAACGGCGGTCTGGAGGGGATGGAGCAGCGGAAGCGTCAGCGGGCCGATATGCTCTACCAGGTGCTGGATTCCTCCCGGCTGTTTACCTGCCACGCGGACAAGGGCTCCCGCTCCGGGATGAACGTCACCTTCCGCACCGGGGACGAGACCCTGGACGCCAAGTTTGTCAAAGAGGCCGCAGCGGCCGGCTTTGTCAACTTGAAGGGCCACCGGAAGACCGGCGGCATGCGGGCCAGCATCTACAACGCCATGCCCGTGGAGGGTGTGGAAAAGCTGTGCAGCTTTATCCAGAACTTTGACAAGAACAACTGACCGGAGAAAGGACACCCCATGTCTCAGAGAGAAAACCTGCGCCTGCTGACGACGACCGCGCTGTTCGCCGCCGCCATCACCGTTATGACCGCCTACATGCTCCATATTCCTCTCCCCACCGGGGGCTATATCCACCTGGGGGATGCCCTGATCTACCTGGCGGCCTGTCTGTTGCCCGTCCCCTACGCGGCGGCTGCCGCCGCCGTCGGCGCGGGGCTGGCCGACCTGCTCACCGCCCCTATGTGGGTTCTGCCCACCCTGGTGATCAAGGCGGTGCTGGTGCTGTTCTTCACCAGCAAGTCGGAGCGCATCCTCTGCCCGCGCAACTGGGCCGCTGTGGTGGCGGCAGGGCTCTTTTCCCCTGCCGCCTACGCCCTGGCCAACTGCGTCATGGCCGGGACCATGACCGCCTTCCTGCCCCAGTTCCTGGGCACCCTGGCCCAGGGCATCGGCAGCGGGGCCCTGTTCCTGGTGATTGCCCCCGCGCTGGACGGGGTCAAGCTGAAGGAGCACGTGGGGGCGTAATTTTGGAGGTGCTTATTTATGACCAATTTTGAGCTTACCAACGCCATCTGTGAAGAGATCCGTGCAGAATACCGTACCCCCTGCCTCTCTTTCTTTTTGGAGGAGGGTGAGCCTGGCCTGACCGGCAGCAAGGTGGGGGGCACCCCCTACCTGCCCAAGGGGACCAGATGGCCTGTGGACGAGCAGGGGGTTCCCTTACGGTTTCTGGCTCAGATCGACTGCACCCAGCTCATCGCTCTGCCCGACTATCCCCATGCCGGTCTGTTGCAATTTTTCATCGGTACCGACGAGATGTTTGGCTGTGATTTCGGAGCCATGAAGTCAAAAAACTACGCTGTTCTCTACCATGAGACGGTGGACCCCTCCGTTACGGCGGCGGATATCTCCCTCCCGGAAACACCGGAGGACTACTCCCCCCTGGAGAAGGGACCCTTCCATATCGTTTTCGGCGTCCCTGTGGATCAGGGCATGACCCCCGGCGACTTTCGTTTTGATTCCCTGTTCGTCCAGAAGTGGAATCAGAAAAAGCCGGATGAGCCCATCGAAAAGGGCTGGGATGTATTCGAGCTGCTGGACGAAGACGATGATGAAGATGATCTGTTCGGCTACGGCAACGAGGATGTCCCCCATCACCAGTTGGGCGGCTACCCTTACTTCACGCAGGCCGACCCCCGCGAGACCCAGCACGGAGACCTGGATACCCTTCTGTTCCAGTTGGACAGTGACACACGGGGCCGGGAGTTCTTTGTCTGCTGGGGCGATTTAGGGGTGGGCAATTTCTTCATCAGCCGGGACGCTCTGAAACGCCGGGACTTCTCTAAAGTGCTGTACAACTGGGACTGCGGCTGACTGCGTCCGAGCGGCCCACGGCCCCTTGAGCAAAGGAGATATTTTATGACCGACACCGAACTGGCCAAAGAAATCTGCGGCGATATCCGCGCCGCCCACAAAAGGACCTGCCTCCCCTTCACTCTGGAGGTGGGGGAGCCCGGCCTGACCGACAGCAAGGTGGGAGGCACACCCTACCTGCCCAAGGGGGAGTGCTGGCCGGTGTGCAGCTATGGCGACCCCATGACCTTTCTGGCCCAAATCGACTGTACACAGCTGGAGACCCTGCCCGATTTCCCCCACACCGGTCTGCTGCAATTCTTTGTTGGGACGGACGATGTGTACGGCGCTGATTTTGACGACCAAATCGCCCAGCTGGGATATCAGGTCTTCTACCGGGAGGAGGTGGACCCCTCCGTCACACCGGCGGATGTCGCCCTCCCCCGGCCCTCTGACGGCGAGGAGCGCTACACCCCCCTGGGGGACCGGCCCTGCCGCATCGTCTTCGGACAGCCCCGAGAGCAGGAGCTCCCCGAGGGCGACCACCTGTTTGAAATGCTGTTTCTCCAGGCCTGGAACCAGCGCCGCCCGGAAAAGCACCTCAACTCCATCTGGAATTTCTACGGTCTGTTTCCCAAGGAGGAGCGGGATTATGACATTTTCACCCTGAAATCGGAGCTCAAGACCGGCCACCGGATGGACGGCTACCCCTTCTTCACTCAGAATGACCCCCGGAGTGAGGATATCGACTATCGGGAGTTCGACACTCTCCTCTTTCAGCTGGACAGTGAGATGCGGGACCGGCGGGAGCTGGTCCTCTGGGGCGACCTGGGGGTGGGCAACTTCTTTATCAACCGGGAGGCCCTGAAGCGCCGGGACTTCTCCCGGGTGCTGTACAACTGGGACTGCGGCTGAACCGGCCTCTCCCCTCAGGAAGGCTTACTAAATCAACACGAGGTAATTCACATGTATCGTATTAAAACACTGAACAAAATTTCTTCCGTGGGGCTGGCCCGGCTGGACCGGGACCGCTTCCAGGTGGGGAGCGACGTGGAAAACGAGGACGGCATCCTGGTCCGCTCCGCCCCCATGCACGAGTACGTTTTCCCCGACGCCCTCCGGGCCATCGCCCGGGCCGGGGCGGGCACCAACAATATCCCCATCGACCGGTGCTCGGAAAATGGCATTGTGGTCTTCAACACCCCCGGCGCCAACGCCAACGCGGTGAAGGAGCTGGTGATCGCCGCCATGCTAGTGGCCTCCCGGGACATTCTGGGGGGCGCCGACTGGGTGCAGGAGCAGGCCCACACCCCCAAGGTGGACGTGGCCGCCGCCGTGGAAAAGGGCAAGTCCGCCTTTGCGGGTCCGGAGCTGTATAAGAAGACCCTGGGCGTCATCGGCCTGGGGGCCATCGGGGCCCTGGTGTGCAACATCGCCCTGGACCTGGGGATGGACGTCTACGGCTACGACCCCTTCCTGTCGGTGGATGCCGCCCTGCGGCTGGACCGCCACGTCCATGTGGTGAAGGAGGTGGGCGAGCTTTATAAGGTTTCCGACTACATCACCATCCATGTCCCTTACAACAGCTCCACCAAGGACTTTATCAACGCCGAGGCCATCGGCAAGATGAAGGGCCAGGTGCGGGTGCTCAACCTGGCCCGGGGCGGTCTGGTGAACGACGAGGACATGATCGCCGCTTTGGAGTCGGGCCGGGTGGCCAAATACGTCACCGACTTCCCCGATGAACGGATCGCCACGGTGAAAAACGTGATCGCCCTGCCCCACCTGGGGGCCTCCACCCCGGAGAGCGAGGAGAACTGCGCCGTTATGGCCGCCCGCCAGCTTCAGGACTATCTGGTCAACGGCAACATCACCAACTCGGTCAACCTGCCCAACGTGGTCCAGGACTGGAGCGGCATCGCCCGCATCTGCTTGATTCACAAGAATGTGCCCGGTATGCTGTCCCAGATTATGGCGGTGCTGTCCGACGACCATATCAACGTGGAAAACCTGACCAACAAGTCCAAAAAGGACTACGCCTACACCCTGGTAGATGTGAACACCCGCCTCACCGAGGAGGCGGTGGAGGAGCTGCGGGCCATCCCCAATATGATCCGGGTGCGGGTTCTGAATCACTGAGCTGAGCGCGGCGGCCTGTTGGCCGCCGCGTTTCCTTTGGCGTATTTTCCCCTTTCCCCGCATAGAATGGCAGGAGAGGGGGCGGAAATGGTGGAAGAACGGCTTACAATGGGGGGGGGCGGGACCCTGACCCTGCATCAGGAGGGCCCCCGGGTACATATGGAGGCGGAGCGTCCGGCGGACGGCCGGGGGCTCTACAAGGTGTGGCTCCACGGCGAGCAGGGGGGCAAACTCCTTCTGGGCACCCTGGTCCCGGAGGGCGGGGCGCTGCGGCTGCGCCGCACCCTGTCCGTGGGGGCGCTGGAGCAGGCGGGCTGCTGGCCCCGCTTCCGTGCGGAGGCCCCGCTGGCCTTTGCCTTCAACAGCCAGCCCTCCGGGCAGTGGTACTGTGAGCAGCACCCGGAGCGGCTGGTGTCCGACCCGGTGCTGAAGAAACAGCTCACAGGGGCCATGCTGTGCCGCCGGGGGGAGGGCGGCTTCTCCCTGGCCGCCCCCCTCCGGGCCGACCGGCCCGTGCGGCTGCCCGCCCTGTTTTGCCTGGCCCGGACGGAGCGCCGGGAGGGCCAGCTTCACCTGGTTTGGGATTTTGACGGGGAGGGGAATCCCAAAGTTCCGCATAAGCGGGAATGATCTGGACAGACTAACTGCCAGTAGCGGAGGACCTCTCCGTTTTGAAAGGAGGCAGTTTTATGCCCAATCTCACCACCAAGGAGCTGACCGCCCTGTCCGACCAGCTGGACTTTGAGCGGGTGCTCCACTGCAAGTACCTCTCCGCCGTTCAGGAGTGTCAGGACCAGGAGCTGAAAAATCAGTTTCAGTCCTGCGCCAGCCAGCACCTGCAAAACTACAACACCCTGCTGGGTCATCTGCACTAAAGGAGGAACAGGCATGAACGATCAGGAACGGATTACAGACTTTTTGTGCAGTGAGAAGAAGATGAGCGCCAATTACGACACGTTCGCCTCGGAATGTGTCAATACGGCGCTGCGGGACGACTTCCTGAACATCTTCCGCCAGAGCCATCAGACCCAGACCGACCTGTTTAAGCTGGCTCAGACCAAGGGCTGGTATCAGGTGGAGCAGGCTCCTCAGAACAAGGTGAGCCAGGCCTATACCCGGTTTTCCAACCAGCAGCCCACAGCGTAAAACGTCTTGGCGGAGCCCCTGCAAATGGGGTTCCGCCCAATTTAAAATTTTTTTCAAAAAGGGGTTGCTTTTTCTTTTCAGGCGTGGTATTATACATAAGCTGTCCGACACAAGAGGCCAGCATTTTCCGGGTGTGGCGAAGTTTGGTATCGCGCTTGAATGGGGTTCAAGAGGCCGCTGGTTCGAATCCAGTCACTCGGACCAAAAAAGTTACGATAATCGGTTATTTTAACTGGTTTTCGTAACTTTTTTCTTTTGCCTATGACACTCTTTTCTCCCCATACCAGAACAATACCAGAACGAAAATTGGACCGGTTGTTACAGGACCGGCTCAATCAGCACAGCCCGTCATCTATCTGAACTGTTTCCCGGATTCTGGTATCGTACCAGAATCCCACGAAAAACACAGTGAATATTCCATGTTATCAGCGTGAGATTCCAAAGGTCTTGCTGAACTTCTCTGCGGCGGCTTGCCGTACTTCTTCCTGAACGTGTAAATAGTGCTGGGTCATTTCAATGTCGGCGTGGCCCACCATGCTCTGGATCGTCTCCATATCCACGCCAAGGGCTTGGAGCTGAGAGACGTAAGTATGTCGGCAGCTGTGGGGTGTCAGCATACGGACGCCGGATATGTGGAGCAAAGCGTTTCTGTACTTGTCCCGAAAGTGCCTGGGGTCGAAGGGCTGGCCTGGAACGGCGCTGTCCCAAATAAACTGCCCGGCCTGTTCCCGGAGAAATACGGCGCAAGGCCGTATACTGGGCGGCACAGGCACGTCCCGGACGCTGGTTGCCGTCTTGGGCGGGCCGATGTGGGGCTTGCCCTTGACCATATTTACCGCCTGCCTGATATGGATGCAGGAGCCGTCAGGTTCGATGTGCTGGGTCTCCAGGGCAAGTACCTCCTGGGTGCGCATACCCGTTGCCAGCATAAGCCGGATGGTGTGCCCTGTTCGGTCCTGGGGCAGCTGCTCCATGAGAATTTGTACTTCCTCCTGGGTGAACGCCTCCTTGCGCTTCACAGGCCCCTTGGACTTCATTTTCTCCGCAAAGCGGACGGGATTCTTGTGAATCAGGTCGTTGGCCTCCGCCTTGTGCATGATCTGGTAGAGCATACCTCGGCATTTCGTCAGGTAGGAATCGGACTTCCCGTCAACTCGCAGCTTCTTCAGAAAGTCCTCCACGTCCAGGGCCTTGATCGTGTTCAGCTTGCGAGGGCCAAAGGCTCCAATCAGGATTTTCAGCGTATAGCCGTAGCTCTCATAAGTAGTGGGCGATACGGAATCCTGATAGCCGTCATACCATTTCTGCGCCCACTCCCGGAAGGTCAGATTGGGGTCTATGTAGAGCCCGGCGGCAATATCCCTCTTGTAGGTCTCCGCCTTGTCTTTCGCCTCCTTCTGTGACTTGCCGTAGAAGCTCTTGTAACGGCGTGTGCCGTCGTCCTTGTAGCCCACCATCATGGTACACTCCCACAGGCCGTTGGGCCGCTTACGCAGCGTCCCCTCGCCATTGGAGCGTTTTCCCGCCATAGTGTGTCCTCCTTTGTGTTCAAATTCACTGCCCTTCCCGCATTTTTCGCTCTTTCACCCTCTTTCTGGTCATTTTGGAGTTATAGGCACCCCGACAGCGGGGAGAACAGTATTCGGCACGCCAATCGTCCGCTATGAAAAATTTCTGACAGTGCTTGCACTGGCGGACAGCCTTTCCTTGTCCGGCGGTAAGCATGGTATAGGCCAAATTGATACAGGTTGTCAGGTCATACACCTGGGCGAAAAGCCCGGGTGTTTTTTCTTGCCCACAGCTTATTATCCATTCGGCCCTGCGGATACTGAACTGTCCATCGTCTATTCCCTCGATAAAACGCAGATAGAAGTCCAGCAGCATAAGCGCCACAGTACAGACAGGGACAGCCCCAGTTGTCTGACAGGCCCGTTTTGCGGCCTCATAGCGCACCATGTAGGTCACATCATCACCCTCGTCCTGGTGGAGCGCCATAAGCCGCTGCTCATACCGGGCGGGATAGGTAGTCGTGACAACGGACTGAGGCTCCCAAACAGGGAGGCCGTACCGTGATACAAAATTGAAAAGGGTATCAATCATCGGTTGAGCTTCTTTCCGATGTGCGGCAAAAAAATCACCGTACTGCCAAAACTCAGCGTCTCGGAGAAGCAGCATTTTCTGAGATAGGCAGTAGTCCATAAATATGTCACAGTCTGCTACAGCGGCCCCAGCTCGTACCACGTCCAGCAAAAGGACCTCGCTGTCCTCAAATGGGTCATAGCGCCGTGCGGCCTTATTGTGGTCTGGAATAAAGTATAAGACACCTTCCGGTTCAGACAAATTGTAACCGCCGCACCTTGGAACAGCCCCGGAGAAATGGGTGAAATTTAACGTTGGCATAATTTCAGTCTCTCTTTCGTCATAGCATTTAAGTAGACTATATCCCGAATATAGCGTAGCACAAATATAGCAGTTTGTCAAAAAATAACCTGTCAAACCAGGTCGAACGATTCTGCTTGACCAAAAAACATCCGTGATATAATATGATTGTATCATATCACGATGTGCAACGTAAAGAGAAGCTGCATAGAAGTGGATGAAATGCTATCACGGAAAGGAGGACTACGATTGAACGTGACCTACAAAAACCTGGATGAGCTCCCCGCCATGCTGACAGCGGCAGAGCTGGCCCGAGCCTTGGGCATTTCCAGGGCAGGAGCCTATACCCTGATTCACAGGAAGGACTTTCCCACGCTGCAAATTGGGAAACGGCTCATGGTGCCGAAAGACAAGCTGATGGCCTGGATCAACCGGAACACGACCGGGGACGAGGGATAGGGGGAATGCGTGAGGGATTTTAGCAAGCACTGGATTTGTATGGCACAAATCCGCTTGGCAGGGGTATCCCCCTGCAACCCCGGCAAGGAAGGAGGAAACGAATGGGGAAAAATGTGAAGCTGACCATCCGCCTGTCCCAGGAGGATATGACGCTTTTGAAATCTCATACTGCAAAAACCAGGCTGTCCCAATCCGCCTATCTGCGGATGCTGATACGGGGCTATGTCCCAAAATCTTATCCGCCAGAGATGTTCTATGACCTTATGCAGCGGTTGAATCAGAGTGGCGGTAAAATAGACGCTGCTGTGCTGAACGGGGTCAGGCAGCTCCAGGAGGTCATAACAGCACCGGAGAAGATCGAGTAATGGCAACCACCGCGATCTGGAAGGTCAAGGGAAATTTGGGCCAGGTGGTGAACTATGCGGCCAACCCGGATAAAACCACATTTACGACTGAAGAAATCCAGGGCCTCCGGGATGTGATGGATTACGCCACACAGGGTTACAAAACCGAGGAACAGCGGTTTGTGAGCGGCGTCAACTGTATCCCGGAAATCGCCAGAGAACAAATGATGATGGTCAAACGGCAGTTTGGCAAGGAGGGCGGTATTATCGCTTTCCACGGCTACCAGTCGTTTGCTCCAGGTGAGGTCACACCGGAACAGGCCCATCAGATCGGTGTGGACTTGGCTCGGCGGTTGTGGGGTGACAGGTTTCAAGTGGTAGTCGCCACCCACCTTGACCGGGAACACATTCATAATCATTTTGTGCTGAACTCGGTTTCCTTTGTAAATGGAAAGAAATACAACGACTGCAAAGCTGCCTATGCCCTTATGCGGCAGACCTCAGACCGGCTTTGCCTGGAACACGGACTATCCGTAATTGAGCAGTCGGAACAGGGCCGTACTATGAGTTACGATACCTGGGAAGCGGAGCAGAAGGGCAACCCCACTTGGTACGGCCAAATCCGAAAAGATGTAGATTCCTGTATCGCTCGGTCATTCTTGTTTGAACATTTCTTGGACAATCTGAAAAAACAGGGGTACACAGTCAAAACGGGCAAATACATAGCAATCCGTCCTCCGGGAAAAGAGCGGTTTGTAAGGCTGAAAACTTTAGGCGACAATTATACAGAGGCAGCTATCAGGGAGCGTATCAAGGCACATGAGCGCACTCCACTTTATCGTCGTCCCTCACAGCCACCGAAGCGGTATTATAAAGCCAAAAACCAACCTAAAAAGCTGACTGGGTTTCGGGCCTTGTATTATCACTATTTGTATCTGTTGGGAAATCTACGTTGGCCAACAGCTTCACCACGGCAACGGCGGTACAATATGGCGGAGATCATCAAGTTCGACCGCTATGTAGAGCAGGCCAAGCTGCTGATGAAATATCGCATTGACACTTGGGACCAACTTGACATGTTCACTGAAGCTGTTCAGGAAGAAATTGACGCTCTTTGCAATCAGAGGAAAGCGCTTTATCACCAAAAACGGAGCAGTCCTCAAGATGAAAAATTCTCTCTCCAAATTCAATCCATCAATCAATCTATCCAATCGCACAGGCGGGAGTTGAAGATATGCGCTCGGATCAAAGCAGCAGCCCCAAGCATTCTGCAAAAAATCCAGGAAATTACGCCTGCTCCGGTGAAAGGAAAGCAGGTCTCGATACACCGCTGCACCCGCTCACATCAGCGGTAGGGGTGTTTGCCCCAGTGGGAGGGTACTCCACCGCTCCAGTCCCCATCAAGGCTAAAGTGAACCGGCCCGCCCCCTACGGGGGCGGGCCGGGCCTTGACCGGGTCTGTTCGGCGGAGTGGGGGTGGGGGAGGGCAAACGCTGGGAGTGCCGGGCGGTGCCCGG
>ERZ808028.1160-NODE-1160-length-17088-cov-7.401211_pt1 | contig 17088 bp, 15 predicted proteins | sample MGYA00380184_ERZ808028 | MGnify/ENA primary metagenome ERZ808028 (study PRJEB31490, sample SAMN06133397) | mouse gut metagenome | isolation source: J8_1 | host: mice | place: China: Chengdu | collected 2015-05 ...
GAGACGATGGCGACCTTCTCCCCCGCCAGGGTGTTGGTCAGGGTGGACTTGCCCACGTTGGGCCGTCCGCAGATGGTGATGATGCCGCTTTTCTTGATGTTCATAGGTGATCCTCAACTTTCTTGAGCATTTTATAAGTATGTTCAGTTTTCCCCGTGGTAGTCCAGGTGTTCCCATTTCGCCTGCTCGTCGAAGAAATCCTCCTTCGGGGGGAACTCCTTGTAATACACCTGGGTCAGTTCCCCGTCGATTCGATCCTCCACTTTGATCCACGAGGGGAAATGGGTTACCTCGCTGCCCACCTCGAATTCGACGACTCCGTTCTCATAGTCGTACCCCGTCTCGATCCGCCGGACGCACATCAGTTTCCCGTCCTCCCAGCGGTGGAAGGTGGTCACGCCGTCCCCGCCGCCGCTGTTCCGGGCCCAGCCGTCGATGATCTCCGTCTCCGGATTGCAGCGGGGGAAGGATATCTCCCGGTACTCCGGCACCTCCGCGAACTGTCCCGCCTCCTCGTCCCACACCCAAAGATACCAGTAACCAGCCGCATTTCCCATGTTGCGCAGGACGCTGAAGTCCATGTACCCGTCGAAATTGGCGTCCACCACCTCGTGCTTCCCAAACATCAAAGTTTCTGCCACAGCGTCCATTCTCTGCATAGGTTCCCCCATATTCCCGGGATTCCAGACGGAAAGGTACACTGGGTTCTCCCACGGCTCCCATTCCGGGTCTGGGTTCGGCCCACGCTCCCCCAACTCCGCCGTCACCAGCAGCGTGCCCAGCTTCCCGCCGGTGTCCACCAGAAAGGCGTCGTGGGTATCGTCCATGGGCTGCCGCGCCAGCAACTCCTCCGGGCTTGGGAGCTCCGGCGGCGTTCTCAGCGGCACGCCGGCTGTGGGGGACGGCTCCGGCGGGAGGGGCGCGGTTCCCGTTGGCTCCTCCGCCTGGCATCCGATCAGCGCCAGCGCCAGGACCGCCGCCAGCAAAAAGCAGCGTGCCTTCATATATTTTCCCCTTTTCATGTATTTTTATCTCTTTCCAGTCCCAATTCTCTCATAATACACTCCTCCCGGGCACGCATTTGGGCCTTCTGCGGCCCCTCGTCCAGGTGATCGTAGCCCAGCAGATGGAGCGCCGAGTGGACGGCCAGATAGCTCAGTTCCCGCTCCACGGAATGGCCGAACTCCTCCGCCTGGGCGGCAGCCCGCTCCAGGGAAAGGCACATATCCCCCAGAGGCACCAGCCCGGTGGCGGGGTCGGCGTCGTCCCCAGACGGCTTGTCCCCAGGCTTGAGGTCGAACATGGGGAAGGACAGCACGTCGGTGGAGGCGTCCACCCCCCGCATATCCAGGTTGATCTGGTGTATGCCCTCATCGCCGGTGAGCAGCACGTTGATCTCACAGGGCACGCCCACCCCCTCGGCGTCCAAGGCCGCCAGGATGGCAGCGCGCACCTGGCCCTCCGCCTCCCGGGGGGCGTCCTCCGGAACGGATATGAGAATATCATGCTCTGCCATAGCAATATCCCCCTCAGCGCTTTTCCCGCTTGGCGGCCCGGCGCTTCTCGTCGTCCTCATAGGCTTTGATAATGCGCTGAACAATAACATGGCGCACCACGTCCGCTCCAGTGAGCTGGCAGATGGCGATGTCCTCCACTCCTTTCAGCACTCGCATGGCCTCCTTTAGCCCGGACACCTTGTCTGCCGGCAGGTCGATCTGGGTGGCGTCTCCGGTGATCACGATCTTGGAGCCGAACCCCAGCCGAGTAAGAAACATTTTCATCTGCTCCCGGCTGGTGTTCTGTGCCTCGTCCAAGATGATGAACGAGTCGTCCAGTGTCCGCCCCCGCATGTAAGCCAGGGGGGCCACCTCGATATTTCCACGCTCCAGATATTTTTGGTACGTCTCCGCCCCCAGCATATCGAAAAGGGCATCATACAAAGGCCGCAGGTACGGGTCCACTTTGGACTGTAAATCGCCCGGCAGAAAACCTAACCGCTCCCCCGCCTCTACAGCGGGCCGGGTGAGGATAATGCGGTTGATCTGCTTCTCCCGAAATGCCGCTACTGCCGCCGCCACCGCCAGATAGGTCTTGCCCGTGCCGGCAGGGCCCACGCCGATGGTGACGGTATTGTTTTTAATCGCGTCCACATACTTCTGCTGCCCAATGGTTTTAGCCTTGATGGGCTTACCCTTGGCGGTGACGCACACCACGTCCCCAGCCAGCTGAGCAATCTTCCCCTCGTTCCCGGAGCGGACCAATTCAATGATATACCGGACATTCTGCTGCCCAATAGCTTCTCCCTTAGCGGATAGTGTGAGCAGCCCCTGAATGGCCTTCACCGCCAGCATGACGTTTTCACCCTCACCGGAAATTTTCAGGTTGGATTCCCGGTTTACCACTGTTACGTCCAGCTCCTGCTCTATAAGGCGGATGTTCTCATCAAACAGGCCGAACAGGTTGACGGCCTCCTCCATCCGCTCAATGCTGATGCTCTGTTCTGTCATTCGTGTACTCCTTTACGCGGCATTCAGCCGCTCTTGTTGGTGTTGCCGATGCTCGGCGCCGTTATGTTCCGCCGTTTTCGGCGCCTGCGTACTTGCGGCCCACCTCTCCATCCCGTTCCACAGTGCGCCCGATCTCCTCCCGGCACTCCGCCAGCAGCGTGACGGTAAGCCGCCCGCTCTCCTCCTTAGTCACAAAATCGGTCTGGAGCGCCTTGCCGCAGTTGGTCTCCATCAGTTTATCCAGCCGTACCAGCAGAGCCTGTTCCATACGGGCGACAGCCGCCTCTTTGTCAAGGGGCTGCTCGGCCAAAGTATAACTCCGCCGGGTTTCCGTGGTCAGCCACACAGGCCAAGGGCGGCCGAAGAGCGTGAGCTGCTCGGTCTTGCTTATTTTATCATATCTTCCACCAGAAATGCTACTGTTTTCAAAAAAATCCAAGTCCATCCACAAAAATTTTATGCCAAAATTTTTTTGCTCCTTTCCGGTATACTCCTTTACCTGTACGGCGACGGGTACGGTCTCTTCCAGCGTGCGCCATGTCCGGGCTGTCACAGAACCGGCGGCCCGGACGATCAAGTGCCCAAGGTCCACCGTCCCCCACTCCGGCTCTTTTAAATCCAGGTCTCCGCTGATGAGAACCTCCCCTTTTGCCACAATGTCTCCATCCTGAAACATGGCGCGCCCAGCCTCAGCATGGATGTCCTCAAGGATGCCGTCCACATCCGCAATCACATCTGCGGGAGCGCTTTCATCCAGCAGTTCCGGCTTTTTCTCCGTCTCCCGGACCACCACTTCCGCCCGTGTGCCATAAATGTTGATCGCCATGTAGCTCAGCTCCGGCAAGCCCAGTAGCGCTTCGTTTGCCGCTTCCTTCTCCACGATGCCGGGTCCGTAGGCTCCGGGGCGCACCCCCACCCGCTGAAGCTGGGAGAGAATGACGGCGGTGGAAATCGACTCATTGCCTGACACCTCCACCACCAACAGAAAACGGGACAGGACGCTCACAGAAAAAAAACACAGCGCCATCCCCGCCACAAACCCCCACCGCCGTTTCAATATACCTTCCGCCACCACCGCCGCTCCTCGGCGGCTGCGCTCGGAAAGCTTGCACATGGAACGCTGGGCCAGCTCATCCAGCCGTTTCCGGTCCTGAAGGGCAATACGAAAGATAAAACTGGTTTCGTCAATCCAGTCCAGTTTCCAGAATTGCAGACGGTTTTGGGCGCATAAATTCAGCAGCCGTTCGGGGAAGGCTCCTACGGCCTCCAGTTCCACATAGCCGCGCATCAGATTGATGAGTTTTTTCATCCCGTCACCTCATAAATTCCACCGCGGTAATGGTTCCCGTGACCAGCAGTTCCTCCGGGGTCATAGCCCGCAGCTCCAGCTCCCGGCCCCGTACCAACACCACCACATTGCCGCCGGAAATGTGAATTTCCTCCGGTCCATACGCCAAAATACCTCTGTGAGGGCCCATACGCAGCTCCCCGTCGCCGACCACCTCTACCCTGGGCACCCCTGCCAGCGCATCGGCGGGCAGGTCGAACAACCGTGACGCCCGAAGCAACAGACCGTCTTTTTCACCCACGATACATCACCTCTGAAAAGCTTATGACGGCAAATGCCCGGTCTTGCTTGTCCTGCGGGAATTTGTAGACTTTTCCTGCCGTCCGTGATACAATACCACCAAACCAAGAAATCAGGTGACAAAGATGGACTATCAAAACGGGCACCGGAACGGCTCTCCTGTCTATACGGTGGAGGAATCCACCACGCTTCTCTCCTTTCTGCTGGCCAACTTAAAAGGTAAAAGCCGCAACAACGTGAAATCCCTGCTATCCCGGCGGCTGGTGGCGGTGGATGGGATCCCCCTTTCCCAGTTTGACACACCGCTGTCTCCAGGGCAAAATGTAACCATTCTCTCCACCTCCGCTCCCCGGGCAGAGGCTTTGCCTTTTCCCCTTCTCTATGAGGACGAGCACCTCATCGTGGTAAACAAGCCCGCCAAACTGCTCAGTGTGGCCAATGACAAGGAAAAGGTGCGCACCGCCTACCACATTGTCACCGACTACGTGAAGAGCCGGAGGGTGGACGACCGCATTTATGTCATCCACCGATTGGACCGGGACACATCCGGAGTGTTGATGTTCGCCCGGGACTCAGAAACCAAAGAACGCTTCCAAACCCGCTGGAACGATATCATTACCCGCCGGGGGTATCTGGCGGTGGTGGAGGGAACACCCAAACCGGACCGGAATACCATTCGTTCCCATCTGGTGGAGACAGCCACCCACCTCAGCTTCTCCGGTTCGCCGGGTCCCAACGCCAAAGAAGCAGTAACCAGCTACCAAGTGATTAAAGTAGGAAATGGATATGCTTTGCTGGACATCTCCATTGAAACCGGACGGAAAAATCAAATTCGAGTGCATATGAAGGAATCGGGCCACCCCGTGGCTGGCGACAAGCAATACGGCGCCCGTACCAACCCCATTGGACGGCTGTGCCTTCACGCCAACGAGCTGTCTTTCACTCACCCTGTGACTGGAGCGGCCACAACGTTTAAAGCCAAAACGCCCAGGGATTTTAACCGAATGTTTCGATAGTCCCTATATATGATGTTGACACAGATTCCTGGAAACCGTATGCGCGGCAGAGGGCACAATCGTCCCGCAGGCAAATCTTTTCTTTCTCCGTCAAAAAATAATTGCAATTGACAGCAGCTGAGTATATACTACTTCTTTAGATTTGAACGCTGTGTCGAACTGTGGCGGCGGCAAACACATTTTAGAGGAGAGCGGCAGATGGGCAACATAAAAGAAAAAATACAGGCGCTTTGGCGTGACCAGCGCTCTTGGAAGGTTAGGTTTCCCCTTGCCGCCCTGTGCGCTTTCACCTGTGTGTTCACCTTTATCCTCTTCGGCCCCTGTGAGATATACATTCAAAACATGCAGGACATGACCTTTTCCTTCCACACCTTGTTGCCCGTGCTCCTTTTGGCGGGAGGCACAGCATTCGCGGCGCTTCTGACCGTCCTTCTTCTGCTCCGGGGCAGGCTGTTCAATTACGCCGTGACCCTCCTCTTCGCCGTAACCCTGGCAGGTTATCTCCAGGGGAATCTGCTGAACGTGAATCACGGCACCCTGGACGGCAGCTCAGTGGCCTGGTCCAACTACCAGTGGCCCATGCTCAAAAATCTGGCGGTATGGCTGGCAATTCTGGCCGCTGCGTTCACGCTGCTCTATCTCAGCCGAAAGCTTTGGACCCGTGCGGTGGAATTCATTTCCCTGCTGCTGGCGGCGGTACAGACGGTGGCGCTTGTCGGTTTGATTTTCAGCGCCAATTTTTCCGGGCTTCAAGACAAATACCTGTCAACAGCGGGAATGTTTGACCTATCTTCCAACCACAATGTGGTGGTATTTCTCTTGGACCGGTGTGACCGCTCCTATTTGGACAGCGTGCTTGACCAGCATCCGGAGTGGCAGGAGAAGCTGGGCGGCTTTGTCAGCTATCACGACTTCACTGGCAGTTTCAGCCGAACCTATGCTTCTGTCGCCTATCTGCTCACTGGGGTAAAAGATGAAGATGCTTTTCCTTTTCATATACCTCAAAACGACTATTTGAGCCGGGCGTGGGAGCGCTCCACCCTGCTGCCTCAAATCCGTGAGGCGGGTTACCAAGTCGGCCTATACTCTCATATAGGCGATGTCGTGGGCAATATGGACAATCTGGAGGGAAAAATCGACAATATTGGTCTAGAAGCCGTCAATATCAATCGAAAAGTAATGCTGAAGAAAATGCTTGAGCTGTCTGCCTACCGCTATCTGCCGGAGGCTGTCAAACCTTATTTCCAGCTCTACACCGGGGACCTGGACGCCGTCCAGAGTGTTGGCCAGAAAGATCTCTATCAAATCGATGACCCTGGTTTTTGGGAGCGGTACCAGGAACAGGGACTGCGGAAGGACGCCGACATCTCCGGCTGTTTCCGCTTCTACCACCTTCAAGGCGCCCACTTCCCTTTCAACATGAACGAGCTGGCTCAGCGCGTGGATACCGGGTGGGACCCGGCAGACCGCCTGGCTCAGGTAACGGGAAATATGGCTATGATTTTTCAATACCTGGACGAACTGCAGGCCCAAGGCCTCTACGACAATACCACTGTGGTCATCACCACCGACCACGCAGCGGATTATCCCGATTGGCCCACTCCTCTGAGCACTTTGGATGGTCCCAGGCTGCTCCCTTTGTTGGTCAAACCCGCTCACGCCGATTTAGACCAACCTTTGCAAATTTCCCGCAAGCAAATCTGCCAGGACAACCTTCGGGCCTCGCTGGCGGGTTGGTGCGGGTTGGACACCAGGCAGTACGGACGGACCATTGAATCTGTCGGCGAAGATGAGCCCATGACCCGAATTTTCTGGATGCTGTTGTATGATGAAGCGCTGGAAACCCGGGACGCATACATGGGAACCTACGAAATACATGGGGACGGCAATGATTTTTCCAACTGGGAGCTGCTTGAAATGACTCCGCTGGACAGTCCCGGCTGGTAGGATCCGCACAGGAATTATGATTGGAGTGCATTCCATGAAAAAACTAGCCATATTCGCCTATTTTGTTGCCTGCGGCCTATTGCTGACTACGGTCACGGCGATGGCCTATATCGACCCTTCGGCGATGACCTATATGATCCAGCTTATCGCAGGCGTGGCCATCGCCGCAGGAGCCGGAGCCAGCTACTATTTTCGCAAATTCAAACGGAGCCTTTCCCGGCGCCAAAAAGATAAGCATCAGACAGCGTTCCAGCCTTGCGCTTTGGATGACGACGACGATACAGGCTACGGCGACTATGAAATGGACCTGGAACCGGGAAATGGAGGCGCCGCTTTCTCCGCCTTTCACTCGGAAGAACCACAGACACACACCACAACAGCTCAAAACCTCTATGCGGACGAACCCATTATTGCCGCCGTGGATCCCTTTGACGAAACGGGAGGCGAGGGCGGTTTGGCCTCCGAAAATCGGGAACTGCGCCGTTTGTTGGCAGAGGAACGTCAGAAGGTGGAGGAGCTGAAACGTGCTCTTCACATCTGCACCGCACCAAAACGATGAGCACGCAGAAAAAGGACCGCTGGTGGCTCTTCCCGTTGGCCGCGATGGGTCTGGCCATCTTTGTCAACCTCTTCATTTTGGTAAACGCTCATGTGCCCTCCAGCTCTATGGAGCCCACCATTCCCACCGGCGCACTGGTTCTAGGAGACCGCACTGCTTTCCACCGGGGGGACCCGCAAGTCGGAGACGTGGTGTTTTTTCACCATACGGAATTGGGAGAAAAATGGCTGGTGAAGCGTGTCATCGCCCTGCCCGGCCAGACATTCTCTATGGAACATGGCCGGGTGTATTTGGACGGGCGGCTTCTGGATGAGGATTACATCACAGAATTCTCCACAGACAGCTATCCTGAAATCCTGGTGCCTGAGGACTGTTATCTGGTGCTGGGGGACCACCGGACCAATTCCCATGACTCCCGCTTTTGGTCCGACCCATTTGTTCGCCGGGAGGATCTGCTGGGACGGGCATTGTTCGTATACTTTCCCCAATTCCAGCTGCTGTAACACAGTCCGGATTTACTCAAAAAACGAGGTGCAGTCATTACAATATGGACGTCATAAACACCATAGTCGGTACCCCTTTGGGTTATCTGATGTACTTTTGCTACCAGCTGCTCCACAACTATGGCGCAGCAATTATCTTGTTCACTCTGCTCACCAAGGCCGTCATGTTTCCTATTTCCCTGCTGGTACAGAAAAATTCCATCAAGATGGTAAAAATGAAGCCCCAGCTGGACATGCTCCGCTACCAGTATGTAGACGACAACGACGCTTTTATCGACGCTCAGTCCGCCTTGTACCAGCAGGAGCGGTACAATCCTATGGCGGGAGTAGTTCCCCTGCTTCTTCAGCTGCCTATCATCTTCGGACTGCTGGACGTCGTATACAAGCCGTTGAAGCACATTCTCCACCTAGCGCCCGAGGTCCAGCGGGCCTTTGTGGAAAAAACCGCCCAGCTGATGTCCGTCACCGTGGAGGAACTGGGTTCCACCGCCCAGCTGTCGGTGGTGGAACGTGTGCGGGCCGTCCCGGACAGCTTTTCCGCCCTGCCCGGCGGGCCGGAGGCTGTGGAACAAATTCAAACGCTGAGCATGACCTTTTTCGGAATTGACTTGGCGCGCACCCCCAGCGTCCACACATTGGACGCACTGTTTCTGCTCCCTGTTCTGGCGGGTCTGTCGGCGCTGTTGATGTGCTGGGTGCAGAACAAAGTCAACGTACTCCAAATTGAACAGAATAAGCTGTCTCAGTGGTCCATGACGTTGTTTATGATCGCGTTCTCCACCTTTTTTGCTTTCATTGTCCCAGCGGGCGTGGGGCTGTACTGGATTTTTGGCAACCTATTTTCCATCGGTGTCATGTTCCTTGTAAACGCCATCTACTCCCCTAAAAAATACATCAACTACGACACGCTGGAAGAGATGAAACGCACTGCCGCTGAGGACAGGGAACAGAAAAAAAAGAACGCCGTCCTGGCTAAAAAATACTACAAAGAGTTTTTCTCCCCGGAAAATAAAGGGAATATGCAGGTGATGTTTTACTCCGAAGGCAGCGGGTTTTACAAATACTTCCGGGCCCTCATCGAAGCGCTGCTGAAAGATACGGACCTCACCATTCACTATGTTACCAGCGACCCCAACGATGCCATTTTCCAGAAAAACGAACCCCGTATCCGCCCTTATTATGTGGATGAAACCCGGCTCATCTCTCTGATGATGAAGTTGGAGGCGGACATGGTGGTCATGACCACCCCCGACCTGGAAAAGTACCATATCAAACGCTCCCGGGTGAAGGAGAACGTGGAATACGTTTTCATGGACCACGGGTGCAGCAGCGACAATCTGGCCTACCGCACCGGGGCGCTGGATGCCTATGATACCCTGCTGGTGGTGAGCCGAGAGCAAGCCATTGAGGCCAGAGCCATCGAAAAACTTCGGCATGTAAAGAAAAAGCGGATCATCGAGTGCGGCTACGGACTCATCGACGACATGATCTCAGCCTACCAGTCTATGGGAAAAAAAGAAAACGAGAAGAAAACCATCCTTATCGCCCCCTCCTGGCAGTACGACAACATTATGGATTCCTGCCTGGACGACTTGGTAACCGCCTTGTATGGGCAAGGCTACCGCATTGTCATCCGCCCTCATCCCCAGTACGTGCGCCGCTTCCCCATACAGATGAACGAGATTATCCGACGCTATCAAGATAAAGCTTCCCACGATTTTATCATTGAGACGGATTTTTCCTCCAATGTAACCGTGTATACCGCCGACCTGCTCATCACCGACTGGAGCGGAATCGCGTTTGAATTTTCCTTTACCACAGACAAACCCTCTTTGTTCATCAACACTCAGATGAAAGTGGTAAATGAAGACTGGCAAAAGATTCCCCTCGTTCCCTTTGACATCACCGCCCGGTCCAAGGTAGGCCGGCAAGTGGAGAAAAGCGAGGTCAAGAATCTGGCTCCCATCGTGGAGGAGCTCCTGTCCCATCAAGAGGACTATCGGGAGCGAATCTCTTCATTGAAACAACAGCATTTTTACAATCTGGGCCACAGTGGTGAAGCAGGAGCCCAGTATATCATCCACCGTCTGGAGCGTCGGTATAGAAAGCGCTTCTCCAGACCAGGATAACAAGGTAAACCTCTTTTTACTGCCATCAAACCGCCCCTGGACCACTTTCCCGTCCAGGGGTGGACTTCAACTCTTCCGTTCACAAAGTCAGGAGTTTTCCCTATGATGAACACACAAGAAAGCGACATTCTATGCGCAGTTCTGGAGCATCCGGGCGCCAGCCAGCGCCTGCTGGCAGAGGCTTCCGGCCACTCTTTAGGCGTGGTAAACCGCTGTCTGAAACGTCTGGCGGACGCCGGATATTTGAACGAATATCTCCAGATCACACGGCAGGCTCAGGAGGAATTCGACCGTAACGCACCGAAAAACGCCGTCATCCTGGCTGCTGGTTTTGGACTGCGGATGGTGCCCATCAATATGGAAACACCCAAGGCATTCCTGGAGGTGGGCGGCGAACCGCTCATCGAACGTCTCATTAAGCAGCTCCATCAGGCGGGCATCCAGGAGATCTATGTGGTGGTGGGCTATATGAAGGAGCGGTTTGAATACCTCATCGACGACTATGGAGTTCAGCTCATCGTCAATCCAGCCTATGCCACAACAAACAATCTTCATTCCCTGGCCTTGGCTGCGGACTTCCTATCCAACAGCTACGTCCTTCCCTGTGACATCTGGTCCGCTCAAAATCCTTTCCGGTCCCATGAGCTGTATTCCTGGTATATGGTGAGCACCCGGCATAGTGATGACAGCACCGTGCGGGCAAACCGCAGAGGAGAGCTGGTCGCAATCCCGGAAGGACAGGGCGGAAACACCATGGTGGGAATCGCCTATCTTTTGGAGGCTCAGGCGGCCATAGTCCGTGAGCGGCTGGCTGCCCTGGGTCATGATAGGCAGAGCGGTCGATTCTTCTGGGAAAGCGCCTTATTTGATAAGGGCAAAATGATCTTGAATGCCCGGGTGGTCCCGGATAACCAGGTGGTGGAGCTGAACACCTATGAACAGCTCCGAGAATTGGACAGCGATTCCGACCAGCTCAAATCGGACAAAATACAGGTCATTAAATCCGTTCTAAAAGTTGATGCCGGAGAGATCACCAACATCTCCGCCCTGAAAAAGGGCATGACCAACCGTTCGTTTCTCTTTTCCTGCCGAGGCGCACAATACATTATGCGCATTCCGGGAGAGGGTACTGAACAGCTCATCAGCCGCCAGGAGGAAGCGAAGGTCTACCGGCTCATCCAAGGCAGGGGTCTTTGCGAGGATGTGCTCTACATCAACCCAGACACCGGCTACAAGCTTTCCCGCTTTTTTGAATGCGCCCGGACCTGCGACCCACTGAACCCGAAGGAAACCGCCGCCTGCATGAAAAAGCTTCGGGCCTTCCATGAACTGGGTTTAAAGACAGACCATTCATTTGATATTTTCGCCCACATTGATTTTTATGAATCGCTATGGGCAGGACGGCCTTCCGCCTACCGAAACTACCCACAGACCAAGGCCAATGTCTTGCGGCTGAAGCCATTCATCGACACCCACGCCGCGCCAAAGGTCCTCTCTCATATTGACGCCGTACCAGACAATTTTCTCTTTTGTCGTACCAAACAGAGTGCGGAGGAAATCCGGCTCATTGACTGGGAGTACGCCGCCATGCAGGACCCGCATGTGGACATCGCCATGTTCTGCATCTATGCCATGTATGACCGAGACCATGTCGACCAGCTTATCAGCCAGTATTTTCCCGAGGGATGCCCGGATAAAGTCCGGATCAAAATCTACTGTTATATCGCGGCCTGCGGCCTGTTATGGAGCAATTGGTGCGAGTACAAGCAAAGCCTGGGGGTTGAATTCGGCGTCTACTCCCTGCGGCAATACCGTTATGCCAGGGATTACTATCGCATTGCCTCGGAAGAACTGACGCGGATGGGAGGAACAGAACTATGCACATGGTGAGACAGGCCATCATCCTGGCTGCGGGAGAGGGCAGGCGGATGCGGCCCGTCACTTTGAACACTCCAAAACCTTTGGTCCGGGTGGGCAGCGTGAGGATGATCGACACGGCAATCTCGGGGCTGATCTCCAACGGTATCCATGAGATTTATGTGGTGGTAGGATATTTGAAAGAGCGATTTCGCGTCTTAGAACAGGAGTATCCTGGTGTGAAGCTCATCGAAAATCCCTACTACGACAGTTGTAACAATATTTCCTCCCTATATGTCGCCAGAGAACACCTTTGCGGCGCAATTATTCTGGATGGCGACCAGCTTATCCACTCTCCTCAGGTGCTGGTCCGCCCGTTCGCGCGTTCAGGTTACAACGCCGTATGGACAGATGCGCCCACCAAGGAGTGGCTGCTCACGGTAGAACGGGATGTTGTCACCTCGTGTAGCAGGACGGGAGGTACCAACGGCTGGCAGCTGTTCAGCATCTCCCGCTGGAGTGAGGAAGACGGGCGGAAGTTAAAGCGTCATCTGGAACATGAATTTGAAAAAAAGCAAAGCCGAGATATCTATTGGGACGACGTAGCGCTGTTCCTCCACCCAAATGAATATGAACTAGGTATTTTCCCAATGGCCCCAGGGGATGTTGTGGAAGTGGACAGCTTGGCTGAACTGGCCGCGTTGGACCCCGGTTATAGCCATTACTTGGCGGGAGGCAAATAATATGGAGCGGCAACGCACAATCGACTGGACCATTACACTGATTCCTTTGGGGTTTATCCTCATACTGAGCGCACTGTTCATCGCTTTCCCCGAGCAGTCCAACGAAGCTCTCAACTCAATTCGTTTTCTGTTGGGGGATACCTTTGGCGTTTACTATTTAGCCATCGGGCTAGGTGTGTTTCTGCTCACCCTCTTTGCGGCGTGTTCCAAGTACGGCGGCATCGTATTAGGGGAACCGGATGAAAAGCCCCGGTATTCCTTTTTCATCTGGGGCTCTATGATGTTTACTGCGGGGCTGGCGGCAGATATCTTGTTCTACTCTTTTTCCGAATGGATCTTATATGCGGCAGACCCACACATTACTGAATTGGGTTCAGTTCAAGATTGGGCCAGTGTCTATCCTATTTTCCACTGGAGTCTCATTCCCTGGGGATTTTACCTCATGCTGGCGGTAGCCTTTGGCTTTATGCTCCATGTGCGCAAAAGGGAGCGCCAAAAATACTCCGAGGCCTGCCGACCTGTCCTGGGCAAACTCACGGACAGCGCCCCAGGCAGATTCATCGACCTGCTGGCGGTATTTGCCTTGCTTGCGGGAACAGCCACCACATTCAGTCTGGCTACGCCCTTGATGTCCGATATCCTCTGCCAATTACTTCACCTTCCTCTGAACCGAAACGCAGTCACTGTCTCCATTCTGCTGGCTACCTGCGGGGTCTACACCTACTCCCTGCTTCACGGTTTCAAGGGCATCAGCCTTCTGGCAAAGTCCTGTATTTACCTTTTTTTCGGTCTGTTGGCCTATGTGCTGCTTTTGGGTGGTGAAGCCCGGTACATCATTGAAACCGGATTCTCTGCCTTGGGGCGCATGGTTCAGAATTTTTTCCAGCTGGCCACTTTCACCGATCCCCAACGGAGCACTTCTTTCCCACAGACCTGGACCATTTTTTACTGGTCCTACTGGATGGTGTGGTGTGTGGCCGCCCCCTTTTTCATCGGCAGCATTTCACGCGGGCGTACAGTTCGGCAAACCATTTTGGGCGGTTACGGCTTCGGTGTAGGGTCTACAGTGGTCAGTTTCATAGTGCTGGGCAACTACTCGCTGGGAAAGCAGGTCTCCGGCGCAGTGGATTTTATCGCCCAATACAGCGAAACCGGAGATTTATACACTCTTATTATCTCCATGATTCGTACGCTCCCCTGCGCTCAGCTGGTTCTGATATTGGTGCTGGTCACTATGGTGGCTTTCTATGCCACCTCCTTTGACTCCATCGCGTTAATCGCCTCCTGCTACAGCTACCGCAGGCTGAGCGAAACAGAAGAGCCCCATTGGGCAGTCAAGCTTATGTGGTGTCTGCTCCTTATCGCCCTGCCCATCGCTCTGGTGTTTTCGGAAACCTCCATGTCAAATTTGCAATCAGTCAGCATCATTGCCGCATTCCCCATCGGTGCTGTAATCCTGCTCATTACCGCCAGTTTCTTCAAAGACGCAAGTATTTACTTGAAGCAATTCTAAAAAACAATATTATCCTTTATTCCCCACCTCTTTCCGGATAGAGAGTAACAGCAATTTTGAGATTTGCTTTATTGGTTTGATTTCAAAAGGATTCCACCGCTCACTTTAATAGGGACACGCCGTTTCTGCATACGTTTTGGCAAGGAGGTGGTCCTTATGTGGACAGCATGGTTACTATTGACACTAAATGGACTCTTTTTTACTTTGCGGCTGGCAGGTAATACAGGCTCTTTTCCCCGCGCCCTTACCAAGGATGAAGAGCGGGACTGTTTGGAGCGGATGGCGCAAGGCGACGATGACGCCAGAGACATGCTCATTGAACACAACTTGAGGCTGGTGGCGCACATTGTAAACAAGGGTTAAAGCAGAAGGAGGAAGTTTGCCGGTCAAAAACGACCCCACAGGGGTCGCCGAATTTCAAGTGGATGTCCAAATGGATTTCTTCTTTGGTACTGTCTTTTTTGACTACAATCTTGTCTAAAATCGTGGTGACAAAGGCAGAATTGATGCCATTTTGGAAGGATAGCTCCTGTTCCAGGGCAGCCTGTATCCCCTCCAGCTGTGCCGCTGTCCGCTGTCCCTTTTCTGCCTCTGCCTGGAGTGTCGACCGCTTTTCCTCCAGTGCCTTGACCTGTTCGTTGAACCCGTCGTTGCGCCCCTTGAACTCCGCTGTGGAGATGACACCCTCAATGCTCATCTCCAGCAGGCGGTCTTTTTTTGCCTGGATAGAAGACAGGTCCTCCTCAATGTGCCGAAGGTCCTGGGCATAATCGTGCTCATCCGGGACGGCCTGGAGGACTGTCACCACCGCGTCGATAATGGCCTGTTTGTTCTGAGCCAGCCGGTTAAAGATGTCCGCCATGATCTGGTCCAGCTCGGCGGTATAAAGCTGGGGAGCGGAGCAGGCCGCCCGGCCCCGGTTCCGATACACCCGGCACTGCCAGACTTCCTTGTCCCCTTTGGCGCTTTTCAGCACCTGCCGGTGAAAGCTGGCGCCGTGCTCTTCACAGATGATCTTGCCGCTGTAGGGGTAACGGTTATGAAACTCGGTAGCGCTTTGGTGGGACATCATCTGCTGGCTGCGCCGCTTATACAGGGCATTGGTCCGGTCCCACAGCTCTTCGGAGACAATGGCCGGGATGGACGGGTCCGGATACATAACCCACTCGCTCTCGTCCAGGAAAACCTTCCGCTTGTTGCGGTAGTCCACTGTCTGGCTTTTGTTGGCACAGTACCAGCCCTTATACTTGGGGTTGCAGAGGATGTGACGGATGGTCAGGACATTGAAAGCGTTGCCCTTCCGACTGGTGAAGCCCTCGTCATAAAGCGTCTGGGAGATGCGCCGTATGCCCATCTGCTGATTGGCATAGAGGTCGAAGATTCGCCGTACTACCTGGGCCTCTTCTTCGTTGATGGTCAGAACGCAGTCCTTCTTGTCGTACCCCCACAGTTTATCGTTGCCCAGCACGTGGCCGTTTTTGATGGCCTGCCGGAAGCCGAACTTCAGCCGCTCGGACAGCTTGCGCACCTCGTCCTGGGCCACGCCGGCCATGACCACCAGCCGAAACTCGCTGTCGCTGTCCAGGGTGTTGATGTTGTCGTTTTGGAACAGCACTCCCACATCGTGCTCCAACAGCTCCTGGGTGTATTTGATGCTGTCCAGTGTAGAACGGGAAAAGCGGGATATCTCCTTCGTGATGATAAAGTCGAACCGCCCCGCTTTGGCGTCCGCTATCATCCGTAAGAAGCTATCCCGCTTTTTGGTGCTGGTGCCGGAAATGCCCTCATCCACATAACCCTGGACGTAGGTCCAATTTCGCTTTTCCTGAATGAATTGCGTGTAATACTGCACCTGATTTTCCAAACTATTGATCTGCTCGTCTTTTTCAGTGGAAACTCTGGCGTAAAAGGTTACCCGTAAGGGTAGATCAAATATGGTTTTCCCATTCCGCATCTCATTGCGTATCCTGAGCACATTCATGTCCGCTCGCCTCCTTTGTCAAGCACACAGGATACCAGAAAAACTCCGGAAAGTCTATCACAGAATGTACCAAATCCACCGCCCCGGAATAGGTGAAATCCGATATAAGACCAAGAGAATGAATATGGTCCAGCAGGACACTGACCAGTTCTCGCTGTGCGCTCTCCAATTTGCATCACCTCAGTTCATAGATATTGTTAACAGCAGAGAAAAATGCCAGGCGGACAAGTTCCACCTGGCATAACTTAATGATTTATTACTCTTCAATACACATTTGCTCCAAAAGAACTTTCTCCCAATTGAAAGTAAAGGATGGCCAAAACAAATATTTTATGCTATAATATTACAAAATCTATTAGGAGGTTGAACTTACTCCATTTTCTACCCCACTCTCTTTTGCTCAAGTTAGAGCAGAAGTTCGTGACATAGACAAAGACGTGGATGCGAAAAATTCTGTAGCGAAAATGCTGGTATCATGACATGTATTTTAAACGCCAGCCAGAACTCCACAAATACGTGGAGTTCTGGCTTTTTGCATCTGAATTAGTTAAAACACATAAAACTCGATGGCAGTTTTGTGCGTTTTGCCCTGCAAGAAAAAATGTGAAGTCCACTTATGTAGTAGAATAAACTCCACAAGAAAAAATTAACTCCACAAATATGCGATATTTAGAGCCTATCCCAAAATAAAGGGCAACGAGGTACAATAGAGCAGGGGCGACGAAATGAGTGAAAAGAAGAGTTA
>ERZ808028.1161-NODE-1161-length-17084-cov-18.546010_pt1 | contig 17084 bp, 14 predicted proteins | sample MGYA00380184_ERZ808028 | MGnify/ENA primary metagenome ERZ808028 (study PRJEB31490, sample SAMN06133397) | mouse gut metagenome | isolation source: J8_1 | host: mice | place: China: Chengdu | collected 2015-05 ...
CTCGCCTTTGTTTACCTCGCCTCTATCGCTATCTTGTTGATTTAGCACATCTTTCCCGTTTTTTCAAACAGGCCCTAATTCCTCCTGCGTTGGCTCTCTTGTACTTGCTACATCTCCACCACCTATTACTCCAATGTCTCCATCTTCCTCGGGGCCTGCCTGTGGGAATTGGGTGACGTAATCCTCTATACTCCCTTCTTGTGTTGGTGTCTATATTGGGTCAGGTTGATTTGCTTGTGCGGATCAACGTTGGCGCAAAAATGGAAGTCTGGCATCAAACCTTTATCGAAACAAATACCGCATATGCAAAACAGGTGTCGTCTCAGCTGTCGTATACAGACTATCGATGCAGTGCCATGTAGTTGTATAGTGTGGTAAGGAAAAACGCGTCGCGAACATTCGTAAGCGGATTGATGCCCAGGAGCTCACGGATTTTTTTGATTCTGGCAGATATGGTGTTTTTGTGGAAAAACAGCAGCTCGGCGGCATCGTTCAAATTCATATTGGATTCAATCAACGCTCCCGCAGTTTCAAGGAATACGGATTCACTCATCTGTTCGCGGATGATCCGGGCATGAATCTCCAGCAGCGGGGCCAGCGTTTTTTCCGCGACCTGGCTCATCATAAATTCAGTCAGATAATCCGTCAGAAAATATATCTTTGCCGACTTTTTCTGCGGATAGCGGTACAGCCACAGGATGTCATCATAGATGGCGGAATAATACTGAAAACAGTTCTGCACGGTCCCGCAAAAATAATGATTGTGACAGTCTGCGGATTTATTGCGGAACCAGGAATCGATCTCTTCGATGCACTCGCATAATTCTTTACGGTAAGAAGATACGGTGTGCTGATCCGCTTTCTTAAAAAGGAGAAGAAAATTCCCTCCCAACCTGAAAATCAAATCCTCTTGCGCGTGGCAGGATACCGTGGGATATTGTTCAACGAAATCGTTCAAAATTTGATTGATATTTTCCCAGCCAATGTACTCGATCAAAACTGGATAGCGGTTCACTTGTTCCACGATCCGCATCCGCTCGGTCAGCTCATGGACCCGAGTCAGATTGGTGGGCTTATCCGTAAACAGCAGGCGGGAGAGCTCGTTCATTGGAGCGGTGGTATCGGTAGATGCAAAGGAGCGCAGCACCTCGTAATCGTACAAGGATTCAAAGGACAATTTGATGATCTTGGCCAAGGGCATTACGGTCTCCGGATTGCCGGAAACGCCGATCACGCCGACGGCGGCCCGGTTTTCCCGAAGGAGCAGATTGACGCCCGGAGAAGTGACTCCTGGAAGGTCCGCTGTAATGTCTTCGGTGACATCCACGCTGATATTGTTTTTGATCATCTGGTACGCCGCCTGATGAAAGGAACCCACCCGCTCTGGAGTGCAGGAAGCAATAATGATGCCGTGCTCGTTCATGATATTGATATTGTAATCCGTCTGGGTGCGGACACGGCGGATAAATCGTTCCGCAAAAGTGGGATTAATCATCATAGGCTCCTTTCGTTGACGCGGCACGTTTCACAGCGCAGATCATGGACCACGCAGGCGGGAAGCGGGACAGTGAAGAATGTGAGCGGTATACAGAGTATATTCCGCTATGCTGGTTGTGGCAATCATAGCACGATTAAAATGAAAATGCAACGCCAGCACAGTGCTTCCGTTCTATGAATTCATTTTGAAACGTGGTTATCGCGCTAAGTCAACACACCCCAAAATGTTGGGGGAGGCGACGGCAATAAGGCCCGGACGCTGCTATTCCTTGTACCTTGTTGACTTATCACGATAATCACATTTTGAAAATTGTGCGGAGAAAATCCGCACCATGCAATCAGCCTGCCGGTCTGCAAAGCCCGGCAGGCTGGATGTATATTGCGGAGAAAGGCGGATGGCGCGCCTCGGCCTTAATCGAGCCGGGAATCCTCCAGGTTCATTTCCGCGCGAACCTCCTGCCCGCGAATTTCGCGGATGGAGCTGTGCCGGCGCAGCGCCAGGTCCGCGGCGACGGCGGCGGCGTGGCCGTACTCAAAACACTGCGCAGTCACCCGGCAGCTGGCGAGGGCCTGGTGCTCCGCGCACAGGTTCCGGCCGGCCGCAATCAGGTTTTCGCCCGTTTTTGGGACCAGCGCGCCGAAGGGTACCTCATAGTAGTCGTTAATCAGCCAGAACAGGTAGGGCTTTTCACCGGCGTGAAGCTCAATGGGCCAAGGGCATTTGCAGATGCCGTCGGGGCGCTTTACCGCCTTTGCCACCGCGTCGTTGGTCATGCAGTCCATGCCGTCGATGGTGCGGGTCTGCCGGACGCCGACCTCTGCGGAGCAGTCGTTGACAAAGCTGTTTTCACAGCCGGGAATGTTCTCCCGAAAGAACTTGTAATAATCCTGAACCTGTTGGCGGCCGACGATCTCCGCCTCGGTGTGATCGTCCGGGTCGCAGACGTTCAACGCACGGCCGTCGCGGCTGGTCAGCAGAGTGGTGTTCATCAGCAGCTCGCCGGGCCGCGTGGTGGGAAACACCCAGACCTTGGTGCGGGGCAGGTTCCGGCCCTCAGCGTTCGCCTGCGCCAGCTTCTCCGTCACAGCGTCGGGGCTGATGGTGTCCGCTCCCCAGTATGCGCGGAATTTTTCCACATCGACGCCGCCGAGGCGGAACATCGCCGTGGGATTCTGAATGGCGCCGTGATCCCCCATTGTGTAGTGGCAGCCCGCCCGGTAGATCAGGTCGGCGTCGCCCGTCGCATCAATGATGATTTTGGCCCGAATCTGGGCCAGGCCGCTTTTCGTATCAATGACCACCCCGAGGAAGGAGTCTCCCTCCTTAATCACGCCGAAGACGTTGGTGTGATACAGGATCTGGGTGCCGTACCCCAGCACCAACCGTTCGGCCACCTCCTTATAAATTTGAGGATCGTGGGTGATCAGATAGGTTTTCCCATACAGCTGCGGCTCGGTTACGCCGTTTCTGGCCCGCATGGCCTGGAGAAATTCCTCCGTAAAGCCGTATACGATCTGCCGGGGGCCATCCTTAACGGGGTCGTCGCTGGCGAGAAACGCGCCGCACACGGTTCCGGAATACCCCGCCACGGCGGCACCCCCCAGGAATCCCAGGCGCTCCACCAGCAGGGTCCTCTGCCCGCGGCGGGCGGCCACTGAGGCGGCGGCAATGCCGGCGGGCCCGCCACCGCACACCAGTACATCCACCTCGCCATATAGGGGCAGGACGCAGTCCGGGCTGTAGACAACCGTCTGTTTAAAGCTTTTCATAAAAACCTCCTGTTTCTCGAATGATAAGAATCGGGATGAGAGCCGGTTTCAAGGCACCGCTTTTGCTTACGTACAGTATTACATAGATTCAGGCGAAACAGAATGTGTCCCACCCACTGTTTTGGGCGGGATATTTGTGACGCCGACACAATTTCAAGTCAATTTATGTGTGCTATACTGAGCACGTCAAACAAAGCAGGTGGATGTTACCGCCGAAAAATAATGGAGGTGTCTGTTTATGTGGACTTACCGAAACCCTGTCCGTGTGGTTTTTGGCACGGGCAAGCTGGAACAGTTAACGGAGGTCATGGAGGAATACGGAATGGACCGGGCCCTGATTGTGTCCGACCCGTTTACCCACAAATGCGGTGTGGCCGACAGGATCAAAGAATACGCCAAGGGCCGTATCCTGGACATTATTTCCGAGGTAGAACCCAACCCCACCTGTGACAATGTGGACGCCTGTGCCGCCCGGGCCAGGGAAATCGGCGCGCAGTCCATCATCGCGCTGGGCGGCGGCTCCGCCATGGACTGCGCCAAAAGCACCGCCGCGGCTGTCGCAATGAACTGCACCGGGATGGACCTGCTCAAGGGGAAGCCCATTACCGGCGCCCTGCCCCTGATCGCAATTCCGACCACCGCCGGCACCGGCAGCGAGGCGGGCTGGGGCGCGGTGCTGTCCAACCATGCCACCAATGAGAAAATCGCCATATTTGGCGAGCCGCTTTTCCCCCGGCTGGCCATTATCGATCCAGTGCTGACCTACACCGTCCCTCCTGCCATCACCGCCTCCACCGGCCTGGATGTCATCGCCCACAGCTTGGACGCCATGTGCTCCGTCCGGGCGAATCCCATCTCCGACGCGCTGGCCGTCCGGGCCGCCAAGCTGGCCTTTGAAAATCTGGAGGCCGCCTTCCGGAACGGACAGGACCCGGCGGCGCGGGAAAATATGGCGATGGCCAGCAATATCGCCGGGTACGCCTTCAGCAACACGGGAACCACAGGCAGCCACGCCTGCTCCTATCTGCTGACGGCCAAGTACCGCATTCCCCACGGCGAAGCCTGCGCCCTGACCCTGGACTCCTGGTTCCGAAAGGATGCGGAGGTCCGCCCCGAGCTCAATGTGCTCAGCCAGATGATGGGATTTGCCAATGCCAACGCGGTGTCTGACCAGATTGTCCGGCTCAAGGAGCTGACCGGGATGCGGACGACGCTGACGGCCATGGGCGTCCCCGACACACAGGAGGCTTTTGACGAGCTGGTGGCAAACGCTGCGGCTTCCGGAAACATGGTGAACGACATCTGCAAAGCCGAAAAAGCGGATATCGCCGCCATTTTTGAGCGACTTCGATAACAGAGAGGGAGGCAAACGGCAATGGATAATCTGACCGATTGGAAACAGGCCCTAAAGGAGCGCACCCTGTATGGCTGCTTTGTGACCTACGGCCTGCCGGACATCGCGGAGGTCACCGCTATGATGGGCTTTGATTTTCTGCTGCTGGACAACGAGCACGGCGTCATCGAGCAGAGTACCCTGTGCGACATGGTGCGGGCCTCCCAGTGTCAGGGAGTGCCGGCGGTGGTGCGCTGCACCATGAAGGAGTATGACCACATCCAAAAGGCGCTGGACTTCGGCGCCAACGGGGTCCTGCTCCCGCTGGTCAACACGGCGGAGGACGCCCGGCGGGTGGTGGATATGGCCAACTATCCGCCGGTGGGGCACCGAGGCACGGCCTATCTGCCCCGGGCCTCCCGATACGGCATGGTGGAGGATAAGCGGGCCTATCTAAAGCAGGCTAACGCCACAAAACTGTTGGCCTGCCAGGTGGAAACCCGCCAGGCGGTAGAGAACCTGGACGAGATTTTGAAGGTGGATGGCATTGACGTATTTTTTGTCGGTCCCGGCGATCTGTCCGCCTCCTATGACGAACCCACCTGCAGCCCCAAGATGATGGAGATCATCGAGGATGTGATCCGCCGGATTGCGGCGGCAGGGAGAACTGCGGGGTATTATGTGGGAACGTCGGAGGCGGCCAAGCAGGCCGAGGCATGGGGCGCCCGCTTCCTGGTCACTGCGGTCAACCAGTACATGGTGGCTGGCGGCAGGAGCTTTTTGAGCCAGGTGCGGGGCGGCGGGCAGGTTGCTGTGACTTCGGCCTATTAACGAAGGCGGAGGACTATGATGTCTGAAATGCGTTTGATTATCCGCTGGCACGGCGAGAAGGACCCCGTTTCCCTCAAGCAATACGCGCAGATTCCCAATTTATACGGAATCGTGACCTCTCTTTACTACCTACCTCTGGGTGCGGTGTGGGACAGGGAGGAAATTCTCCGCCTGAAGCGCAAAATCGAGGCCCACGGCCTGAAATTTGAAATCGTGGACAGCTTCCGCATCCACGAGGACATCAAGCGGGGCTATGACATCCGCGACGCGCTCATTGAGAACTACAAGGCAAACATTCAAATGCTTGCGGAATGCGGAATCAAAATCATCTGCTACAATTTTATGCCCGTCTTTGACTGGACCAGGACCGATCTGGCACACCTGCTGCCCGACGGGTCCGACTGTCTGAGCTTTGAGGCGGCGCGGGTGCGGGCGGTGGCCCCGGAAAAGGGGATCGACCTGCCCGGCTGGGGGACCAACCACACCCCGGCGGAGCTCCAGGCCCTGCTGCGCAGCTATGAGGGGATTGGAGAGAAGCAGCTGTGGGAGAACTGCCACTATTTTCTGAAGGCGGTGCTGCCGGTGGCGGAAGCGTGCGGCGTCAAGCTGGCTCTCCACCCCGACGATCCCCCGCGGCCCATCTTCGGCTTGCCCCGCATCGCGAAAAACGTGGAGGATTACCGCCGGATTCTGTTTGCGCCGGATATTGACAGCCCCAGCAACGCCATCACCTTCTGCTGCGGCTCCTTTGGTTCCGGGGCAGGCAACGATATGCTGGCCATGATTCGTGAATTTGGACCGGCGGGCAAAATCCCGTTCGTTCATTTCCGCAACATTCAGCTGGAATCCTGCGGAGATTTCTACGAATCCGGGCACCAGACCGGCTGCGGCAGCAGCGACATGGGCGAGGTGATGCGCACTCTGTGCGATATGGGCCATGATTTCTATCTGCGCCCCGACCACGGACGCCGCATTTGGGACGAGGCTTGGAGCAGCAAAGAGGTGGTACAGCCCGACGGCTCCACCGTGCTGGAGCACCGGCCGGACGGGTGGAGCGGCGAGAGGCCGGTGGCCGGATACGGCCTGTTCGACCGGGCTCTGGGCGCGGCTTATGCCCAGGGACTATATGAGGGCATCCGGAAAGAGCGCGGTGCCCGATAAAAAGAGGAGCGTTCGATGATGAATAAAGTGATTTCAAGACAAGAAGCGGTCGGCCTGCTTCAGGATGGCATGACGCTGGGCATGCTGGGCTTCGTCACCTTGTCCGTGCCGGAAGACCTGCTGGTGTCGCTAGAGGAGCGGTTTCTGGCCGAGGGGCACCCCAGAGATTTGAGCGTCTTTTACACCTCCGCCATCGGGGACGGCAGGGACCATGGGGCCAACCGCCTCGCCCACGAGGGTCTGGTCCGCCGGATGGTGGGCGCCCATGTGGGTCTGGCACCCAAGCTGGGCCCCCTTATCAACGAAAATAAGCTGGAGATGTTCGCCGCGCCCCAGGGTGTGCTGGTCCATCTGTGCCGTGCCATGGCAGGGCACAAGTGCGGCGTCATCACTCATGTCGGTTTGAAAACGTTCTGCGACCCCGAGGTGGAGGCGTGCTGCTTCAATGACGCCGCGCGGAAGGCCGCCGCCGAAGGGCGCGGGATCGTCAGCGCGATTGAGCTCGACGGCAGGCGCCTGCTTCACTATAAGGTGGACGCCCCCGACGTCTGCTTTATCAAAGCCACCTATGGCGACAGCCGGGGCAACCTGTCCATGGAAAAGGAGGGCCTCTTCCTGGAACAGCTGGAGATGGCCATCGCCACCAAGAACAACGGCGGCACCGTCATCGCCCAGGTGGATACTCTGGTGGAGGACAATACCATGGACCCGCGTCTGGTAAAGGTCCACGGCCATTTTGTGGACTATGTGGTGGTTGGCCGCCCGGAGTACAGCCGTCAGCACTATTTCGACGTCAAGCCCTATCATCCGGAGTGGACCGGCGAGGTCAAGGTTCCCATGGACGCGCTGGAGCCCATGGAGCTGGGCATCCGGAAGATCATCGCCCGCCGGGGCGCCATGGAGCTACGCCGGGACTGCCTGGTGAATCTGGGCTTTGGTATGCCCGACGGCGTGGCGTCCGTGGCCGGCGAGGAGGGCATTGCCGCCGAGATGACGCTGTCCATCGAGTCGGGCACCCTGGGCGGCGTACCCGCACCCGGCAACGGCTGCGGCGCCTCCGCCAACGTGGAGGCCATCGTGAAGCACACTGAGATATTCGACGGCTATGACGGCGGCAGCATCGACATCGCCTACCTAGGCGCGGCCCAGATCGACCGCCACGGCAACGTGAATGTCTCGAAGTTTGCCGGGCGCATGACCGGGCCGGGGGGCTTCATCAACATCACCCAGAACGCGAAAAAAATCTGTTTTATGGGCACCTTCTCCTCGGTGAAGGACACCGACATCCGGCTGGAAAACGGAAAGATCAACATTGTCAAGGATTCCAACGTCATCAAATTCGTGCCCGAGGTGGAGCAGATCACCTTCTCCGGCGATTACGCCAGGGAAACCGGGCAGGAGGTTTTGTACATCACGGCCCGGGCGGTGTTCCGTCTGACAGAGCAGGGGCTGACGCTGGTGGAGATCGCCCCCGGCGTCGATCTGGAGAAGGACATTTATCCCCTGATGGGATTCCGCCCCGCCGTCTCCAAGGATTTGAAAGAAATGGACGCGCAGATTTTCCGCCCGGAGAAGATGGGACTTACACTTTAAGCGGTAAACGGAGGTTGAAACGCTATGAATAGCTATACGCTGGATGAAATCTATGTCGGTCAAAAGGAATCCGTCACCAAAACCATCACCAAAGGCGACATCTATGCCTTTGCCGGGTTGGTGGACGACTACAGCCCAGTCCATGTAAACAAGGAATTCGGCGAAAAAAGTCCCTTTGGGCAGTGCATCGCCCACGGCTTTCTCTCCGGCTCCCTGTTCAGTACGCTGGCGGGCAACTATCTCCCCGGCGCGGGCAGCCTGTACGTGCGGCAAAGCCTGAATTTCCTCAAGCCCGTCTATGTGGGCGACACCATCACCGCCACCTTCGAGGTGGTCAAAAAGGGGGAAGAGGTCACAAAGCCCGACGGCAGTGTCAAGTTCAGCCCCGGCCGCATTGTGATAAAGGCCACCGCGGTCAACCAGAAGGGCGAGGTCGTGGTGGAGGGGGAGGCCTGCAGCATGGCCGCCCGGGAAAAGGTAGACTGCTCCCGGTTCTGACCCCGGACCGGGTCGGTGAAAACGCACAAAAATTGGCACTTTTTTTTGGATTGTTCTGCGCACACAGAATTTCGGCTGTTTTTTGTCCCGCGGACACAATGCAAAAAATCCGGCGGTTTGGTAACATGGAATCACGCAAGGCAGACACAGTTCCACAGCCCGCGTAAAAATCAAGAGAGGAGAGATCACCGTGGTTTTCAAAAAGTTTGGCGATCTGATCACCGGCGTCTTTTTTCTGGCGCTTGCGGTTGTGATGTTCGTCATGGCGTCGCAGCTGCCGCCCAGCCTGATGGGCGGCCTTGGCTCTGACTTTATGCCGAAGGTCCTGTCGGTGGGCACGGCAATCCTTGCGCTTTTCCAAATTCGCAGCGGGATCGTCAAAATGAGGAGCTATACCGCGGAGGAGGTTCCGGAGGAATATCCCCCCGAATATACCCGGGTCTTGGCCACCATCGCGTCGTTCACCGCGTATGTATGCCTAATGAAGCCGGTCGGCTTTCTGCTGACCTCCGCGGTCTATCTGTTTGTTCAGATGCTGATTCTGGCCCCCAAAGAGAAACGCAACTATATCCTTTTTGCCGTGATTTCCGTCGTATTCAGCGTCGTGGTCTATTTCGTGTTCCGCAATGCCCTGAACGTGATGCTTCCGGCAGGCATACTTGGTTGAGAGGAGGGTGAAGCAAAATGAATACATTAAATATGTTTGCCAATGCCCTGTGCGGTTTGATGAACCCTTATTCGCTGTTCCTGCTGTTTGCGGGCGTCGTGGTTGGCATTGTCTTCGGCTCGATTCCAGGCCTTTCCGCCGCAATGGCCGTCGCGCTTTTCCTGCCAATCACCTTTTCCATGGCCTCCGCCGATTCCTTCACCCTGCTGGTCGCGCTGTATATCGGCGGCATCTCCGGCGGCCTGATCTCCGCCATCCTGCTAAACATCCCCGGCACATCCTCCTCCATTGCCACCTGCTTCGACGGCTCCCCCATGGCAAAGAACGGGCAGGCGGGCAAGGCCCTGGGCGTCGGCGTTGTGTTCAGCTTCATTGGCGGCCTGATCTCCTTCCTGATCCTGATTTTCGTGGCCCCCTCCGTGGCGAAAATTACCCTGGAATTCTCCGCCATCGAATACTTCGGCGTCTGCATTTTCGCGCTGACCATGATCGTGGCCCTGGCGGGTAACAACATGGTCAAGGGCCTGCTGGCGGGCTGTCTGGGCCTGATTCTCTCCTGTGTCGGTATGGCCCCCATCGATGGTGTCAAACGCTTTACCTTCGGCATCCGGGAGCTGTCCTCCGGCTTTGACACGTTGCCCACCCTGGTGGGGATTTTCGCGGTGGCCGAGGTGCTGGCCTACGCCGAGTCCGTCATCAAAACCAGCAAGGGCACCATGATCCAGCAGGACTACAAAATCAAGGGCGTGGGCTTCAGCTTCGCCGAATTTAAGGCCAACATTGTCAACGCGCTCCGCTCCGCCGTCATCGGCACCGGCATCGGCATCCTGCCGGGCATTGGCGGCTCCACCGCAGGCATTCTCTCCTACATCGCCGCGAAGAAATCGTCCAAGCACCCTGAGAAGTTCGGCACCGGCGTCATGGAGGGCGTCGTCGCCACGGAAACCGCCAACAATGCGGTGATTGGCGGCGCCCTGATCCCCCTTCTCACCCTGGGCATCCCAGGGGACGGCGTTACCGCCATGCTGCTGGGCGCCTTCATGATCCACGGTCTGACCCCCGGCCCCCTGCTGTTCACCACCTCCGGAGATTTGGTCTACAGTATTTTCGCAGCCTGCATCATCGCCAATGTGTTCATGCTGATCTGTGAGCTGTTCGGCATGCGCATCTTTGTCAAGCTGCTGAGCATCCCCAAGTACATTCTGCTGCCCCTGGTTCTGGTGCTGTGCACGGTGGGCGCGTTCGCCACCAATAACCGCATCTTTGACGCACAGTCCATCGTGCTGTTCGGCGTCCTGGGCTACTTGATGAGCAAGCTGAAGCTGCCGGTGGCCCCCTTTATCCTCAGCTTCATCCTGGGCGAGCTGGTTGAGACCAACTTGCGCCGGGGCCTGATGCTGACGAATGGGAATTTCCTGGCGTTCTTCACCCATCCCATCGCCACATTCTTTATGGCAATCGCCGTCATCTTCATCGCCTGGAACATCTTCAAGCAGTTCAGAGACCGTAAGGCCGGCAAAACAACCGGCGACACGGTGGCAGACTGATCCACTTTTGCCGCTGGACGAACGTCCAGTGAAAAATAAAATCATACAGGAGGAGACTATGATGAAATTCAAGAAAGCTCTGTCTTTGGTTCTGGCCGCCGCCATGGCCCTCAGCTTGGCCGCCTGCGGCGGCGACACCCCCTCGCAGCCCAGCGCGGGCGCCGCGGCCCCGGCCGCCAGCGACGCGGGCGGCGGCAGCGCCGACGTGAACTGGCCCACCAGCTCCGTGTCCATCGTCGTCCCCGCCGGTGCGGGCGGCGGCACCGACCTGCTGGCCCGCGTCCTCGCCGAAAAGCTGACGCAAAAGCTGGGGCAGACCTTCGTGGTGGAAAACGTCACCGGCGCCGGCGGCTCCAACGGCACCTCCGCCGTCTACGACGGGGACGCCAACGGCAGCAAGATTCTGTTCTTCCATAACGCAATGGCCATCAACACGGTCACCGGCGTCACCGATTACTCCTATGCGGATTTCGTGCCGGGCCCCCACGTGGTGACCGACGGCGCCACGGGCCTGTACGTCAGCTCCAGCGCCCCTTACAAGACCTACCCCGAGCTGATCGAGTACTGCAAGGCCCATCCCGGCGAGGTCACCATGGGCGTTGAGGTGGGCGGCTTCACCTACATGATGGTCAAGTCCTTCGAGGCGGCTACCGGCGTGCAGTTCAACATGGTGGACGTGGGCTCCAATTCCGAGAAGTGCACCGCGCTGCTGGGCGGGCACATCGACATCATGCCCAACCAGTACTCCACCGCGAAGGGCTACATTGACTCCGGCGATTTCATCGCCCTGGGCTTCCCCACCGAGGAGCGCAGCGAGGTCTATCCCGACGTGCCCACCGCCAAAGAGCAGGGCGTGGACTGGATTTACCGCGGTTATGAGTTCGGCTTCTGGCTGACTCCCGGCACCGACCCCGCCATTGCCGAAAAGCTGGACAGCGCCGTGAAGGAGCTGTTTGACAACAATGAGATTCAGGACGACATTTTGAATCTGGGCAACGAGGGTGTGTACCTGAGCGGGGCCGACTACGCCAAAATGTTCGGCGAGATTCAGGAGCAGTACGCACAGCTGTGGGCTGACGCCAATCAATAATCCACGCTGACTTGGGGGCATTCCACGCAGAGACGGAATGCCCCCTCCCTTTTCAGCATGACTCGATTGACAAAATAGGAGGCAAATCCATGGAAAAGAAGATTTCCCCGTTCATTCGATTGAATTCAGAGGACAACGTGGTCGTTGCCCGCCGGGACGTTCCCGTCGGCGTGGAGGCGCCGGAGGAGGGATTTACCACGCTGACCGAAGTGCCCGCGGGCTATAAGGTGGCCGCCCGCGACATCAAAAAGGGCGAGATGATCCTGAAGTATAATACCTGCATCGGCTTTGCCGCCGAGGACACTCCGGCCGGCACCATGATGCACAGCCACAATATTGTATTTGAGCACATCGATCTGGATTACGCCTACGGTCGCGACTACAAGCCCGTGGACCTGCTGCCGCCCGAGCGGCGCGCTACCTTCCAGGGCTATGTCCGCCCCAATGGGGAGGTGGGAACCCGCAATTACATCGCGGTCATGGTGGCCAGCAACTGTGCGGCCACCGTGGCGCGGCGCATTGCCGACCATTTTGCCCCCGAGCTGCTGGCCGCCTATCCCAATGTGAGCGGCGTGGTCCCGTTCATCACCGGCCTGGGCTGCGGCATGGAGATGACCGGCCCCTTTATGGAGCTGCTGCGCCGCACCATTATGGGCTACGCCACCAATCCCAACGTGGGCGCGGCCCTGGTGGTGGCTCTGGGCTGCGAGCGCAACAATATTGACGGCATGTTTGAGTCCTGCGGCGTCAAAACGGGCGAAACCATGCGCAAGCTGGTGATCCAGGAAGTGGGCGGCACCGCCAAGGCCATCGCCGAGGGCATCCGCCAGGTGGAGGAAATGCTGCCCATCGTGAACCAGACCGGGCGGACCACTGTGTCGGCGGAGCATCTGCGCCTGGCGCTGGAGTGCGGCGGCAGCGACGGATTCTCCGGCCTGTCCGCCAACCCCGCGCTGGGCCGCGCGGTGGATATTCTGGTAAAAAACGGCGGGACCGCCATCCTCTCCGAGACCACGGAAATCTTCGGCGTGGAGCACACCCTGACCCGCCGGGCGCGGACGCCCGAGGTGGGCAGAAAGCTGATCGGCCACATCAACTGGTGGCTGAAATACAACGAGGGGAAGGACTGCCAGATCAACGGCCGGGTCAGTCCGGGCAACAACAAGGGCGGCCTGGCCAATGTGTTGGAGAAGTCCCTGGGCGGCGCGAAAAAAGGCGGCGAGACGCCGCTGAACGAGGTGTACGATTACGCCGAGAAGGTGACAGAGCACGGCCTGGTCTTCATGAACACCCCCGGCTATGATCCGGTGGCCACCACGGGGCAGGTGGCCGGTGGCGCTAACATGGTGACGTTTACCACCGGACGGGGCTCCTGCTTTGGAGGGGTTCCCGCGCCTGTGCTGAAGCTGGCCAGCAACACCCCCATGTACCGGCGGATGGAGGGGGATATGGACCTCAACTGCGGTGTGATCATCGACGGGGAAAAGGACCTCGACGAGATGGGCCAAATCATTTTTGAGCGAATCCTGGCCGTCGCCTCCGGGGAAAAGAGCAAAAGCGAACAGCTTGGCGTGGGCGAAAATGAATTTGTGCCTTGGCCCATCGGCGTTTTGGCGTAATAAACAGGGAGGTGCTGAAATGGATTACGATCAGTTTTTTGTGTATAAGGACCCGGACCTGCGAAGCAGTACGCTGACCAACGGCATCGCCCGCACCGGCCAGCGCGCGCTTCTGTACGCGACCGGGATGGATGAGCAGGACCTGCAAAAGCCCTTCGTGGCGGTCATCAATTCCTACAATGAAATGATTCCCGGGCATATGCACATGCGGGAGCTGGCTGAGCAGGTCAAATACGGCATCCGGGAGGCCGGAGGAATCCCCCGCGAGACAGGCACCATTTCCATCTGCGACGGTCTGTGCCAGGGGCACAAGGGAATGCGCTACCCCCTGCCCAGCCGCGACCTGATCGCCGACTCCATTGAGATGGCCGTGGAGGCCCATCACTTTGACGCGATGATCCTGATCCCCGGCTGTGACAAGATCATTCCCGGCATGCTCATGGCCGCGGTCCGTCTGAACATCCCCGCCATCGTAGTCACCGGCGGACCGATGCTCCCCGGCAACGTGGGAGGCAACCCGCTGTTCTGCTCCAGCGAGCTGCGCGAATACGCGGGCCGGGTGGAGAAGGGCGCTGTTACCGTGGAGGAGATGAAAAAAGCCGAGATCGACACGCTGCCCACTGCCGGAAGCTGTGCCCACCTGGGCACAGCCAACTCCATGTGCATGCTGACCGAGGTGCTGGGCATGGCGCTGCCCGGAAACGGCACTGCCCCGGCGGTGTCCAACCGCCGCAAGCGGATCGCCCGCGCCTCCGGCCAGCACGTGATGAAGCTGCTGAAGGAAAATATCCGCCCACGGGATATTCTGACAAGGGAAACCCTGCTCAACGGTGTTGCGGGCGCGATGGCGACCGGGTCCTCCACCAATCTGGTGCTTCATCTGCTAGCAATCGCTCATGAGGCCGGCGTGGAGCTGGATTTGAACGATTTCGACCGCATCAGCCGCGAGGTGCCCTTTATCTGCAATTTGCAGCCGTCCGGCAAGTATCCCATTGTCTCCCTGGACAGTAGCGGGGGCATCCCGGCCGTGATGAAAAACATCGAGAGCAAGCTGAACAAGGACTGCATGACGGTAAATGGGAAAACGGTGGGCGAAATGCTGGAGGCGGTGGAGCCCGTCAAAAACGATGTGATCCGCACCATGGAGGATCCTCAAAAAGCAGAGGGCGGCATCGCGGTTTTGTACGGAAGCCTCGCGCCCGACGGCGCCGTGGTGAAGCAGTCCGGCGTCAACCCCAATATGTACCAGTTCACCGGAAAGGCCAGGGTGTTCAACTCCATGGAGGAAGCGGACGCCGCAGTCAGCGCCGGACTGGTGGAGAAGGGCTCCGTCATCGTCATCCGTTATGAGGGGCCCAAGGGCGGCCCCGGCATGCGGGAGATGCTCTCCACCACCGCGCTGATCATGGGGCGTGGCATGGACAACGACATAGCGTTGGTTACAGACGGCCGCTTCTCGGGCGCGACTCACGGCCCCTGCATTGGGCATATCTCTCCGGAGGCGGCGGCGGGTGGCCCGATTGCGTTGGTAGAGGACAGGGACGTGATCGCGATCGATATTACTAACCGCACATTGAATTTGCAGGTTTCTGATGAGGAGTTGGCCCGCCGCAGGAGAGGCTGGAAACCGCTGATCAAGCCTCAGGGTCCCGCGCTGCGTAAGTATTCCGCCCATGTAAGCTCAGCTGATAAAGGTGCTATCATTGAAATCTAAGCTTCATATAGAAAGCTATTAAGCGAATTCTATGCCGGAAGCCCAGCTATTGCAGTTTGGCTTCCGGCATAGGTGCGAGTGTGCGATGTCCACGAGACCATTAGCTCGTAGTAAGTTCATCGATTTTACATGATGCACCCTGTCGTTAAGTTGGATCGGTGGCGCGATCCAGCCGCAAGGCCACGGGTCGGAGCAATATACATCTTGCTTCGATTGAGCGCGGAGAGATAGAGAATCCCCCGCCTCCACCGCTTGCCCAACACATCGTATGTGTTGCCGCTCTATTTTAATTTATCTGCGGTCAGCGTAAGCTTATTGGCTGTACCGCCGTCAGCGGGATTTTTTGACACCGCTGCACCCGACAACTCGCCCTCTTTTTATTCGACGCGGTTCGACGTTTTCCCCCATCAATTTTTGGAGTCCTGCCGGAAAAAGTGTTTCTTTTTTTGCAGTCAAACTTCCATTTATATCCTGCTATAGCACATTTTGTAAGCCCACACTTTCATTGCCGAGGTCCTCCGCTTCTGAAATCAAGGTCCTTACCCCTTGCCCTAATTTTCAGAAGAACAGGAGGTCTGCCAAAATGGCACGACAATATCTCAGAAAAGCGGAGCCCTATGACCAGAATCCCAACAGCGACTGGATCACGATGACCGGCAGTGAGTTCTACCGTTTTATCAACTCACCCGAAGGCAAAGGACGCTACTTCATCAAGTGGGACGATTTGGTGATCGAAGCCTCAAGAGAACAGTATAACGACTGGCTCTGTGATGAGGAACACCGCAGGTACTTACAGCAGCACGAAAGCGGGTAGAACACCATTTCTTTATACAGCGATCTTGCTCAAGAAGGAAAAGGGGGGAAGAACTGATCTCCGATCCTGCCATTAATGTAGAACTCAGTGCTATGGCAAGCATCCGGCAGAAGGCGCTCAGAACGGCAATGCATCATCTGGATTGTCAGAGTTTTCACCTGATTTATTCGCTATATATAGCTTTAGACAAGAAAACCGAGTGTGAATTGGCGGCAGAAATTGGGATTACACAGCAGGCGATTCACAAACAGAAAGAAAAAATTTTAAGTCAATTAAAATTTTTGGTTGTTAAATGCGAAAAAAGTCCCCAATGACTAATTAGAGGGGTAACACAGGTTGCTTCTCTTTGTTCCTTGAAAAATACCGGGTCAGCCCGGTCACATCCGGCGACTGAAATACGTTCCCTGACGGCCCGCTAAAAGCGGAAAGCGACTCTGGAGGATGCGCCAAGACCCACCTGTGCGGAATCTCCCGCATAAAAGACGGCCAATGTAAGGTGGCGAGCGGTACCCATCCGTCCACAAAACAGCTGGACAAGCTGTTTCGCAACGATCCCATCAGGCCATAATGATACTCCTGTCCAGCCATTTTCGTGGGGACAGCTCGGAGAGATCCTCGGAGGGGTGAGATTCCCGTGACGCGCGTTTGGTGCGGTTTCAGTCTGTCGCCCAGCACCTGGAGAAGTAGTGTCGAATACGGGTGAACGAAAGGCAGTAAGACAACGTCTTTCGCGCAACACCTTGATAACAGAAGCCACAGGGATCGTCCGATCCCACGCAAAATCGGACGGTCCCTATTTTTGTGTTATCAAGCAACCAGAGCAGTGTGTAAATCTAACCAATTTTGGTCTCTGCTTTTCATGGAACGTGGTAGATTGAAATGTACCCCAAGTCAAGGACAAGGAGAGTTTTCTGCCTTCGATAAAAAGGGGGTGAAAAAGTTATCTGTTT
>ERZ808028.1162-NODE-1162-length-17056-cov-12.515814_pt1 | contig 17056 bp, 17 predicted proteins | sample MGYA00380184_ERZ808028 | MGnify/ENA primary metagenome ERZ808028 (study PRJEB31490, sample SAMN06133397) | mouse gut metagenome | isolation source: J8_1 | host: mice | place: China: Chengdu | collected 2015-05 ...
GAAGTAATAAATCAATAAATAAGACAGGTGTAAATCCTGTCTTATTTATTGATTATACCCAAAGTTCAGAAAGAACCGCAGACGCAGGGTGCTTTTAGATTATCAGATACCAGAGGCAAACAAGTTGAAAACAGGGTTGCGCACAGTGTCGGCAGATGCCGATGAGCTCGAACTGATCAAGCTGCTTATCGAATGGACAGAATATTTGGCGCAGGAAAAATACAAAGAAGCCTTCGAGATGTTTCTGCTGGATGAAAAGAACGAATTGGACTGGACGCCAGCGCTGCTGGAATCCGCGGTTTATACGTATGGATGTCCCGGCTATACAAGGGAGGAGGCAGAACAGGAATTTGGTTCTGCTGATTATAAAGTGACCTCGCTGCTGGACAATCCCGATAAAGAAGAAATTATCACAGGGATTGACATTTCGTCAGATTATGGCTGGATGGGCAAAGAGGATATCGCAGTAATTCACTATGATAATGTCCCGTTAAACGGAAAAATGAGTGATCTGACAGCCCGCTTTTTTGTCCGTAAAATCAGTGAGGACGAACTGACACTGGCATTTATTGATTTGCATGTGATGTAGAATTAACAAAATAGAATTTGTATTCAATCTAAATATATGGTATGATACGATATGATAATGATATGACTAAAGGAGGAGTATAATATGGCAGTATTCAGTGGTCTGGAAGATATGGATGAGCTTGAGGCTAGAAAGCAGCACCAGCAAGAGCAGGAAATCGACGATATTATCAAGATGCTTGACAGCAAGACCGAAAACGGCGTGAGCCGCATCAAAGTCAATGTGTCGGACGAGCAGCAGGAGGGCACCGTCAACACCCAGTACCACCACGGACGTTGTGACGTGGGCAGTCCGTGGTCAAAAGGAACTGTCGGAAATTTTGGTTGTGATTGAGTGTGACATAGTATATATAAAAGAAATGAGGTACAGTTATGGCACTGAACAAAAAGCCCGTGACAGGCATGAAGGATATCATGCCGGAGGAAATGCAGATTCGTGATTACGTGATCAGTGTAATCAAAGAAACATATGGTAAATTTGGATTTACCCCGATGGAAACGCCCTGTATGGAAAATATCGAAAATCTCAGCAGCAAGCAGGGCGGCGAAAATGAAAAACTGATATTTAAAATCTTAAAAAGGGGAGAAAAGCTCAATCTTGAAACAGCGCAGTCAGAGTCCGATGTTGTGGATTTTGGAATGCGCTATGATTTGACGGTTCCTCTCGTAAGATATTACTCAAACCATGCCAACGAGCTGCCCTCCCCGTTCAAGGCATTGCAGATCGGAAATGTATGGCGGGCAGACAAGCCGCAAAAAGGCAGATACCGCCAGTTTATGCAGTGTGATATTGACATACTTGGCGAGGAGTCCAATCTCGCAGAGATCGAGCTGATTCTTGCGACGACCACCACACTGGGCAAGCTGGGCTTCAAGAATTTTCAGATTCGAATTAATGACCGCAGACTCTTAAAGGCAATGGCCGCCTACAGTGGTTTTGAGGAGAAAGATTTTGATGATGTGTTTATCACATTGGACAAAATGGACAAGATCGGCTTGGAAGGTGTGGAGCGCGAGCTGATTGCAGACGGATACGACAGCGGCAGCGTTGAAAAATATCTCGCACTGTTTCGGGATCTGGACGCGTCAGAGGACAGGCTGTCTTTCGTCGAGGAAAAGATGACCGGATTTTTTGACGAGGAAGCCAAGGCGGGCTTTCGTGAGATTATCGAGAGCGTCAATGCCACAAAAGACGACTGTTTCCAGCTTGTCTTTGACCCTACCTTGGTGCGCGGCATGTCCTATTATACAGGCACAATCTTTGAGATCATGATGCCTGAGCTTGGCATAAGCTGTGGCGGCGGCGGGCGCTATGACAAGATGGTCGGCAGGTTTACAGGGAAGGACGTACCTGCGTGCGGCTTTTCCATCGGCTTTGAGCGCATTATACTGATTCTGATGGAGAGCAGCTTCAAGGTGCCAAACCAGAGCCAAAAGACAGCGTACTTGATTGAAAAAGGCGTGTCCGGTGACCGGCTTTGTGAGATTATTGCAGAGGCACAGAGAGAGAGACAGGACGGCACACAAGTGCTTGTGGCCCGCATGAACAAGAATAAAAAATTCCAGAAGGAGCAGCTCACTGCCCAAGGCTATGAGGAGTTTAAACAGTTTTATAAAGATGAGTTAAAGAAGTAACAGAAAGATATAGCAGAAAGAGATATATGAGAAAAAAGAGCAAAAAGAGAAAAAAGGCCTTTGCGCTTGAAATCATTGACAGGCTCAAGAAGGCGTATCCAGACTCAGACTGTACACTAGATTACAATGAGGCGTGGAAGCTGCTAGTCAGTGTGCGTCTGGCGGCACAGTGCACTGACGCGAGAGTCAATGTAATTGTGCAGGACTTGTATGCAGAGTATCCAACGATCGACGCCATAGCAAATGCCGAAGTTGAGGAGATTGAGCGCATTGTCAGACCGTGCGGGCTAGGGCGCAGTAAAGCACGTGACATCAGTGCATGTATGAAAATGCTGCGGGATGAATTTGACTACAAAGTGCCCGATGAGTTTAACATGCTGTTAAAACTTCCGGGCGTCGGGAGAAAGAGTGCAAACCTTATTATGGGAGACGTGTTTGGCAAACCGGCGATTGTGACAGATACGCACTGTATACGGCTCACAAACCGCATGGGACTGGTCGATGGCATCAAAGAGCCTAAGAAGGTCGAGATGGCATTGTGGGAACTGATTCCGCCAGAGGAGGGCAATCAATTCTGCCACAGGCTTGTAGATCATGGACGTGAGATTTGTACGGCAAGGACAAAACCGTATTGTGACAGATGTTGTCTGAACGATATCTGTGAGAAACATATTAACGAGTAGGAGGAAACCCCTACTCGTTTTCGTCATGATGAGGATGTGAACCTATTATATTGATGGCTGTGACAACAGCGGTAAGAATTTCAGTTTTTGCCTGTGTGGACGAGGTATTTAGTTTATGAAACAGTGCACCAGCGTCTGTTCTGACATAATTAGGTTTTAGGCGGTTAAGCGCGTAAGTCGCCATATCCAGCCTGCAAGCCTCACAGGAACAGATCTCCGGCATTGTGGGAAGCAGTTTTTTAAGCTGGTACTCCACATCATCCTCCATGATATTCTTTAAGCCTTCCATACTGTGTACCCCTTTCTTTTGTTTATCGTAATGCACTTCATACATCTAATACTATGTTAGTATAAAATTGTCAGATAATCAATATAATTTTTTATATTTTTTCAAACAATATGTTTTTGGATTGACATTCGGGCAGATTAACTATAAACTGGAAAAACAGGCGGAAGGCAATATTTAAAAGACTTTCGGACATACTAATGTAATGATTAATATAGGACGGGGAATTGAAATGCAGGAACAGGAAAAACTGATTTTTCATCCTATTTCACTGGCTGACAGAGAGTGGATGAATGAAAAGCTGAGAGAAGAGAAGCTGGAGGCTTGCGAATATACGTTTGCTAATAATTTTATGTGGGCAGAGGTGTATGATGTTCGGGTTGCAAACGCCTATGGCTGCGGCGTGATTCGTTGTATGGGACAGCGGCATGCCCAGTATTCATTTCCGTTTGGCAATGGAGACCAGAAGGCAGTCATCGTGCATCTGAAAAAAATTTGTGCGGTCTACGGACACCCGCTGATTTTGTATCCTATCACAGAGAGCAGCAGGCTCAAACTAATGGAATGGTTTCCGGGAGAATTTAAGATTTACTCAGACCGGGCAGATGCGGATTATGTGTACACGACAGAAAAGCTTTCCTCGCTCAAAGGAAAAAAACTGCATGGCAAGAGAAATCACATCGCCCGCTTTATGGACGGAGACGACTGGCGCTATGAACCGATGACGCAGGAAAATATCCCAGAGTGCCGCAGAATGGCAAAAGAATGGGAGACGCTTCGGGCAGAGAAATGGAATGAGGAGATGGAGCAGGAGATTGGGGTGCTGGAGGTGGCATTTTCCAATTTCAATAAACTGGGGCTTACAGGCGGTGTCTTATATAAAGAAAATAAAATCGTAGCCTTCACCATCGGCGAGGCGTTAAATGAAGATACATTTGTGGTGCACTTTGAGAAGGCGTTTCCCGATTTGCAAGGCGCCTATCCGATGATTAACCAGCAGTTTGTGCTTCACGAGGCGCAGGATTTCCAATATGTCAACCGTGAGGAGGATACGGGAGACTTGGGACTCAGAAAGGCAAAGCTGTCCTATTATCCAGACGTTTTGTTAAAAAAATACTGGGCGCAGGAGAGCCGTGTCGTGTTTGCAAATGAGCGCAAGCCGCAGGAAATCATCAATCTGTGGCAGCAATGCTTTCACGACGACAAAGCATATATAGAGATGTACCTTGGCAATCGGTTTGAGACGGAAAATATGCTCGTGATTTATGAGGACGGCTGTCTGGTATCCATGGCAAGCCTGCTGCCGGTACAAGTCACAATCAACGGAACCAAAGAAAATGCGCGCTATGTCTACGCAGTGGCAACGCTTCCAGCATATCGGAAAAAGGGTTATGCGTCAGCGCTTTTGCGTCATGCGCTTGAGAAATACGGTGAACCGTTAATCTTACAGCCGGCGGACAGAGAGTTGCAGGAATATTATGAGAAGCATGGTTTTGTGGAGGCATTCGGTGAAAGTCCCTGCTGGATTTATGCCGGAAAATGTACAGGGACACCCATTGTTCCGTCAGGCAGTGAGAGCAATTTGAGAGCCGCAGAGGCAGAGGAGGAAACTTCCCAAATAGAAGAGCTTGGCGGCTGGTCTGTCACTGATGCCGATGCAAAAGCATACAAAGCGCTTCGTGATGAAGCCTTCGAAAAAGAAGGGTATGTGGAATGGAATGAGCAGGCTGTCGCGTATGCACTCAAAGAAAACCAGTTCTGCGAAGGAAGGACGCTGCTGTTAGCCAGAACTGTACATGATACCGATGTGCGGCGCGCTGTACTGATGTACCGCATAGAAGGCGACAGCCTTCACGTCATTGAGACCACACTTCATGACAATGAACTGCATGAGGTGCTGCCAGAGCTGCTTCTTTATACAAATACAGCGTGGGCATTCGAGCGCAATATGGGCGGCATGATCATGCTGCCGGAACACTTCGCAGCGTGGGATTATAAGGAAGGATATCTGAGCCTGACATTAGGATAAATTACTTTATATTAAATTTTATCAATAAAAATGATTAATTTTAACTATTCCAAAATAGAGAAATGTATGCTATTATAGTCCTATCAGTTTTGACAATAAAACAAAAGGCAATGAAAAGAACCAGTAGCCGCAACGAGCATTTCAGAGAGCTGCCGCAGGGTGCGAGGCAGCATGGGAAGTGCGGTGAACTCATCTTGGAGCTGTGCGCCTGAACAGACAAATCTTAAAGTAGGGCGCAACGGAATACCTGCCGTTATCCGGGGAAGGCATTATCGTGCTGAAGGAGTGCATATTTTTGTATAAAAATATGAAGTAGAGTGGTACCGCGAAAGAATATGGATAAGTCTTTCGTCTCTGCAATAACATGTTGTGGAGCGAAAGATTTTTTTGTTGGCAAGGTTGAAGTTGATCTGAAGACGATGCCATTGGAGAACGTGATTGGTAAAACAAATAAAATGGAGGAATGAGACATGGAACATGCAAGCAAGTACGAAAAATCATATTTTTTACCGCCAGTCTGTACATATGACTGGGTGAAGAAGGATGCAGTCACTGAGCCGCCAATCTGGTGTTCGGTTGATTTGAGAGACGGGAATCAGGCACTCATTGAGCCTATGAGTCTGGAGGAAAAATTACATTTCTTTGAGATGCTTGTGGACATTGGTTTCAAAGAGATCGAAGTAGGCTTTCCAGCGGCGTCAGAGACAGAGTATGAATTTATGCGTGCTTTAATAGAAAGGAACATGATACCAGAGGACGTGACAGTGCAGGTGCTTACGCAGGCAAGAGAGCACATTATCAAAAAGACCTTTGAGGCAGTCAAGGGCGCGCCTCATGCAGTCATTCATCTGTATAACTCCACCTCGGTAGCGCAGCGCGAGCAAGTGTTCAAAAAAAGCAAAGAGGAGATCAAGAAGATTGCGACAGACGGCGCGGAGCTATTAAAAAAGCTTGCAGCAGAGACAGACGGAAACTTTTCGTTTGAGTACAGCCCGGAGAGCTTCCACGGCACAGAGGTGGACTATGCCGTCGAGGTCTGCAATGCCGTGCTGGACATCTGGCAGCCGACTGCGGACAACAAGGCGATCATCAATATCCCGACAACTGTTGAGAATGCGATGCCGCATGTGTTCGCCACACAGGTAGAGTATATTCATAAAAATCTCAAATACAGAGATGCCGTTGTGCTTTCCGTCCATCCGCACAATGACCGCGGCTGTGGTGTGTGCGATGCGGAGTTCAGCATTCTTGCCGGTGCGGACCGCGTGGAGGGAACGCTTTTTGGCAATGGCGAGCGGACTGGAAATGTAGACTTGATCACCGTGGCGATGAACATGTTCTCGCATGGTGTGGATCCCAAACTTAACTTTTCGAATATGCCGGAAATCAGAGAGAATTACGAGCTTTTCACGCGCATGAAAGTGCACGAGAGACAGCCCTATTCCGGCGATCTTGTCTTTACGGCGTTCTCAGGCTCACATCAAGATGCCATCGCAAAAGGAATGCAGTGGCGTGAGGAGAAGCAGACTGACAAGTGGACGGTGCCTTACCTGCCAGTTGACCCAAAAGACGTCGGCAGAAATTACGACGCAGATGTAATCCGCATCAACAGCCAGTCTGGAAAGGGCGGTGTCAACTATATTTTAAAACAAAATTACGGCATTTCACTTCCCTACGCGATGCGCGAGGAGGTGGGCTATCTGGTGAAAGATGTCTCCGATCAGGAGCATAAAGTGCTCTCACCACAGTGGGTTTATGATATTTTCTGTGAAAATTATGTGGATAACATGCCGTTGTTCCAAATCAGCGAGTGCCATTTTAAGCAAGTGGACGGCATCATGGCAGAGGCAGTGATCGTCTGCGGCGACAAGAAAACAACCGTCGATGCCAATGGAAACGGGCGTCTTGACGCAGTGAGCAACACGATTAAACAGTATTTTGGCGTCAGCTACCAGCTCTCGGACTACGAGGAGCATGCGCTCACAAAGGGTTCATCTTCCAAGGCGATCGCCTATGTGAGCGTCACCTGCAACGGCGAGAAATTCTGGGGCGTCGGTATGGATGATGATATCATCAAGGCATCTATACACGCACTCTGCGTCAGCGTCAACAAACTGCCGCAGATCCAGACCAATGAAGCCTGCCAAGATGAGCGCATGATGGAGATTTTTAATTATATTCAGGCAAATTATCAGGCGACGGCACTCAGTGATGTCGCAGAGCATTTTCATCTGTCAGAGCCGTATTTAAGCAAATATATTCATGAAAAGTCAGGAAAGACCTTTGGCGATATTCTGATTAACATTCGTTTGAAAAAAGCAAAGACCTTGCTTCGAAATGGCAATATGACTGTCGAAAATGTGGCAATGGCAGTCGGATATCCAAATGTCGAGCATTTTAACCGCATCTTTAAGAAAAAAATGGGCATGACGCCAGTGCAGTACAGAAAAGGCGGTCAATAACTTATGCGGCAGGAAATCAGAGATATGCTAATGCAGTATGCAGAACAGCAGTACAAAGATTTTTCATCAAGTCTGATTCCCGGCGCGAAGCCGCTGCTGGGTGTGCGTCTGCCACAGTTAAGGCAGCTTGCAAAGAGCATTGTAAATGATAAAACTGACAAGTCAAGGTGGCGGCAGGAAACTGCCGCCTATGACGGCGACTGGGAGGATTTGTTTTTTGAGGAGACCATGCTGCGCGGTATGCTCATCAGCTACGGCACCGCCCAAAAAGAAATTTCCTGCAAAGAAGGGCTTCTATACCTAAAGGAATTTATTCCTTGGATTGACAACTGGTCTGTGTGTGACAGCTTCTGCAATTCATTTACCTTTGCCAACCGCTACCGGGAGGAGGTCTGGGCATTCTTGCAGCCTTATTTGTATTCAAACCTTGAATTTGAGGTTCGAACAGGGCTTATTCTGCTCTTGAGCCAGTATCTGAAATATGATGCGAAGAACCAAAAAATTCCGAGAAACAAAACCGTCTGTATGGCAGACCTTGAAAAGAACCAAAACCAAAAAGCGCAGTTTCCTTATCTGGAAAAGATTCTTACGACACTAAACAGACCGTTTTCACAGGGTTATTATGCGCAGATGGCTGCGGCATGGCTGCTGGCAGAGACATTCATATGTTTTCCATACGAAACACACCAGATGCTTGTAAACGGCTGCCAAATGGATACATGGACGTATCATAAAGCGCTGCAAAAGCTTCGGGAATCCTTAAATCCTGACAAAGAAGTGAAGGAATATTTGAAAAGTCTTAAAAAATGATGACAAATCTTGTAAAAAATGATAGAATTTTGACAGATTGGAGGGAAGCAGCTATGAGTACTTTTAAGGAAAGCCTGTATGAAAAGAAAAGTTTTATATATCAGATTGGCACTGATTATTATGCCATTGGTGCAAACACTTTTGCCAAAGTGACAGCTTCACAGGAGCTGGACAATCTGGAGTTGTTTCAGAATGCCTTGAAAAAGCAGAATGACAGACAGATTGCCAAATATCTGGAGAAGCTCATGCGCATTGCCAATTCTTACCGTGTCGATGCAAGAGAGCACTATAGACTGCAAGAGAAGCTGTTTCAGTTTATAGACCACCTGCAAGCGGAGGAGGAAGCTGCGTTACAGAAACAAGTGTTCGCATTCGATGAGCTGTGTGCGAAATATCAAGGCTAAAAATATCAAATTTTTAAATTTCGCGTCTAAAATTAAGAATCAAAAAAATTTGTGTTCTTGTGTAGACAAATGAGAAAAATTGTGTTATGATTACAAACGTAATGCAAGCACCCGTAGTCTAATGGATAGAACGAAGGCCTCCGACGCCTTTAATGCAGGTTCGATTCCTGCCGGGTGCATTTCCTGGGATAGACTTGACAGCGGCAGATAGGAGTATAGATGGAGAACAGGAAAAAGAAAAAATCTAAGAAAAATAATCAAACTACCAATAATCAGAATATAAAGACAAATACTACTTCTGAAAATACAGAAGTTTTAGATCATAAAACAGCGCAGACGGCAGCAGAGAACACATCTGCACCGGAAGCCAAGACCGAAGAAAAAACACAACCAGTACAACCCAAAAACGAAGAAAATACATCTGAAAATAGAAAGACCACACAGTCCCTTGATTCGATGATTGGAAAAGACGTAAAAGACTTTTCTGCCGATCATGTCAAGGGAATTGCTATCAATGCCGCAAAGATTTTACTCCCAGTGGCAGCATGTGCAATCGTGATTGCTGTGATTATTTCCTACGCAGGCGCTCAGAAAGCGCAGGTGGTGGACAATGCCATAGACAATGGAGAGAGCGGACTTGCAGTGGCCGGTGTGGCTGCATTGAATGAAGAGCCTTTGGCTGAGAATGCATATACTGATGTCAACGGTATGATGAATACATTCTACAATGCATTGGCGTCCGGCGATATGGACACCGTAAGAGCCGTCAAGGATTATAACAGCGACAAGGAAATTATCGCGTATGAGAAAAAGAGTGAATTTATAGAACGTTATGACAATATCAAGTGTTATACCAAACCGGGAATTGAAGAGGATTCCTATTTTGTGTATGTTACATATGATGTCAAAATTCAGGATATTGACACAGAGGCGCCCGGTCTGAACGCATTTTATGTGTATAAGTCAGAGAATGGAAACCTCATGATTGATGGTGACACAGAGGAAAATATTAAAGCCGCATTTAAACTTGTCACAAACCAGGATGATGTTGTAGACCTTTACAATAAGATTAATGTAGATTACACTGAAGCAGTTGCTTCCGATGAAGCACTTGATCAGTTTCTAAGTGAACTGCCGCAGGTTTTGAAGGAGTCTGTCGGTGTTGAGCTGGCAAAATTAGAGACACAAGATGATACGGCGAGCACACCGCCGGCGGAGGAGACAGAGGCGCCAGAGACAACGGCCGCAGAGACTGAGCAGACACAGCCTGTACCGGAGGAAACACCGGCAGAACCAGAACAGCCGCTTGAAAATAAGACTGTCAATCAGATTGTGCGGACGACAGATACTGTCAATGTGCGTTCTTCAGACAGCGAAGAGGCGGACAAGATTGGCAAGGCACCGGCTGGAACAGAACTCACCCGCATTGAGGAGCGCGTCAATGGCTGGAGTAAGGTGATTTTTGAGGACAAAGAAGCCTATATTAAGAGTGATTATCTTGAGGTATTGACCGCTGAGGTCACTGTAGCGCCTATTGGTACCATCACAGCCAGAACCAATGTCAATGTCAGAAGTCAGGCAGATCAGGAATCCGCAAAGCTTGGAACAGCACAGGCTGGCAGCTCTTATGAATTGCTTGAAGAGCAGGGTGAGTGGTTTAAGATTAACTATAATGGTACAACAGGTTTTGTAAAGGCAGAATTTTTTGACAGATAATGAATAGTTTATCTTGAAATAATATCTCTATATCGTCTATAATAGAATCGTGCTAAACATTGAAAACCCATGTGGCTTTGTGCTGCATGGGCTTTCATTTATACGGTTGATGATTGTGAAAGGCAGGGAAGAGCGATGTTTAAACAGAAGAGAATCGGTATCATGGGAACAGGCAGAATGGCAAGTGTCATGGCAGGCACGATCAAGAAAATGAAGAATGTGAAGTGTCATGGTGTGGCGTCGAGGAGTGAGGAACGGGCGCAGCAGTTTGCAGATGAATATGGTATCAAAGTGGCATATACCTCCTACGAAGAGATGATGATTGATGATAAGCTTGATTTAATCTATATTGCGACGCCGCACTCGGAACACTATGCAAACATGAAGCTTTGTATTGAAAATGGCAAAAATGTGCTCTGTGAAAAGGCGTTTACCGCCAATGCAGCACAGGCAGAGGAAATACTGGCGCTGGCGGACGAAAAAGGCGTGTTTGTCGCAGAGGCGATGTGGATCCGGTATATGCCGATGCTTACCACAATCAAGGGAATACTTAATTCCGGCATCATCGGGGAACCCACCATGCTGACAGCCAATCTTGGCTATTCAATCGCAGGCAAGAAAAGGCTTACAGACCCAGCACTTGCCGGCGGTGCATTGCTGGATTTGGGCGTATATCCACTAAATTTTGCAGCGATGATGTTTGGCAAAGAAATAGAAAAAATGACGTCGTCCTGTATCCTGACAGATTCCGGCGTAGATGCGTCTGAAAGCATCACGATCACTTATAAGGGGGGCAAAATGGCAGTGCTCAACTGCACAATGAATGGCCTGAGTGACCGACGGGGTGTGATTTATGGTCCCAAAGGATATATTGCGATTGAGAATATTAATAATTTTTCTTCCGTGACAGTGTACGATACAAACTATAAAGTAATGAAATCAGAAAAAGCGCCCAAACAGATTACAGGCTATGAATACGAGATCAGCGCCTGTCTGGAAGCGATTGAGAAGGGAGAGACGGAGTGCTGGGAGATGCCGCATCAGGAGACACTCTACATGATGAAGCAGATGGACGAACTTCGTGCACAGTGGGGCGTGGTCTATCCTTTTGAGAAGCTTGGAAACACTGGAAATACAGAAAAGATTGAAAATACAGAAAAGATTCAAAATATAGAAAAGATTGAAGTTCTGACAGGTGAAGTGGAGGAGACCAATCTACAGGCATAAGACACTAAATTATGGCAATACTATAGCTATCTCAACAGTTCAAAGCAGGCAGAAAGGATGATAGCTATGAAAAAAGATGATCAGGAAATCTTAAAAGAAGTCCAGAAAAACTCTTCGATGGCGATTAATGCCATCAATACGATCTCAGAAAAGGTTCATGACAATGCGTTGCATCAAGAGCTTTCCAAGCAAAAACTCTGGTATTCTGTGATACAGAACAAAGCGACGGACAGGCTGCAAAATGAGCGGGCTGAGGAATACCATACCAGCGCGATGCAGGATTTGATGCTCAAAGGCGGCATACAGATGAATACTTTTACAAATTGCAGTACCAGCAAAATTGCAGAGCTGATGATACAGGGCAGCAACCGGGGCATCACAAGTATGTGGAAGTCAATGAACCATCATCAGAACTCAGGAAATCTGTCGATGGAGGTCGCAAAGGAATTAGTGGATTTTGAGCAGAAGTCCATCGCAAGGCTCAAAAAATTTTTATAAAAGGAGTAGCAATGACCAGACTAAATAAATATCTCGCGGAGTGCGGACTGTGTTCTAGGCGTGAGGCGGATAAACTGATTGATCAGGGCAGGATATATGTAAATGGCCAAAGGGCTGTGAGCGGTATGAAGGTCTGTGACAGGGATATTGTTGAGGTCAATCATCAAAGACTGCGATCAGCAGCGTCAAAAGTTGTCTTAGCATACAATAAACCTGTCGGGATTACCTGTACAGAAAAGGACCGTTATGCAGAAAAGACGATTGTGGAGGCGGTCAATTACCCCGTTAGGCTTACCTATGCGGGGCGCCTTGACAAAGCTTCCGACGGGCTGATAATTCTTACAAATGATGGCGAGCTGATACAGCGCATGATGAAAGGGGCAAATGGTCATGAAAAGGAATATCTGGTCAAAGTAGACCGGGAACTCACAGAAGAATTTCTCACGAAGATGGCACAAGGCGTATACCTCAGGGAACTCGATGCGACGACACGGCCCTGTACCCTAAAACGCATTGGCAAATACACGTTTCAGATCACACTTACACAAGGACTAAACAGGCAAATTCGGCGAATGTGCGGGTGTTTTGGATACAACGTCAAGTCCCTCACACGCATTCGGGTGATGAATATTGAACTGAATAGGCTAAAGAGCGGAGAATACCGTGAGATAAAAGGGCAGGAGCGTGAAACACTGTACCGGTTATGCGGAATATCAGACAGTCAATAAAATAGAAGGAAAAATGGAGGAAAGTATGGCGGCAACAAACGAAACATTACATAGAATGAAAACGCTTGTGGAGAAGCTGCAAGAAGCGTCCAAGGCATATTATGCACAAGATAAGGAAATTATGAGCAATTTCGAGTACGATAAACTGTACGAGGAGTTGGAAGCACTAGAGCAGGAAACTGGCATGGTGCTGGCAGGAAGCCCGACAATTCGTGTCGGATATGAGGCGGTTGACGAGCTGCCCAAGGAGGCGCACGAGAGTCCGATGTTGTCCCTTGGCAAGACCAAAGAGCGGGACGAGCTCAAAGACTGGCTCGGTGACAAAGATGGGCTGCTTAGCTGGAAACTAGACGGACTGACGATCGTGCTGACCTATCAAAATGGTGAGCTGTTGAAGGCAGTCACACGTGGAAATGGAGAGGTGGGCGAAGTCATCACCAACAATGCGAAAGTATTCAAGAACATTCCGCTGCGCATCGGCTATCAGGGTGAGCTGATTCTTAGAGGTGAGGCAGTTATTACTTATCAGGACTTTGAGGAGATCAACCGCCAGATCGAAGATGTGGATGCCAAGTATAAAAATCCAAGAAATCTTTGTTCCGGGTCTGTGAGACAGCTCAACAACCAGATTACGGCTGAGCGGAATGTACGGTTTTATGCATTTTCACTCGTGAAGGCGGACGGGATTGATTTTGAAAATTCAAGAGAGAAGCAGTTTGAATTTCTGATCAATCAGGGATTTGATGTCGTTCCATATGTAAGAGTCGATGCAGATACCATCGTCGGTGCAGTCGCAGACTATGAGAAGCTCGTCCAGACATACGATGTGCCCTCAGATGGTCTGGTGCTGATTTATGATGACATTGCGTATGGACGCTCGCTTGGCAGGACGGCAAAGTACCCGCGTGATTCGATCGCATTTAAATGGGCAGACGAGCTTCGGGAGACGACACTCAAAGAGATTGAATGGAGTCCAAGCCGTACTGGACTGATTAATCCAGTTGCGATTTTTGAGCCAGTAGAGCTTGAAGGCACGACAGTGAGCCGAGCATCTGTACACAATATCAGTATCCTAAAAGGGTTAAAGCTCGGCATTGGCGACAAGATAACGGTGTATAAAGCAAACATGATTATACCGCAGATTGCAGAGAATCTCACAGGCAGCGACAGCATAGAGCTGCCAGAAGTCTGTCCGGCATGCGGCGGAAAGACGGAGATCCGCGCAGTCAACGAAGTGCAGTCACTCTATTGTACGAATCCTGACTGTGATGCCAAGAAGATTAAGTCGTTTACCTTGTTTGTCAGCCGTGATGCGATGAACATAGACGGTTTGTCAGAAGCAACACTTGAAAAATTTATCGCAAAAGGTTTTATTCACCAATATCAGGATATGTTTCATCTTGATCGTTACAAAACAGAAATCGTCGAGATGGAGGGTTTTGGCGAGCGGTCTTATAAAAAGCTCATGGACGGCATTGAGAAATCAAGAGATGTAGAGCTTCCCAAACTGATTTACAGCCTCGGCATCGCGAACATTGGACTTGCCAACGCCAAAGTCATCTGCCGCTATTTTAAGTATGACATTGACGCCATGCGACAGGCTACGGCGGAAGAGCTCAGTGAGATTGACGGGATTGGCGAGGTGATTGGCAAGGCTTTTGCAGACTATTTTGCCGACGAACAAAACAATAAACGGTTTGAAAACTTATTAGGAGAAGTTCGGATTATCAAAGAGGAGATTGACGAGGCAGGACAGACGCTGGAAGGAAAAACCTTTGTCATAACGGGCAGCCTGAATCATTTCGGCAGTAGAAATGAGCTCAAAGACCTGATCGAGAAAAAGGGCGGAAAGGTGGCAGGCAGCGTTTCTGCAAAGACAGTCTGTCTCATTAATAATGATGCTGCCTCCGCCTCCTCCAAAAATAAGAAGGCGAAAGAGCTCAATGTGCCCATTTTGACAGAAGAACAGTTTATGACAGAATATTTGGAGATGGAGGAGGTATAGGGAAGATGCCTATTAAAGTACAAGGGGATTTACCAGCAAAAGGGATATTGGAGAACGAAAATATATTTGTAATGGATGAAAACAGAGCAGTCCATCAGGATATTCGTCCATTGCAGGTATGTATCCTGAATCTAATGCCTGTAAAGCAAGATACAGAACTTCAACTTCTGCGCGCGTTGTCCAATACACCGCTACAGGTCGATGTCACCTTTTTAATGGTGACAAGCCATGTATCGCTCAATACATCCGCCAATCACCTGAATCGGTTTTATACTACTTTCGAACAGATTGCAGGCCAGCGCTTCGATGGCTTGATTATCACAGGCGCGCCGGTGGAAGATATCGCGTTTGAGGAGGTCGATTACTGGCAGGAAGTGTGCGCGATTATGGACTGGGCGGAGAAGCATGTGACTTCGACACTACATATATGCTGGGGCGCACAGGCAGGATTTTATCATTATTATGGGATTCAAAAACAGCTTCTGCCAGAAAAGCTGTTTGGCTTGTATTCTCACAAAGTACAAAACCGCAAAGTTCCGCTTGTGCGTGGTTTTGACGATTTCTTCCTCGCACCGCACAGCCGCCATACGGAGACACCCGCTGCGGCGATTCATCAATGCGACCAGATTACAGTGCTTGCGGAATCACAAGAGGCAGGTGTATTTCTGGCATATGCCGAGAACGGTAAAAAAATCTTTGTAAACGGCCATCCAGAGTATGACCGCTATACCTTAGATGCGGAATACAAGCGGGATTTAGGCAAAGGGCTGCCGATTCATATTCCTAGAAATTATTATCCAAATGATGACCCTGCCCAAAAGCCAGCGTTGCAATGGCGTTCACATAGCAATAATCTTTATACAAATTGGTTGAATTATTACGTGTATCAGGCAACGCCGTATGAGTGGTAGGAAAAGGCTTGGAAATGCTGTATTTATTGGGCTTCACGATATATTTGGTATTCCGTGAAACTATCGTAAATTATCGCTAATTTGTGTCATTTATTGCAAAAATGGGGTACGGATGGGGTACGATATTGATTAAAATGGGGTATGAAAAATAGACTCATATAACGAAATCCTAATACCCATAATTAAATATTCGGACAAATACATAAGTCCATTATCAGTTATATCCAATAGCTGATAGTGGGCTTATTTTGATGCCTGAAAAATGAAAGGAGAAATGTATATGTACTATATTGGCGACAAGCAATTAGAGGATAAGGACGTGATATTGGCAAGCTGTGAATTATGTATTGATACTATCTCAAAATTACATGCTGATATCCAGCTAGATGTGTTGAGTGAATTACATGGATATATTACAGAAAAAATAAGCCAATTGCATAGAAATCTGTAAAGCATTTTTCACAGACATAAAAACGACATTTCATTGCCTGACTAATTCATTGAAAAAATATCTCAATAAGATAACTTAATCTGACACAATTAATCATCAACTAAAATCCAATAATCAACCAATCAATCAATAACCTATCAATTAACCATCAACCAATCAACCAATCAATAACCAATCAATCAACCAATAACACAAACCAATGGAGGACAAATACATGTATGGCAGAGTAAGCAGATATTTCACAGACAGAAGATATGGATTCATATGTGGCGAAGATAACAATTCATACTTCGTACATCATTCACAATTGAATAATGAGCATATTGAAAGAGGATACTTTGTATTCTTCAAACCATTCAGTGATGACAGGAGTGATTTCAATGCAGAGAATGTACTTGTAATTGAAGTACCAGATAAGACATCAAATAAGACATTCAAAAAGCATAAGTCCAAACAACACATTTTATCCAAACACAAATCATGCAATGCAGATAGAGTAGTCAGACCGGACAAAGCGTTTAAGAGGTTCATTAAAAAATTTATGAAAGAAAAGGAGACAGTTAACAATGACAATCAGAAACATGAAAGATCTTGAAAAAGCATTACAGCCAGTAATGTTAGGC
>ERZ808028.1163-NODE-1163-length-17045-cov-5.289132_pt1 | contig 17045 bp, 13 predicted proteins | sample MGYA00380184_ERZ808028 | MGnify/ENA primary metagenome ERZ808028 (study PRJEB31490, sample SAMN06133397) | mouse gut metagenome | isolation source: J8_1 | host: mice | place: China: Chengdu | collected 2015-05 ...
AACAACTGGAATCGTGGAAGCATTGGCCAAACAGAAAGCCATTGGTGCTGCGCGGGGCGCGGCAGGTAGGAAAAACATGGATCATGAAAGAGTTTGGCACGCTGTACTATGAAAAATGTGCTTACATCAGTATGGATGAAAATGAAAGAATGGAGGAGGTGTTCCGGGAAGCGTTTGATATTGGCAGGATTATTGAAATGCTGGAGATAGAAGTGGGATTCAAGATCGATCCCGAAAATACACTGATCATTTTTGATGAGGTGCAGGAAATACCAAGAGCACTAAAGTCTTTGAAGTATTTTCAGGAAACGGCACCTCAGTTCCATATTATAGCAGCAGGCTCCCTTTTGGGAATCGCATTGCACGAGGGCACTTCTTTTCCGGTGGGAAAAGTTGATTTTTGCGATCTGTATCCGCTGACATTTCGGGAATTCTTATTGGCATGTGGGGAGGAGAAGCTCTTAGAAATACTGGACAGGAATGATCCGGATATGATGCGGGTTTTCAAAACAAAGTATACGGATTATCTCAAATATTATTATTATGTCGGGGGAATGCCGGAGGCTGTATCTGAATTTATTACAAACAGGGATATGAAAAGAGTAAGAGAGGTTCATAACAAGTTATTATATGCCTATGAAAATGATTTATCCAAACATGCGCCAAAGGAAATTGTCACACGGATCAGAATGCTGTGGAATTCTATTCCATCTCAGCTGGCAAAAGAAAACAAGAAGTTTATATATGGACTGGTCCGTGAGGGAGCCAGAGCAAGAGAGTATGAGGTGGCTATTACATGGTTGATGGATGTTGGACTGGTGTACAGGGTTGGGCGGGTGAAAAAACCGGATTTTCCGCTCAGGGCATATCAGGATTTTTCGGCGTTTAAGTTGTTTGTCATCGATATTGGACTGCTTGGTGCAATGTCCCGTCTGAATGCAAAAATAATTTTAGAAGGAAACAAGCTTTTTGAAGAGTTTAAAGGGGCTTTGACAGAACAATATGTTTTACAGCAGTTAATTGTCGATCCGGAGAATGATATATTTTATTGGTCGGCAGAAAATGCAACTTCCGAGTTGGATTTTCTGATTCAGACGGATGACTGTATTGTTCCGTTGGAAGTAAAGGCGGAAGAAAATCTGCAGGCGAAAAGTTTAAAGGTTTTTATGCATAAATATGGTTTGCAGGATGCTGTCAGGGTATCAATGGCCGGGTTCAGGGTGCAGGACTGGCTTACGAACTTTCCACTCTACAATATCGAAAACTTAAACAGATATCTGAAAGAAAGACATAATAACGATGATCGTTTGATTGGAGGGAAAGAAGAATGAAGAAAAAGTGCGTAGAAGACAGCCAGACAGAGCAGTTCAGACTGCTGAAATATGAGGATATCAACGGAGCCAACCGACTTTTCGGCGGGAAGCTCATGGCGTGGATCGATGAGGTGGCAGGGGTCACGGCAAGGCGCCACTGCGAGGAACAGGTGACGACCGCCTGCATTGATAACCTGCAGTTTAAAGAGCCGGCATTTCTGGGGGATATGGTGGTCATCATCGGAAGGATGACCTATATCGGAAGAAGCTCTATGGAAGTGCGGGTGGACAGCTATATAGAAGATATACACGGCATCCGCCGCCCGATCAACAGGGCCTATGTGATGATGGTGGCGATCGATGAGAACGAACGCCCGAAAGCCGTGGAGTTCGGCCTGGAGCTGAAGACGGAAACGGAAAGGATCGAATGGGAGAGCGGGAAGAAAAGGGCGGAACTTCGGAGGGAGAGAAGGAAAGAGGGGTTTTGAGCTTAACCTCTCTTTCCTATACGATGCTATGGGAATTTCTCATTATCAGAAACTGTCTTATCCCAGACGCAATGAGGGTATGGTCATGGTTACCTGCATAAGGTATTGAGTCATCAGGTTAAAACGGTTCTGCGTACCTCTAACTTTTGCCGCATACGGCTAAACTTAATTATGAGTCGTACTTTAGGATCTCATGCAAACAATAACGGACAGCACGCTCCTGCGAACTGTCCGTCGATTTTATTTCCGCGAGCAATGAGCCAAGTGCCGCGCTTGCGCGAGCATTTGGCGAATGCCGCGGAGTATTTCACCGGTGTGTTTCCGCTTCCACCAGCCGGTCTACCTTATACCGCTCACGCAGTACCGGTTTTTCGATCTTGCCGGTGGGATTTCTCGGAATATCGTCGAAAATGATCTTTCGGGGGCGCTTATATCTGGGAAGGCCGGTGCAGAACAGGTTCATCTCCTCTTCACTGCAGGTCGCATCCGGTTTTAACTCGATGATCGCCGCCGCAATCTCGCCCAGACGTTTATCGGGAAGGCCGATCACCGCCACATCATGGACGGCATTGTGGGTGCGGATGAAGTCTTCGATCTGTACAGGGTAAAGATTTTCGCCGCCGCTGATGATGACGTCTTTTTTGCGGTCCACCAGATAGATAAATCCGTCTTCATCCTGCCTTGCCATATCGCCGGTCAGCAGCCAGCCGTCCTTTAGGACCTCCTCAGTGGCTTTTTCATCATTATAATAACAGGTCATAACACCGGGGCCTTTGACACATAACTCGCCCACTTCGCCCTGCGCGACAGGGCTGCCGTCGGGAGCGATGATCTTTGTCTCCCATCCATAGCCCGGTACGCCGATAGCGCCCACTTTATGGATATTTTCCACGCTGAGATGTACGGCGCCCGGCCCGATGGATTCGCTTAAGCCGTAGTTGGTGTCATATAAATGATCCGGGAAATATTCCTTCCAGTGGCGGATCAGTGAAGGCGGCACCGGCTGCGCGCCGATATGCATCAGCCGCCACTGAGACAATTCGTAATCTTCGATCTTCAGCCTGCCGGAATCCAGAGCCTCCAGGATATCCTGCGCCCAGGGCACGAGCAGCCAGACGATCGTACATTTTTCTTTTGACACGGCATCCAGAATGTATTCCGGTTTTGTGCCCTTCAACAGGACCGCCTTGCTGCCGGACAGCAGGGAACCGAACCAGTGCATCTTTGCGCCGGTATGATAGAGCGGCGGGATGCACAGGAAGACGTCGTTCCGGCTCTGGCCGTGGTGGTTCTGCTCCACTTTACAGGAGTGCATCAGGCTTTCGTGGTTATGTAAAATAGCCTTCGGGAATCCGGTGGTGCCGGAAGAAAAGTAAATAGCGGCATCATCTTTGTCCGTCAGCAGGATATTCGGAGAAAGGCTGGAACAGTCCGCGGTCAGCACATTGTAATCTTCTGCGAAAGAGGGGCAGTTTTCCCCGAAATAGAACAGCAGCCTGTTAGTGCTGATACGGTCCGCGATCTCCTCGATACGGCCGATAAATTCCGGTCCGAAGATCAGCACATCGGTTTCGGACAGATCCAGGCAGTATTCGATCTCGCTGGAAGAGTAGCGGAAATTCAGAGGGACGGCGAGAGCGCCGGTCTTTAAGATGCCGAAATAGATCGGCAGCCATTCCAGACAGTTCATCAGCAGGATGGCAACCTTATCCCCTTTTGTGACGCCTCTCGATAAGAGCAGGTTGGCAAAACGGTTTGCTTTTTCGTTAAACACATTCCATGTGATCTCACGCCTGTAATAAGGGGCGTGGGAAGGCTCGATCAGTTCATATTCCTTCCAGGTCACCCTGCGCTTGTCCTTTACCTCCGGATTGATCTCCACAAGGCAGATGTCATTTCCGTACATTTTGCAGTTTTGTTCTAACAGCTCTGTAATTGGCATTTCTTTATCCTTTCAGTATTCCGCAGCTTTTTAAGAATACAGCCTCCGTATTTTATATAAAGTCTCGGAATTCTTCAACCCGCATATTTTGCGGACCTGAAAATTTCCTCCACGCTCTACTTTAGCACTTTTAACTGCTAAAGTAAAGACAAACTTTATTTTACATATAGTTGTCTTTACGGTTTCACAGGATTTTTATTGACTGAAAAGATTTAGAAATTATATTTTCCCGTTGACACAGTGAGTTGTTTCTGCTATACTGACCATACATATCTGGGATATATCTGATGAAACATCTGAAGCCACTTCGGCTGACAATCCCTGTGTGATAAAATATGGCGGATTGCGGAAGCGGCGACAGAAAAGGTTTTATTTACAGTTGTCATATACGTTCTTCTTTCCGCCAGATACGAAAGGAGAGCTATATGAAAGAAGGAAACGATGAGAAAAGGAAACTGGGGGAGATGAACCTGCTGGATGATTTTCTGTTTGGTTCAGTGGTGACGTACCCGGAGATTGGAGAGCAGTTTGTCAGGATACTCTTAAAAACTATCTTTGGCAAAAAATTCAAGCATCTCTCGATCACTGCCCAGAAAGTGTATTACGGTGCGGATACCGGCCTGCACGGAGCAAGGCTTGATGTCTACATGGAGAAGAAAGAGGAGGGGAACTCCGAAAAAAATGCCACCGTCTACGATATGGAGCCGGACAAAAACAGCAGTGCGGCGGATAGGAGAGCATTGCCGCGCAGAGTACGGTTTTATCATGGAAAGATCGTTGCCAGAAGTCTGGAGGCGGGGGTTGATTATGACGGATTAAAAAATGTGGTGATCATCATGATCATGCCGTATGATCCGTTTGATTTGAACCGAATGATGTATACTGTGAAAAACAGATGCGTGGAAGAGCCAGAAATGGAGTACGAGGATGGAGCCAGCACACTGTTTTTGTATACGAGGGGAACAAAAGGAGTGCCGAATGAGGCACTGAAACAATTGTTGCATTATATGGAAAATACTGTCTGTGAGAATGCGGTAAACGATGATTTAAGAGAGATGCACAGGATGGTAGAGATCGTAAAGAAGGACCCGGAAATGTCGATAAGATATTGGAGATTTTTGGAAGAACTGAATAAATGCGAAAAGAAAGGATATGCGGCGGGCGACCTCCAAAGACTGATTTTTCAGGTCTGTAAAAAGATGAAAAAGGAGAAACCGCTTGAGGAGATCGCGGAAGATCTGGAGGAAGAGGTATCCGTTATTGAGCCGATCTATAATGCGGCAAAGGATTTCGCCCCGGAGTATGACCCCAAAGCAATTTTTGAGCGGCTGAATACAAGTGAGTAAAGAAAGACGATAAAAATCCCGGTATAAGATACGGATATGCTTATACCGGGATTTATTTCTGCGACTATCATATCATGAATCTATGGTGCATGAGCGACATTCGCCGCTTATTATATCTTGATCAGTTCCCTGCACCTGTTGATGGCGGCATATAATTCCTGCGGGCGCGGCATGGCAAGGTTTCCGGGCAGATATTCCCCGCCGGCAAAGACGGAGAAGCCTTTTGTCTCGATCCGCTTGTAAATACCGGTTATCGCCTGCTGCAGTGTCTTTTTCCCGTCGAAGTCATGGAGCTTCATGGATTTTAACATGTGGGCGAGGGCAGTGAGCTGCTCGGAATCCACGAGCTGTTCCACGTAGCGCAGGTCCACCTCCGTCTTGTTGATGGAAAAGCCGTCGGTTCCGTCCGTGCGCATCTTTATCCTGTTCTCTCTCGCAAAAGCATCGTCCCGTTTTACGATCCTGCAAAAATCAGGGGCCGCCGCCGCGGGGAGATCGCCTGTCAGATAGGGGTAATTTTCCGCTTCCTTTTTGGCGAATGCGGTGATCTCGACAGGGCTGTATTTTTTCATCTGGACGATGCAGTCGGATTTATGGAAATAGGAACCGCAGCTTCCGGCAACCAGTATCGTGGAGATGCCGTAGGAATCATAGAGTTCCCTGATCCGATCGATAAAGGGGATGATGGGTTCCGCATCCCGGCTTACGACGCGCTGCATCAGATCGTCCCGGATCATAAAGTTTGTGGCGCTGGTATCCTCGTCGATCAGGAAAAGCTTCGCGCCGGCTTCCATGGCTTCTATCGTGTTGGCTGCCTGAGAGGTACTGCCGCTGGCGTCCTCTGTGTAGAAAGCCGTGGTATCTCTGCCGTTTGGCAGGTTGCGGATGAACATGGAGATGTCCGCCTTCTGGATACTGCGCCCGTCTTCCGCACGGAGCTTCACGGCGGTATCATCCGTGATCACATATTCCCGCCCGTCTCCGGCGATATGGTCATAGACGCCCGCCATCAGTGCTTCCAGAAGAGTGGATTTTCCGTGGTAGCCGCCGCCAACGATCAGGGTGATTCCTTTTTTGATGCCCATGCCTGAGAGAGCGCCCCGGTGCGGAAGCGTCAGGGTCACTTCCATGGATTCGGGTGACCGGAAAGGAACGGCATCCTTCATCGGGAGGGAGGAGACGCCGGATTTTCTCGGAAGGACAGAGCCGTTTGCCACAAAAGCGACAAGGTCCTGTTCCTGCAGGGCTTCTCTGATCGCCTTCTGGTCATCTGCTAAAAACAGCACTTTTTCCAAAGACGCTTTCGGACAGGAAGCGGCGAGCAGCGTCTGGCGTACACAGAGCGGCAGAAAATCAAATAAGATCTTGATCAGTTCCCCGGCGTTGATGGTGCGCCCGTTGGCGGGGAAACCGATCTCCATGCGGACTTCCACATCCCCGGTTGACGGGTCCACACTGCAGGCGCTGCGCTCCAAAATTTCCTGTCCCGGACGGCTGATGCCGATCAGGCCGCTCTTGCCGGAGCCTTTTGCCTTGAATGAAAAATCTTTTACTTTCAGGTACATGCGCCGAAGCAGATAGTCCTGAAATGCGATCATGCGCTCTCTCGTTTCATAGCATTCCTTCCCGAAGCCGGCGATGCGCCCCGGCACAAGAAGGCTGACTTTGGAGGGAGAGGCAAAGGGATCCCCCTGCACGTGGTCGATGGACAGGATATACTGGTCAAACTGGTACTTGCCCTTCGTATCTTTATAGGCGGGATAACCTCTGTGGTCGATCCGCATAAGTAGATTTCTTAAATCCGCTGATTTGTTCATAATATGCCTCCTGCTTGATAAATTGATTATTTGTAGAAATCTGAAACAATATTATAAATTATATTATCGATGAGGCGGAATGTAAAGAAGCAGTGGTGGTATTTCAATAACATGAATAGCAGTTCAGCCTGCCTGGGCTGAACTGTTACCGATATGATACGGTTATGAAAAAATCCGGAAAGGCTTTGATCATTTGGGTGGGTTTGTCCGTTATTATAGTTGTATGGGTTTTCAAAGAAAGGGGCTGATAATATTGTGAATGACAGAAGAAAAAAGCCTGTGGAAGGAGAGCATTTCACAGAAAAAGAGCATTCCGATGACGAGCTGGTGGAACGGATCAGGCTCGGTGATGAAAAGGCGGCCGAACTGTTGATAAACCGTTATTACGCGGCAATTCTGCGCTACTGCAGAAGATACTGCCGCAGTTTGGAAAAGGCGGAAGACCTGACACAGGAGACATTTCTGAAACTGTTTAAAAGTCTGCCGGAATATGAGGGAAAAAAGAAATTCAAGGCATATTTATATACGATAGCTGACCATCTGTGTGTGGATGAAAGCCGAAAGGTAAAAGTGTATTCGTTGGAATATGAGGAAGAGATCGGTTACGAGCACGGCGAGATGCGCCGGATAGAGGATGATTCGGAAGTAAGCTTTCTTTTGAATACTTTATCGCCGGAACAAAAAAAGGCTGTTATTCTGCGGTTTGGTGAGCAGCTTGCATTCGGGGAGATCGCTAAGATCATGGGATGTAATATGAGGACGGCACAGAGCAGGGTGCGAAACGCCCTGAAGATCATGCGGAAGGAGTGGGAAAATGAAAGATAACGGATTGGAGAGATACCTGCAGCAGTCTTTGCAGCGAGAAACAAATCAGCCCGCCAGGCTGGAGGAGACGGTAAGGCTATGCACCCGGATCATGCGGGAACAGAGGCTTGCATCAAGGGCGCAGGAGGAGCCGCGGATCGGTTTTGTGCAGTATTTAACGGATATTTTCCGCTTTGAAGGGATGCCTGTTCTGTGCCTGCATGCCGCCGTACTGCTTATCGTATGTTTGATGATAACCAGGATCATCGGCATAAGAGAATATATTCCGGCATTTATGCCGTTGTTTGTGCTGGCCGCCATGCCGGCCATGTTCAGATGCCAGTATTATGGAATGGGTGAGATCGAAGCTGCCACAAGGGCTTCCGGCCCGCAGATCATGCTGGCAAAACTGATCCTGGCGGGGGCATCAGACCTTATCTGCATGACGGTCCTTATTATTTTCGAGATGCATTTTCAAAGTGCCTCCGGAGAGATCGGACGGCTGATCTTATATTGTCTGGTTCCGTATTTGATCTGTATGGGCAGCATGCTGCGCCTGATCCGGCTGCGCAGAAAAGAAAATATGCAGGTATGCACGGTTTTGACGCTCGCCTCCTGCATATTTTGGGGTATGCTGGCAAAAGCCATGCCCCGGCTGTATGATACGTCTGCCTTCGGGATATGGATCGCTGCTTTTCTGTTCTTTGCAGCGTTTTTCATAAAAGAAATCGCATTTATCATTTCGATGGGAAAGGAAGGGAAAATGTATGGAATTATCGTTTGACCGGCTGACAAAGCATTATGGCGGCAAGATAGCGGTGGATCAGGCCAGCGCGGCCTTAAAGCCGGGAGTATACGGCCTTTTGGGGGCAAACGGCGCAGGAAAGACAACGTTGATGCGGATGCTGTGTGCCATTTTGGAACCGACGTCCGGGGAGGTATTTCTGGACGGAAAAAATGTGACCTCTATGGGGGCGGATTACAGAAATGTGCTGGGATATCTTCCGCAGGATTTTGGGTATTATCCGAATTATACGGCGAAGGAGTTTTTGATGTACGTCTCCGCCCTCAAGGGAATACCGAGGAAGATCGCAGGGAAACGGACGGAAGGACTGTTGGAGGAAGTGGGTTTAAGCCATGCGGCGGACAAGAAAATAAAGACGTTTTCCGGCGGGATGAAGCAGAGGGTAGGAATCGCGCAGGCTTTGCTGAATCAACCGGACATATTGATCTTAGATGAGCCCACGGCGGGATTGGACCCCAAGGAGCGGGTGCGTTTCCGCAATCTGATTTCAGACTATGCCGAAGACAAAATTGTGATCCTGTCCACACATATCGTTTCCGACGTGGAGGCGATAGCGGATGAAGTGCTGCTTATGAAAAAGGGGAGGATCGTGCTGCAGGGCACAGTTTCGGAGCTGGTACGGGAAGCTGCAGGAAAGGTATGGGAACTGGCAGTATCTCCGGCGGAAGCGAAAAAATGGCAGGCAAGATATACGGTCGCCAATGTAAGGCACGAGGGAGGACGGGCGGTCCTCCGCATCATTTCGGACCATATGCCGGATGAGACGGCTGTTCCATGCAGGGCAGCGTTAGAAGATCTATACTTATATTATTTTCCGACAGAGGAAGGAGCACATCAGTGATGGAATTATTTTTATTGGAACATAAAAAAATGTGGCGTAAAACGGGCACCAGAATAAGCGTTTTTCTGTGCTTTACCTATGTTGTTATTTTCGGCTTTATACTTTCCTTCCAATGGTTCGGCTTCGGAAGCTGGAAGGATCAGACAAGTGCTTTCGGCAATCATTTTGACGGGTACAAAGTGATAAGGGACAGTCAGAAATATTCACTGTCGTTCGGCGGGGAGCTTACGGATGAGAGCCTGCAGCAGATGGTCAGGGACTATCAGCAGATGGAGTCGGATTCAGAGAGGACAAAAACGGACTGGCGCATCATCAATAGCTGGTTAAATACTTTGTATCCGGAACTTCGGGATACGGAGATCACTTACAAAACGATGATAGATTATGTCGATCCGGAGAAGCTGACGGATTTTTATGAGAGAAGACAGGGAGTCATTGAAGAGTTTCTGGAAAACAACGATCAGACAGGCGGGGAAAAAGAGTATCTTTTAGAGATGGGATCGAAGGTGGAAAAACCCTTCCGGTACGAATGGACAGAAGGGTGGTCGCAGATGCTCGGCAGTATGATCGCTGAACTGGGTACTGTAATGGCGCTGTTCCTTGCGATCGTGTTGTCGCCGTTATTTGCGGGAGAATGGCGGGACAATACAAGTTCGCTGCTTCTGACGACAAAAAACGGATGGAAGAAGATCGCCCTCGCAAAAATATGCACAGGACTCTCGTTTACCGTGGAACTTTTCGGCATTCTTTTTGCCGGATGCATTCTATCACAGATCTTCTTTATGGGGACCGCAGGCTGGGATATCCCGATCCAGATGATCAAACCGATCGCCGTTGCACCTTTGAATATGCTGCAGGCGGAGATTTATGAATACGCATTTGCATTTTTGGGGGCGATCGGTTTTGCGGGAGTCGTCATGTTCATTTCGGCTAAGACAAAGAGCAATGTGCTGGCATTGTTGTTCAGCCTGGCAGTTGTATACGGACCGATGGCGATCGCGGAATATCTGCCGTACGGTGCGCAGAAACTGTTGGATCTGATCCCGCTTACGGGGAGCGGGGTAGATATTTTCCGGACAAATACATTCCTTATTTTCGGAAAATATATATGGTCGCCGTATTTGCTGATAACCGTGCCGGTTTTGATCGGCATCCTGTGCCTGCCGTTTGCGGTTAAGGGCTGGTCAAGGCGGCAGAGGGTTTAGAAAGGGGGTATAGAAAGAGAACTTAGAAATAAGCAAAAGAAAATGCTGCGGGCAGAGCCAATAAATCTGTGAGAGATCACGGTTTGTTGGCTTTTTTTAATATACGATAAATATTTATTGAAAAACGATAAAAATATATTGACATTCAATTAAACAGGTGGTATAGTGTCGGTATAAAACAGGAAGGAATGCAAAGCGGGAGTCTGGCAAAATGGAAGAAAATAAAGAAAACAGGAGAAAAAGGGATTTTTTCAAACGGCATCCGTTTTCAGGCGCTGTATTACTGTCTGTGGCTCTCGGCGTTTTGCTGGCACTGATCATCCAGACAGGTTCGATAGGGATGCGGATTGTGTCAGGATGGAGTCCGGGGGAAATATTATTGGAACTGATCAGCGGCATTTTGTCGGGGATGATCATTTATGGAGGATTTATGATACTTCCGATCGTGTTGACAGGCGCAGAGATTTATCTGCTGTTTGAAGGGCGTAAAAATCAGGGGCTTTATCAGAAAGGCAGAACTTTAGATATGGTATGTGTCATATTGGGCGTATTCTACAGCCTGCTCTATCTGAGCCTTTTCGATGAGGTATTGTTCGGAAAAGACTGGCAGGAACAGTTGATGAACGGCCAGACGCATACGCCGGTATATACGGGAGCGCAGCTCACCGTGATCGCGGTGGCGGCGGTGGCTGTCTTGGGATATCTTGTGGTGAATTTTATTCCGCTGGATAAAATGCCTCCGCTGGTGCTGGTGCTCGGAATGGCGGCGATGTATCTGGGAACGATAGAAAGCATCGTCTGGGGGATACAGGTCTTTCGGGGAGAACTTTTTGAGTGTTATCTTCTGCTTCTTCCCCTCAACTGCCTGCTGATCACGGCGAGGACAGTGGGGCATAAGATGTGGGAATGGCAGCAGATGGTTGACGTGAGGGACTTTCGCCGGACACAGGAGGAAAGCGGCGGAGAGAAAGAGCTGGGGAACGCTTGCCGGGCGAAGAAGGGAGAGGGGATCCTCAACGCCTGCAATCGGTTTCTGATGAAGTCGGAACGTTGGCCTGTGGCGGCGTTTCTCCTGATGTGGCCGCTGCTTGGGATCCTGATTGGGATTCTGCTCTTATTCGGGCAGAAACCGGATGCCGTCATCAAGGCATTCACGGAGACCAGCGACTGGACGCTGTCCCAGAGGGCTGCACCCCAGAATATTTACTATGATGAGCATTATCTCTGTACCGTGGCGGCGGGAGGACATGAAAAGATCGTAAAGCCTAAACGTCTGGGCGTGCGGCACGGACACCAGGTCATCGTCAACAGGCAGCTCTGTGTGGCAAACGCTTTCGAACAGGTGCTGGAGGAGCGGACACCGCGTTTCCACAGACAGGTAAGGCGTTTTTATGACAGATACGGTTTTCCTGTCGCAAAGCTGATCCGTTCCAGATATACAGCGGACTTTGTTTACTTTCTGATGAAGCCTTTGGAGTGGCTGTTTTTGATCGTGCTGTATCTGACGGATGTAAATCCGGAGAACAGAATAGCTTTGCAATATACGGGAAAGAGTCTGGCAGATTTTGAGTGAGTAAGGAGGAAAAACGCGTATGACAGAGAAGAAATGGACATGGGTCAAAGGAACGAAATACCTGTTGGATTTTATGTTCTACTGCGGTATTTTGGTGACGGCCACCCTGCCTTTTACCGTGCGGTGGATCGGGGAGCAGCTTCCCTATCTTATCCGTCATTATGAGGAGACGGTCATCATCTATTTTGTGCTGGGAATCGCGGCGGAAAAGCTGCTCTGGGAGCTGCGGAAGATATTTAAGACCGTACTGGCGGAGGACTGTTTTGTGAAAGAGAATGTGGTCAGCCTGCAGAAAATGGGCAATTGGAGTTTTTTTATCGCGCTGATGGCGGGAGTCAGGAGCATTGTCTATATGACGATAGCGATGTGCGTGGTGATCTTTGTGTTCCTGATCGCCGGGCTGTTCAGCAAAGTGCTGAGTTTCGTATTTGAGCAGGCGGTGGCGTACAAGGAAGAGACGGACTGGACGATATAGGGGGAGGATTATGGGAATCATTGTAAATCTGGATGTCATGATGGCAAAACGGAAGATGAGCCTCACCGATCTGGCAGGGGAGGTGGATATCACGCTCGCCAATCTGTCCATCCTGAAAAATAATAAGGCGAAAGCCGTGCGGTTTTCCACATTGGAGGCGATCTGCAGGGCGTTAAACTGCCAGCCCGGAGATATCCTCCAATATGAGGAGGATGAACCGTCATCATCTGAGTGAATGTGCGGACGCCGGAATGAAATAGTCTGTAAAGTCGCAAGCGACAATTACCAGTGCCGTCGCGCAGCGACTAAAATTAAGAAAGGACATTAAAATCATGGAAAAGAATACTGTAAACATGTCTGCGGAGACACTTGTCTCCGGAGGTGAGAACTTGTACCCTAATTTACCCGAACTGCCCGCTGTGGAAGCGCCGAAGAGAGAACCCTTTGACAAATCCGCAAAGCCGGAGCTGATAAGTAAGACAGCGCCTGCGAGCCTGATCTATGCGATATTTTTCACCTTCTGCCTGTATAAAAATGCGTCGGGGATCACCTACCCTTTTTACGTGGCAGGAACTATCGGCTTTGCCGTCTATACTATCAGAAAGTCCGGTATTTCCTGGAGAGGAGAGCATATTTTAACACTGGCGGCAAGCCTTCTGCTGGGCATTTCAAACTGTTTCACAGACAACGGCAAGATTATTTTGATGAATGAGGCGTGCCTGTTTGTATTGATGATGTATTTTCTGCTGTCAGTCTATTTTGATACAAAGGATTGGCAGCTCGGAAAATTTCTGGGAAATATGTTCTGCCTGTTTTTGAAAAGCATCGGTAAAATGTTTTCTTTTTTCCCGGATGCACAGGTCTGGCAGGAGGAACACAGAGGGGCAAAGAAGTCCCAGACCCTTTATGTATTCGCGGGGGTGGGGATATCGATTCCCCTGATCGCGATCGTGCTTATCCTGCTCTCCTCCGCAGACGTTATTTTCAGGGAGAGTGTGCATATGCTGTTCGGCGACATAAGCGGTTGGGATGTGTTCTGCTGCATTTTCTGGTCGGCGGCGATGTTTTTCTTCAGCTACGGCATGGTATCCCTGCTGAAGGGACGGGAACTGAATGAGACGGTAAAAGACCGCAGGACGGGGCAGCCGGTGATCGCGATCTCCGCCACCGCCGTGATCGCGCTGATCTATGTTTATTTCTGCGTCATACAGATCGTGTACCTGTTCGCCGGGTACGGGACGCTGCCGGAAGGATATACGTATGCGCAGTATGCGAGACAGGGATTTTTCCAGCTTTTGTTTATCTGCCTGATGAATCTGGGGCTGGTGCTGGCAGGGCTTGGTTTTTTCAGGGAAAGCAAGGCCTTAAAAGGGATTTTGTTGGTGATCTCTCTTTGTACTCTTGTGATGACCGCGTCCAGCGCTTACAGGATGCTTCTATATATCAGCGTGTATTATCTGACATTTCTGCGGATCTTCGTGCTCTGGGCGCTCGGTGTGATCGCCCTGCTGATGGCGGGCGTGATCGGGAAGACGCTGTTCCACGGCTTTCCGCTGTTCCGTTACGGGCTGGCTGTGACCGTCTGCTGTTACCTTGTGCTGTCTTTTTGCCAGCCGGATTACTGGATCGCCCGGTATAATATCTCATCCTATCTGAAACAGGAGGGGGAAGAAAGGGAGGGCGTCGATCTGGATACATGGTATCTGAACTCTCTGTCGGCGGATGCAGCGTCTGTCATTATGAATGAAGGAACGATAAAACAGTACCGTGAATACGAGGCGGAGAAAGAAAAATGGTTGCAGGGAGAGGTATCGAGTATAGATACGCCGAACTGGCAGGTTTCGTATATCATATTGCAGAAAGAAAAGGCGGATAGGATGTCGTTTCGGAGTTATAATTTTTCCAGAGGGTATGTGAGGAAGGCGCTGGCGGAGGAGAGGTAATCCTGTGACAGTTTCGCCTAAAATTTTACAGGATACATCTATCCGGCATATAAGAAAAAGTATCCTCCGGAGTTCCCGTTGCTCCGGGGGATACTTTACGGTCAACGTTGTATTTGTTTTACCCTTCCGCTTTCATCCCTGTATACAGCTGATAATACTTCCCTTTCTCCGCGATCAGCTCATCGTGGTTTCCGCGTTCGATGATGCGTCCCTGCTCCAAGACCATGATACAGTCGCTGTTGCGGACTGTGCTGAGACGGTGGGCGATGACGAAGGTGGTGCGCCCTTTCATCAGGGAATCCATGCCCTTCTGCACCAGCATCTCGGTTCTCGTGTCGATGCTGGAAGTTGCCTCATCCAGGATCAGTACCGGCGGGTCCGCGACGGCGGCTCTGGCGATGGCGAGGAGCTGCCTCTGCCCCTGGGAGAGGTTTGCACCGTCCCCGGTGAGCAGGGTCTGGTAGCCGTCCGGCAGCCTCTTGATGAAGCCGTGGGCGTTGGCAAGCTTTGCGGCGGCAATGCAGTCTGCGTCCGTGGCGTCCAGTTTCCCGTAACGGATATTCTCCATGACCGTACCGGTGAACAGATGGGTATCCTGCAGCACGATCCCTAAAGAACGGCGCAGATCAGCCTTTTTGATCTTATTGATGTTGATGCCGTCATAGCGGATCTTGCCGTCCTGAATATCGTAAAACCGGTTGATCAGGTTCGTGATGGTGGTTTTTCCGGCGCCGGTGCTGCCCACAAAGGCGATCTTCTGCCCCGGTGTTGCAAACATCTTGATATTGTGGAGCACGATCTTGTCATCGCTGTAACCGAAATCCACATCGTCGAATACCACATCGCCGGTCAGCTCGGTGTAGGTGACGGTGCCGTCCGCCTGATGTGGATGTTTCCACGCCCACATGCCGGTGCGCTCTCTACACTCCTGAATATTGCCCTGTTCATCTTTTTTGGCGCGGACAAGGGTCACATATCCTTCGTCTACTTCCGGCGTTTCATCCATCAGCCTGAAAATACGGTCGGCGCCCGCCAAAGCCATGACGACGGAGTTTAACTGCTGGCTGACCTGGGTGATGGGCTGGTTGAAGTTTCTGTTTAACGTCAGGAAAGAGACCAGCGTGCCGATGGTCAGCCCGAAATGCCCGTTGATGGCGAGGAGTGCTCCCGTGATCGCACAGACAACATAGCTGACATGCCCGAGCTGGGCGTTGAGCGGCATCAGGATGTTGGCAAATTTGTTGGCGTTGTTGGCGCTTTCCCGGAGGCTGTCGTTGAGCTTTCGGAATCCGGCAAGGCTTTCTTCTTCATGACAGAAAACTTTTACGACCTTCTGTCCTTCCATCATCTCTTCGATATAACCGTTGACCTTGCCGATGTCCTGCTGCTGCGCCATAAAGTATCGTCCCGAGAGGGATGCCACATTGCGGGTGACGAGCAGCATGACGCCTACCATAAACAGCGTGACGGCAGTCAGCGGAATATTCAGATAGATCATGCTGACAAATACGCTGACGATGGTGATCATACTGGAGGCGAGCTGCGGCAGGCTGACGCCGATGAGCTGGCGCAGGGTGTCCACATCGTTGGTGTAGATGGACATGATATCCCCGTGGGGATGGGTGTCAAAATATTTGATCGGCAAGGCTTCCATCCGGGTAAACAATGTGACACGGATGTCATGCAAAACACCCTGGCTGACCCTCACCATGATCTGGTTGTAGCCCCAGGAACAGAGGATACCGATGATATAGATCACGGCGATCTGTGTGAGCGCATTTTTTAACGGCGTAAAATCCGGCGAGCTTACGCCGATCATCGGCATGATGTAATCGTCGATCAAAGTCTGGATAAACAGGGTGCCCCGCACGGTGGCGAGGGAGGACCCTACGATACAGAGAAGCACAACGATGACCGGAAGCGCATATTTCCGCATCACAAATTTTGTGAGGCGTTTCAGCAGGGCACCGGCATTTTCCAGTTTGGGTTTCGGACCCTGAGGCCCTCTTCTGCCGGGACCGTGTACTACTTTTGGCTGTGCCATTACAGAGCACCTCCTTTCTGATCAAAATCACCGCCGCCCTTTGTCTGGCTTTCATAGACTTCACGATAGATCTCGTTGCTCTCCAGCAGATTTTCGTGGGTGTCAAAGCCGTCTATCACACCGTCCTCCAGGACGATGATGCGGTCGGCGTCCTGAATGCTGGATATCCGCTGGGCGATGATAAACTTTGTGGTATCCGGTATCTCTTCCCGGAAAGCTTTTCGGATGCGGGCGTCCGTGGCCGTATCCACTGCGGAGGTGGAATCGTCCAGAATAAGTATTTTCGGCTTTTTCAGCAGGGCGCGGGCGATACAGAGACGCTGCTTCTGGCCGCCGGAAACGTTGGTTCCTCCCTGCTCAATGTATGTGTCATACTTGTCGGGAAACTGCTCGATAAATTCATCCGCACAGGCGAGACGGCAGACGCGGATGCATTCCTCCAGCGAAGC
>ERZ808028.1165-NODE-1165-length-17028-cov-16.668161_pt1 | contig 17028 bp, 16 predicted proteins | sample MGYA00380184_ERZ808028 | MGnify/ENA primary metagenome ERZ808028 (study PRJEB31490, sample SAMN06133397) | mouse gut metagenome | isolation source: J8_1 | host: mice | place: China: Chengdu | collected 2015-05 ...
TTCTGGCCTGTACTGGAAGGCATCCCGGCAACAGAGATGTTCAACGTGATTCCACTGGCACCGGGCCATGCCTACGGGATGTTTATGGAACGTTTTAACGAGTTATCGGAGTTACGCAAATGCGCATGAATGTTTTCGAAATGGAAGGGTTTCTTCGTGGGAGATGTGTACCGCGAGATCTGAAAGTGAACGAAACAAATGCTGAGTACCTGGTACGTAAATTCGACGCGCTTGAAGCTAAATGTGCGGCACTGGAAAACAAAATAATACCAGTGTCAGCTGAACTGCCACCAGCAAATGAAAGTGTTCTGTTATTTGATGCTAATGGAGAAGGCTGGCTGATTGGCTGGCGTTCTCTCTGGTACACCTGGGGACAAAAAGAAACCGGAGAATGGCAGTGGACATTTCAGGTCGGGGACCTTGAAAACGTCAATATCACTCACTGGGCAGTAATGCCGAAAGCACCAGAGACTAAGAAATGAGCGTGATAAAAACTCATACAGGAATTGTTATCACCCGAGACGGTGAAAAGCGGATGAAATTACATTCCACTGAAACGTCCTGGGTTGCCGGACGTTGTGAATCCTACGACAAAAAGACTGGTTACCGTTGGGGTGCACCTAACATGCGTCGCCGTCTGCTACTGGACAGCATCAGGCCAATAAAACAAGTAGCAACCAGAGAACAAAATTAATTATCAGGACTGGAATTTGATATTACTGCCCATGTGCAGCGGGCTAAGTGGAGAAACATATGCTGAACCTCGATTGTGTTCCTATCTCAACTTATTGCAAAGAAACTGGCGAAACTCCTGAAGCAATAAACAAACGTGTACAGCGCGGTGTTTGGCGTGAAGGTGTTCAGGTTTTAAAGGTTGAAGGCGTTAAGGAGAGGTGGATTGATCTTAGTGAGGTTGCAAAATGGGCCAGACAAAACTGCTCAAACTACCGCGCGGCGTAACAATCAGGAAACACCGCCAGGGCGAAACGATCAATATAACTTTCACCTACAAAGGAGTTAGATGTCGTGAGCCGCTTTCCAATCTGGAAGTAACACCAAAGAACATTAAATACGCCGAGCGTACACTCGGCGAAATCCATAATAAGATCGAAAGGGGAACATTCATTTATGCAGAATATTTTCCCCGTTCTGCTCGTTTGAAAATTTTTGGTAATGCTGCTGCAGGCAAAACGGTAAAGATGTACCTGGACGAATATCTTGAAATCTGCGAAACAAGAAAACTTTCACCCTCTACGATTGGTGGCTATAAAAAATGCCGTAGTGCGTTAGCCTCACTTCACATTTGCCCTGCAAGTGAATTAACACCAGCAACCCTGAAAGCGTGGATTCAAAGCCAGAAAACAACCTTAAAAACCATTCGCAACCAGTTATCTTTCCTGCGGTCAGCACTTGATGAAGCCGTAACCGATGGGGTACTTCAAATTAACCCCGTATCGTTAGTAACAGCTTCGCGCTACCAAAGTGATAAGTCAGAAGCAGAAAGCAGCTATGTGGTTGATCCGCTATCACCAGCAGAAGTTGATGCATTACTAGCAGCAGCCGGAAACAAACAATGGGAAAATCTGTTCCGGTTCGCTATACATACAGGCCTGCGTAGTTCTGAACTATGTGCCCTTCGATGGCGTGATATCGACTTTGTTGGAAAAACAGCACATGTCCAGAGCGCAAGTGTTGTTGGTGTTATCAAAGGGACCAAAACAAAAGCCGGTACTCGTAAAGTTGAACTGACAGAAGAGGCAATGTTGGCGCTGATAAATCAGAAGCCATTTACGTTCATGAAAGATGCTACGGTCTTTGAAGATCCAAAGACCAATAAGCCTTGGGCAAGTGCTGATGCAATCAGGAAAAAAGCATGGGTGCCAACATTGCGAAAAGCAGGTATTCGCTACAGAAACCCATATCAGACCAGGCACACTTATGCTACTAAGTACATTAGCCAAGGAGCTAATCTCTTCTGGCTAGCAGGGCAGATGGGGCATAAGGGGCCCGAAATGTTGTTTCGTCATTATGGGCGTTACTTGAGTGATTATGACAACCACAGCTCAACAACGCTCACAAGTAATTGCAAAAAGTAGCCTTGAGCAAGGTAAAGCATGTTATTCAAAGAAGCCTATTTCGTTCAAAACGAGAGGTCCTCCACAAATCCACGCTTGAATAGGTATTCTTTACAATTATGAGCATACCCCTTATAGATTTATTCCATTGAAAAATGCCATCCCCCTGATAAAACAACAGTATTATTGTTTCAAAAAAAATGTTATAAGTAAATTCACTTACATGTAACGTTTAAATTTTTGTTTAAGAAGTATAAATTAGAGGGATAAAATGACTACACCAGTAATAAGTTTCATAAATATGAAAGGTGGGGTTGGTAAAACAACTTTATGCGTCGGCATTGCTGAATATCTTGCAAACTTCATGGATAAAAAGGTATTAATTATCGATATTGACCCACAATTTAACGCTACACAGTCAATACTTAGTAAATATGATCGAGTGAAAGAGTATATAGCTGATCACTTAGAAAATACAAAAACCATCAGACGAATATTCGAGACAAAATCAAGCTTAACGGGTAAAGTTCAGCAGGTCACTCCTGATGAAATTATCATCAAGATGTCAGAGCACTTAGATATGATTTTTGGTGATATTAATACAATATTTGATATTGAACAACCTGCGGCAAGATTACATAAGCTAAAACGCTTTATAGAAGAACATAAGCTTCGAGATATATATGACTTCATTTTGATCGATAGCCCACCAACCATTTCATTATTTACTGATGCAGCTCTCGTTGCTTCAGATTATTATATTGTGCCAGTTAAAATTGACCACTACTCAATTTTAGGTGCGACAAGTCTTTTAAGCGTAATAGAAAACATTCAAGATAATTATGACCATAAAAACATTCAAAACCTTGGTTTTATTTATACTAATACCCTAGAAAATCTATCAAAAAAGACAAAAAAGCTAAAGACAGACTTTGAAAGCACTGAACCTTTTAATGAACTATACTTTTTTGATAACCAGTTGAAGTTTGTACAGGATTTGATGGTGGGTGGTAGAGGTAATATATCATCAAGTTATAAATCATCCAGAAAATATATCAAAGCGATTTGTGAAGAGTTTTTAAGTCGGATCCAAGAAGTGCAAACGGGGGGGGAAGATGAATAAAAATAGTAACAACCTCGAATTATTACAGACATTGGTTTATAAGAAGCCCTCGTCAAAAGAAGCATTTATTGGTTTGATAACAATAGCAATCTATTCTAGGGAAATTTTTGTTAAAAATGAAGATGCAGCAGAATTCGTAAAAAATGTATTTGGATTAAGTTTCTTAGACTACGTCATCAAGTCAAGAACTTTATTATGCGCTAGACTTACCCGTAATCTTGTAAATATGAGCGAGAGAGACATTAAAGAATGCATATATAAAGCATCAGAGTATTTTAAAACTGACAAATTTATTATTGGATATAATGAAAACTCACTTACTTTTAAAAAAAGTAACGTCAAACGTAATGCAAATCGAGATGTAGGTACGTGGATTAATGCTCTTTTGAAGAAGGATAGAAAATAATGCTTCAAAGAGACCCACATGGATTTAGAAAAGACGTGAAAGAATTTATCACAATGATAAAATCATTTCAGGTCGATATTCGCACCGAAAACAATCTTACATCGGCTTATAAACATGTACTTTTTCTGGAGTTTATCCATAACTCACATCCAGAAATAAGTCACAAAACCTTTATAAAAAGTATTATTTATGATGTTTTAAGTTCAATTACAGCGATACTTCATAAACGAGAGCGATATCTTCATCTTAATTTTCGCTCAATGATTGAACATCTTGCACGTATATCCTTACAAAAAGTTGATAACGGGGGGGATTTCGATATTACAATTAGAACTCTTGATTTCGAGAATCTTAAATCTACCAACACTGATGAAAACTGGGCGTACATGCATTCACAGTATAAACAAGCATGTGGCTGGTTACACTCATCATCTAAAGTTAAATTAAATATCACAGCATCATTTCCAGATTTATTAAAGTCTGATTCAAAAAGTAATGCAGCTAAACTGTCAACCCATTTGCAAAAGATGACTACCGAAATGTTAAAGATTTTTTTTAACTACTATGTTGATGAGATTCAAACTTCTTTTTACCGCACACGGGGAGAAATGAGGTATGTGCTTGGCAACCATAACTTCGAATATTTTTTAAGCAAGAATCCATAAATATATATTTCCTTAAAAAGGATACGTGAAGTACACGAAGCATGCGAGAAATAAAATAAAACAATAAAAATCAATAAATTAAAAACAAATGGACGCTGGTTCAACTCCCGCCAGCTCCACCAAAATTCTCCATCGGTGATTACCAGAGTCATCCGATGAAGTCCTAAGAGCCCGCACGGCGCAAGCCCTGCGGGCTTTTTTGCGCCCTCAATTTGTCCCGCGAAGTCCGAAGAAAACTAATTAAATCCGATCCTTTTAGGCACCTTGTTAGGCACCTCATAAAGCTTTATTGTTTTTTGAGGTGCCTAAAACTATGGAAACCCGGCAATGGCAAGACAAACCAAACCTCTATCCGTTAAAGAAATAGAATCAGCCAAACCCAAGGAGGCGGACTACGTTCTCTATGATGGCGATGGCCTTGAGCTACTCATTAAATCCAGCGGGAGTAAAATCTGGCAGTTTCGCTACATTCGCCCTGTCACCAAGAAACGAGCAAAGAAGAGCATAGGCTCCTACCCGTCAGTTACCCTTGCCGATGCCAGAAACTACCGTGCAGAGTCCCGCTCACTACTGGCTAAACAGATCGATCCGCAGGAACATCAGCAAGAACAATTGCGCAGTTCGCTGGAAGCCAAAACCAACACTTTCCAACTCGTAGCTGAACGTTGGTGGAATGTGAAGAAAGCCAGTGTGACAGAGGACTATGCGGAAGATATCTGGCGCTCTCTTGAAAGAGACGTCTTTCCTGCGATTGGCGACGTTAGCGTTACAGATATTAAAGCTCATACACTGGTTCAGGCCGTACAACCGGTTCAGGCCAGAGGAGCACTGGAAACTGTTCGTCGCCTGTGCCAACGTATTAATGAGGTCATGATCTATGCCCAGAACACAGGGCTGATTGATGCTGTTCCCAGCGTTAATATCGGTAAAGCCTTCGAGAAGCCTCAGAAAAAGAACATGCCCAGCATTCGACCGGATCAGCTACCTCAGTTAATGCAGACGATGCGAACAGCCAGCATTAGCCTTTCCACACGCTGCCTGTTCATGTGGCAACTTCTTACTATTACCCGCCCTGCCGAAGCGGCTGAAGCTCTCTGGGAAGAGGTAGACATAGAAGCGCGAGAGTGGAAGATTCCTGCAGCACGCATGAAAATGAACCGCGACCATACTGTTCCATTGTCAGATGAAGCAATTGCGATACTAGAGATGATGAAGCCGTTAAGTGGAAATCGAGAATTTATCTTTCCCAGCCGCATCAAGCCAAACCAGCCGATGAACAGTCAGACCGTAAACGCATCGCTAAAACGCGCAGGTTTTGGTGGGGTGCTCGTTTCACACGGCCTGCGATCTATCGCCAGTACAGCCCTTAATGAGCAGGGATTTCCACCTGATGTTATTGAGGCTGCACTTGCTCATGTGGATAAGAATGAGGTTCGTCGTGCGTATAACCGTAGTGATTATCTTGAGCAGCGACGGCCTATGATGCAGTGGTGGGCTGATTTTGTGATGGCTGCAGATCACGGTAGTATGATTGAAGGAGGGATAAAGGCAATGCGGTTAGTTGGATGACATGTCGTAGCTAAAACCCGTTCTGTTTTTGGGTAGATTAACCTGAAGGTCTGCAATTTTAAATGACGCTGAAAGAAGTTAAACCCTGCTCTTAAGCAGGGTTTTTATGATTTATTCTAATTTTGGTTTTGAATCTTTCTATTTTAAATCAGCCTTTGCGGCTCGAATATCTGCGTTTTTTGCTGAGTATTCCCATTCGTCAGCGATTCTAAATAGCATTGCAGAAGTACGGACGCAGTGGGGCATTGAATTTGCCCATTCTCGGTACTGCTCAGCTAATATCCTTTCTTGGTTTCCACCTTCGTAACGCATACGAGCAAATACCCCCCTTTTATTGTACCTACCAATTTGTATACCTTGCTCTAACTCATCAGAAGATAATATTTCAATGATGTGCCGAATTGCTTCATGTGGCCAGGAATTATCTACTGAGCTATTAGGGGCATGTGCCAGAATTTTTCCTATTACATGATCAGTGATTTCTTGGCGATGATGCAATTTTGCTAAATGGCGTACATTCTCACACCAATCTTCAAGTTTATCTTGATCAATTTCATTGTCTATCTGCCCTGGTAGTATTCGTAATTTTTCAAGTAATCTGTATATAGAAGTAGCTCTTTTAACTTCCAACTCCGATGGTTCTGTTTGTTCATCTTCGTCACTACGATATACAATACATATTGCTTCTATAAAAACCTCTGGCTTTTTCATCATTAGACGATGCAGGATAAGTGGCTCATCGCTATCTGGAAAACAAGGCAAGTAGGTCATTTCTTTAAATGCCAAATCTGTTTCAGAAACATCGTTACGTTGTTTGAGTTCATCAAAAACTTTTTTTACATAGTACGATAGCATTGTATCAAATTGGATATCCTGGCTATTTATTTCTTTAACGACTATATCTAGAAGATATAAAAGTGTTGTAGATGGAATCTCAGAAAGGCGTTGATTTGCTGATATAATAGCAGCAAGACCCCGGCCCCTTTCTATATATTTATCCATAAGAACAAATAAATCCGAAGTTTTACCCATCATTGCAATGGGTTGTTTTTGCAACCAATATTTTTCGTTGATGTTATCTTCAAACCCTTCAATAATGCTCCATATCTCTTGTGAGTCTCTTAACGATGCTAAGATTTTCCCAGCCCTATCAGGGGTAATTTTAAACTGTTTAAAATACACTTTTATTTTATTAAGCCATTCAGCACCAAAGCATTCAACACCATATTGCATTAACAACCCACAAACTTCATCAATATTTTTTTTGTTGTTAATAAGCATTACAAACAAATCATTTAATTTTTCTTCATCCAACGAGAGTGCTGATATATGCCTTGCTGCAATAAAAACATTATTAACTTGTTGAAAAAGGTCTTTCACCCCAGACAAACCTAAAGTAAAGTATATTTCCCTAAGTTTTTCACTTCGCATTTCTTCGACAGAAGAAAAAATTCCGCCAGCATTTTCAATTGACTCTTCAATATCAGAATCCCAATCATTGAAAATCCATAAACTGGCTCTAACCATGTCAATTGGTTTATAATTATCAAGTATTTTCGCTATTTTTTCCATAGACTCAAATTTAAATGCCCAGTTCGCATCTGAATATTTTTTATGGCGAGAATACTCATGACGCAAAGCCTCCCATACGATGAACTGATCCTCTTCAGTTTGTTGAGAAAGGCAAAGTTCAAGATGAGAAAGTGTTTCATCTATTGCATTCTCAGGGAATGAGCTTAAATGAGAGATTAGGATTTCCCATCTTGTTGGGAGTATACCTGCAAGTTTAATTGCTTCTTGGATAATAAAGATTTGCCCCTCCCAAACAACGCCCCACGTTAGTTTTTCTACATCTTTATCCGACTCTCTGAACTTCATTTTTTGGTTTTGATCAGAGGTATCATGGGAGCGAGGAAGGAGATTTTGTAACAAACTCCACCCAATACTAGGAACAATAGTGATAATTTTTTTTATAATTGCATTTCTAACTTTTACTGGTGCCCATGTATTAGGAGACCATGCCAGAAAAATGGTTCTTAAACTATTAAGAGGGCGATCTGAGTAAGTTCCTCCGGGATCTATTACAGCGAGTTTTGCAAGACAGATTGCAGCGCGTAATAGATATGTTTGTTCCCAAGCCAAGGCTTCCAATGCCCATTTTAATCCATGATAATGACTTCGAGGAGTTAACAGCCCTTTATCTTCATTGAATATTGGAGCAATCATTTCCCCATTGCCCTTAAGCAATTGCTCAAGGGCATCAAGGAAAGGGCCAGGGGCAGCTTCTGCCAGCAGCGGAAGTTGATCTCGCAAACTAACAAATAGTCGATGGTCGTTAGCAAGTCCCGGAATACTCTGAACTATTTTGTTAACAAAATCTTGGGGTGTCATACCAGTAACCCGGAATTCGGCCTGTTCATGTAATATTGCCATATGTAGCAAAACTGTTGTCATTCCATTACGTAACCACGAGCTATAAGACGTTTTAATACCATTGTCAGGTACAAACAGATCTTCGGCCTTTGGTGGTTCAGGAATATAGGAAAAAACCTCTCTTACGGCCTTCTCAAAACGCTCCAGGTGTTCTTCACCCAGCAAATAGCCTAAATGTACAAAAGCATCTACCGACGAACGCAATGACCAAATATCATCTACTCGGTCAATTGGAGAATCGCGGCGCTTTGTTAATAGCCTTAATGGATTTTCAACTTGAGAATAGTCTGTATAGCCAGCTAGTTGCTTGAGAATTAACTTATCTTTCTCTGAACATGTACTCCACGCACCAGCTAATAAAGCAGGGAGCAACTCAGGGCTGTCTTTCCATTCAGGTGATTCAGCCGTGCTACTTGATATCTGGCGAGCCAAAACAGACAAACTTCGGCCACACTGCCGCGCTATTTGATAACTTTTATCTGAATCAAACCCCATAGATTCAAGAGCCTTACCTAAAGATATACTATCTGGGCGGATCAGAAGTTCGTGATCAGTTCGTGTTTCATCGGCTCCGGCACTTACTACTGTGATAGATGCTTGCTGTAATAAACCGGCTAAAGCTCTTGCTCGATCACGTGGTAAGAAGATCATTCCTCTTTTTCCAGAAAGCTGTCTTGCAGCATCATCCGTATCAATAATTAGTGCTCGACTTTGAAAGGAATGTCGAAGTTCCGCTTCAGTGGTTCTGATAGCTGCAATCGCAAAAGCAATAACCTCATCCGGAGAATCTGCAGCTAAAGATATTTTTCGACCATTTTCTCGTAACTCATTCAGAAAACGCTCTTTTTGCTTTTCTCTCCCCGCCAGCAAGACTGCTTCAGTTAAAGGGGGATTAAATTTAGTGGAAAATTCATCCCAAAACTCCTTAATGCTTCTAACACCAACCTGTGGCATTAGCTCAAGATGGTAGCGAGCGTAGTAAGCAGCTACAGCAGGGCAAACACCGAGCCAATCTTCAAGCATAGAACCATCAATTAATTTGATGTCTTTCCACTTACCACTATTGCGTTTCTCTTGTAGCCAGTCTTCAAGCTTTACCTTAGGATTATCCCATGTTCTTAATGAAGCGAAAACAAAAGTAGTCTTTAGACGTATCTCTGGAGCAACTTCGCGTGTTCTTTTTTCGTAATCAAAGTTAGCTTTATCAAGCAATTTTTCATTAACACCAAATTCCCAGAATGAGTCGCCATCAGGAACATAGGGGGCCACCCCCTCGGCTTTAAGTACACCGTCATAACCTCTAACCTGTCCCTTATCACCATTAGGAAATCTAATTTCAGTAATACTGTTAGCCGTTGCACGTATAAGATCAGCGATTAGTGCTGGAAAAATAACTTTTGCAGGAATAGAATCTGCCCATTGCTGAAGGTTAAGTGCTTTTATCCATTTCATATTGGTACTCCACCCAATAAAATTTTAAACAACCAAATCTAAAAAAAACTAATATTAAAAATTCATTTTTAATGTACACAAAATGCTAACAAAATTGCTAAAGAGTAAAAAATCAGGACTTATTTATTGATCTTAAACATTAGCCAAATTTTTAAACTCGCACTAAACCACCTCAAGAATAAAAAATCATCAAGTTAGTGGAACTTTTTGCACCTAGAATGCTCGTTAACCTCACAGTCATATAAAGCATGAGCCTGTCCTTTGTTCATACTAGACCTTAGTTTCATACATACTGATAGCTCTACGTAAAAGTAGGTATGATCGACATCACAGTTCTGAGTCAGAACATCTTAACCAATTGAAGTGGATGGTTTTAATTGTAAATGTTCAGCGGACATCTCTTCCCTCATTGGTTAGACTAAGAGCAACTTTTTCTATGGTCGCAATATCTTTTATAGGGTTTAAAAGTGGCAATCTTTGACATTGAAAAGGACGAATTACTTCGGCTCTCCGATATCCAGCTGGAAGAGCTGATCGCTCGGCTAGCAGAAGCTGAAGTGGCAATGCACGGCCATAGCCCAGCATGTGTAAATTGGTCTGGTTCAATTACAGCCCCTGACGGAGGAATTGACATCCATGTTCAGGTTCCAATTGATCAACTGAAAGCAGGCTTTCTTGTAAGACCTGATACGGTCTTTCAGGCAAAGAAACATAAGATGCCTAAGTCTGCAATTGAGAGGGAAATTGGCACCGGCAAAGCACTTTCTCCCATCATTTCTGAACAAGCCAGAAAGCAAGGCAGTTACATCATTGTCAGCCTGGGTGATGATTGCTCGCCGTCAGGAAAGAAGGATCGTCTCAAAGCGATGAGGGATGCAGTAAAAGATGATCCTAACGAAAGTTATCTTCATCTTGATTTCTACGACCGCTCCAAACTCATCCAATGGTTGCGCCAACATCCATCAGTCATGCTGTGGGTAAAAGCAAAGCTTGGGCAAGGGTATTCCGGTTGGCAACCCTACGGAGCCTGGAGCAATCCACCACAAGGTGTTATAGACACTTTAATCTCAGCCCCAGGCGTAACCATTACTTTACCATCGGGAAAGGGGCAAAAACTCAAAATTGATGAAGCAATTAACCCAATGCGAGCACTGATCCGTTCGACAAACAAGGCTGTTCGTATTACAGGATTGTCTGGTGTTGGGAAGACTCGAATCGTTCAGGCGCTCTTTGATGAAACTGTTGGAACAGATGCGCTTGACCGAACAGTAGCTATTTATGTTGATACTGGCTATGAGCCAGTACCGTCGGCTACAGCAATGCTTGATAACCTGCTCGCTGAAGGCCGGCGAGCAATTATGATCCTTGATAATTGCCCATCAGAACTCCATGCTTCGCTTGCCAGCAAAGTATCAGCCGCAGGGAAAGAAGTAAGTCTCATCACGATCGAGTACGACATTAGGGATGACAAACCACAGACAACTGAGGTCATCCACATTGAGACAGATGGTCCAGACGTGGCAGAGCAACTTCTTATCCGTCGCTTCCCTTCTATTGGTCAGAATAATGCCCGTCGGATTGCAGAGTTCGCAGATGGGAATGCAAGAGTGGCTTTGGCTATAGCGGAAAGAGTGGAAGAAGGTGAGAGTTTAGCCCTACTTTCAGATGCGCAGTTGTTTAATCGCTTGTTTGAACAACGTAATCATCCCGACGGCCATTTACGGGAGCAAGCTGAAATATTGTCACTGGTGTATTCGTTCTCGATATCTAGTCCAGATGCAGCTACCGATGAACTGGAAATATTGGGTGTGCTCTCTGGGTATCCCAAAATCCAGTTATTCAAAGCTGTTACGAAGTTGATGGAACGTCACATTGTTCAGAAAAGATCCCACTGGAGAGCCATCCTTCCCCATGCCATTGCTAACAAGTTGGCAGCATCTGCACTTAATAGTATTCCGATTGATCAACTTAGAACGACCTTTGAAGCTCCGGATCGGCAACGATTATTGATGTCGTTCGCGCACAGGTTGGGACTATTGCATAGCCATGCTGTGGCTAAAGAGATTGTTGAAGCTTGGTTACAGCCCGAAGGGCTGCTTGGAAAAATAATAGACCTAGATGATGTATCGACACGCATTCTAAATTATATCGCTCCAGTTGCCCCAGGAGCTTTGCTTGAGAGGATTGAAGAAACGCTTGTTACGTCTAATTTTGAGCATTTTAAATCACGCTACAACCCACAACGAACAGCAATTATCAAATTGTTGCAGTTACTTGCATATGAATCGAAATACTTTGAACGATGCATTAAGCTCTTAATCCGTATCGCAGACCAGGAAAGCGCGAGCAATAATTATGATTCGGCTCGAAATAAGATAAAGAGGTTTTTCCAACCTTATCTATCCGGTACCCATGCCTCTTTAGAACAACGTGTTGCGATCATGAATGAATGCATTGATTCAAGTATGGCCGAACGTAGAAGGATGGGGATCGAAATGCTTGAAACTGCTCTCGGCGGACCTCCGTGGACAGGATTCGGAATTAATGAGTTTGGTGCTAGGCCAAGAGATTATGGATTTCGACCCAGTTACGATGAACTTGTTGCGTGGCTATTCGCCTTCATCGATATTTTGGTGAGATTAGGAACCTCAGGAGTGCCCGAGCTTGAAGATGATGCCAGGCGGATCTTGGCTGATAAATTTCGCTGGATTTGGCGTCATGGAGGAATAAGGTCAAAATTAATTGATGCGGCTCGTAAGTTACATGCCCATCGCCCTTGGGGTGAAGGCTGGAAAGCTGTCCGCTCAACAATCTACTTTTTCCATACAAAAAGAAAAGATAACGAAGACGTAGAACCATTGCCGGAAATACTTGTGACATTGGAACGAGAATTAGAACCTAAAGACTTGGTTTCGGCAATCATGGCTTATGTACTCAGTAATAGGCGCGATTTTTGGGCTCTAGATGCTGATTATGAGCACCAAGGAACTAATAAATTCAGTGAAATCAGGAAAATACTTTGTGCCAAAGCTTTCAAGTTGGGGCACGAATTTGCAGTATCTTCCCATGGACTTGATGAGTTGTGCCCTAATCTTTTTTTGCGGGATGGAATGCCGTATCGCGTCGAATTTGGTAAAGGCTTAGCTAACGGGGCTCCTGACCTACGAATTTATTGGCAACAACTAGTCATTCAATTGGATCTACAACACAAATCTCAACGTGATGTTTCGGTCATTCGAGGTTTCATTGAAGAGACTCATTCTATCGATTCAGCATTAGCGCAGGAACTGCTCGATCAGTGTGCACAACATTCCGAACTTCGATTCGAATTAGTCAACCTTCATCCTTGGCAGGAGTTTACTGAAATCGATCTGGATCGTTGCATGTCGCTTCTGGATGACTCTGACATACAGCCCCATATGTATGGGGCAATTCTGTGGGGTGAGCAATTCTCTAATTTGCCAGAAAGCAGGGTCCTCGAGCTAGCTCAAAGGCTGCTGAGTAAACCGAATGGTGATGAAGTAGTATTGGAAGCACTGAGTATGAAACTAGCTGATAAAGGAGATGCTACGGATACACTAGGTCTTGCGCTACGAACAATCGGAATATCCGCTGCAATCCAGAGGTTCCAAAGAGATCACAACGATCTCGGCGGATATCTGGATTATGCAATGGAACGTGTTATCGATGCCACATTGCGCTTCGATGGCAACGAGGCTGAAAAGCTAGAATGGCTGAATACAATCTTCGCTGTTGTTGATGAGCATTTTGGCTACATTTATTCTTTCGAAGACGCTATCGGTATCACCGCTGCATGGATGCCAAAAGAATTTCTCAGTCGCATTTTTGATGGTACGGAGGATCAACAACAGAGGCGGCTGCATTTCATCAATCATGATGATTCACATCAGTCTCCTATTGCGAAAATCGATGTAGATATTTTGATTGAATGGTGCAGGACCACTAAAGACCCTCAGGTTTGGGCTTCAGTCGCTTCAGGTATTAATCTATGGTCAAAAGACGGGGAGCAAAGTCCTATTTGCTTGCAGGATGATGCTCTGAGATTTCTAGAAGCCTCACCCGAGCCACGAGCCGTCCTTGAGATCTTTGCCGAACACGTAGCACCTTCATCATGGTTCGGTAGTCGTGCGAACGTGATGCAACCTAGGGTTGAAGCGATAGGCCAGTTGGTCACCCACGAGCGTGCAGACATTTCTAAGTCGGCTAGAGCTGTTTATGAAAAACTGACTGACTGGGTTGAAAAGGAAAAAGAACGTGAGCGATTGGAAGATGAGGCATTGGAACAACGGTTTGAATAAAGGCTAGTTGCCGTCTTCACAGGAATTCTGTTTAAAGGAGAAATCATGGAATCTGCACGTAATAAATATACCAGTGAGATTATTGAGGCAGAAGATCTTTGGTTACTTGATGTTGTAGATACGAACGGTTACGTATGCTGGGGATGTGGGATTGAGATGTATCCTTCCGCTTGGCAAAAAGGAAGTAAGAAAAGACCGTCGTTTAATAAAATGCCTGGAAAAGAGCATATTAACTGTGATGCAGATGCTGAAAGCACAGTGGTTAAGCAGGGACAGAAAAAAAGCGTCCGCAACATGCTAGACAGCGCACCGGGTTTGATGCCCGCAGGGTTAAAATTGATTGAACAACGACCCGTTGTTGATCCTGGCACTACTGGTAGCGACAACAACACCAATCCAATACGTTCTACATCGTCAGCATCCAGCGGGGGAAATGCTCCAGCGCGGCAATCCCGCCGCCCGGTTAATGCTATTCGCCAGATTTGTAGGGCATTTATTCGCTTCCCGTATGACCGTGGTATGTCATTAAATATCCCAGGTATTAATGCCGATACTTACATGACCGTGTTTAAAAAACTAAAAGACCCGGTTCAACCCTACCCTGAGCGCCGAGTTTTTTATTCGCAGTTGTTATGGCAGAAATTTGAGCAAGACGAAAACCGAATTGTCATTCCGCTCTCGGGAGAATGGGCAAAAGACGAATCTGGTAAGTTTAAGCCCTCGCGTAGCTATAAACTACACATTGAGTGGGGAGACTGGTCAAAAGCCAAAAAAGACTATGCTTTTGAATGAGCTTGAAACTGTGCAGGAAGAAGCAAAAGAAGCAGTAAATAAAAAAGCTAAAGAGAGAGCTCAAGTCTTCTTTATCGGTGAACAAAGCACTGAGAATCCGGAAATCTTCTACGTGAGTGATTACCGGTTAATCTGTGCGATTATGGGATATATAATTTACCCCTGACGTAAATGGGCCTTCTTGCAAAATGCAGGCCCATTTACATAATTATTTTCGACTACCACTAAGGCTACTTCAAACCTATAAATTTCATTCAATTTCTCGTGTAGACACAATTACAACAGTCATCATAACAATAGTCATATTAACAATGATTGGTTTTCCAATAGATTTATGTGGGGTATTTTCATAGCGATGTAATTTCAAACCCATCAAGACTGATCGTATAGTAGCCCTCCTGATAGACATAAAAATATCAAAACCATAATAATATTAATTGTTAGTATTGTTCTTTAGGACTTTATCAATCTCTACTTTTAGATCACCTGTAGACCATTTATTAAGTCTGCGGCGGATAGTTTCCTCTCTATCGCCTGTATCATTTATCCATTTATCTGGATTGACCTTTTTATCATTATTACAAATATAGGGCATTAAATATTCAAGAAGTTGACGTTTATTTTTCCAGTCGCTATGTGAAGGAATATCTTCAAGTAAGATAACAACTGTATCTTTAATATATTCAAGTTCTGCAAGTTTATTTTTCCCTCCAGCGCTTGAGCGCGCTCTTCTGCATACTTTATCAAAACCACTTCTTAATCGATAAAAACTCGGTAAGTCTCGGTTATCATCTCGCGAAATACAGACATTCATATAAGAATAAGCATCAAGAAGAAACTTACAACTTTCTTTTTTATTGCCCAATGAATATTGGAACTGCGCCCAGTAAAAATCTTCTAAAGCCATAGATAGATATATATATTCATAATGTGCATCATATAGTCTTGCTAATCCTGTCAGTTTATACCCGTCCATTTTTCCTCGAATTTCAATCCGATATTCTGCATATGTTTCCTTATAAATAAAAGGTTTCTCAACCATTATTCCATCAACATTTATAAACTCTTGTGAGTAGCGTATATTGTCGCTATTAGTCATATCTACAAAATATTGACATTGTATTTTTGAATACTCAATAATTTTAAATTCTTCAATTTTATCATAGGCTCTTTGCCTGTAAGTGCGCAGAACATCCTGGTTGCTCTCCTTTTTTTCGACTTCAAGTTTCCATTCCAGCTCAAGAAGTTTGTCCTCACAAGCGGTACAAACTTGCAGATAGAAATCATCAAAAAAATTCGCACTCACATCCTTCATGAAAAGTAAATCCCTAAAGTGATTTTATTTTAATGTTACTTCCAGTGTATGACAGCCCCAGCGTGGTTGGCAATATGGACCCACCTGAACAAACTCATACTAAGGAAGCCTAGATGTTACAGAACCCTCCCTCCTTACATACATCCAGTTACGCAAATATTCCTGATTCACCGAGGATCTTGAGGCTAAAAGATGTCATGAAAAAAATGGGAATTTCACGCTCAACCATATACGACTGGCTTAATCCAAAATCGCCACGCTACGATGGAACATTTCCAAAACAAAAACGCTTGGGAAGGCAATCCGTTGGCTGGCTGGAGTCAGAACTGAATGAATGGGTAATGCGACGTTAGATATCATTTCACCGTATCAGTGAACCGGGGCAATGCCCCCGGTTTGCTCCACAAAATCACATTCCTCCCCGGAATTCGAATGCAAAAAAAAACAGACCTGTATTACCGCAATGAATACATTGCAGCGAAGTTGCTGTATCGAATTTTTTTCATTCCGGAGGCTACATGTCTGATTCCTTTGAACGGGGCATTAATGTCCTGAAGCAACCTTTATCCATTCTTCCTGAACATATCTCCGATTTGGTTCTGGAGCATATACGCCAGAGTATTCATTACGAACCCGTGATTGGCATCATGGGCAAAACAGGTGCCGGAAAATCCTCGCTTTGCAATGCCCTTTTTGAACATCCTCTCAGCCCAGTCAGCCATGCAGAAGGCTGCACACGTAAACCTTTGCATTTTACCCTGAACGCTGGAGGACGCAGCCTGACGCTGGTCGATCTGCCGGGTGTAGTGGCACACTAAATTTGGCCACCTGATGAAAGGTGATATTCTCACCACAACACAAAACAGGTGACTTAATGAA
>ERZ808028.1166-NODE-1166-length-17015-cov-10.303519_pt1 | contig 17015 bp, 13 predicted proteins | sample MGYA00380184_ERZ808028 | MGnify/ENA primary metagenome ERZ808028 (study PRJEB31490, sample SAMN06133397) | mouse gut metagenome | isolation source: J8_1 | host: mice | place: China: Chengdu | collected 2015-05 ...
ATCCACGGGCTGAAGGACACGCTGAAAGGTTTGGGCGTCACCCAGGTGGTGGAGGCCATGGACATGGATCAGATGACGAACCCCAATGTCCGCAGCGCCGTGCTGGCGATGCGGAGGGAAGTGCAGGCCATCAAGGGCCTAAAATACACGAAATACACATGGGACCCGGCGTACAAGGGGATAGACGATTATTTTTTGAGCCGGGTGGCGGCCATGTAAAAAAACAGGAGGGCAAGTATGGATAACGTATTTGATATGCACGATTTCATTGGCACGTCCCAGGGCGACCAGGCCCATATGCTGGGCAAGTTCCTCTATTTCTCCCTGGCGAACCTGCTGGTGGACAAGGGGGAACTGTCCAAGCTGTGCGAGGACATGGGCATCCCCTACGCCGGCGGCACCCGGCTGTCCGTGGGGGACGCGTTCCGCTCCGCCACCGGCGATATCCGGGAGCGCGTCCCGGTGACGGCCATGGGGGAGACCAACATCTACCTGGCCTACTGCCGGGACAACAAACGCACCAGCGCCGATATTTTATCCCGGGAGCTGGTAAAGGAGACGTTGAACCAGCGTACCAACAACTACGAAAAGCTGGCGAACATCAGCTATGATAAAAAGGACGGCGTGTTCCGGGCGGAGAACCTGGCGCCGGATGACGCCATCGACGTACCCGCCTGCTGCCGCAAGGCGGAGGAGCTGTTTGAACTCTATCAAAAGTGCGCCAACCGCAAGCAGATCGAGACGATCTGCGTCAACTACCTGCGGGGGCTGGAGGCCACCAAGCTGAGCATCACTGGGCATATGTATTTTGTGCCCCGTACCCATATGGACAAGGTGGACGTGTTCGAGGACTTCATCGGCCTACTGGGCGGACTCAACCGCAGGGAGACGCCGCTGATGGTGAACAGCTTTTTCATCATCGACGATGAGAAGCAGCGCACCAAAATGACGGAGGAATTCTACGCGGCAGTAAAGAAGGAGATCGCCACCTATCAGGAGCGGGCGGACTATCTCATCAAATCCGGCAGCCAGAGCCCGGCGGTGATGGATCGCTGGGTGCTGAAGATCCAGGCGCTGGAGGAAAAGAAGAAGCACTATGAGGAGGTGCTCCGCCGGGAGTTGGACGGGTTGGATGACGAGTTTTCCACCCTGAAATTCCTGGGCCAGGAGCTCCAGGTGAGGTCGCAGAGTATTCGCTTTCAAAAGGCGGCGTAAAGAATAAGTGTGCGGAGGAAGGCTGAACCTTTCCACACACTTGTTAGCTGAGCCTAAAAGGGTGGTTATACCGACATTGGAGGACGTTCAACAAGATACTATTCATTACTGTATAGCGAGGCTACAAATCAACTGCCTTTAACAAATGGCCATTCCCGGATTGGTATAAAATCTGAATGCCTTAATACTTTTAAAGTTTTAAAATAAATATTGCTGAAAATGAGGTAAAATAAGGAGTGACATACGGGTTAATGTCTTGTTAAGCGAAACAGTTTAATAATATCAAGCGTTGAGAAGTACAAAAGGACGCATGGGCGGCGATTCCAACCCATGCGTCCTTCTTTTGTTTCAAAATAGGAGAGTCATTCAAAAATAGAGCCCATAGCTGCCACATAAAGGCTTTCAATTGTTACGTCACCAGTGGCAAACAAGTCCATTCCCTGGGAGTCGGGTTCCTCGGTATAGGCACGGATGCTGATGGCCTTGTAATCATTGAAAAAGCCTTCCACTAGAGACCGGTCAATATAGATCTCCATGGCAATCTTACCATCCTCATTGGGGAGCACGCCGGAGACAGAGTTGGACTTGGCACCCTCTCCCTTGTTCTCCGTCTTGCCATAAATGGTTTCCCCGGCCACGTCGTAGCGGTAGGTGGTGCAGTCCCATTTGCCGCCCTGCTTTAGGTTGATGCCGAACTCATCGGCATTGCTGATGTCAGCCACCAGTTTGACGTACAGCATGTCCTCATTAATAGCAGCCAGGGCAGCGTTGGCCGCATCCAGGGTGAGACCATCCTCATTGATCAGCACCTTTTCCTCCAGTCCTTGAAGCGCTTCGATGGGCGCCATCATCAGGTCGGTGCCGTCATCATTGAGCCAGATCCGCCGGGCCAAGCCAACGGTGTGGGCCCAGCCGGATGCCCCCTGCTCTGCCGCGCCGCGCTGGTCCTGCATGATGCTAAACATATAGATGTCTCCGCTCACCGGGTCCACCAAGCAACTGGGGCCGGTGAACACGTTTGCTCCGTAATCTAGCAGGTGGGGCTCACCCTGGAACGCCTCATCGGGGATAAATTTGCCGGTCTCCAGGTCGAAATCCCCAAGCCAATAGTAAACCTTGTTGTCGGCGATGCTGGCGGGAGCGGGGGATATCTCGAAGAAATACTTGGTGATGGTGCCCGCCTTGTTGGTGACAGGCAGGATGATCGGCAGTTCCCAGGAGGTGCCGTACAGGGCAGACTGTTTCTCCATCTCATACACGGGGCCTTTGTACTGCCAATCCATGTTAACTGTGCCGCCGTCCTTCAGCTCCAGGGTGTCGGTGGTGTAAAGCAGGGCGGAGCCACCGTTGGAAGATGTGCTGCCGGAGCAAATCAGCATACACCAAGTGTCTCCCTCTTTCCAGATGTGGGGGTCGCGGAATTCGCCGGTTCGGCCCTGACCGGGCTTCTGGATAATGGCCAGCTCATCACAGATCACCCAGTCAGTGAGCTCTGGGTCGGACAGATCGGCAGGGTAAGCCACGCCGATGTTCTGATTGCTGATTAGACCCTCATAGTCGCGGAAAGCGTCGTTGCCCGCAGTGAAGAAAAGCAGGGGCACACCGTTGGCGTCCAAAGCTGCGCCGCCGGACCACACACCGTCAGGAACTACAGAGTCCTCCGTGGGCACGATGGCCTCCTTAACTGGCTTCCAGTTTACCATATCCTCGCTGACATAGTGGCCCCAGCAGATATTGCGCCAGTAAGAGCCGGTCATATTGGCTTGGTAGAACAGATGGTACATCCCGTTGTAATAAACAGGGGCGTGGGGCTCGTTCATCCAGAACTGGTAGGGGCCGCCATGGAACTGGGTGCGGGTATAGTCGTCCCCCAGGATATTTTGCAGCCAGATCTTTGAAAACTCGATTTCAGGTACAGTGATGTTGCCGTAATAGCTGGCCACTTCCTCGGCGGTCAGGGCGGCGCCGTACAGCTTGAACTCATCAATATAGCCGCTGGCTACGTTTACAAAGCCGGCGGTCAGCCGCTCACCCTCGATGTTGCGGCCCACCACCAGGGTTTTCTTGGCTCCATTGATCTCTGCGCCTGCCGGGACAGAGCGGGAGGCCACCAGGGTGTCGTTTAAATACAGACACATCTCCCCGGCATCGGCATCGAAGGTTGCAGTGACCAAGTTCCACTCGTATTTTTTCAGGTTGTCCCCGTTGCTCCATACGGTGAGCCAATCATCGCCGGTGCCCACCTGAAAGGTCAGGCGGCCAAACCGCTCATAGCCCAGGAGGAAACCCTTGTTATTGGCTTTGTCTGATTGGCTGACGATGCCGGTGGGAGAATCGGTGCCGTTATCGGCAGCATGGGGGTCATCCCATTCAAAGGTGCGGGGTGCGATCCATGCCTGGACGGTCAATGCCTTGCCCTCCACCATGATGTCATTGCGGTTGTAGCTGACGTAAGTGCTGGTGCCGTCCAGCAGCAGACAGCCGCCGCTGATGCCGTCCTCCCGCCACTGGGGGTCCTGGCTGTCCATATAAGCCGCATGAGCAAACTCGTAGTTCATGTCCACATCGGGAAGATTCCCCGATTTGTCTTTTACGGTCACTCCGCTGCCTTCATCGAAGGACAAATGGAGCAGGAGATCTTTCTTGTGGGCGTCTGAGCCCCCACAAGCGGTGAGCAGAGCTGCCAGGGCAACGGCAAGCAGAGCAGCCATAAGCATTGAGGTTCTTCGTTTCATGAGCTCCTCCTTTCGGATTTGAAAGCTGGCCGGACAGGGGAACTGCCCGGCCAGCGGTGGAATGTCTGCTTCTTACTTCAGGTTTGTGGCCAGCTGCCAGGGAATCTGAACCTCTGCGCCGGTGCCGCCGTCGGCCACGGTGTCGGCCTGACCAGCGTAATCGGGAGCTGTCTCATAATAGGTCACGACCTCGTCGAAGAAAGCGTGGGCCCAGCCCTCGGCCTGCTCATCCGCCAAGACAACGTACATCTCCTGTCCCTTGTAGGCGGACAGATCCATCACATAGGTACCCATATCAGCCCAGGAACCGACCGCGACACTGGGGAAGCCTTCATCCTTGAAACGGGTCTGCTGGTAGTAGCCTACCTCGGTGCCATCGGTCAGGTAGACATGAACCGCGGCGGCATGGCCGCCCATCCGAACGGAGATAAAGCCGGAACCGGCCAAGGTAAAGTTAGAGGACTTCACGGACCAGGTCGCTCCCTCATCAAGACCGTTGTTCCAACCGTCCAGGTGGTAGTTACCGGCCTGGTTATAGGGCAGGGCCTCGTCCCAATAGGAGACCGCAGAGATTACGCCGCCTGCCTGACCATCCACAACGCTCCAGCCGTCCGTCTGCACAGTCCATCCGGCCAAGTTGCCAGCCTCGAAATCGCCGTTGGCAATGGAATTGTGGTCAGCCAGTGCCACCACAGTGAAGGTGGCCTCCACAGTCTTATCCTCATAGGAAGTGCCGTAGCTCACGTGATAATAGCCAGGTTCGCTCATGTTGAAGGAACTGAAGCCATCGGTAGTCTCAGCACCGTTGAAGGTCACTTTGGTGATGGCCAGATCGTTGATCGTCTCACCGCCGAAGGCAGCAGAGGCGTCGCTGATAAACGCAGTCAAATCCACTGTGCCGCAATCCACCACCTGGTTCTGGGCATAGGAGGTGATCGCCAGTGAGTTAAGGGGAACGGGATAGGGATAGTTGTTGTAGTAATTCAGCAGGGAGGCCAGATCATCATAGGAAGCGGAGGTATAGGTTTCGTTTTGAATCTTCTCCAACTGCTCCACCTCCAGGGCGGAGACCTCGTCGGCGGTCATGGACACACGGAAGTCATCCACATTGATAAAGGCGAAGCCGCCCTTACTTCCATCATTGTCATCCACAACTTTCAGATACACCACTTTACCAATGTACTCGCTGGCGTCAACGTAAACACGCAGGAGCGTAAGGGCCAGGGCAGGATCGTTGAAATAGTCGTTATAGGTGACAATGAGCTCCTCGTCGGTGTTTCCATCGCACAGGGCCACATAGGAGCCGCCGTTGCCTGCGCCGATCATAAAGGAGATGTAGCCATCGCCGCCCAAGGTAAACTTAGTGGAACGGATGGAGCCAGTCAGGCTCTCTTGGGTAGCGCCGTTGTTGCTGCCGTCGAAGTAGTACTCGCCCTCGCCGTAGACGGCACGGTCATCCCAATACCGCTGGCTGGTGGAAACCACACCGGCGCGAGAGATGGCGGTACCGTCCAAGATCAACCATCCGGACAGGTCGCCAGTCTCAAAGCCGCCGTTTTCGATGTCGTTTGAGGTCTCGTCCTCAGTAAAGGGTTTCGGCCCGTAGGTTTCGATCTGCTTGGCGTATTCGGCTTGGGCAGCAGCCACTTCCTCATCAGAGGTACAGACGTGGAACGCATCCAGGTTCAGATAGGCGAAATCATTGCCGTCATCGTTGTCGGTGGCAACAATGTAAATGTTCTTGCCGATGTAGGCAGACAAATCCACCACCTTGGTGATCAGATGCTCCGTGATATACATACCGTCGCAGTCCTCATTAACCACATGGGCGATGGGGGTTTCATTGCCCTCCTGGAAGAAATCCACGTAGACCTTTTCGGTGTTTTTTCCCGCGCCCATCTTGAACGTGATGAAGCCATTGCCACCCAGTTTGAACACATCGGAAGTCAATGTACCGCGCATGGGCGGGTTTCCGCCTTGGGTTCCGGCAAAGTAATACTCGCCGGATTTTTCCATCTCTACGCCATTGATTTTTTCATCGCTGACCACACCGCGGAAGTTAAAGGCAGCGTCCTTACGGGTCCAGCCGACCCACTCGCCGTTGGCAATTTCCTCAAAATCGCCATTGACGATGTCGCTGGCCGCGCTGCCGCTACTGGTGCTGCCGCAGGACGCAAGGCTCACCGCCATATATAGCGCAAGCAAGGCAGAGAGCCATTTACACATATTCTTTTTCATAATCATGCCCTTCCATTGTTTTTTGGTTTGCTTTGGTTACTTGGGTAATGATGTCTGCTAACAGCTCGCCTATAAATATCGTTTCACGCACTATATGGGTTTAGTATAGAATTGCAGCCCAGGTTTGTCAAGAAGGAATGTAAATCCGGGGGCATTTTCGTCATTAAGGCCATATTGATAAAATGATTTTTGTGCAATATGATAATTTATGGCAGCCGAGAATATAAATAACGATTTTTATATGTTACGTGATCTCCAGCGTGTTAACCATTCCTCGTCCCGGAATGTTCGCAAAGGGAACGTACTGCGGCAAACAAGAAAGCCGCTGTTTCCAGGTAAACAGCGGCTTTCTTGTTTTTTCTATTGTTCAACAGTGCATTTCCGCAAGGGTCGGCATTGCCGGGATTGCCCCATGCCGGCTGGTGGTAATGCTGGCGGCCTTGTTGGCATAGGCAATGATGCGCTCCAATTCAGTATCCGTGATGGTCTCCAGTTTTTCGTGTTTGACGAGCTGGGACAGTGCCGCTCCGAAAAAGGTATCGCCCGCGCCGTTGGTGTCGCCTACCTTACAGGGGATGCCGTCCACATGGCCTGTCTGTCCCCTGAAGCGATAGAAAGCGCCGTTTGGGCCGCAGGTCACAAAAATTAGTGGAATTCCCTTTTCGGCCAAGATAGCGGTGCCGGACTCCAAATCGTCTGTGCCAGTAAGCAGAGGCAATTCCTCATCCGACACCTTCAAAATATCCACCAACCCTAACGGCTCCAGCATTTGGGCAACGGCGGTCTGCCGATCCGGCCAGAGATTTGCGCGGTAATTGGGGTCATAACTGATAAGCGCCCCCATCTCCTTGGCAAACCTTGCGGCGTGGAGTGTCGCGCTGCGGGCAGGCTCTGCCGTTAAGCTTACGCTTCCGAAATGAAGAACGCGGGTGCATTTGAGCTGCTTCAGTGAGATATCTTCTGCTGATAAATTTACATCGGCGCTGGGATCTCGGTAGAAACTAAAGTTTCTTTCTCCGGCAACATCTACGGACACTACTGCCAGGGTGGTGTGCTGGACAGGATCCGTCACCAGTCCTGCTACATCAACGTTGTTCTCTGCGAGACAGTCCCGCAAGAATGTGCCAAAGCTGTCAGCGCCCACCTTCCCGATAAAAGCGGTCTTAGCGCCCAGGCGCGAGGCCGCTACGGCCAAATTGGCCGGTGCGCCGCCGGGGTTGGCATCAAAGTGGGGAATGCCCTGCTCCGTGATCCCCGATTGGGTCAGGTCGATCAAAATTTCTCCTACAGCCAGTATATCAGTCATATTCATTCTCCTCCATTTGAATTTGTCCGGGGAACCGCTCGTTGATTTGATCTTCAATATGAAAGGCTTCATCCATGGGACGGTACAGGATGAATACCGCAAGATACAGGATGTACCACATACTAAGGAGTGGGATCAGAAACGCCGTCCACGGCAGGAATAGAAACATGATGGCCCACCAGGTTGCCTGCGCCACTGCAGCTCCCAGGGCTTGCCCCAAATGGAATAGGATAAAAAATACCGCGTTTTTCAGCTGCAAACCCGGCCGCTGATCAAACAGCACCACCTGCGGCCACCAAACAGAAAGCACCATTAAAAAGAGAACGGAGGAAAACGCCAGCATTGCCACAGTCCAAATGGAAACCGGCAGCTTTGCCCACCATAAAAGTGCTCCGCAAAAAATGAGGGCACCCAGGAAAACACATTGGACAATCCCTGGGAGAATCGCGGCCCGCCAATTTTGGCGCATGGACTTCTTGTAACACACCCACCAATCACTTTTGTCGTTTCTGAGCCGCCGCAGGATAATGTCGTACATACAGGCGACGCCGGGGCCTGAGATCGCTCCACCAGCCACAGCGGCCGCCAGCACCGCAAGGATGCTGCTCGACAAAATCGCGTAAGCCATGCCGGTCCCAAAGGGTATCAAAAAAACAAGTGTCATAAAGCCCACAAGGAAAAACTCCTTGAAGTTTCCCTCTAAAACCTCCCGATATCTTGCAAACCCAGTGGCTCGGCCGACTGTGAAACGATTTTCGTCATCTCGAAAAAAAAGATCCACTGCGTTCCCTCCTATTCTTCGGCATAGTGGAAGCCAGTCAAAAACTGTTCCAAAATCGCAGCGGGCTCCTCATCGAAGCCGTCTGCGCACACAAGCTCTACGCTGATCGCCCAAGCGTCTCGCACTGCGAACGCCGCCGCACCGTGGGTGTAAGGATTGTCTCCGCCGCCGGAGATCAAGGGCAAGACTTTATATTCCTGAACCCCAAAGGTCTTTGCCTCGGCATCTTCGGTCTCATAGGACTGCCGCTCACGGTCGATCCACGCTTCGACCGCTTTTTCCGCATCGGACTTGTTGCGGCATTCCTGCAGAAGCACATAGATCTGCGCGTCGTAGACGGTGGCATCTTTGCCGTCCGCATTGACGAAACTCTGTCCATTGCCAGCGGCCCAGGCGGCGTAATAGAGGCCGGATGCGGATAAAAGATCGTTGCTCTCGTTCAATGTGAATCCGTCCAGTGGTTCCACACCGATATAATCTGCAATTCGCACCCAGTTTTCGTCCCAGCCGGGAGGCAGCTCTTGATCTGCGTTTGAGCAGCCGGTGAGTATCAACGCTGCCAGCAACACAAATATCCAGATACGTTTCATCATTGCGCTCCTTCCGTAATCACGGCCCAAAAGGCATTGTTTGCCTCTTGGCCCTCGCCCTGCTTCTCATCGTAAAAACACCGCCTGCCAATATACAGTTTTTCTAATGATTCTTGGTCCACGGCAAGCCCCGCCAGAACGGGACAGCCGCTCCATTGAAACACCTTGTCATCCACCTCAAAATCATCGTCTTTTGGTGGGGCTCCGTCCGCCTCAGCAAAAAGCTGATATGCGGTTTGGACGCCGGCAGGATCTTCCACAATGAAAAAGTAACTTTCGGCGGCAGTTATGTCGGCGACAAGCACTACATCTGTAGCGTAGTTGTAGTATAAGGCGGTCTCTATATCGCCACTGCGGTTCATGGCGTATTGACGCAACTCCACCATAGCATGGCCATCTCCGTTCACATCCTCACCCAAAGCAGCCAACTCTTTTTCAAGGGCGGCGGCGGTTTCCTCCGGCAGTTGGCTGCCACCAATATAGGCAAAGATGTAGTCCGGCTTGACCCGCCCAATCCCCAGCGCATTCCAAATCATGCTGCCAATAATAGACAGGACAACCACCCCAACCACGATCCACCACTTATGGTAGTGAAACCAGTTGGCCCACCACTTCTTCCCCGTCAAAGGCGGAGGCGGTTCAGTTGGCTTGATATACTGGTATTTCCGTTTCAAATATTCGCTAGCCATGACACCCTCCTATTTCCAGGTCGTCCCGCCGTAGGCGTAGCTGACAGGGAGGCACAAGAGGGAAGGCGCTTGAAAGAGCTGTCTCTCCAACAGCATATTGACACAGGTTTCAGCAATTTCCTCCACAGGCTGCACGATGGTGGAGCAGTATAACTCCATGTCCCCGAAATGCCGCGTCCCGTCGAAGCCGATGATCTGCACATCTTCCGGCACCCGCAGGTTCATGCGCTTCAGTGAGTTAATGATCTGATATGCCAGGGAATCTGTAACACAAAAAATGCCGTCAAAATCCAGCCTGCCATCACGCATATGCTCCCGGAGGAACTCCTCAAAGGCGGAATAAGGAGTGCCATCGTCAACAATTTTTAGCGTATACGGGATGTCCAGTGCCTCGCAGGCGCTGACAAACCCGTCCTTGCGCTTGTTGGGCTCGTTTGTGAGCTTTGAACCAATCCGCAAAAACGCCAGATTTTTGCAGCCGTTCTCCACCAGCTTCTCGGCGACGAGACGGCCTCCACCGTAGTTGTCACTGGACACGCAGGAGATGCGGGCACCGAAATAGCGGTCAATGGAAATCAGCGGTATGCTGGCAGGGATCTGCAGATTGGGGTTATAGGAGAGGCAGATGATCCCGTCTACTTTCTGCTGCTCCGCCAGCAGGACGAACTCCTGCTCTTGCTGGGGGTCGTAATCCGTGGCATAGAACAACATCCTGTACTTCCGCGCGGCCAAAGCCTTATTGATGGCATTGACCAGCCTCACAAAAAACGGGTTGGTCAGGTTTGGCATCACTACGGCCACCAGGAAGGTCTTGTTGCTACGTAACCCCTTGGCATAGCTGTTCACGCGGTAGTCCAGCTTTTCAATGGCCTCCTCTACGCGCACGCGGTAATCCTCCCCCACTGGGAGCCCATTTACCACTTTTGACACAGTGCCCAGTGCCACACCCGCTTCACGCGCCACGTCTTTCATGGTAGGGACGGGCTTCTGTTCCGACATACGATCCACCTCAATTTCATGAATTCAACCGTGAAATATCGTTATATCCAGTATAACTGCGTGCATGAATTTTGTAAAGGGAAACAATCAATAATTCGAATCGCACAATACACAAAATGAAACGTTATTTTTTGTGCATATAAACAATTATTAGCTTTTGAGCCAAGTTTTATTAGAAGGCTATTGACTACAAATAGATTGTTGTGCTACTGTTAGTACGCCTAATAAATATCGTTTCTCCACAATCGCTCAGAATCAGGCACAGGCTGGTGACCCGGCCCGAGGTTGAGCGGCCAGCCCCACGCCCTGCGGCGAGTAATTCAAAGAGGAGGGATACCCTGCGTGAGCAACTTAAGAAAAGCGGCAAAAGGAAGTGCGGCCGCAGTCGAAATCAGGCCCCACGGAAAAACGCTCAGTAAGCGCGTTGTGGAAAACTGGCAGATGTATCTACTGTTGCTGATTCCCATTGTCATCACCATTGTTTATAAGTACATTCCCATGTACGGTGTGCAGATCGCGTTCCGTGATTACAAGCCCGGTCTTGGCTTCTTCAAGAGCAAATGGGTGGGCTTTGAGTGGTTTGAGCGGTTCTTCACCGCCCCCACCTTCCGCCGGATGATTCTCAACACCGTAAAGCTGAGCCTGTTCAGCCTGCTGTGGAGCTTCCCAGTGCCCATCATTCTCTCCCTGGCAATCAATCAGCTTCGGTTCAAACGCTTTAAAAAGGTTGTGCAGACAGTCTTATACGCCCCGCACTTCATCTCTATCATGGTAGTCTGTGGTATGATCCGTATTTTCCTAAGCCCCTATGGCGGTTTGGTCAACCTGCTGATCGGCCAGTCCATCGACTTCATGACTGTGCCCGAGGCCTTCCGCACCATCTACATCGCCTCCGGAATCTGGCAGGATGCTGGCTGGGGCTGTATCATTTACCTGGCTACCTTGTCCGCCGTTGACCCAGGGCTCTATGAGGCGGCCAAGATTGACGGTGCATCCATGTTCCAGCGCATCCTCAACATTGACGTGCCCGAACTGCTGCCCATGATCATCCTCCAACTCATCATGGCGGCCAGCGGCATCATGAGCGTGGGCTTTGAGAAGGTTTTTCTGCTCCAGACCCAGCTCAACAAAGTTACCAGCGACGTCATTGCGGTATATGTCTACGAGCAGGGCATTGTGGACCATGCCTACAGCTACTCCACGGCAATCGGCCTCTTTAATACGGTCATCAACATCATCCTGTTGATTATCGTGAACAACATCGCCAAGAAGGCCGCCGACGTCAGCTTTGTTTAAGGAGGTGCGGTGAATGAAAAGTAAAACCGGTACCGGCTTGTCCGATAGGGCCAGCGACATTATCCTTGTGATTATGTGCGCGGTGATCATGCTGATCATTGCCTACCCTCTGTACTATGTCATTGTCGCCTCCGTGTCCGATCCCTACGATGTGTACGCCGGAAAGACCTTCCTGCTGCCCAGTCAGTTTACCCTGGAGGGTTACAGCGCTGTCTTTGCCAACTCCGACCTGTTCAACGGCTTCTTCAACTCGGTGAAGTACACCATCATTGGTACCCTGTACTCGGTGGTCACGGTGTATATCACCGCCTACCCCCTCAGCCAGAAGGATTTGCCCGGCCGGAAATGGATCAGTATTTTTTTCGTCATCACCATGTACTTCGGCGGCGGCTTGATCCCCACCTACCTGGTGGTCCGTGACACTGGACTGCTGAATAATATGTGGGCGCTGTTCCTTCCCGGCGGCGTGGGCATGGGCAATGTCATCATTGTCCGCAATTTCTTTGAGAACAACGTCCCCAAGGAGCTCACCGAAGCGGCGGAAATCGACGGTGCCAGTAAAATGACCGTGTTCCTGCGCATTGTGGTCCCCCTAAGCCGTTCCATCATGGCAGTCATCGTGGTGTTCTCCATGGTGGCCTTCTGGAACGACTGGTTCACCGCATTGATTTATCTGCAAAAAGAGCAGTATCCCTTCCCGTTGGTGCTGCGCGGCATCCTGATCACCACCGAGGCTATGAGCAACATGACCAGCGGCATGGGCTATGCCGAGGCAAACCGCCTGACCGAGCTGGTCAAGTTCGCCTCCATGATCGTGGCGGCCGCCCCTATGCTAATCATCTATCCCTTCGTCCAGAAATACTTTGAGCAGGGCTTTATGACCGGTGCGGTCAAGGGCTGAGCCGTACAAACCATCGTATGCAGTGAAAATACTGAATAAAGGAGCAACGACGATATGAAAAAGTTCTTGAAACGGATTGTGAGCCTCTCCCTGGCGTCGGTCATGGCGCTTGGCCTCACCGCCTGCGGCAGCGGCGGCGACACCAAACGCGGCGACGAGACCCAGACCGACTTCCTGGTGGTGGGCAGGATGTCCACCCTTAGCAGTGGCAACGACAGTAACCCCGTTTTGATGAAGCTGGCGGAGGATGCCGGCGTCGAGATCGAGTGGGATCTCATGAGCGACTCCCTGGGTGAGAAGGTCGGCGTACTCATCGGCGGCAACCAGCTGCCCGACGCCTTCATTGCTGTGAATTTCAGCGCCACTGACATCAATGAGTACGGCGAGGACGGCACCTTTATTGACCTGACTGAGTATATCACCCCTGAAACCATGCCCAACCTGTCCAAGATCCTGGAAGATCATCCTGAGATCAAGTCCGCCATCACCCAAGCCGACGGCAAAATCTACGGCCTGCCTTCCGCCGAGATGATGGGCACCGCCGCCGTGGGTGCGGAGGACGACATGAGCATTTACTCCATCCCTGAATTCTCCATGATCAACAAGACCTGGTTGGATGAGCTGAACCTGCCCGTCCCCACCAACCTGACTGAACTCCATGACGCCCTGGTGGCCTTCAAAGAGAATGATATGGCTGGTGGCGGGCAGACCATCCCCATGTCCACGGGCTATGACCAGTGGTGCTGGGGCCAGGAGATCTTCTACTCCGGTTTCGGCTTCACCAACTTCACCAGCGATGTCTGCGCCGACCTGGTGGCCAACCCCGATGGCACTGTGGAATTTGTCAGTGCTACCGGTAAGTACCGCGACGCCGTTTCCTACTTCCATGACTGGTACGCCGAGGGCCTGATGGATCTGGAGATGTTCTCCCAGAGCACCAGCCAGCTCATTGCCAAGGTCTCCCAGGGCCGGGTGGGCGTGACCACCTGGTGGTACATTGAGGAGATCGCAGGGGAACACGCTAACGACTTTGTGTTCCTGCCCCCCATGTACGGCCCCGAGGGCACCGAGTACGCCCAGACCCGCAACGTCACTGTCCGGGCTGGCACTCCTATCAGCTCCGGCAACCTGAACATCACCAGCGCCTGCGGCAATCCCGAGCTGCTGTGCAAGTACTTCGACCAATGGTACGCCCCCGAGGTGGTCATGCAGCTCCAGTACGGCCCCATTGACATCTACTTCACCGAAAAGGATGCTGACGGCGTATGGCAGACCATCACCGAGGATGAGGCCCAGTCCAAGTTTGGCAAGAGCTCCGGCGAACTGAAGGGGCAGTATGAGGTCTATGGCCCCCGCCTGATTCTGCCCGAGTATTACAACAGTGTGTTCTACATGGAGGATCGCGCCACTGAGCGCCTGAACGACCTGATGAACGAGTGGATGCCCTATGTTGACAACACCGTGTTCTACCCTGCCGACGTTACCTTTACCACGGAAGAATTGGAAACCATCAGCCGTTACAAGGCCGATTTCGTCAGTCAGGTGGCGGAGTATGAGGGAACCTGGTTGAAAAACGGCGGCCCCACTGACGATGAGTGGAACGCCTACCTCCAGATGCTGGAGGACAGCTGCGGCATGAGCCGTCTGCTGGATGCGTACCAGGCTGCCTATGACCGCTACATGGGCAAGTAGCTTTTTCCCACGCGAAGGGATGCCTTCTTCCTTCTTCACCCAACCGGGCCGGACTCCCGGCCCGGTTGGGTTTTATAAAGCACAGAAATATGTCATCCCGCCGATCACATATTTGTATGCTTTAGTCCAATCACTATTTTGGTCAAATGGAGGTAGTTGAAATGATCAGCGATGTTTTGCAGAAAGCCCGGGATTTTGAGACCCAGTACGGCCCACACATCCCGGACACGGAACGCCCCGCTTTCCACGCCACCCCCACCATCGGCTGGATGAACGACCCCAACGGCTTCTCATTTTATCAGGGGGAATGCCACCTGTTCTACCAGTACCATCCCTATTCCATCGAGTGGGGCCCCATGCACTGGGGGCATTTGAAGACCAAAGACTTTCTCCGTTGGAAGCGCCTTCCTGTTGCCTTGGCCCCAGATGAGGAATACGACGCCTCCGGCTGTTTCTCCGGCGGTGCGATGGAACTGCCCGATGGGCGGCAGCTCTTGATGTATACCGGCGTCCAGCGCCACCACGATGCTGAGGGGTTTATCCAGGACGTTCAAACCCAGTGTATCGCCATAGGTGATGGGGTGGGCTATGAGAAATATTCCCTCAACCCCGTGCTGTCCAAAAAGGATCTGCCTAAGGGGGGCAGCGCCATCGACTTCCGGGATCCCAAGGTCTGGCAGGGGTCGGACGGTACATATTACGCGGTCATCGGCAACCGTACTGAGGATGACAGTGGGGCTATCCTCCTCTATCAAAGCCACGACTGCCTGGAGTGGGAATTTGTTCGCACGCTGGACCGCTGCCATAACCAGTATGGCCGGATGTGGGAGTGCCCGGATTTCTTCGAGCTGGATGGCAAGCAAATCATCCTCACCAGCCCCCAGGACATGAATCCCATCGGGTTGGAATTCCACGCGGGCAACTGTACCCTGTGCCTGATGGGCAGCTTCGACCCTGAGAAGGGCTTTACCAGGGAACGGGTGCAGGCCATTGACTACGGCCTGGACTTCTATGCTCCGCAGACTCTGCTGGCCCCGGACGGGCGCCGTATCATGATTGCTTGGATGCAAAACTGGGATACGGTGGGGAGTAAGCCCTCCCATTGCCGCTGGTTCGGACAAATGACCCTGCCCCGGGAGTTATCCATTGAAAACGGACGCCTCTACCAGCGGCCTGTTCGGGAGTTGGAAACATATCGGCGCAACCCTGTGATCCACCATCATATCCTGGTCAGCGGGGAAACAAACCTGCCCGGTGTCCAGGGCCGGGTTCTGGATATGACGGTTACAGTCAAGCCTATGGGGCCCAATTCCTACCGTTGGTTCCGGCTCCATGTGGCCAAAGACGGCCAGCATGATACCATCATTCGTTACAAGCCGGATGAGAGTACCTTAAAAATTGACCGTTGCCGCAGCGGCCTGCCCCGGGACATTGTCCACACCCGCAGCTTCTTGGTGCAGCCGCAGGATGGGGAGATTAAGCTCCGGGTGGTGTTGGATCGCTTCAGCGTGGAGGTGTTTGTTAACGATGGTGAGGCGGTAGCCAGCGCAGTGATCTACACTCGCCAGGAGGCGGAGGCCATTACCTTTGAAGCGGATGGGCAGGTGTTGATCGACGTGGAAAAGTACCATCTTGTGTTTGACAGAGAAGATTGAGTGATTGTGCAAATTGTCTTTGATATTACGGTCTTGGACAAATTGCTGATTTGATAATGAGAACGTTAAGTGTATCCGCCAATCGTTTGATATTAAAAAGTAGAATTGCTTTTTTAGCTAATTGGCAAATCTGAAAAATAGGCATGATAAAACACGTGGGAGAGATGAGAAAAAGCTTAATGCTAGTTTCCGAGAAATCATCACATCTTGAAGAAGTAAATTATACTTTGTATCGTTCACATATTGATGTGGTACATACAAATAACATAGATGACGCAAGGGCAGGACTGAAAATACACAGTCCTGCCTTTATTTTGCTTGATTTTTACATAAAAGGTGTGAATTCCCTGTTAAATGAAGTTGCATTTGGGCGACGCGTTCCAAAGCCCTACATCATGATTGCGGCGGTCTATGCTGATGGGAATGAGCGTGCAGCCATGCTCAAACGCGGTGCGGATTACTGCGTAGACAAACCGATAAACGCACATGAAGTTTTAGCCGTAATAGATGCTGTGCTACGTCGGAACAGACAAATAAATTCAATAGAGTTTAAGGATTTGACCATCAATGCAGCCCGCCGGATAGTAACCATGCGGCGGGAGCCTGTTATATTAACGCGTAAGGAGTATGAGGTTCTCTGCTTTCTTGCGGATCACGCTGGCACAATCTTGACAAGAGAGGAAATCTATTGTGCTGTATGGAATGCTGAGTATGATCCTAAAAGTACGAATGTCTCAGATCAAATATCCTCCCTCCGAAACAAGCTAGGGCTCAGCAGCAAAGACACTGACTATATCCGTACTGTCATCGGTGTTGGATACTGTTTTGGCAACGCCACATAAAGCAAGTGCTTTCTAATAAATCTTTTCGACAAAATATGTCGGTTTATGTCGAATGAATCCAAACAAATTCCAAATC
>ERZ808028.1168-NODE-1168-length-16976-cov-7.694656_pt1 | contig 16976 bp, 11 predicted proteins | sample MGYA00380184_ERZ808028 | MGnify/ENA primary metagenome ERZ808028 (study PRJEB31490, sample SAMN06133397) | mouse gut metagenome | isolation source: J8_1 | host: mice | place: China: Chengdu | collected 2015-05 ...
CCCCCATCGAGTACAACATCCTGCGCCTGCTGATGAAGAACCTGGGCCGGGTGTACTCCACCGCCCAGATCTACGAGCAGGTGTGGAACGACCCCGCTCTGGGCAGCGAGAACACCGTGGCCGTCCACATCCGGCACCTCCGGGAGAAAATCGAGATCGATCCCGCCAACCCCCGGTATCTGAAGGTGGTGTGGGGCCTGGGGTATAAAATGGAGAAGATGACATGAAGTGGCGGGAAAACATGATGGTGAAGGCCCTGGCCTTCACCGCGGCTGTGGCGGCGTTCACCGCCACAGCGATCATGGGTTGGTATCAGTTGGCCAACTTCGACGCCCTGTGGGGCGACACCTATTTTTATAGTGAGGGCAGCGGCTATACCCAGGACTATCTGGTGCGCCAGGACTATCTCGTCGTGCGCAATCTGGTGTTGTACAAGGATCGGATGGCGGCGGGGTATGAGCTGGACCTGACGCAAAAGCGGAACCTGGAGTGGATGGAGGCCCAGTACGACGCCGGGGCCACCAACCTGCGCTGGCAGCTGCTGGACAAACAGGGGAATCTCATCTACGGCAACACCGAGGAGGACAGCGCCAAGGTGGAGCTGGATTACTGGGCGACCTACACCCGGGGCGGGAGCACCAGTGAGGTTAACGCCGGATGGGGCTACTTTGGGATGGATACCCTGCAGGGAGCCGTCAACCGGGAGGACTATGACGGCGTGCGGTATGACGACAACTGGCGGGAGCTGCTCCCCGATCTGGTGGAGGCTGCCGGGCAGCAGGAGGCCCCGGTGAATAGTGTCCTGGTGAATGTGCCTGACGGGGACACCGTTATGATCCCGATGAACCGGGTGCTGGCGGATGAAAGCGGCTACACCAATGTGCTGCGGGTGACCATGGGCCACCAGGAGTATGTCTATTTGCCCACTATCCGCGCCTGTCTGGAGGCCAACGAGTCTGGCTACATCTTCAAGCCGGAGAGCCTGACCTGGGAGCTGACCCCGGAGGCCGCCGCCCAGCAGCAGGGGGAGGAGGTCAACCTGATCCTGTGGGTGGACGACGCCCTCCGGGTGGACGATCAGTACCGCAAGGCGGCTGTCAAGCTGGGGGAGTGGCAGGCCAGCCGGGAGGGCTACTTGACGGTCACCATAGTGCTGGGGGTGCTGGGGGTTCTGCTGACGGTGTACCTGTGCTGCGGCGCGGGGCACAAGGCCGGTGAGGAGGGCGTCTACCTCAACTGGTTCCACCGTCTGCCCGGCGATGTGCTGCTGTGCCTGCTGCTCCTGGGCGGCTCGGTCTGCGTGTATATTGGGGCGGATATGATCGTCCACGCCTACGACCTGTATATGCCCATGTATATGCAGCTGATCTTTGTGGGGCTGGCGGTGGCCGCGGCGGCGGCTATGGGACTGGCGGGGCTGGTGACGATGTGCGCCCGGTGCAAGGCACACACGCTTTTGCGCAATACCTGGACGTGGAAGCTGTGCGCCTGGAGCTGGAGGCTGTTTGTACGCTTTTGGGACTGGTGCTGGGAGCTGTGCAGAACCACGGGGCGGGCGGTGCAGGCCGTCCCCCTGATCTGGAAGGCGGTGATGGGCTGTATGGGATACTTCCTCTTTACCATTGTGACGGTGGACAACGGCAATGCCACCGGGCTGTGGCTGCTGGTGAGCGCCGTCGTGGCGGTGTACCTGTGCACCTGGGCGTACCAGTGGAAGCTGATCCGCCGCGGCACCCAGGAGATCATCGGCGGCAACCCGGATTACCACATCAACACCCACCGGATGCTCCCCGATCTGCGGGGCCACGCGGACGAGCTGAACAACCTGGGCCACGCCATCTCCACGGCGGTGGACGAGCGGATGAAGAGCGAGCACTTCAAGGCGGAGCTCATCACCAACGTGTCCCACGACCTGAAAACCCCGCTGACCTCCATCATCAACTACGTGGACCTGCTGAAAAAGGTGGATATCAGCGACCCCAAGGCCCAGGAGTATATCGAGGTGCTGGACCGAAAGAGCCAGCGGCTGAAAAAGCTGACCGAGGACCTGGTGGAGGCCTCCAAGGCGTCCACTGGCAACCTGACGGTGAACTGGGAGCGGCTGGACTGGGACCAGCTCACCGACCAGGCCCTGGCCGAGACCGGCGAGCGGCTGGAGGCCCAAAGGCTGACGGTGGTGCGCTCCCTGCCCGACGAGCCCCTGTGGGTGGAGGCGGACGGGCGGCACCTGTGGCGGGTGCTGGACAATCTGCTGACCAACTGCGCCAAGTACGCCCTGCCGGGCACCCGGGTGTACGTGGACCTGCGGCGCAGCGGGGATTGGGCGGTGCTGTCGGTGAAGAACATCTCCCGGGACGCCCTGGACATCCCGGCGGAGCGGCTGATGGAGCGGTTCGTCCGGGGAGACGAATCCCGCAACCAGGCGGGCAGCGGCCTGGGATTGTCCATCGCCCAGTCGCTCACAGAACTCCAGCACGGGAAGTTTGAAATCAGCATCGACGGCGACCTGTTCAAGGCCATCGTCACCCTTCCCCTGGCCGGGGAGCGGCCGAGCGACCCCATTCAGCTCATCTTATCGTAAAAGGAAAGCCCTTGGCGCAGGCCGGGGCTTTCCTTTTTGGCTGGAATGTGGTATACTTTTCCCTATTGACATAGAAAAGGAGCACAGATCATGGACTATGCGGCTGAATCGTTGAAATTACATTACCAATGGCGGGGTAAATTGGAAACAGTTCCTAAGATGGAAGTAAAGGACCGTCAGTCCCTCTCCCTGGCCTATACCCCGGGAGTGGCCCAGCCCTGCCTGGAGATCAAAAAAAACGTTGACAAAAGCTATGAACTCACCGGACGCTGGAACACCGTGGCAGTGGTCACCGACGGTACTGCTGTGCTGGGCCTGGGCGACATCGGCCCCGAGGCAGGCATGCCGGTGATGGAGGGGAAATGCGTGCTGTTCAAAGCCTTCGGCGGGGTAAACGCCGTGCCGCTGTGCGTGCGCAGCAAGAACGTGGACGAGATCGTCAACACAGTGGCCCTGCTGGCGGGGTCCTTCGGCGGGGTGAACCTGGAGGATATCTCCGCCCCCCGGTGCTTTGAAATTGAGCGCAGGCTGAAAGAGCGGTGCGATATCCCCATTTTCCATGACGACCAGCACGGCACCGCCATTATTGTGGCGGCGGCGCTGACCAATGCCTTGAAAATTGTGGGTAAGAAGCTGTCTGAGGTGAAGCTGGCCATGTCCGGGGCGGGAGCCGCCGGAACAGCCATTTTCAAGCTGCTGTGGTCCATGGGCCTGCGGCACGCCGTTTTGTGCGACATCAATGGAATCGTTTATCCCGGGCGGCCCGGTCTGGAGAACGACCCGGCGCTGACGGAGTTGGCGGGCATGACCAGCCCCGCCTGTACAGAGGGCGGGCTGGCGGCGGCAATGAAAGGCGCGGATGTGTTCATCGGGGTGTCCGCGCCGGGGCTGGTCTCCCAGGATATGGTGCGCTCCATGGCGAAAGACCCCATTCTGTTTCCTATGGCAAATCCAACGCCGGAGATCATGCCGGACCTGGCCCGGGCGGCCGGAGCGGCGGTGGTGGGCACCGGCCGCAGCGATTTCCCCAACCAGATCAACAACGTGCTGGCTTTTCCGGGGGTGTTCCGGGGAGCCTTTGACGTGCGGGCCTCGGACATCAATGAGGCGATGAAAAAGGCGGCGGTCAAGGCTCTGGCGGAACTGGTGGGTCCGGAGGAATTATCTCCCGGCTATATCATCCCCGCCGCTTTTGACGAGCGGGTTTGCCCCGCCGTGGCAAAGGCGGTGTCCCAGGCCGCGCGGGAGAGCGGCGCCGCCAGAGCGTGAGCGGAGAGCCGGCCCGCCGCAATTGCTATGGTTGTTTTTGATTGAATCCCTCCAGGCTCTGCCCTTTCAAAGCCCGCTCCAGCAGTTCGGGCAGGCGCTCCGGGGCGCAGGCGAAACAGGGGATGTCCATAGCCGAAATGCGCTGGGCGGTTTGAGGGTCGTAGAAGGGCTTGCCCCCGTCGGCGATGGCCAGCAGCACCACCACGTTGACACCGGACGCTTTCAGCTCTTCCACCCGGCGCAGCAGCGCCGCCCGGTTGCCCCCCTCGTACAGGTCGGAGATGAGGAAGAACAAGGTCTTGGCCGGGGCCTCAACGAGCCCCTGGCAATAGGCGACGGATTTGGCAATATCGGTGCCGCCTCCCATCTGAAAACCGAACAGCAGGTCCACTGGGTCGGTGCACAAAGGGGTCAGGTCCATAATCTGGGTGTCGAAGGCCACCACACTGGTCTTGACCGCCGACATGGAGGCCAGTATACAGGCCATTACCGATGAGTAGATGATAGACTGGCCCATGGACCCGCTCTGGTCGATGTCCAAAATGATGTGCCAGCGGTTGATTTTGCTGGAGCGGTCAAAGAACCACACCCGCTCCGGAACGACCGCCTTCAATTCAGCATTATAATTTTGCAGATTCCGCCGGATGGTATAGGGAAAGTCGATGGCGGAAGCGGAAGGCAGGGGGGAGTGGGCCCGGCGGTTCAGCGCCGCCGTCACCGCTCGGCGCACGTTGTTCTCCAGCATTTTATTCAGCTCATCCACGATTTTGCGAATGAACCGCCGGGCGGACTCCTTGGACTTTTGGGGAATCTGGTCCTTGAGCATCAGCAGGGTGGAGGCCAGGTTCAGGTCCGGCTCCAACCCCTCCAGCAGCTCGGGTTCCAGCAGCAGCTGCTTGAGGCCCTTGCGCTCAATAGCGTCGTTCTGCACCACCGCCACCATTTCCGGGTCGAAGAGGGAACGCAGGTCCCCCAGCCACTTGGAAATCACCGGGGATGAGGGACCTCGCCCCGCCCCGCCGGAAGCGCCTCCGCTGTTCCCGAACCCCTGGCCGGGACCGCCGTAGATAGCCCCCAGGGCACCGTCCATCAGCAGTTCCTCCTGGGACAGCGCCCCGCCCCCCATGCTGGTGAAGGAGTCCTCTGTCTCAGCGCCTAGAATCAGCCGCCAGCGGGAGAGTTGTTCTGATTGTGCCACGGTGTTCCCCCCCCCCCTAAATATCGTCGAAATCGAACTCATCCAGGCTGTCCAGCATCTTTTGCTCTTCCCGCGTCATGTCGTTCATCAGCAGCTCCGCCGCCTGCCGGGGATTCACCCCCCAGAGTTCCCCCAAATTCTCCGCGATATCGTTTTTTTCGCTTGGGGAGAAATCGGCGAGAGCCCGGCGCAGGAACACCAGCGCCCGGCGGAAGGTGTCGTCGTCCAGGCCGCCGAGATAGGCGTCCAGCTGCCGCCACAGGGACAGGCGGGCGATGAGGGCATAGCGGTTTTTACCCGCCAGCCCTTCAAACCACCCCGCCCCCAGCTCGGCGGGTACGCCGGGGGACAGACGCCGGGCCACTTCTCGGGAGAGCAGCGCCTCGTCCGCGTTTCCCCGCTCCAGAAGGATGGCCATGGCGAAGCCGGAACACCGGGTGTTCAGGTCGTCCCGGTCGGAGATATCCACCAGCAGGTCCAGCCAGCGCTTTTCATCCAGAAAATCGTGGCTGAGCTGGAGAGAATTGAGCTGGTCCATGGCCCGGGTGACGGTTGAGGCGGATTTGGCGTCGCACACGCAGGCCCCTGTCAGGGTAAGGCACGCGCGGAGATACAATTGCTTGATAAGAAGCACCACTGGGGCGGGGTCAAACCGCCGCAGGCCGCCATAACGCACCACCAGAGACAGGCGGGCGGCGGTGTCCGCCACCTGGTCAATGGCGGCGGCGTCCACGCTCAGTCCCTGCAAAACCGAAAGGGCATGAGCGCTGGCCGCGGGCATGCCGCATAAAAAGGCGTCCTGGAAAATGGCGGCGGCTTCAGCGATGGTTGTGCTGCTGTCCGCCCGCTCTTTCAGCGCGAAGGCCGCCGCCCCCTCCACGCAGTCCCCCATGAGGGCGGATTCTGCCACTTCAATCTCTGCCTCCGGGGTCCACCGAAGTTCCCAGTACTCTCCCCAACTGGCCTCCTGCTGCCGGGAGGGGAGCAGATTGGCGAAATGAATCCCCAGCACCCGCAGACGGTGGAGGAAAAAGGACCGCCGCAGGTCCCCCAGCGCCGCCGCCTCCGATTTCACGTTCAGCTTTTCCCGCAAGTCCAGGTCGAGGCGCTGTAGTTCGGCGGTGCGGAATTTTTCCAGCCGCAGGATTTTCAGCTGGCGGTAGAAGTCCTCTTGCACCGAAGTACGGGCTACCCCCTCCGGGAGGCAGCCGATTTTTTTGCCGATCTCCGTGTCCGCCGCTGCCAGGGCCAGCTCGGAAAAGTTTCCGTGGCCCATGGTAGTGATGCCGGCGTCCCGCAGGTCGGACAAAACAGGGTGTCTGCTCCCCCGCATGGCCGCCAGGGTAACGGCCAGCCGCACGGCCTCAATGACCTCGGCGGAGGACACCAGATTACCTGCTTTCCGGTGAGCGGCCGCAAGCCGTGTGAGGTAGAGGTAGGCCGTATCTCCTACGCCGCCCCCGTTGAGGGCGTCCCACAGCAGCTCAAAGTAGGCCGGAGCCTTATTCCCCGCCCCATAGCCCGACCGGGAGGACAGCCGGTAGTAGGAGTAAGGCATCAATGTAGCCTGGACATCCGCCCTTGGCAGGGACCGCTCTTCCCGGTCGGTCATAGGTATGTTTTCCTCCAGCCCCGCCACGTGGAAGGACCCGCACACGCAAAAAATCTTTTCCGGGGAAATTCCTGAGGCCACGGCCTCGGTGATCACCCGCTTCATGTATGCCTCCCGCACCACCGTCTCCGCCATGTCCCGGCGGCTGTCCGCGCTGGCCGAGCGGAGCTGACGCCCGAAGGTATTGCTGACTGTCTGGAAGTCCTCGCTCTCCCCAAGCTGCTCGAAATTCCGCTCCCAGAAGGTGTCATGGTCCTCCCCGGTGAGGGTTTCCAGCCGCCGGTAGACGCTCTCGGTGGTGGGGGACTCCTGGGATTCCCCCGTTCCGTCCGCCTCTGTGTCCTCCGGCCCGCCTCCGCCCTCCTCCCGGACCGGCTCAAACCAGGGCCTCAGCGCCAAAAACACCGAGGAGGGCAGGTCCATGAACCGGCACTCCACCCCGTGCGCATGTGCCCACAAAATCGCCTGAACCTCCGGGGAGTAAATCGCGAAGGGCCACAAGATGGTGCGCACCGGAGCCTCCTTTGTGTAGGCCAGGATGGCGGCGGGAAACTGGGTCTCGGGATGGCACAGCCATTTCATCTGGCCGTTCAGGTCGCTGGGGCCCTCCACCAGCACCAGCTCCGGGTTGGCTTTGTCCAGCGCCTTCCGCAACTGGAACGCCGCCGCCGGGGACAGGTGGCGCACACCGAAAAATGTCGGGTTTCCCATCACCCGTTCAGCTCCCGGCAGGCGCGGTAGAGCGGCAGCCACTGGTGGCCCCGCTTTTTCATCACGTTCTCCAGGTACTCTTTCCAAGTCATCTTATCCTGGTCCTCATCCTTCACTACGGCCCCTTGGAGGGCGGCGGCCAGGTCGGCGTCGGAAATGCGCCCGTTTCCAAAGCTCCCGGCCAGGGCCATGGAGTTGGCCAGAAGAGAGATGGCCTCGGCGGTGGACAGCACGCCGGAGGTGGTCTTGAGCTTCTGCTTGCCGTCCAGGGTAGCCCCGGCCCGCAGCTCCCGGAAGATGGTGACCACCTTTTCCACGGTGTCCTCCTCGGGCTGGCGGGCGTTCAGATCCAGTCCGGCGGACAGCTGAACCACACGGGTGCGAACGATGTCCATTTCCGTAGCCATGTCGGAGGGGGTGGGGAGCACCACGATGTTGAACCGCCGCTTCAGCGCCGCCGACATGTCGTTGACCCCCTTGTCCCTGGTGTTGGCGGTGGCGATCACCGAGAAACCCTTGGCGGCGGGCACTTCCAGCCCCAGCTCGGGGACGGAGAGCCGCTTTTCCGACAGAATGGAAATGAGGGCGTCCTGGACCTCACTGGCGCAGCGGGAGATCTCCTCCACCCGGGCGATGGACCCGGTCTCCATGGCCCGGTAGACGGGGCTTTTCACCATGGCCTCGGAGCAGGGCCCTTTGGCAATGAGCATGGCGTAGTTCCAGGAGTAGCGGATGTGCTCCTCAGTGGTGCCCGCCGTGCCTTGGACGACCTTTGTGGAGTCCCCGTTGACGGCGGCGGCCAGGTGCTCGCTGAGCCAGGATTTCGCCGTCCCCGGCTCGCCGATGAGCAAAAGAGCCCGGTCCGTCACCAGGGTGGCGATGGCGATCTCCACCAGCCGCTTATTGCCCATGTACTTGGGGGTGATGTCCACTCCCTTCACCCTGGTGTTCCCCGTCAGGTAGGTGAGCACCGACCGGGGGGACATCCGCCAGCCGGTGGGGACAGAGTCCGTCTCCGCCGCCATGAGGGCGTCCAGTTCGGTCTGATAAAGTTCCTCCGCCGGGAGGCGCTGTACGTTTTTATCTGCCATGTCAAAAACCTCCTATTGCCGCATGTTCCACCAGTCGTTCCATTCCGGGAAGGGCCTGCCCGCCCGGAGCTGCTGAATGGTCCAGGGGAGGACCTTTTGAGCCATAGAGGCGTCTTCCTTGCGGATGTAATCGGCATCCAGCACCTCCTGGCATAGACCGGCCGTCTCATCCAGAGTAAGGACCTTGGCCGCATCGTTCAGCAGTTCCCAGTTGTAGTAGAGATAGGCGGGCTTGCCGCTTTTCAGAATGCTGTCCTTGAGCACCCCCAGAGGGCTGCCCCCCAGGGCGAACAGCCACCGGCTGTAGGTCCGGTAATTTCCCAGCAGCTTCATCCGCTGGCGCAGGTAGGGCACCAGCTCCCGCCGTATCTCCGGGTCGGCGGAGTCAAACAGCCGCGTGACAATGAGATCGTACTCGTCCAGGCCCTCCCCGCAGCCGAAGGGAGAGGGCATTTTGAACTCGTGCATGGTGGTTTTCCACACCGTGTGGGTGAGCCGCTTGACCCACCGCCTGTCCAGGGGCTGGGCGGTGGGCCAGCCCGCCCCTACCTCGCAGCGGCCCGCCTCGCCGTTCCAGCGCGCCTGGGCCAGGCCCGCCAGCACGGCGTTGTGGAGCGCCCGCTTCTGTTCCCCGCCAAGCAGGGGCTTGATGGCGGGCACATAGGGGGAGAAGGTGTCGTACACCTCGCAGGCCGAGCGGGTGAGGAGGGAGGCAACCACCGCGTGGGGCAGATATCGGGCCTCCTTCGGGTGCTTTTCCCACAACTTCAGGCACAGAGCGCACAGCGGCCCCGGTCCGGCGGCGCACAGGCTGTCCAGCAGCAGGGCGGTCAGCTCGGCGCCAAACCCAATCCGCTGCTCCTGTCCTCCCCGCAGATGGTCGATGTCCGACAGCCGGGCGTCCGTCCACCGCCAGAAGTCCAGCATAGAGGGGGAGCTCTTGCCCCGCACTGAGGAAAACCACTGGCGAAGCTCAATCACTGCCGGCTTGGTCAGAGACTCCTTCCGGGCCAGCAGTTCCTCCATCCGGTCCCACAGCCCCCGAGCCGTCAGGTCGGAGGCCCAGTCCGTCTGGGAATCGCCCAGGAAACAGATACTGCCGCCGTTTTTCGTCAGTTCTTCCTCCCAGAACGCCGCCACCGTCTCCCCGTCCTGCTTGGCCAAGGCCTCCAGGGCGGCCTCCCGGTTTTTGCCCCGCTCTGATTTGGCCAGGTCCAGCAGGAGGGCGGTGCTGTCCCCGTCTCCGCCCAACGCGGTGATGACGGCGGCCCGTACGTCCTTTTTGGCCTGGGGCAGAACCTCTTTCAGCCAGGGGGCGGCGGTTTTTCCTTCCAAGGCGGCGATGATCTCCACCCGTCGGGCCATCTCCTTCTTCCCTGTCGGGTCGAAGTTCTTTTTCAACATGGGTACCACAGACGGCCCCAGCTTTTTCAGAAGTGCGGCGCACAGCTCCGCCATCTCGCCATAGCTGTCCCCCAGCCCGCCCACCAGGGCAGGGAGGATCCGGTAGTCCAGAAAATAGTCTGGGCACCGGTCCCACGCGGACTTGACCGCCTCCACACGGCCTCCGCCAGTGGTGGTCAGAGCGGTGAGCAGCGGCTGAATCTGTCCATGGGAAATGGGGTAGTACCGCCCGCCCCCAATGGGAAGGGGTTCCAACTCCCCGTCCAGCCCGTTTTTTGCCTGGGTGTAGGCCACTGCGTCCACCAGGGCCAGCACATCCAGCAGCAAGCCCGGGCGCTGCTCCGGGGGCGCGGAAAGCAGTTTGGCAATTCCGGCGTCAATTTTTCCAAACACGGGGCTGGCGGCGGCCAGGGGCTTTAACCCCTCCGCCGCCCGCTGGAGGCGGAAATCCTCCCCCAGCAGGGACACCCCGGCCACGGCGGCATATTCCAGCCGCTCCTTTACATCAAAAAGAGGCTGCAAATTCACAACGGCACCTCCTCAGTATAACAGGCGGACCACGTTTTTGGGCATGACCACGCTGTAGGGATGAAGGCACAGGGCCCTGTTCCGCCCGTCGTAGAACATCAGCCCGAACAGGGCGCTGCCCCCCGACAGCCGAGCCGGGAGCATGGCCAGCCGCTCCACACAGGCGTGGTCCGCCCCATCCTCGGGCCTGTTCCGGAGGAGGATCCGGTCCCCGCGCGGGTCTTCCAGCACAAATTCCTCCCCAACCCTGCCCAACTGCCCGATGGGGACTAGCACCGCCAGGAACTTGGGGGCCAGGGTGTTTTTGATCTTGCCTTTGGTGAGCTTCACCGCCTCGGCCAGCCCGGGCTGGGCCAGAGTGGGCAGAACCGCCTGCTCTTGCGGGAACAGGGGCCGGGTGGAAGCGCTCTCCCACCGCACCCGGTGGTCCCCTTCTCCAGGGTAAATATACAGGGCGGGGATTTCCAAAAGGTCGAACCTGCTGTCCTCTCCCTTCACATAGTTCAGCGCCTTCAACGGCCGCAGGTTCAGGGTCTGGTACAGCTCCCCGGAGCCTGAATCCAGCCACCACCCCCGCTCCACCTGCTCCTTTTTCGCCGGGTCAAAGGACACATCAAAGGACAGCTGAACCAGTCTGACGTTCTCCTTGAAGGAGCCGACGGCGCGCAGGTCGTCCAGCTTCCACACGCCGCCCAAAGCCTCAAACAGAGCGGAGTCCTCGGGAGAATAGCTGCCTGCCTCCAGCTTTTGCTCCAAAAACACCCGGCTCTTTTTGATGGTGGAGCGCAGGGCCACCATCAGGCGCAAAGCCTCGGCGTAGGCCGCTTCCGTCTGTGCCGGGTCCTTCTGTACCGACCGTACCGCCAGGGCAATGCGGGTGAATGTGGTCTGGGGCCCGGTGAGGTAACAGCCTCCCAGCTCTTTAGCCAGCTTGTCAAAGGTCTGGGCGGAACTGCCCGCTAGCGTACCCAAGCCGGAGGAAAGCAGGTCGTCCACCATTTGCTGGGCCATGTCCAAACCCTCCAGCTGCTTGGACAGCTTCTTTTCCCGAGCGGCGGCGTTGGACCTTTTGGGCTTGACGGGTTTCTTGCCCTCCCCTGCCGCAGCCTCCTTTTTCGCCGCTCGGGCGGTCTGCCGGGCCCGCTTGTCGGCGATGTCCTGGGGCAGTTCCCCTGTCTCGAAGGGCTTTTTCGCCGTCAGCTCAAACATCAGCCCCAGGGCGTGCTTACAGGGGAACTGACGGCTGGGACAAGAGCACCGGCACACCGGGGCCTCCGGCCGGCTCAAGTCGATGGATACCCGATAAGGATTTTTGCCGCTGCCCGCGCATTCCGCCCAATAGAGGGAGCCGTCCGCTGTTTTCTTGTGGGAGGAAAAGCTGCCCTTTCCGGACAGTTTTCTGCCGTTTTCCGCCGCCGCGGGGTTGGGGGCCTGGAGGAGGATAAACTGCTCGGTCCATTCCATGTCAAACAGCTCCTTTTAGGAATGAAATATGGGAGTGCCCGCCGAGTGGCCGGCCGCTGAAACGCAAGGGAGATATCCGCCTCTCAATTATACCTGTGGCAGGGGCAAAAGGCAATCCCATTATGGCGGCAATGAAGCCCCGGCACTCCAGAAGAGTGCCGGGGCTTCATGAAGTGTGGGTATGCGCCCTCAGCCCGCCCGTTCCATGGGCGTGGGCCGGGTTTCGGGCGGCGCTTCCGGCGCGGCCGGCCCCTGTGCGGTACGGCGCACGGCCCGGCCTACGACCCAAATGACGGCGGTGACCGCCAGAACCAGATAACAGTTCAGCGTACGGGTAAGAATCATGGCGGGAGCCACCAACGTGCCCCCAAACACCAGCAGGAAGCTCCGGAGGAATACGTTTTCCGCCGCTCCGGCAGAGCCGGGCAGAGGCAGGTAGCCCACGGCAATGGAGCACAGGGCTTGAAGCGCCATAACCTCCCACAGCGAAAAACCGGTGAGTCCAAACGCCCGGTACGCCACATAGGGCATGGCATAGGAGCAGGCCAGCTGCACCGTGCTCAGCCCCACCACCTGAAAGAGGAGGGCGGGGGCCCGGCAGATGAGGTCGGCGCCTCGGCGGTACTCCCGCAAGTGCTCGTCCGCCTTGGCTTCCAGTCCCGCCTTGTCCAGAGCCGGACAGACCTTGGAGGCCAGGGCGATGCAGCCATACATCAGCCGCCTTGTGGGGCCGGGAAGAAACAGAAAGAGAAACATGGCCACATCCAGCAAGGCAAATACCGCAAGTCCAAGGCCCAGCAGCAGCCCCACCTGTCCTCCCAGGCGCTCGGTGAGATTTCCGGCGGCGAACAGCGCGGAAATCCCCCAAATCATGGCGGCGGTATTGTAGCCGATGGTCACCAAAAGCATGTCCAGCGCTCCGGAGACGGCAGGGGTGCCGTCTTTGCTCATAGCCAGCACCTGGGCGGGCTGTCCGCCGGTGGCGGATGGGGTGATGGTGCTGAAGAAAAAGCCCACACTGGAGTAATAAGCGCACCGCTTGAAAGGCTGGGGACAGCCCAGGGCGCGGAGAATGGCGTGGGTGGCTTTGGCCTCACAGCAGATGAACACAACCATCATGGGCAGACCCAGCAGCAGAATGCGCCAGTCGGCGCTGAGCAGGGCGGCGGCCAGCTGGCCGGGGGTCTGTTCCTGAAAGATAGTGTATACCGTCCACCCCAGCAGGGCCAGCACGGCTCCCATGCACAGAATGTTTTTCATCTGCTTTTTCATGCGCGAACGCTCCCTTCTGCGGCCAGAGCCCGCACTACGGCACAGGCAGCGGTGCGGCTCAAATCAGCGGCCATGTCGTCCATAGCTCGTTCCATGCCGGACAGCGTCTCGTCATCGTAAATGGTCTCCCGGATGGCGCCTAAACAGGCGCTTTCCTCTTTGGCCGCAATGCGGGCCATGCCCCGGCGCACCAGAAAATTTGCGTTTTCCTGTTCCTGCTTCAGAAAAGGCTGCCAGGCCAGAATGGGCAGGCGGGCGGCGATGGCTTCAAAGCAGGTAATCCCCCCGGGCTTGGACAGCATGAGACTGGCCCGGGCCATGTACTTTTCCACCTCGGTGGTGAAGGGAACGGCCTCAATGTTTTCATATTTCCCGTTAAGCCGCTGAAACAGCTTGTCGTTGCGCCCGGTGAGGATGGTGGTGTGCACGCCGGGCAGGGCGTTGAGCGCCTGATAAAAGCTGTCCCGCCGGGGCATAAGTCCCAGGCCGCCTCCCATAATGAGAAGCTCCCGCCGACCGGAGCTGTCCCGGTGCGCGGGACGGAAGCGTCCGCTCACCGGGATGCCGGATACCACGATGGCATCCGGGTCCGCACCCTTGGCGATAAAGCCCTGCCGGACAGATTCCTCGGCCACCAGATAGCAGTCAGTGCCCGGATGGAGCCATTCGCTGTGACAGGTCACGTCGGTGACGCAGGTAACCAGCGGAATGTCCGACGGTCCCTCTTCCTTGTACTTGGCCACCGCAGCGGAACAGATGGGATGGGTGGAGACAATCACGTCGGGCTGGTATTCGTCCAGCAGCTGGTCCAGGCCCCCCAGCAGATCATTTCCCCGGTCTTCGCCGGAGTCGTTGGCGGTGAGGTCATGATAGATGTTATAAAACACTCCGCCGTAGGTCACCAGAACATTGAACCACCAGTACATGGCGGAGGCCCGCTCGGGCAGGGCATATTCAAACAGGTCGATGATATCGGCGCGGTGTCCGTCCTGGCCCAGCTGCTCCTGGAGCGCCCGGGCGGCGGACAGATGGCCCATACCGAATTTTCCTGTCAGGATTAGAATATTCATGAAGCTTCCTCCTCACGTCGGCACAAGCAGCGCTTACTTGTTTTCGCTTACAGCACAAGCTCGCCCGCTTTGCGGTGCCTTCCTCCCCACAAAAGCTAAACGGCGCTTTCACAGGAGCCTCAACGGCACATTACCTTTTGACAATACCGATTATAGAGGACAAATCTTCAATTTCAATGCGGAACCTTCTTAGATTTTGGTGGGGATTTTATTAAGGATTTTTTAAGGAAGCATATGGGAACGGGCCGACGGCAAAAAAGGTGGTCCGAAGCGGCAACACTTCGGACCAGAGAATGGAGGATAGAATGAAAAAGAAAAGCATCTCTTGCAAGTCTTAGAATACAGGCCAGTCGTTACAAAAGTTCGGGTCCATTTGTTACAAAAGCGTTAAATATTTTCTGGAAGGTCATCCAATGTCAAGGTAAAATCAAACCGCTCGTCTCCGTTTTCTCCCTGCCCCCGGGCATACAGCTCGTTTTCGCAGACGGCGGTATCCACCCAGAGGGCCTCCCCCGCCCGACACTCGCTGACATAGCCGATTTGGAAGGACCGCACAAACTTTCCCCGGCCCAGCCGCTCCAAATGGAGGCTGTCGCAGGCGAAGTCGGCGTAATGAGCGTTGTTCACATGGCCGTTGATGTCGGTGTCAGAGTAGCCCAGCTCCCGCCGGCTGCGATTGTCGAAGGCCTCCGGCATGGCCGGACGGCGGAGCTTCAGGCTTTTGCACAGCGCCCCGCCGTCGGTGCCCTGGAACTCCGTCAGCGCTTTCATGCGGAACAGCTTTCGTGCCTTTGCATCCACCATCACCCACACCGAGGTGCCTTGGCCAATGAGTTTTCCCTCCCGGAATAAATCAAAATCCCGGTAAGAGGACGCTCCGGAGGCCCCCCGGTGCCATGTCTTCACTGTGATACGCTCATTCCACCGCAGGGGGGCGTCCAGTTCCACCCAATTCCGAGTCACCATCCACAGACAGTTATACTTCTTTAAAATCTCCGGACCGGATACTCCCAGGGCCAGAGCCGCCTGGGTGGCCGCCTCCTGGAGGTAACCCAGCACCGCCGACGGGCGGCACTGATTGAATAAATCCACATCCCGAGAGTCCACCCGGAAATCCATCTCATAGATTACGCTCAAAGGTTACGCCTTCTTTCCTGGGATGATGAGGGTGTTCCGGGCACACAGGCTGTCCAAGTCGTCTGGCCCGGCGGCGGGCAGGCGCAGAGCCGTTCCGCAATGGGCGCACACCAGGTCCACCGAGGAATAACCCACTTTCACGCCGTAATCCGCCGAGCCGCAAGCGCATTTCACCCCGTCCCGGGCGGCGATGTCCTTCAGCTCGGACAGTATCTCTTCCATGACTACCTCGTTCAAAAACACGCCCCGGCTGTCCATCTGGTCGTCCAACCGCAGCTTGTCCACTACGGCCTCCAGTTTTTCCATGGCCTGGAAGACCGGGCCCTCCTGACCGATGTAGCAACATCCCAATCCGGAAGCGGGACATGACAAGGCCAGCAGCTTCTGGTCCAGCAGAGCGTCATTGGAACATACCGCACGGTGGTCTTTGGCACAAAACAAGCAAGGTACCGTTACCTCACAGCGGTCCCCCATCTGACGGAAGGACAGCTCCGACTTGCCGCAGGGGCAGGGCAGTGCGCCGTCCCCAGCGGCAAGCTGAAAGGCAGTGCGCCGGGCCACTACCGCCTGACCGCACACAGGGCAGATGTATCCAATGGTACGGGTCTCTTCGGCCATGGGAATCCCTCCTTAAAAATATTGTACCATAAAAACTGAATAGTTGCAACTATTCACGGCTATTGCAATTCAAGGGTTTACACGCGTAAAGAATGCTTTGTAAATCTGCGGGAAGTAATGGCACGGTGTAATAACGCCGTGCCATTACTTCTCTTTATCCGCAGTATTCCAGGAAAAAATCAATCTCCCTGATAAAATTGTAGTATACGTCAATCTGTTGAATGCGGTGGCCGCTGAATTCCCTGTAAATACAGCGTTTTATAGGTTGCATTAGATCAGCGTATCATCTAATCCCAGATATTTCATCTCTTTTCGCCGTTGGTTTCACGCCGCAAAAGCCTGGCTGGATTCCGTCCCATCTGGAGGGAACCGTGGATATGATTACCGCCTATTAGGAAAACAAGCTGCCAGCATGAGATAGGAACGGCTCAGACAGCCAAAATGCTGGTGGATGTTATGGACATTCCAGATGCCGCAGCAGGTAATCCACGCCATTGTCGCCATAGACTGACGGCAACCGGCCCGGCAGGGCAGGCAGAACACCTTACCCTTTCCATGTTCTCCCGTCTCCGGCCCGGCACTGCACCTTGACAAAGAAAGCCCGCAAGATAACGGCGGCGCAGTATAGGGCACATCGGGTACGTCCTCTTTGCGTCGAGCCATACAGCGGGTGCGCCATGACGCTTTTCCCCTACGGGGAAAAGTCGAGCGATCAACACCGCGCCGGGGAGCAAGTGTAGCGGCTTGCGGGCGACGACACGCATTGAGGGGAGACAAGCCTTTATAGCCATAGTCCGAGCGTTAAAAGCGTCGCAGGCATCGGGTAAAGCTACCTTAACGGGCAGGGATGAAATTCCCGCGAGGCTGTGCTGCCAGCCGCCTGATGCAAGCCTTTTTCTTCATAACGTACAAGCCGGAGCGCATATTTTATTGTCTGCTGACCGGAAAGATTAACTATTAGAAGTCAACCCCTAAAATGAAGGGCGGTGGAAAAAGTTAAGATGATTCAAGAAGGGTATAG